>Ga0102593_1000322_pt1 | contig 95330 bp, 98 predicted proteins | sample AraplaCol_mMS_r2_2_FD_76862 | JGI IMG/M metagenome (GOLD analysis project Ga0102593, IMG submission 76862) | Arabidopsis root microbial communities from North Carolina, USA - plate scrape MF_Col_mMS_r2 (SPADES assembly) (version 2) | ecosystem: Host-associated > Plants > Roots > Endosphere...
CTTATTTTTGTATATCTGTGGGATTCTCCTACCTTTGTGTCTTTTTGTTTTCATGTCGTTTTTTTTTTGTTTTTTTTTTTTTTTTTGAGCACTATATGTAGTGTGTAGATCTTCCGCTTTATCCAGGTGCGATACTGACAGGTGACAGGCGAACCTCTCTCGTTTTGTGTTCTATCTACATAAAGTACGTACAGTAACGACTGCAGGGGACAAGGCGGCACAGATCTTCCTAATAAGGTAAGGTATTAATACTAGTAGGTGCTCGAGCTGGCAAAATTTAATTGGAACTTGAGACGCAAGATTCTGTACGGTTCGCTCCGGGTCTGATCTCTACCTAAGAGTAGTCAGTATTAACTAAATCTCAGCACTCCCAGCAGTTCAGCTCCGAAGGTCTATACATTTGAGCATGGGTTTACACATAATACCCTAAGAGACTGTACCAGTAGTAGTGGAAGAGCCCTTGATTGGAAATCGCCAAGAGTTCCACCGTTGCCGGTGCCAGCGTGAAAAGACTTCCAGTTCAGCCACGCTTGAACTTTCCAATGTTTCTCCTTGGATATCTCCAGTTCACTGCCGGTCATCCAGATTGAGTATTGTAACACTTTGAGGAGCGGGTTTTCTGTTCAAGTTTCTATTGGGAGTGCTCAATTCCGAATTGAGATTGCCCGTGTAGTCGAAATATATCATGTAGAGTTGCATAAAATATGTGGGGCACTTGAAACATCACCTGGTGTGAAAATTTGAGGCGTGGACGTTTAATGGTACTCCAAGACTAGATAATATGGAAACTTGGAGGTTGAGCAAGAGGCTAGCTTACTATAGGTACCAAAAAAGGATTTAGATCCGGTCGGTCGAATTCCTGGATTTCATCTTAGTCGAGGGCTGATGATATCCCACAGCGGCGGGAGGCCCTATGGGCATTCTGCAAAAAGCTCGATCCCACTACAGATTTCATGATAACCTGCTATATTGTGACTACGCCTATGTATTCATCATTAATTTCTTGCCTTTGGCTATTAGTAAATATTACGATAAAGTGTTGAGCCATTGCTTTCCAAAGATTGAGAATACCGAAAAGCCCATCCATGAATGGATGATAAAATGCGACCCAAATGTGACAACGGCACCATTCCAAGCCACCAGATGCCTACCTCGTGGCAGAGAATCCCCGAACAAGGACCCAAAAGCCCTCCTTGGATACCAAGAGCGAGTAGAGACCCGGGAAATAAGCGGTGTCAGGAGTTCTAGTAGTCGTGGTTGTTGTACATATTTACATATCCCCTTCCCGTGCCCATCATAAAACCCTTCGTTCCTGCATGCCTGGTCGAGATTTGAACAAAAGGTCTCCTGTGGATTACCAAGCCATTGAAGCTGCTCAAGCCAACAGTTCCCCTGTGAATAATGCAGTTTATTATACACATATGCCGTGGTTGACAGTCTACGTATGCAGCGTTATCCAGCTGGGCTGCCCGGGTTTTCGAATCAATCTGCATCCATGAGCCACTTGGTGACGAATTCATTACTGTCGCTGTGCTGGCCAGTCTCGATTAACTGTCGATACTACTGAAATGATATCTGAACACGTTCCGAAACTTCATTTAAGTTTGACTGTCCGTCCTGAAGACTTGGCGATTGCCTTGCTCAAATCCCAGGAGGCTAGACTGGGGTATGAGTCTAGATCTCAAATTGAACAATATGTGTGGAGCCATGCGAGCAAAGATGCTTTTCAAATTACGGTTGAGGTAGTGGCAGCAACACTTGATGAATTTCCAGAAATGCCTCTACTAGGGCTAGTAGGCCAAACGGGGGTACTGAGGGAGCCACATGGCTCAAAATGATCATGAGCAGTCATCCGATATCTGCATAGTCTAGACCGCCGAAGTCGAAACTATCGCCGATGCAATACCTTGCTGGTTTGAAACGGTTGGGTATCTACGAGCATTATTGGGACATGGAATCCTGAAAACTCGGCTCAGAGAGATCCGAAGAGGACACTGAACCCGAAATAGGTCATTCGATGAGTGTGAGTGTCAGCCGTGGGGTAAGAAGCAAGAAGCCTTGGTATAGGACATGTCCAGTTAGGACTCAAAATTAATCCGAACACATTTCATAGAATTCTTTCGTGAAGATAGAATAAATTGGGTTTTCATTTGTCTAGTCATGACTCAGATTATGAGCCCATGCTAGCGGTTCCTGTTCATCCATTTTTTATAGACTGTAGAAGGAACCGTTCCCATCACTTTTCCGTAACGTTCGCTCTCCAAAGGACCAACACCGACGAAAGACAAGACTTTTCTTAGCGCTTGCCAGCCTTCTCCTGGGACTCCTTGAGGACCTTCTTGACAATCTTCTGCTCCTCAATCAGGAAAGCACGGACAATACGGTCCTTGACGCAACCAGCGCAGCGGGAGCCACCGTAGGCACGGCTGACGTTCTTCTTGGGGCGGGAGACCTGAGCATACTCGCGGGGGCGGAGGGCGGGGACCTATTACAAAATCTGTAAGTCACTCGCATCCACGAAAAAATATATGCGGGATATGCGAGAAAATTGTGAGGATCGATTCAGTTGCCGTTGGTTCACGAGTTTGAGCCGTCATCATCCAGAGTTTTTTTTTTGGCCGTGCCCTTCACTCGGTTCCCACAGTTGCCGTTCCGCACACACACAATATCGCAAATTGCCCGCCAAAAATTATCAACGAAGTACTCACACCAGGGAGCTTGATGCCACAGTCACCGCACTTGGGAGCGGTACCCTTCTTCTTCAGGTGAAGGTAACGGAGCTCACCACCAGGGGTCTTGATGATGCGAACCTTGTTGGACCGCGTGTTGTACCTGTCGAACGAAAGAAAAATCGTCAATAAATCGGTTCAAAACCACGAGTATCTGTTCCTAGTCGTTCGTAATATCGACCGGAGGGAAAACGAGGCATTGTGGAAGACAAGGGAATTTTTTTTTTCAAACGTACGGGTTCCGGCGGCGCTGGATGGAGGGAATTCGAGTCAGTAAATTTAGAAAATGACAATTATCATTTGAGAAATCAAACTCACGTATTGCAGTCTGTTGTTCGCCATTTTGTCGTGCTTGAGCCTCTGCGATGGTCAAGAGCGGCGTTGTCGTCGTCGGGTTGTGAACGGTAAAATGTCCAGGCGGACGGGTTTGTGTGGGTTTGGCTCTAGCGCGGATTTGGCGAGGTCACGCTAGACCAAATCGGGAATAGCGCGTTTCCGGAGCCGCCACCTCAAAGTTCTGGCGAAAGGAGCAACTTTGCGTCTAGCAGAGAGGTGCACCGGCTGTTGGCATTCTCATCCATCGTTGCTCGGCCGAATTTGCTATTCAAACATACACGAGCCGGCCGATTAATACCATACCAACTACTGTCGCGTTGCATGTCGATGATTTTCGACGTGATTCGGACGCGACTTTGATACCAACCTACGCCTAGGGAGGGTGGGCATTCTCCCCATTAACTACCACCAATATGGCATCTCTACCTCCTCCACCCCCTCCTCCAGGATGGAGTGCTGCTCCTCCATCGATGCCGATGGCGCCGCCGCCGCCAGGCTACCAGCCGCCCGCCGATCCGAACGTCGCAAAATTTGCGCAGAAAAAGCATGAATGGCTGCGAACCCAGCGCAACCGATTCGGCGAGAAGCGGAAGGGAGGTTTTGTTGAGACTCAGAAGGCGGACATGCCTCCTGAGCATTTGCGGAAGATTGTGAAGGATATTGGCGATGTTTCGCAAAGAAAATTCACCAACGAGAAGCGAAGCTATCTCGGCGCGTTGAAGTTTATGCCTCATGCAGTCCTCAAGCTTCTGGAAAATATGCCAATGCCTTGGGAATCTGCGAGGGAAGTGAAAGTACTATACCATGTTAACGGTTGTTTGACTTTGGTTAATGAGACACCGCGAGTCATCGAGCCAGTCTTCCACGCCCAATGGGCCACAATGTGGATGGCTATGCGCCGAGAGAAGAGTGATCGTCGACACTTCAAGCGCATGCGCTTCCCCCCATTCGATGACGAAGAGCCTCCACTTTCGTGGTCTGAAAATATTGAGGACGTTGAACCTCTGGAACCGATTCAGATGGAGCTTGATGAAGAAGAAGACGCAGCGGTCTATGAATGGTTCTACGACCACAGACCTCTTCTAGACACACCGCACGTCAATGGACCAAGCTATAAGACATGGAACTTGTCACTTCCGCAAATGGCAACTCTTCATCGACTTAGTCACCAGTTATTGAGCGATGTGGTTGACGAAAATTACTTCCACATGTTCGATCTCAACAGCTTCTTTACCGCCAAGGCCCTGAACGTTGCTATCCCAGGTGGTCCTCGCTTCGAGCCTTTGTACAAAGATATCGACCCGAACGATGAGGACTTCAGCGAGTTTAACGCCATTGACCGCATCATTTTCCGTGCTCCAATCCGAACCGAATACCGCGTTACCTTCCCCTTCTTGTATAATACCCTCCCCCGGAGTGTGAAACTTGGCTGGTACTCTCACCCCCAGGTTGTTTACGTTCGCACTGAAGATCCGAACCTTCCCGCCTTCTACTTCGACCCTGTCATCAACCCAATCTCCTCTCGCTCCGTCGCACCGAAGAATATCACCGTCAGTCATGAGGATGAAATTTTTGGAACTGATAACGAAGATGATTTTGAGCTTCCTGGAGAGGTTGAACCATTTTTTGAAGATGAGGAACTTTACACCTCGGAGACCGCATCGGCAATTGCCCTTTGGTGGGCTCCTCACCCCTTCGATAAGCGGTCTGGTAAGATGGTTCGTGCTCAAGATGTGCCACTAGTGAAACAGTGGTACTTGGAACACTGCCCTCAGGGCCAGCCTGTCAAGGTTCGGGTGTCGTACCAGAAGCTACTCAAGACTTACGTCCTCAACGAACTGCATAAGAGTAAACCAAAAGCTCAGAACAAGCAGAATTTGATGAAGACACTGAAGACGACCAAATTCTTCCAACAAACGACGATCGACTGGGTCGAAGCTGGTCTACAAGTTTGCCGTCAAGGTTTCAACATGTTGAACTTGCTGATTCACCGCAAGAACCTGACCTACCTGCATCTCGATTATAACTTCAACTTGAAACCTGTTAAGACCTTGACGACCAAAGAGCGAAAGAAGTCTCGCTTCGGAAACGCTTTCCATTTGATGAGAGAAATTCTTCGCCTGACAAAATTGATTGTTGATGCTCAGGTTCAATACCGTCTCGGAAACATCGATGCTTTCCAATTAGCTGATGGTATCTTGTATGCTTTCAACCACGTCGGTCAGCTGACCGGTATGTATCGCTATAAGTACAAGTTGATGCACCAGATTCGTTCCTGTAAGGATCTGAAGCATTTGATTTACTACCGATTCAACTCAGGCCCAGTTGGCAAAGGACCTGGTTGTGGTTTCTGGGCTCCTGCATGGCGTGTTTGGCTGTTCTTCATGCGTGGTATCATCCCTCTTCTCGAAAGATGGCTTGGAAACTTGCTGTCTCGTCAGTTCGAGGGCCGTCACAGCAAGGGCGTGGCCAAGACCGTCACCAAGCAACGTGTGGAGTCTCACTTCGATCTGGAGCTCCGTGCTTCGGTCATGGCGGATCTTATGGACATGATGCCGGAGGGAATCAAGCAGAACAAGGTCAACGTTGTGTTGCAACATCTGTCCGAGGCCTGGAGATGCTGGAAGAGTAATATTCCTTGGAAGGTGCCTGGCTTGCCCGCGCCTATCGAGAACATCATCCTTCGTTACGTGAAGAGCAAGGCCGACTGGTGGATCTCAGTCGCTCATTATAACCGAGAGAGAATTCGCCGCGGTGCCACCGTTGATAAGACTGTGGCTAGGAAGAACTTGGGAAGACTCACTCGTCTTTGGCTCAAGTCAGAGCAGGAACGCCAGCACAACTACCTCAAGGATGGTCCTTATGTCTCTTCCGAGGAAGCCGTGGCTATTTACACTACGATGGTTCACTGGCTAGAGTCACGAAAGTTTTCGCCCATTCCATTTCCTAGTGTTTCATACAAACATGACACGAAAATTCTTATCCTTGCTCTGGAGCGTCTTCGCGAGTCTTACTCTGTTAAGGGTAGACTGAACCAGAGTCAGCGCGAGGAGCTTGCTCTCATTGAGCAGGCATATGATTCCCCCGGAACCACTCTTGCCCGTATCAAGCGATTCCTTTTGACCCAGCGAGCTTTCAAGGAAGTCGGCATCGATATGAACGATAACTACAACAACATCAACCCTGTCTATGATATCGAGCCCATTGAGAAGATTACGGATGCCTACCTTGATCAGTATCTTTGGTACCAGGCCGAGCAGCGTCACCTCTTCCCTGCTTGGATCAAGCCATCCGACTCCGAAGTGCCTCCATTGCTGACGTACAAGTGGACTCAAGGAATCAACAACCTTTCAAACGTCTGGGAAACTGCCGAAGGCGAAACAAATGTCATGATCGAAACCGAGCTGTCGAAGGTCTACGAAAAGATGGATCTGACCTTGCTGAATCGAATGCTTCGTCTTATCATGGACCACAACTTGGCTGACTACATTACATCCAAGAACAATGTTCAGCTCAGCTACAAGGATATGAACCACACTAACAGCTATGGTCTGATCCGAGGTCTTCAGTTCTCTGGCTTCGTGTTCCAATACTACGGATTGATGATCGACTTGCTTCTTCTCGGCCTGCAGCGTGCCAGCGAGATGGCTGGACCTCCCCAGAGCCCCAATGACTTCTTGCAGTTCAGGGATCGCGCCACTGAGACCCGCCACCCCATCCGACTTTACACCCGCTATGTTGACAAGATTTGGGTTTTCTTCCGATTCGATGCCGATGAATCTCGCGACTTGATCCAACGATTCTTGACCGAGAATCCCGATCCTAACTTCGAGAACGTGATTGGCTATAAGAACAAGAAGTGCTGGCCTCGCGATTGCCGTATGCGCTTGATGCGTCATGATGTCAACCTCGGCCGTGCTGTCTTCTGGGACTTGAAGAACCGTCTTCCCCGATCCATCACCACCATCGACTGGGATGATACTTTTGCCAGTGTCTATAGCAAGGACAACCCCAACTTATTGTTCTCCATGAACGGCTTTGAAGTTCGCATTCTTCCCAAGTGCCGCAACCAGAACGAGGAGTTCAATGTCAAGGACAGTGTCTGGTCTTTGGTTGATAACTCTACCAAGGAGCGTACTGCCCATGCCTTCCTTCAGGTCACAGAGGAGGATATCCAAAAGTTCAACAACCGCATCCGTCAAATTCTTATGTCCTCTGGATCAACCACATTCACCAAGATTGCCAACAAATGGAACACGGCGCTCATTGCTCTCTTCACCTACTACCGTGAGGCGGCAGTCTCCACCGTGAATCTTCTTGACACTATTGTCAAATGTGAAACGAAAATTCAGACTCGTGTCAAGATCGGACTGAACTCCAAGATGCCTTCTCGTTTCCCTCCTGCCGTGTTCTATACGCCCAAGGAGCTTGGAGGTCTGGGTATGATTTCCGGATCTCATATCCTCATCCCCACCAGTGACAAGCGCTGGTCCAAGCAGACTGATACTGGCATCACCCACTTCCGGGCTGGTATGTCCCATGACGAGGAGACTTTGATTCCGAACATCTTCCGTTATATTGTTCCCTGGGAGTCTGAGTTCATCGATTCCCAGCGAGTCTGGATGGAATATTCTCAGAAGCGTATGGAAGCTCAACAGCAGAACCGTCGTTTGACTCTTGAGGATCTCGAGGATAGCTGGGACCGCGGTCTGCCGCGTATCAACACTCTGTTCCAGAAGGACAGAAGTACTCTCAGTTTTGATAAAGGTTTCCGTCTTCGGGCTGAATTCAAACAATACCAGCTGATGAAGAGCAACCCATTCTGGTGGACTAGCCAGCGCCATGATGGTAAATTGTGGAACTTGAACGCCTACCGAACCGATGTTATTCAAGCACTTGGTGGTGTGGAAACCATTCTGGAGCACACTTTGTTCAAGGCAACTGCTTTCCCCTCTTGGGAGGGTCTGTTCTGGGAGAGAGCCAGTGGTTTCGAGGTTCGTACCTATTCCCCCGGTCCCCTAATATTCTACTTCGTGATTGATAGCTAACTCAATTCGACTACAGGAAAGCATGAAGTTCAAGAAGCTCACGAACGCCCAGCGTTCCGGTTTGAACCAGATTCCTAACCGTCGATTCACCCTCTGGTGGTCTCCGACAATCAACCGTGCCAATGTCTATGTTGGTTTCCAAGTGCAACTGGATCTAACGGGTATTTTCTTGCACGGCAAGATTCCCACCTTGAAGATTTCGCTTATCCAAATCTTCCGTGCCCACTTGTGGCAGAAGATTCACGAATCCGTGGTCATGGATCTGTGTCAGGTATTCGATCAGGAACTCGAACAACTCGGTATCGAGGCTGTCCAGAAGGAAACCATTCACCCGCGTAAGTCATACAAGATGAACAGTTCTTGTGCGGATATCCTTCTTTTCGCCACCAACAAGTGGAATGTCACTCGTCCTTCCTTGTTATTTGACACCAAGGACGTCTACGAACCTACGACCACGAACAAGTTCTGGCTCGATGTGCAGCTGAGATATGGTGACTACGACTCTCACGATATTGAGCGCTATGTTCGCGCCAAGTACCTCGATTATACCACCGATAGCATGAGTATCTATCCTTCAGCAACAGGATTGATGATCGGAATCGATCTCTCCTACAACCTGTACTCGGCTTATGGGCAGTACTTCCCTGGATTGAAGACTCTTGTGCAGCAGGCTATGGCTAAGATCATGAAGGCGAACCCTGCCCTGTACGTTTTGCGTGAGCGTATCCGTAAGGGTCTCCAGCTGTTCGCCTCGGAGAGCAACCAGGAGTTCTTGAACTCTCAGAATTACTCCGAGCTATTCAGTCCCCAAATCCAGCTGTTCATTGACGACACCAATGTCTATCGTGTGACAATCCACAAGACTTTCGAGGGTAACTTGACCACGAAGCCTATCAACGGTGCAATTTTCATTTTCAATCCTCGGACAGGACAACTTTTCCTGAAGATCATTCACACTAGTGTTTGGGCTGGGCAGAAGCGTCTGGGTCAGTTAGCCAAGTGGAAGACAGCTGAAGAAGTTGCTGCACTCATTCGCTCTCTACCCGTCGAAGAACAGCCAAAGCAACTGATTGTTACTCGAAAGGGTCTTCTCGATCCGCTTGAGGTCCATTTGCTTGACTTCCCCAACATCTCTATCCGTGCTTCTGAGCTTCAATTGCCATTCCAGGCTGCCATGAAGGTTGAGAAACTGGCGGACATGATTCTTCGTGCGACTGAGCCTCAGATGGTTCTCTTCAACCTGTACGATGAGTGGTTGAAGTCAATCTCACCATATACCGCCTTCTCTCGTCTGATTCTCATCCTTCGTGCCTTACATGTCAACATTGACAAGGCGAAGATCATCCTGCGTCCCGATAAGAGTGTGGTCACCCAAGAACATCACATTTGGCCCTCTTTGTCTGACGAGGCTTGGATCAGCGTTGAAGTGCAATTGCGTGACTTGATTCTGAACGATTACGGCAAGAAGAACAATGTCAATGTGCAAAGTTTGACTAGCAGTGAAGTCCGTGATATCATCCTGGGTATGGAAATCAGTGCACCCTCGCTGCAACGACAGCAGGCTGCCGAGATTGAAAAGCAACAGGAGGAGGCCAAGCAGCTTACAGCTGTTACCACCAAGACTCAAAATGTGCGGGGAGAGGACATGATCGTCACGACAACTTCACAATACGAGCAGCAGTCCTTCGCGTCGAAGACCGAGTGGCGCACGCGTGCCATTGCCACCTCCAACCTGCGAACCAGATCGAACAACATTTACGTGTCGTCCGATGACATTCGCGATGATGGATTTACCTACGTTATGCCCAAGAACATCCTCAAGCGTTTCATCACAATCGCTGATCTTCGCGTCCAAGTCACCGGTTTCATTTACGGTAGCTCGCCGCCCGACAATGACCAGGTTAAGGAGGTTCGCACAATTGTCATGGTTCCCCAAGTTGGAAACACCCGGGATGTTCAACTTCCTCACCAGTTGCCCCAGCACGACTATCTCAACAATCTTGAGCCGCTTGGTGTCATTCATACCGTTTCAGGCAATGAGCCACCCTACATGTCGGCGGCAGATGTCACACAGCACGCTCGTCTCATGAACTCTCACCCTTCGTGGGATAAGAAGACAGTTACTATGACTGTCTCCTTCACTCCTGGCTCCGTATCACTTTCTGCCTGGGGCCTGACTCCTGATGGATACAAGTGGGGTGCCGAGAACAAAGACATGAGCTCTGACCAACCCCAGGGATTTTCGACTAGCATGGGTCAAAAGTGTCAGCTGCTTCTCAGTGATCGCGTTCGCGGTTACTTCCTTGTCCCGGAGGATAATCTCTGGAACTATAGTTTCATGGGTAGCTCCTTTGGCAGTGTTGAAAAGCGACCCATCTACGTGAAGATCGATACCCCTCTTCGCTTCTACGATGATCAGCACCGTCCTCTGCACTTCCAAAACTTTGCTGAGCTGGAAGACATCTGGGTTGACCGCTCAGACAACTTTGAGTAAAGTGAATTCGCTGGACTTTCCAAATCTATCCTTTGGGCTTCTCAGGCGTATGTATTCCTATTATGTATCTTTTTTTTGTGTTGTTTTTCTTGTATCATGACAATTATAATCTCATGTATTGAAGCGAGGGAAAATTTTCAATAAGCGACCATGGATGTTGCTGCTCTATCCAAATTACTATCTTTCAAATACAATGTAGTCCTCGATGTTTAGATTTTCTAGCAAGATGATCACGATAGTGATTCCGAGGGTATCTGCCAGTGGCAGTACCTGAGTAGCTACACTTTTATAGTAACTTACTACACAAGTGCTCTCTACTCGACACTGGGCTGTGTCCTGGGTGATTTCGAACTCGAAGCCTTGCCATCTCGGGCATTCAAGCTGCTATTGCATATAATGAATGTGCAGGATGCCCTTGTGAGCTTTGTGATCACTGATGCGCTACATCATGTGCTGCATTAAGATCAGTCGCTTGAATGATGATGTTTCTTGATATCCTGGGCCAAGAGATACACTGTAAATCCAGACAATAACCAATCTCTTGGTAATTGATTTGTAAACCGACCTTCACCACGCCCTGTGGCCCATTTGATCGTGTTATACGAGTATGCAGTCAGCATTAGAATTCATAGATCGACCCCCAGCCACAATGCCCCAGGCTATTACCCCTTTCATCCTTTCGTTGCCTTTTTAAAGGTCAGACCAAGGTTCCATCGCCTCCGGTGCTCTCAAGACCATGTTCTTGTGCTTTTCGGCTTCAGGGGCGATTGTAGGTCACCGGCCTTGCGCCACCATTTCGGTCAGAGGCCTAAACCCTATGTCTCATACCAGTTTGGGAAAGGCTTCATCCTGTGAGGGCCAGCATTGCCCATCACAAAATGAAAACCGTATCCTGCAGACTAGGGGCCGTAAATGAAAACAAACCATGACAGTGTCCTTCTCCTTTTAGCCAAAATCATTACGGTACTGTGGGAATCCTCCAGGAATCTGTTTGTGCAGGCGGGGGTGCAATGGGCTCTGGTGTTTTATAGGACGGTTCACCTGCAGCTAAATGCTCTACGGCACCTCGAACTATACTTTTTGTCGTTTCCCCACCCACTCACTTCCCGAGGTCTGTTCCAGAATTGCACTGAGATGGCATGATAGGTATGGGTCTAATATCTACTCACAGTGTTAGTATGTCATGAACATGAAGCAGAGAAACAATCAATGACCTGAAATGACAGGATATACTAGTATCAATTGGACTTGAACATACTGCAGTATCGTGTACCATCGGTCTAGTGCTCTCCTCTTAAGCCTGACAAACCGTGCTGTCAATGCCGCGTGCCAATATAAGCCGCGTTAGATCCATTGTTTTCAATCCTTGTGTCAGCAACTCTCGGGCAGCGTGGGACTTCTGTGATTGATCCTCGAGAAAGTTCTGGCAGCCGAGCTGCCTAAATCACCCCTCAGCTTCTCAACGAATCGTCGGTGTGGTTGCCCTTTTAGTTTACCAAGACGAGGGTTGATTGGCCGACACCCGTGGACTATGGTTTCATACTCTCACCATCTCTATTAGGAGCTTGTAGGAAGAAGATGCGCCCGTCGACTAGACCCCTGTATGGTCTGCCCGCTTGTCTCCGATGTCAATCTGACGAACATTTACCGGCTCATACCGGGCGCCCTTCATTCGATTTCCCGTTCTGATGTACCCCCTCGTCCATATCCGAGAAAACTTCTCGGCCCCAGTCTGTCTCTTCATTTTGTAGAAAACCCCATAATAATTGACGGATAATGAATAATAAGTCCTGTCATATAGTATAGCCATATAAAGAGATCTGAAGGCTTGAACAGAAGCATATTCAAGGTCATTGGTAAGGCCCAGGCCAGAAAACAAGCAGCCGCGCAACTTAGGGCTACATCTCCAGAGGTGATTTTGAGTTGGTAACGACTTTTTCTTCTCCCTTCCCAATGAAACCAAAGAAGCCAATCCCTGAACGACGCATGCTTCAGCTGATGAGGAGCGTTCGGCGCAGGGTATTCGCCTGGGCCGCCTGCAATCTAACTCGATGTAAATACGTCTCCGGTGAACAGACTTATAGCGGCCATGTCCACCCGGCTGCCTTCATTCCCTATACTATTTTACTAGACAATCTTAAGATCTCTTCTCGGCCGCTACTATGGGAATTTGGCTAGCTTTTATTTGAGTGTTAACTCATTTGTGATATTTCAAAGGCCTTTGCCATTGTTCCCCCGACACGTGAAGTGGGTTTAGCAGGTTGCAGTGCCTAGCAGTGTTTGTTTTTGCCATTGCAAGGGTATTTTTGCATTGTGCTTCTTTCCAAGGGATATATATTGCATCTTTGGAAGTCTCCTTCCTGATCGTGTAGGTTCATCAGCCGGGATTTCCTGGCGGTGTTGATGGATGTCCGTGACACTAGCAGACTCTTACCGCGGCCATGCCATCAACTTTCCCTCTGCAGCCAAATACGATGATCATGGCTTGATGAACTATGATTCCTCCGAGTCGGAGCTGCGTGAAAAGTTGAGCGGAGCTGTCTATGGGACTGACAATATTCCTCTTTACAATGGCCAACCACCAACAACAGATTCTATACTGCCACCCCCTATAAGTCAGACCAGAGAAGACCCCTCAACTCATTCAATTTATTCTTCTTCTACGTCGCAACAACTGCCTCAGCCCCCGCAGTACGGCTACGATATATCAGGTCCTCATGCTAGTCCCAGGAGTCAATTCCGACCAAGACACTCCAGGAATGACAGCCATCTTCAACCACATTTCCCCGCTTTGGCTTCTCTTCTGGTAGACAATAATTCGTCAGTCGCAGCAACTAGTATCCTACTTGATCCGTCGCTGCATCAGTCCCATGGCTCGATATTTGAGTCGACGATGACCCATAACTCTCTTCCGAAAATCCCGTTACCCGAGAAGCATCATCATACACTTCCACAGTCAGGGGACTCTGATAATTTGGATGATTCTCTTGCTAGACAAGCCAGGCCACCGAACCTCGTGGGACATGTGGGGATGCCATCACCTGCACCCCGTCCCAAGGCCCCTAAAACCAGATTCACCGCAGCAGAGGATGCCTTGTTGGTGCATCTGAAAGAGGACAAGAACTTAACCTGGCTACAGATACAGGATTTCTTCCCAGGCCGGACACACAATACTTTACAGGTCCGTTACTGTCAAAGACTGAAGACGAAGGATGTTAGCTGGACTGAAGAGAAGGTAAGTTTCCTACCTCACACGTGCTATATCCCTTGCCCAAATCTCATTCAATCACGGAGAAAAATATACTGAGGTGACAACTTGAATCAGGTACAAAGACTTAAACGCGCCATGGCCCAATATGAACAAGATCGATGGAGAATTATTTCCAGCAAGGTTGGAAAAGGCTTTGGCCCCGAGGCGTGTCGAGAACGGGCAGCTCTATTTGGAGGCAGCCCTTCGCGTGGATTGTGAATAACGGTAGTGTAAGATTGTGAGGAGTATGGGAAATTCGGCTTTCTTTCAATAGGTCACGGTCAAATAGGGGCAGGAGCTGAGGAGTATTGGTAATATGATGTTCTATTTCACCGGTAACAATTTCTAACTATATATACAATCATCTACATGGACCCATCTAACACTTTGTATACCCCAGTATATGTAGCTCAGGCCCTAGCCCTAACTGCCTAATCCGGACATACCCGTGACAGCCAATCATCGCTGAGTCATCCAAGATCCACGCTTTTGATTGGTCACAGCTCCAGCCAATTAGCGCGAGCACCGGGCGGAAGCGGCTTCTTCGCCAACTTCAATCCTCAAACCAGACTGACTCTACCCAACCTCCTCTCCCTCCACCCCCAAACCACCATAATCCCCGGGACAATGTTCCTTCAACGTACCGCCTCCGCCTTCGCGCGGCGCACTCCCGCTCGCGCCATTGCTGTCGCTCGCCCCTTCTCCTCCTCCGTCGTGCGCAGTACGTGATCCTTTTCCCCGGTGGCATGATCCGACAATCTTCCCGACCTCGGCCTGCACACACATTATCTCTCAAAGCTCAATCGATTCCGAGCATATCGAACTTTGATAGTTGTATCGGACTATATATCTCAACTTACCAGCTAACTCGAATGCTTCTCGATAGGCAACGCGAACAAGTGGACCCCCAAGGAGGAGACCCCCATCCGCCAGTTCGATGGTTAGTACTTTCCTCGCCATGCTACGATTGAAGACCCGCCTGTGCTCTCAAAGTGGATGGTTTCATGCTTCAATTCCTCTTTCCCCTCTCGTTTACATCACGAGGGGCCATTGGATGTCAGGAACACGAATGGAGCTTCTCACCACGGGAAATCACGCGGGTTCTCTGTGGCATTGTTCATCATGGTAGCATATTATAGCTAACAGTTCCTATCACAAATGAAGAGATCAAGTCTGAGGATGACCTGATTCCCCCCGGTGCCAAGCCCGGTACCATCCCCACCGACTTCGTCCAGGCTACCGGTCTCGAGCGTCTGGAGCTCATCGGAAAGATGCAAGGCATCGACATCTTCGACATGCGTCCCCTGGATGCCTCCCGCAAGGGTAAGTGAGCCCAGACACGCGATTATTCCTCTGGGATAGGCTTCGATTCCGGGACAAACAATCTTCAATCCAATTGTTATGGTTCAACAGCTGATCAATGAACTCTCGCGTTAAAGGAACAATTGACAACCCCATCATTGTTAACGGTGCCGGCGATGAGCAATACGCTGGTTGCACTGGTTACCCCGCCGACTCCCACCAGGTTAACTGGCTGACCGTATGTCGAACCGAGAGTCTACATCCCTCACGTATAACAGGACTAACCTATCCGATATCAGGTCTCCCGTGAGCGCCCCATTGAGCGCTGCCTCGAGTGCGGTAACGTGGTTAAGCTGAACTACATTGGACCCGAGGAGGACCCCCACTCCCGTATGTTCCTCCTGACCTTATCCTCTCACCCCGTACTCAAGAGGCTTGAATGCAATATACTGATGATATGCCATAGACGACCACGACCACGGTCACCACCACCCTCCCCACGAGGAGCCCAAGACCTTCGCCGACTACGTCAAGCCCGAGTACTGGTACCGGTAAATCCGCGTCGCGCAATATCTGTTGATACAGGATAAACGTGCGAATTTTTATTGCCTGTGTCTGTAACAGTTCTATCCTTGGCTTGTTTCCCGTCTCTTTTGTAGAATAGTTCTCAAGTGGATGAAAATGAGAGTACCGATTGGGGTGTATTTTTGAGTTAATATTTTGATTTCGTTCAGTGATCGCAAGTATGTGATACTGTTTCCAACGTCGTACGCGTAGTCTTTATTTTCTTCTACTAAGATAGTCCTAAGTAATAGTTAACTAGTAGTAGTATGTCGGCTCAAGCTAAATCGCTTCATTACGTCTACAGCATATCGACAGCTTTGGGCACTCCAGAATACTATCTCACAATTTGGATTTTGCTAGATACATGCAATATCGCTCGAAAGCTTTCAGAATCATGCAATGGTCGACCCCATTCTCGTCACATTCACCGGGCTGAGACAACCTTTACCCCCTAATGTATAGACATGTCTCTATCAAGATGATAACGAATATACAGGATAGACAAATTATAGAATGGTCATGTTGAAAATATGTCCGGGTTGGCTCAAACACGAGGCCCGAGCACGATTAGCACCGGTTTATCTCTTTACCGTCCGATATAACGAAGTTCCAAGTATCTGAGAGGGGGATAGACGAGCGCAGCCCAAGAGAAGCCAACATAGTTGCCCATCTACAAGATAAGTCCGTGTAAGCCCAGATCGCGAGGGGGATTGATAGGGTTAATTTAAAAGGGGAAACTTACATCAGCACCATACTCGCCTACCGGCTTTGCCAGAGGGCCAATATACCATACCTGAGCCATACATAGAACAGCACCGACCCATCCAACGACGAAAGAGACAAAGCTGGCCATCCCGATGGGAAGTTTAGACGGATCTCTCCACGCAGCCCAGTTATAGCCCGTTCGGAACCGGAAGATCAGGAACTCTTCAAGGATAATAGCAGTCCATATCGCAACCCAGTAACCCATCAAAGCCAAGAAGTTAGTGAAGATCTCCGAGAGATGACTGCGGCCCACCAGTGCACAAACGGTATAGATGATGACACCAACGGTGTTCCAAATGACACGAGGGACTTTCTCGGCGTAGCGGCCTAGGATTTGGAAGTCCACTCCAGCAGAGTATGTTGGTGCAACGGTATTGGCGATGAGACCGAGCGCGATTATAACCGAGCAGAATTTGCCGAAGCCGTGGAGCGGCCCAAAGCCCTCGACTATGAGGGCGCCTTGGCCTACGTTGTAGGCGGCTGCATACTCGGGGTAGGCATTGATGCCAGAAGCGAGGCCAATACCGCAGATTATGGCCATTGTGAAGGAACATAGTAGGCCTGTCAGAGTGAGGGAGAAGATTGTAACACGGGAAGTATGTTCTGGGTAGTAGACAAAAAAGTCTGCTGCCAACGGGGCATAGGTAATCGCTGCGCTAACGCAGATGGAAAAGAAGGATAGCCTAAGATAGATGATGAGCCAATGGTGAACCTTTTGTGGATTGAATGTTTGGAGAATTTACCTGTTACCGGCCACCGTGCGTGCGTCACCCAAAGAAGTGGAGGACAGATCGAATTTCGCAGATGAGACACCGAATAAAATGCAGATGACTATCAACTGGGGCAGAAAAGCAAATCTTTCATAATAGTGGAAGACTTGAATGCCAACCGTAGCTACTACCCAGCTAACGATAGCAATAATGACAATTCCTATTAGGCCAAAGGTTAGCGAAATGTATCATTCAAATTTGCCAATCTCATCTCCCACTTACCAACAGCGACAGACATGCCACCTGGAGAGACCGCCGAAAGGATCTGGCCACCAACGACACAGTCGATCAGGCAGTATCCAATCATTTGAATGAGGTTGAGTAAGACAATGATTTTGCTAGGCCACCAACCCATGGAGTATCTCCCGAATGCCTATGAATTTGTAAGTTGAGAAAACCACTGTGAGTGAGAGCCTTTCCACCTACCATGGTACGAATACCTGAGATCGGACCCCAAGTAGCCATCCAAGATGCAACCAGAGCACCAACAAAACAGCCAAAGAAGGCGCATAGTGAAGAATCCCGGAAACTAAGGCCATACACGGCAGGTCCAAGCATTCCCAAAGTCACATTGTTGGCGGCGAGGTTGATAGAAACCCAGAGCAGGAAAGCCTGTAAGTATGATACCCAGGAAAGCTTCTTCATACGCTCGTCCGGAGCAACACGCTCAATGCCGCGGGCTTCAAAATTGTATTCGACGAGTTGTTGCTCGAACATGCGAATCAACGAACCGAGACGTGTACCGATAGGATTATTGTGAGACGATTGGTTGGGAGGATATGTACTATCATTTTTGATATCCTGTCCATACGGCAGGACAGGCTCTGTAACCTGTTTAATCGAGTCTGCTTTCTCGTTGCGCCCCGCTAGGGTGGCGATTTCATTTTCCGAGGCCATGCTGCTAACCGTCAGTACGATGTGGTAATTTAAGTAAGGGAAAGACAGGTAATCAGAAGCATTGCATGAGTTTCTTTCGCTGGAGTTATCCAGATCAAGTTCGACCGTATAATCTCAGAACGACAGCGCAGACAATTCGCAAGGACGAATGTTTTGCGCTGCCGAACACCGGTTCTCCATGCAGGCGATTTACCACTGGATGTACCTTGATTTCTGAATAAAACCTGGCTACTCGTCTTCATCATAACCGTCCTTGTGAGGTGAGGTGGGATCTATACTCGGGCATTCACTCGAGGTCGGTGTCACCTAGATGAGTCACTATGAAGCAAAGCGGCGAGGTTAGCGAATGAACCTGGTGGCGGGCACTTGAGGCGCATATCGGACATGAGAGAATGATAAAAATCACCTTGAATTGGGCTATCGAGGCAAGACTCAAAGCCAATTGAGCTTGCACTGGACTAGGCAAGATTGTGGGGGAATGCAAAGAATACAAAAAATATTTGCGGAGGTGGGAAGATAGACTGGCCGCGGGGAAAGAAAAAAGGATCGGCCTCGATCTCGGCCGGTTTCCCGTCTCCGCTCGGAGCATGCAGAATGCAAGGATCGACACGTCAATCGATTTATGTATTTCTTCTCATGAGCTACTTTGGTCTGGTAATCATGTAATATTGGTTGGAAAAGGAGAGAGAATGAAAAAGAAGAAGAGAAAAAAAGTGTTAAAAAGTTGAGAAATGAGAAGTGAAATAGAGATGTAAACAGAAAGGTCCGCATCGCTGACAGCCCACAGAGATAAACAACGCCCGGGCATCCATAAAATAGAAGACAAATGACAAAGTCAAAGATGCGTATGATACGCTTTCCAGAAGGAAATAATCGGACGAGTTCGATATGGAAATTACACACACACACAAAGAAAATATTGAAAGCACTAAAAGAGACCAGATCACCAACTCCATCTGCCTTGTAAAATCAATCAATGGCTTCGAACTGCCGTTTGATGACACTTGCATCGCTTTGGAATTGCAGAATCCGGGAGAATGCCAAATTCGTGAAAGATACGTAGAAACAAATCGTCACTTCATCAATGGTCATCGGTTCCTCCGACCTCAGAGGTTTTTGAAGTGCTCTTTGGCATATTGTTCACAAGCCTGGTCATCATAAATGTTAAATTCTTACAACAGATGCAACGCGGAATCTGGAAGATATTTACCTTAGCAGGCTTGCCAACCTTCTGTCCAATAACCTTCCATTTATTTGCCTCATACTCCTTGATTGCATCACGGAGCTTTATGGACTGGGGAAAGTTAGTTGACCATCCGAAAAAAAAAATAAAGGTGAAAAGAAATAAGACGAAAAGAAGGCGGAGGGGAGGATGATACCTCATCTTCAGCGAATTCGGCGTAATGCATATCCTGTGGCACGTGGAATTAGTTAAGATCAAATCAAAAGCCATTGATGGCGCTCCGCATGAATCTAGATGCATACCTTGTACCAGTGCTTCTTTACACTGCCTTCAGTTCGTGTGGGGAAAGTCTGCGACGCGTCATCCGACACAGATTAGCTAGAAAGCTCGCGCGAGAGATCACTGAGAGTGCGCGAACCTTGGCAATTTCGCTCCAACTGCGGCCCTGATCGCGCATGTTTTTCAATCGTTGCTCCTCCTCCGCAGTCCATGGTGTATTCGTGCGCCCTTTCTTCTTGGGTGTTGATTCAACCGGAGGGGGCATCGCCCCCGGGTCACCTTCCATCGCACTCCCGGCTGGGTTCATCGGCGCGGCCATCATGGTGGATGATCCGGTGGCCGGGGAAGGGGGGCGTTTGCGCGATGTTGTCGGTTGTTGCGACTGAGGTTGTGGTTGTGCTTGTTGCTGCTGCTGCTGCTGTTGTTGGGGGATCGGAGCAGAAGGAATTGGGATGCCTTCGAATGTCGGTACGCGGTGGAAGGGGTGAATTTGTTGTTGAGCGAGGAGATGCGGCGGCGCGCTGGTCGTGGCCGAGGTCTTGATGCGCTTAGAAGTCGGAGGGGAGCTGGCAAATCAGACCAAAGAGATCAGTAATGAGTAATGAGATGAAAACCAAGACCGTATGAGTACAGAAAACAAAACGCGACCCCGTGGCAGTCCAGCCCAGGTCTCTCTTCCGCGGAGCAGAGATCACAGACGAGGGACTTACGACATGGTGAAAGACACACGTGGTTCTCAATCACACTGTGCCGATTCATCTGTACATACACAAAGGGCGCGTCGGGGTTAGCAGATCATGCTATAGACGCGCCTTGTGAGGGGTGGGGTTGGGGATGGGGAGAGTCAACTTCTGGGAAGACAAGCCTCGTTACACTAGAAAAATGACACAAGCGCATCCCAGACAGAATCAGATCGGACAAGGGAACCAGAAGAGAACCAGAGAAAGTTTCGGTGACGCCGACCGAAGTGTTTAGCTCTCTATCCAGAAGAGGTAGAAGGCAGAATAATGGGGCTATATTATTTTAGGGAGTGGGAGGGGGAGGGGGGGCAGACAAAAGAGTGATGATGGGCTGAAAGCAGACCGGGGGTTGGTCAAGGAGGGGGGTAGCTCACAGATCAAAATCGCATGGTCGAAGCGTCGAATCGGGGACCTCGAATTCCTCCGAGTACGGGGAGAACATGAGGCTGGAGGGAGAAGAGAAAGAGAGGTAAACAAGTAAATGAGAGAAGGACGGGAGGTAGGGGGGAGGAGGAGGAGAAAGTAGTGAGAGAGAGAAAGTAGAGGAGAGGTGTATGTATGTGTGTGATGTCTCGAGGGGAAGAGGGAACAGGGAGGAACTTTGGGAAGGGAAAAGGAGGTTACAAAGAGAGAAGAAGCGAAGAGAGAGAAGAAAGAGAAGAGAGAGAAGAGAGAGAGAGAGAGGAGAGGTGAGCGAAGAAGGAGGAGAGCGGGGATGGAGTCACCTCATCCTCCACCCCCAAAGTCCCTAATGAGTTTAACCCTCGTTTTAGTTGTGATTTTTAGTTGAGATTGTTTGAAGTTTCTTTTTTTTTTTTGGTTTTTTTTTTGGTTTTATTTTTATAATTATTATTGTTATAAATTTTGAATCTAATTTACTAGTACTTCATACTACTGTAGGTCACCTCTCGATCAATTCATGGCTACTAAACTAGCTAACCACTAACTCCAATACTAAACTACTCTAGTCTGTTTGTTATGGGGGACTCGAATGGTTTAAAAGTGGAGGGAGACGTTGGGTCTAGACCTTGCAACTCCTCAATTGGTTCCCCTCCAATGCTATACATATCGTCTGTTTTCTTCATCGAACTTGAGAAATTGGAAATTCAACTAGCAATTAAAAAAATACATATAACCGTCACCTAAGGGGGCGGAAGAAGAAAAAGAAGAGAGAAAGATTATACAAAATTCGTTGCTTGCCTACTAGAGATCCTCCGGTGCATTCCTACCCATCATTCACCATTGGGCCTAGGCACAGTTACCGGGGCGAAGATCATTGCTCACAGACGGGCCCATCTTGCTGCTCTCTAATTCGACCGATGAACAATATGCAGAAGCACGATGGACCACGTCCGGCAGCTTCCATGAGACCTTTTGGCCGAAAACACACACGAGTGGTCTGTTCCAGAATCCGGTGACCCGACGAACTCTCACAATCCGTGCCAGGATGGCAGTCAAGATCCAATGAATCCCCGGACACTTTATTGCAAAGGTATCCAATGGCCTGAGAGCTCGAGCCGCAGTCATGTCTGCTCCGGATTTCGACCTTTTCAAGTCTGTCTCCGTCCAACCCGAGTCTTGGCGGGCTAGTTCAAGCCACAGTATGTTTTCGTGTGTAGTCACCCTCTGCCCTCTTTCTCCCATTTTCTCCTCTATTGATAAGAAGGGTGGTGGGAAGTTCCAAGTTCCTTGGCTTACCGCATTTCATTCAGTTGTTTACATCTTCTCTGTGTGGAACGCGGTTCCACTGATAATAATGGATAGTCCGCCTTGGAAACATGGATGCTTAGATGAAGATCCCCCGTCATTTGTAAATGGCAATATGGCATCATGCGTGGTGCTAAATGGGGTCAGCATGAGCGATAGATAGGCAATGCGGGTCCAGTAAAGCAATATCTATCGATGATTGTGCCAATGAACGAGCCGGGTTAGAGATGCCGCATCTGCAGTCATAAATTGCCGACCCAAGATTATGCATTGCTCCAGATGATGTGGCTTTGTCTTGCATTATGATGGGGATGGATGAGTCCTGATTATTATAAAGCCCTCTGGAGGGGACGCAGAGTGATGCGAGCTCGTCTTCGAGTGTTTGATGCCACGACCGAATCAGAGGTCATCTTATCTATCAATTCGAATAACGTCGGTCATGTGCTTGCTGGCCAGTGTAGAATCTCGTCAAGCCATCATAGTCAAATCGTTCTTCTTGAGAATTTGCTGCTTTCAATGGCACAGCCCTTGGAATACCTCCCATGGCTCAATGGCCCATGGCCGAATTTCATCATAAACTACCAGCAATGGGATATATCCAAGTTACCGATTGTAAATACTACAAGCAGGAGTGGCTTTCAAGCTGACAACCCAGCGTAGTATGGCCAAATGGATTCGAAGTTCATGACATTGCTGGCATTTACTTCGATCTAACTTCTCAAAATAGCTCTCACTAGCAAACATCCTTGGGAGTTTAAGCCTGTTAGTGCTAGTGGTATCATTATCGATGAAGAATGTCTGAAAGACCTGGGTACTACCTAGTATATCATATACTTACATGATGTAAACAGTAAAATAGTCCTACCTAGGACTATAATATATTTAGGTAGATATATTTTGTACTCACTAGCACTTCATGTCCAAGCTCATTGCGATGGCAGACGAAAGGGTTCGAGTTGCCAGGTTAGATGTGCAAAGCTCAACTCAAATCACCGTGCTTTTTCTAAAGCTTACTAGCTTCATATATTGGAATATATAATTGATCTCTCGCTACTAACTTCCAATTCAGACACTTTCATCTCATAGATAACAACAATGTTAGGGTGCCTTGCATATCAGGTGTCGACGCTGATGTCATGTCTCACGTGAGGACACGCGGCCCGAGCTTCCCCAGCGATAGCCCGAAGCTCTCGTGATGCTTCTAAGCTTCCTCCACATCAACTTTGTGATATACGAGGGCTGGGACCAGCAGGACTGTGAGATTTACCCAGAACCCCGGCAGACCTGCGAAACACGAGTCTTTACAGCTTTACACCACAATTTATTTCCCCTTGATTGAAATCAACACACCTTTCCCCCCGCAACTAACCATCCCTGCCACGCCATGGCGGTATTCAACGTATTCCGCGTCGTGGGTGATATATCCCACCTTGCATCCGTATGTGTACTGGTATGGGCGATTCATAGGAATAAGAGCGCAGAAGGTAGGTGACAAGCCAAGGGTTGTCGTTTATAGGGCCCTATCTGATAAGGTTGAAAGAATGTCCGCTAATTGAGTCTCGGGGTGCCAGGCGTTTCGCTTCTCACGCAGATACTCTATGCCCTAGTCTTTTTCACTCGCTACCTTGATTTATTCTCAAGTTACTCGTGGACCTTTGCCTACTATGGAGCTGGTGTGCTATGGAATACCCCTTTCAAACTTATGTACCTCGCGTCCTCCTTCTATCTGATCTACTTAATTATGCGAGTCTATCCTCGCACACGTGAAAGAGAACGGGCTTGGAAGCTGGGTATCTGGTCAGTCATTGGCTCTGTAGTTGTTGCTCCAGTTGCTATGGCTATTGCGTACCGAGGTTTTCCTTCTTTCTGGCTGAGCGAGGTAAGTTAACAGTGCTCTCTCTCTCTCTCTCGTGAGCTCGTATGTATCTGCTCGAAAGCTTCTCTAACCAGTCCGTATGATTAGTTATTCTGGACCTTCTCAGTCGTTCTTGAATCGGTCTGTGTTCTGCCCCAATTGCTTCTTCTGCGCCAAACTACCGTTCCCACCGTGATCGACTCCTACTATCTGGCATGCCTGGGATCGTATCGAGCACTCTATATCCTCAACTGGATGGTCCGTGGATTTGGCTCCGAGAAGCATTGGGACCCGATCGCGTTGGTCTTTGGCATTATTCAAACTGCCTTCTATGTCGATTTTGCCTGGGTATACTACTCGCGTCAGCGTGTAAAGCTCCGTAACGGCGGCGTAGTCGACTCGGATGACTTCAGCAAGAGTTGGTTGGTCAACCGCGTGGTCAGTTTCCGTGCTCGACGCACATCAACCGACGAGGAGCAACATCTCCGGGAAGAGGAAGCAGGAGGAGATGCTCGACCCAACACCAACCGGTGGGGCACACACGGCATCTCGGTTGCAGCCGATGATACTTTGGACAATCACGGACAGGGGAATGATCTAGAAGGATTCTCGGACGAAAATGACCTTCCGGCAGACGCACACCATGGTCGTTGATCCTCGCGGGCTACTGTAAGTCTGCGCAACTGCTCGCGTAAAGTTACCCGGGAAAAGAGATTGGGCGTCTTTTCCCCAATTGATGTGTGATGTTTTTTTCTCTGTATCTTTGTCTTCGGCAGGCTGATTTCTGGATACATTTTGTGGAGCGATTATATCTTGCGGAAGGGGCCGTGACCCACCGATGAACCTTGCGATGATTTCTGTCACTCTAGCCAGTTTTGTTAGGCTTTTTCAACTCTTCAATATCATTCTGAATATTCCCCCATTCTTGCCATTAGCGTAGCAATCATAGCGTAATTTTAATCGTACCATTTACTTTTTGGCCCCATCTTTGGACCTCTCCCGGATGATTTCATTCAAAAATTCGATTTCAGATTCGTTTTTCGTTAGCTAGGTATCTATCTAGATCATTGGATTCCGTGCCGTGTCGTTGCATGACCGGCAGACTAACGTCCTGCCCCCAGATCAAGGCATATCCTTGTGTTTCACAGGAACTTGCCAACGTGCTTAAAATTAATCACTGGAGGCGTACTGAAATGGCCAATGTAGAGGGGCAGCTCGATTACGTGTTACGTTTTCTCATCTTCTTCTTTGTTCTTCAACTTGATGACGATGTGTTAACTCGATAAGTTGAGATGTCAATATGTACGTATGTACACATATCGCAAGACCAATTGCCTTGCGAGAAGATGGGCGCTTAGAGTATGGAAAATGACATGACCACGTAGGACAAGGCATGGTGCGTTCATCGACGCGATGTGGGGATTTCCGCAAAGACCGAGCAAGAGTTCCACCATGCTTGAAGGGAGATGACCCGCCCCTAAACTGGAAATCCGATTTCGCCTTGCGGCTAAAATGGCGGTGCTCTCCACATTATTGAACCCCGTGAAGATTTTGATTATTGATTGCTGTTCAATAGAATGAGAATGAAGAGTAAAAGAAAAAAGAAAAGGAGCAAAGGAGTAAGAAAAAGGCACAGTCAAAGAGAGTTGGGGTAATCCCTGTCAGCGCTTAGCCAGCGGTCGTGAATTCTCCGGCACAAGCCACCAAAAGGAAAGCTGCGCGCGGCACAGCAATCGCCCTTTCAGCCTCACCAGACTAGGATGGAAGTCTCATCCAGTGAAGAGCCGCCGAAAGAGATTTTGGGCTTGCGAGTGGGGGTGATGAAATATTTTCCCAGGACTCCATATCACTCACGGCCATTTCTGTTTTTCCGTCTTCTCTATTCGTAGTCGTTTTGTTCATTCGAGGCGCTTCCGTGCATAGTTACGATATATCAGATTGGATCCTAGATCTCCGAGGGAACCTGGAGGAATTCTTCCTCTAGGGGCCCATGGAGAATGCATATCGCAAGGCGTTCTTTCATTCAACTTTTGTGTCTCAGAAGAAATGATAAACTAGAAGAAGTTGAAACCAACTAGGGAGTACGGAGTATGGAGATAAACTTGTTGCAAGGCTACATCCGTTTCCAACTAAGTTGTGAGGAAGTACTGATGAAATTCCAAGTCTAACGCGAATGAGGAATAAGAGCCAAAAAAAAAGTGGAAATAATGAAATCAAATAACAAATAGGGGGGCCAATAGGTTTGATGAGGGTTCCCGGCGAATATTCGAAAATCCTCGAACCCAGGCCTGTGCATTGCCCAACAGAGTATTAAGTATTATTACTGTTCATCCTTCGGGGCTCCAGCGGCGCTAATCAGAAGCTGTCACTTTGGCCCTAAAGATCCCACTCCACTCTCTCGGGTGCATGTCCTCTGGGGCCCGACATGGTGGATCTGTTGGTCTGCTCCACTCGAGTCTCTTTGCTTCCTCGGCCCCGACTTCTCGTCAGGAAACGGAGTTGTACATCATGATGATCTCGAACGCTGATGAACCTGGACGATGTGGGCCTGTAATCATTCATGATTCCAAGATGCAGAGTCTGTGCCCACATTCACCCCCCTTCTTTTGGGGGCGTTGAGGAAGCATGGGGGCGGGAATGGATAGTATGCTGCTGCTGGCACTATTGGTTTTGAAGGCGCTTAAATATAGGCCATCAAGAGTCTACACCTCTTCATTTCCCAGCGCCTCGATGCTGCGCGTCCATCGGCGGTATTATTTTCTAGCTTCTAGAGCATTATGAGCCTATGGTTTTTCAAGCCAAACTGCTTGTCCATCCTGCCTCGCGAGGCATTTCGCCGTGGGCTGTGATATCTCTAAATTGCGTCTAAAGAAGAGGGGGAATTGACTCTATATCTTTCAAGTTGTTCCCTTCTGCCCCTCTATTTCTATTCAAGCTTCTCATCTCTAAGAAAGAAGAAGACAGCGTCTTGGAAGTGTTTTAATAGAGCTCGGTGGACAATTCTTTAAACGCCCTTGTTTTGTGTATACGCCATCTCCGCAACTCACCACCCATTATATCTCTCCAACCGCCGTCTTTGTACGCCTATTCCTGCACGGAGTTGTTTCGTGTTTCATCTTCTGCCACCTTATTTTCTCGTTCCAATCAACTTCGCGCTGGGCCGCAGAATCTCAAACAAACTACATAATACTCCCCACGCATTCGACGAAAATAATGTCCCACCCTCATGGCCAGGGGTTTCCTAACCCTGGGGAAGATATGCACGCATACTATCAAGCCCTTGGAATAGAATGGACTGGAGTTAATACAGTATGTCAAATCCGATATGCCAGGCCTTAAGCGTTAGGGCTGGGCCTGGAGCTATACTAGTTGCACCGGTTGAAACACATCCGCTGATCACATTGTATTTTTAGCCTCCATACCCATACACGGATATAAATCAAGCATACTGCTCTGCGCCAATGGCATACCCGGATACTCTCACGCCAGTCAGTCTTGTAGACAGTTCAGTTGGACCAAGCCCGGCAATAAGCAATCGATCACAAGAAATCCACTCCCAGGATTACCGTTATGTCAACGACCCAATTGTTCAACCCCAAGGCCTTGGAATCTCCGCACCTTTCCCAAGTGAATATCCTCGCACAACCGCACCAAATCAGATCAACTATGCATATGCCCCGGACCACTCGCACTATAATCTGGGGCAAACGCCCGGCGCTTCGCCGATAGCTCCACCTCCAAAGCGTATGAAACGCACGCCCTCCAAGACCCCATCAAGAGATACCCCAGTCAATATCCTCCCACATCCAGAGGGAATGGAGCGTATGGAGCGGGCTCGCGAGAATAGGAACAGTCAGCCGCCACCTCCAATCATGCCGCCTAAACCTCGTGCATCGGGACGTAGTCGTCGTGATCCACAAGCAGATGAAGAAGATGCTTTTGTGGAGAATTTGCGTGAGAAAGGATACGCTTGGAAAATCGTTCGCGATATGTTTTGTGCACACTTCAATAAGGATGTCACAGAGGCACGACTCCAGATGCGACTTAAGCGTCGGAAAAATCAACGGAATCAGTGGGACGATGCTGATGTGAGTACGTGAACCTAAATTATGATTATTTTGATACATAGAATCTTCTATCCTTTGAGTGCTTATATGCTAATGAAATATTTCCATTCAGGTGCGACTTCTGATCAACGCTCATGAATCATGGGAACGAGAAAAATATCAAGTGATAGCAGATAAGGTAAAATTGCCATACTTCGCTCGTCTATTCTTTTCTTTTTCTCACGATCTTCCAGATCAAAGAAATGGGCTGCAAAAAGGCATATACTCCAGAGCAATGCAAACTACAACTGCGTCTTCTCGAGGAAAAACGGTCTCTAGAAGAAGCAGGACGAGAATCACCCACTACATTTTCTGATCCACCAAATTCACCGCCGGTACCATCTTCGCGAAAACGTCGACGCGAACCTGCAGAAGAGTGACCCCTTGAAGTATGCATATCATTGTTTTTCATTGGTGCTATTTTTTCGCATCATAGTTATATTCCCTCTTTCATGAAAGACATGAACAGCTCTGGCGTCTGGTGGATTTTTAATTACATTCTAACTATTACATAGTACATACACTACTTCTATACATATGTTATTTCTATGGAACTCTAGGCATGTATCTCCAAAATAGCAACAATTTACAGTTAGGTTATAAGACTGAACGTGAATTCCAAGGTTACTTAGAAACAGCCGAAATAGCTGAATGGCTGAAATGTAGTATGTATGTGTAGAACGGCTGAAGATAACCCTAGATCCAACTTCACAGTTGTCAAGCCAATTTAGGCCCCCGCCTGCAGAATAAAGCTCCATACCCTCTTTCATTAAGTGCTGACATGATGCGAAATTCTTTTTTAGTTCCACTTATGGAGGCCAAGATCGACATGGAGTGTGAGATGCCAGATGACCCCAAACACGAAACACGGGATACTACACTACAAACTTTTCTTCCCTTTATTTTTTACAGTTTTTGTTTCTCACATCACAGATAGTAGCAAGATATTCGTAAGCACTAATAAGAACAATTAATTGTCAACAGTCGGTCAGACCTACGCTATAATAGGGTTACTAGTAGCTCCCCTTTGGCCCCATTAATGGTACGCGCCCAGGCCCGGCCACACTGTGCACAGCCAAAACCATTCCTTGAATGGTTAAGCTGCAGCGTCTAAGAAGAAACGAGATAACGCTATATTGTACTACGAGCCAGTCTGCCTTGAGTGTTCCGGGGATCCGGAGTTGAGATTCGTCCGCCTTAGGCTCTTTGTATCTGAATCAAGGACCTTGTTTAGGTCTCATGTTTCTGGAACATTAATGTCTCGCCCCCACAACCCAAGACCCTTATTTCCCGATTCTGGAGGTTGGAAATTGAATATCCCTGCTATCGCATGGCTGAGGCTAAATCCAGAATCCTACGGATGCCCGAATTCCCTTGGATACCCGGTGCGCCAGGACATTAGGTAGTTTCCAGTAGTGCATGTGTGATCCACAATGGATAGCACTAAGAAACCCCCGCTGTGCTTCGTCCGGAGGATCGATCTTAGGATCGGTCCACAATTGTTTGGAATAGTGCAACGGCTCGGCACCGGGCAATTTGGGGGTCCTAAAGGTGTGCTATTTCGCCCCCGAATGGGGCGAAATAGGATCTTCGAGTTGAACAGCCTTGCGACAATGAAGAAGGATAACTCATATGAGTGATTTTTTGAGACAAATTTCAGCTCTATTCGTGATGCATGTTTCATGACGGTTGTGATGTTCAAGCTTCTTCCTCCGAATCTAGATCCTCAATAATTGGAAATGTCAAAAGTGCCGCAATACCGCCTAATCCGTCAAGGCGTTTCCCACTCTCATGATCTGAACTGAGGATTCGGACCTCCCCACCCTCGACATCCCGCACTCTATCCACGAGGGATACCCATCGCTTTCGTTCAGCAATGTCTTGAGATCGGAATAAGCGATTGGACATAATGAGGATTCCGCCACCCCGACCCACAGCACCTTGGTCAACAGCAAATTCTACCTCGCGTGGACCATAGGTTGCTTTGTTGGTTTCCTTTCTGAGTTGATCCAGAAAATCATCCATTAATTTAGTCTCACGGGCATATTTAGTATCTGACAGTAAACTTTTGACCGCAGGAGATTGGAGGACTTCTGATAGTGAGTTCAAGTAGCCGTTGGCGGAATGGACAACCACGGTACTGGGAAGTAATCGTCTAAGACCAGGTGTTGAAGTAGCTTCGGATTGAATGAACTTTTGGAAGCCCGCGGCAACGAAACCCGGGGATGCAAGTAGAACTGGCCGTACTTCCTCATTGTTGGAGCCGGATGTAGTGCTGGTATTGAAATCCATTTGTCGCAGTAGAGTGTCTAATGTCACACGGTAGAATTTGTTCATGCCCTATAATAAACTTTAGCAAATGCCCTAAAGATTGGTTTTGAGCGCTATTGTCATAGCGATAAGACTCACCTTGTCATGATCGCCACCACCTTGCCGTTTTCGTGGAACAGACATCTCTACCTTCTGTTTGAGTATTGTTTGGAACTGTCCAATAAAACAGATATGGGCCAATCCTTCCTGCATTACAACAGCAATAGCTTCAGCACGTCGTTTACCACTTTCATCCACAGCATCTTTCAGCATTTCAATTGCAATACTGTCCCATCCAACACCTTCGCCATCGGATCCAGCCTCATTCTGTTTCTCTAGCGTGAAATTGCGATTCAACTCCAGATCGAGAGTATGGAATTGTCCGATTTTAGTATGTGCAGTCTCGTTCAGGATTTGTCCAGAAATATGTAATTGGGAGCTTTGAGGATCAAAATCTAAATTCTTCACGCGAATTTCGAGAGTAAGATGAACACGCGAGGATGTAGTCGATCCGGTATCTTGAGTCGTTGTAACGCGGCGAATTGCACTGGCACGAAGAATGTCACTTGGTCTGATTAGGTTGTATGCATGCCACTATCATGATCAAACTTGATTAGACGGTATTCGCTGGGGTTTTAAGGTGGTGTAGTGAAATCACCATATCTTCAGGCTCTTCTGGGCACAAAGTGACGGCCCCCGAGCCATTGTGCTCGATCTTGTTCTTGATGAGACGCATTGGAGGTGCTGTGCTGATTTCGGGCCAGTTGAAATTATACAAAAGATGCGTCTACCTCCCAGCAAGATTTCAATATGGATTGAGAGGGGTCTCGTCAGGCCAATTGTATGTAGGGAAGAAACAGGACAAAACCGTCCAAGCTCTGATGACTGTGTTGCTGCCCCGCCATTAATACTGCCGGGCCTGACCGCTTTACGACCATCCCGCACTTTTATTCGACGAGTTTCTCTGACGTCGTTGATCGTTGAGCACTTGAAGTACATATTTATGATCTTTCGGCCTATACATATAACTCTCCTTCCTATATTCCTGATGAGCCCGAAAACATGAAGAGAACATCGACTGAAATTAGGATTATGGATAAGAGCCACGTTACAGCCCGCAACTCGAAGAAGATCATGAAGATTAACATGATGACCAATATTGAAATCTTGACTGGCTCCTCGAGGTGTTCGGGTGTTCTATACTTATCAATAAGTAACATGGATGAACTAATCAGCCTAGGGTAGAACACTATTGTGTTCTCACGATCACAACACCAATTAGGGCTACTGCTGCATCAAGCTCAGTTGACGGTGATCGTAGTACTAGCACAGATGGTGGATACCATCGGGGACCCTTTTGGGAATGAAAATGGAGTACTCTTGACACATCGTCCTCTTCTAGAATTAATTCGAAGTGCCCCGCGGCGAAGCTTTTCGCTGCAGCATTTTGCATGTATGTAAATGTAGTATAGCCAAATATCAGATGTCGAAGCTGTCTTGATGACGCCAATGGCTGTGTTCCTAGGCTAAATTTGCAGGTAGCACAATCGAGTCAGCAGCTGCATAGATAGATCTGTTACACTAAATATCTCCGATGATGCTTGATGACATCTCAAGCATTCCCTACATCACTATACTCTATGTACAGTACAGTAGACAGTGCACCCGACTGTAATGGATCTGAAGAATCCACATCGGCATGGACCAGCCAGTGATGAGTCCAGATTGAGGCGAGACCCGGCGGAAATTACGCAACCGAAGTGGTCCGTCGAGAGCTCGAATTATTATCAATCAGCGGGGCAAAAGCAAGCTTCTTTTCTTCTTTTCTCCTCTCAATTCTCTTAACCACCATATTCACTTTGAGCCAATATGTCCCAACTTTCCCTTCAGTCTACTTACAAGCTCGTCACGGGCTACGAGATCCCGGTTGTCGGCTTCGGCGTAAGACTCCCCGCGTTTGACAGCAATCTCCCGTGATTCAAGCTTCCAGAACTAACAATTTTCTGCTATTTCCAGGTGTACCAAACGTAGGTCGCGAAACGTCTGAGCCCCCTCATCTCCTACTTCTATTAATACTCACTAAACAGACCTCCTGATGTTACCGAGAAGGTAACTCTCAAGGCCTTAGAGCTGGGATATCGTCATGTAAGTGAAATACACATCACGAAGCTAATTGATCCTTCAAACTGACCCGCTCACCAGGTTGATAGCGCCAAGGTCTATGGAAATGAGGTGGAAAGCGCTGCTGCCATCCGCAAGTCTGGACTTGACCGGTCAAAGGTCTTTTACACAACCAAGGTCCCCAAAAGTTCGATGGGCTACGACAATGCGAAGATAGCAATCTCGGAGAGCATAGCTGCCGCCAACCTAGGCTATATTGACCTGTGCGTGTGATTAACTCCTTAGATCTAAGCACATCCTAATGTTCCTTCTAGTGTTCTGATTCACGCACCTTACGGTGGAAAGGAGGCTCGTCTTGGTACATGGCGTGCCTTGGTTGAGGCCCAAAAGGCAGGCCACATTCGCTCCATCGGTGTGTCGAACTTCGGTGTTAAGCAACTGGAGGAGTTAGAAGAATACATCAAGAGTGGAGGCGGTGGTGAGATTGCCGTCGGTCAGTACGAGATTCATCCTTGGTGCCCGCGCGAGGATGTCACCGAGTGGCTGCAGAAGCGCAACATCGTCGTTGAGGCGTACTCGCCTCTTGTCCAAGCAACTCGTATGAATGAGCCAGTCCTCCAAACGCTGTCCAAGAAGCACGGAAAGACCCCGGCTCAGGTTCTCGTTCGCTGGAGCTTGCAAAAGGTATGTGGAGTCCCTTCTTCGTGTCGAGGTTGAAAGACTAATGTTTGGTACATTAGGGATATGTGCCTCTTCCAAAGTCTGTCACTGACTCGCGTATTCTGGAGAACTCGCAAGTCTTCGATTTCACTTTGTCGGAGGAGGACATGGCGAGTTTGAAGCTTGATGAGTATGCGCCCGTGTGCTGGGACCCGGTTCGTGACTGCAAGATCTAGATTTATCTCCCGAGTAACAAAGTGTAACATGAGAAATTCAACAAATATTCATTTTCTCTTTCACCCTGAAAATTTGCTTTAAGTTAATTCTATTTTCCTTTTCCCCGCATGGTCAGGTGTAAAGTCGCTTATATAGTTCGAGGGGAAGCAGCTCAATCAGGCAGTCTGTTGATCTCGGCACAATGTATCCCCGCCAAACAACCCCGAACCCGTCAACAAACGCCCGACGAAACAATCTTCAACATCCCCACGCTTGTCCCTCATGTCTGGGAAATCGGTAGGCAGTCGCCGTAACGGTTGCCCCCATAATGCCGGACGAGCCGCGACGTATCGTTATTGAAAAATCCAGCACTGTCCGGCGCCGATATCAGCGTAGCAACAAGAAATTTCGCTTCACCGCTGCTGAACTCAAACGAATCGAACGCGAAGAAGAACTCGATCGCCGAGCTAAAAGCTTACGAGATAAGGAGAGGAAGCGACTTGCGAACAAGAAAAAGAGGGATGAGCAGGAGCGAGAAAGGAAACGACTCGGCTTGCCAGATCCTAATGCGCCAAAAGTTCCCTCAAGCCAACCGCTTCTGTCAAATTTCCTAGGCCTTACTCGACGTCCTCCGCCCGCTCCAGAACCAAGACCGGAACCAAAATCTGAAATAGGACCAGGGTCAGTCCATGATAACTCTGATGCCGATGTTGGTAGTTCCGCGCAGGATACGGAGATAGATTCGGATGGACCTGACGACTTGGATGAAGAATTGGAAGACGAACTATCCTGTCTCCAAGAGGCAGTTGTCCCCGAGCAAGTCGAAGAGCCGGAAGACTTGGATGACGAATTGGAAAACAGAACAACCTCTATCCAAGAAGTGGTAGTACCCGAAGAAGCGCATGTGCCAGATGAGCTCGGCAAGGAATTAGAGAACAGTCCAAGTTGTCTACAAGAGAAGACAGACCCTACCACATTTGGTAAAACTGATACAAGGGACAATTCTGATGATGATACGGAGCCGTTTGATGACTTGGACGAAGAATTGGAGCGAGAGCTTTTTTGTCTCCAGGATACAAGCGTCTTGGAGAAAACAGAAAATAAAGTCCATAACGAGAGCAATGAGTCATTAGGATTAATTTCTGCTCGGGAAGACGATGAATTTTCAGATTGTTCGGCATTCGATGATCTTGAGATCCTCAATACAGCAGATGATGTGGTATCCTCTATTCAACCCACTCTAGGAGAGCATCCACCACCCAAGCCTCCCTGTCAGCCTACCGTGACCTCAATACCTTCAGTTGGCGATTCATTTCATGATGATACAGCGGACTACCTTGAAGAGGTGTTCGCGCGTGGGAGTGGCGATTCATTTGGCCAGTTCTTTTGATTCATTCCGGAGACAATCTACATCTTTCTATGGTGTAGTTGGTCCGCATGCATAATGACAAACTCGACCTTCTCCAAGTCCATTTTCTTGGTTGAAGAGTTGCTCGCCAGCTCTTATTGTCCAAATTTCATGAGGAGCTCATAGTTAGCCCATCTCCTGTCCATACTCTTTTTTGGTATGCATTTAGCGTTTCGTATCATGACTTCCACAAGAATATGAAATTGATACCCTTGGTCTCCTTGTCCGCAGACGGATATACCCGTAATTCCGCGCTGAATATAATTATTTAATTGCTTTTATATCTCCATAATCATCGGAACCGGTCATTTTGATCAGTTGCTTTGCGGACGACTATCATGGGGTAGTTACATAGGAGCGCCTCCCGAATCCCGGTTCTTTGGAGATCGGGCCAGCCGACGGGTCGGAAGAGGACCCGCCTCTTCGGATGGCAGCGATGTGCTGCCCCTCATCGGGTTCATTGCTGGGGTTTGGGGTACTAGCTAGAGCTCACTGAGAATAATTTATTTCCGAGGAATTAAATGTGGACATGTATTTATCGAGCTATTCAGTCAAATGGAGAGGCAGAAAAAATAGAAATAAATACGTTTAAAGGATTGTAAGGCGGGCCTGATCGGCTATGACGACACTTGACTGCAGCAGCTTATAGATCAACTTCCGAACTTATCTATCTTCTCTCTCTTACTTCTGCAGAGATTCCCTAGAATTATTTGACATCCTTGCGCACATAATTTGCAATTTTAAAGACAGAAAGATACTTGGAAATGCCTTTCGTACAAGCAAATACCCACCGTCTCAACTACGCCGATTCCCACCCGGACGGCGCGCCAGCAAACGGCCACACCTTCGTTTTCATCCATGGACTGGGATCCTCACAGAACTACTACTATCCTGTGATACCTCATCTCACCGAAAAACACCGCTGTATCACGCTTGATACTTATGGTGCCGCCCGGTCACCTTATACTGGCGATCAAGTCTCGATCCCTGGGCTCGCGGATGATGTTATAGGCGTGCTGGACGAGCTCAAGGTCTCCAAAGCGATTGTTGTTGGTCATTCGATGGGTGGATTAGTGGTGACAGAGCTTGGTTCACGTTATGGTGATCGGGTACAGGGTGTCGTTGCCATTGGACCAACACATCCATCAGAGATGCTCGTGACGGTGATGGGCAAGAGGGCTGAGACAGTTTTGGGAGGTATGCTTTATCTACTATCCAAAGAATTGGGTACTAGCCCTGAAATTGCGAAAATTTACTGATTCGTTTTTTGTCTTGATAAAGCTGGCATGGAACCTATGGCTAATACCATTCCTTTCGCCGCTGTTGGTTCACGTAGCACCGCGCTTCAGAAAGCGTTCATTCGGGAGTTGCTGTCAGGTCAAGATTCTAAGGGCTATGCTGCGCTCTGCCGAGCCATTGCCTCTGTACAGCCGTCGGATTACGCTGCAATCAATGCACCATTCCTTCTGATTGCCGGAGAGGAGGATAAGTCAGCATCTATGGCGGGATGCCAGCATATCTTCAATCATGTCTCGAGCAAGACCAAGTCCCTTGAAGTGTTGAAGGGAGTCGGACATTGGCATTGTATTGAGGCCGGCGATGAAGTCGGTCAGTTGATTGCTAAATTCGCCGATGGTATCTCGGCTTAGTTTTAGAAAAGATTATTCCATGGTTTCCATGTTTACCAAGCCAATGACCATGTCTCAGAAGATTACAGAAAATATCGAATGATAATAGATAGATGCTTAATGTTTCAAAAATTTCGTCTGAAAAAGGGACGAGGAACGCTTTCATGTTGACATTACAAAAGTCCAATATACAATCCTATGCGCGCTGCTCTCATACTCCATTTTGCGCCTCGTCCTTTACAAGCTTGACATCATACTTGAGCTCAAGGCCAGCTTGAGGGTCATCCTTACGCTCGACAAAGTCCACGACCAGAGAGTCCTTGACGGCGAAGACAGAGTCATTGTCGAGGTACTTATCCTTGCGGTCAAAAATCTGGGTTGTCAGAGGGCGGTAGCCGTCATAGGTAGCCTATATAATAATTAGCGCTATCAGTCCTAAGATTTGATGCGAAAAAATGCCTTGGACTTACAATAATGTGAATATGAGCAGGGCGGAAAGGATGACGATCCATCAGCTCAAGCATTTTGCCCGCAGGTCCTGTCAAATCGGTCAGCTCAAGTATCATCTAGTGATTTCACATCATAAGAAGATTTCTTACCATCATTGGGGACGGGATAAGGAGTTGGCCGCAAGCAATAGAAGTAATACCGTCCATCGGCATCGGTCTTGAATTTACCACGCAGGTTGAACTCGACCTGGTCATCATCTTGTTGCTCATAGAGACCATTCGTAGAAGCTTGCCACACCTCGACCGTCGCGCCCACGAGCGGCTTCTTCGTCACAAAATCCACCACCTGGCCGTGCATAAAAGCCATCTCGCCGTCCTTGGGTTTTGTGACCACGATATCGGCGCCATTCTCACGATATGGGGTATCGGCGCGGAAGAAAGGGCCCAGAATGGCGGTCGCAGTGGGCGCATCTTTGGCTTCGTCGGCAAGCTTAAATGTGATTTCATCGACCAGACTATAAGTAAAGTTAGTTCTAATGCATCGAAGTTTCAATATTGAAGCTGCTTCAACTTACGACTCCAGTCCGATCACATCGCAAACCAGTTGCCCCTCATTTCGCTTATCATCACTCATCTGGCCAGCCCAATTCAGCATCTTCACACCAGCCATCCACTCATCCACGGTAAGCTCATTCTCGCGCGCAAAATCGTGAACATGCTGAATGAGGCCGGTCATGAGTTGGCGCAGACGCGGCGATGTTTTAGGGCCCATCGCGCTGATGACATTCTCGGTGAAGTTGGGGTCAAATCGGTGTGTCGCCATTGTGATATGTGTGTATATATTATGGAGTGTGAAATAATACAAGTTAAGTTTGCGATGAGAAGCGTGCCCCCGCGAATAATTATATATGGAGCAGCTTATGCACCAGATCCGACGGGACTATTTTTTGGATGCTTGAGCGGCAATCACGGATCGTCAGCAGCTATTTCCGTAATTCTCCAAAGACCGTTGACCAACGAGTCGATGCTTATTCGAGGGTGACCCCGCATAACCACGGAGCAATGGCATGATTTGGGTTTGGCGAGAGCGTCGGATGCTGTCTGATGTCGGGCCTGGAGGCTTTTCGGATCGGGGGAATGTACTGGGAGCGCAGCCAAGTACACTTCCGATCCCCCCGCAGTCCGATTACCCCGTGATCGGCTGTTGTCGCTGCAAATTAGGCTTATGTAAAACTATAGCAAGACGGCAGAATCCTTGAAGATTTGCTTTCACTATATTATTTTAGATCCGTTATATTTTCAAGGAGAAAAATATCATCGAATAGGTGTACGAGTGGGAGAAAAGAAGGAACGAAGCTGCTCTAACCTTTACCCCGAATGCCCTTGCAAGAGATCTCCTTTATGTCATCAAACAGCTTCAAATGCCTTCCATGGAAGCATGGAGGGAGAAAAAAGCGAAGTAATTCTCGAAATGAAATATAAAGCCCTAAAGGGTTCAAATCCAAGACCTTGCATGGGAAATCCGGTACGTAGAGGTATCTAGGTATTGCTATTTTGTTGGAGCATCGAAAGAAAACTTGACTCAAACAGTCTCTGCGTGGTTTTCCACTATACATGTGATTGGCCCTCTCCTTCGACCGTCAATGCTATCCAAAGGAGCATCGATAAATCGTCTGCCTTTTCACACCACTCAGAAAGCTCCTCCTCAAAATCGGGGCTTTTAGATTGTGAAATATCTTGATGTTGACCCTTCGATGAAGATTGTCTGAGTAGGAATAGATGTCGTAGGGTTAATCCTCGTCTTCCTTTCCGGTTCGCTGATTCGACATGGTCTCGGTGTCTTTTCTTCCACTCTCTATTTGGCAAAGGTTCCCAAAGTTCACGAACACAAGGTAAAGGCATATCAAAGAATTCTGGGCAGTTTCCACTTGAAGGTGTCTCGGTGTCAAGTTGAAGAAGAAGATCAATCAAGTAGAGAAGACATCCGATCCTGTTAGGCATTTTAGCACAGTCTATCAAACAGATGGTTGGATTTGACCAACTTACCTTCTCAGACTTTCCACAAAGGTCCATCTAGCACGAGATGTAAAGGCTGAGTCTTCATCTAAGCCCCATGTGCGCATGTCGTACAGTCTTTCTGCGAATGTCTAATCACAAGATACCGTATAAGTTGATTTGAACTGTAGGTAGGGTGCTAAGAAATGCACGATACGAACCTCAATTATTTCAACCATCCAAGCTGCATCTTCATTCGGTATACATTCCATTGATTGTGCACAAATGATTCCATAAACGAGAGCTGCTTGCAAGGCCTGTAGTTTCTTTTCTTCGCCGTATCCTTCGTACTATGATAGATGTCAGAGACTAAATCTACATCCACGAGATTTTCTTTTCAGTGCTTACCTCCTTCTTCATTTGTCGTAAATGTGTGCATATTTGCTGCCATATAAAATTGGAACTCCCTCGTGTACGGGAATAAAACATTTGGGAGAGGTTTGCACAGACAGCTAAAGCTTCAGGTAGACATTGATGCGATGTCTCGGGAGTACACTCGTCATTCGGTCCAAGGTAGCAGGGAGGATATATAAAAGGAGGCAATGTCTTGGCGTCTGCCATCATACGCGTATAATCGCAAAGCCGACTAAATAGCATTCTTGCTGTTAAGGAGCCCTGTATAAGAGACCTTGTACGTTGTACAAGCTGTGGTCCAGGCGATTTGGTAGCTGGAGCCTGGCCCCTAGACTCAGGCGAGTTATATGTCATTTCATCATCGGCAGAGAACAAGTTTGTATCTCTTGAAGGAATTGTTGGGGATTCGAGTGTTGAGTTATAGGGAGATGCAAGCAAGTCTTCAAATGAGAAACATGCCAGAGTATCACTGGTTGGTTGCCAACCATGCGATTCGGACTCATCCTCCAGTGATAGATTAGGTGTATTTGATTGACCAAACCAATCGAAACTAGAATTTGTGTAGGATTCTAAATCATATTTCGGTGAATCTGTCCCGGTGGTCACCAGTCCTGTAAAGTCGGTCGTAGAAACTGCTTCGGGGGCTAGGCTAAGTCCTTGCCATGGCGCGAGAGAAGCTGAGCCTGCAGACTCGGTCTCAAATAGTGCATTTTTAGCGCTATGCTCCCCGGCCGGCCTTATAGCCCGGAAGTCTTCGGCCCGATAATTTGTAGGACGGGGCTGGGTAGAAGTATAATGGCAATCAAGATGTCGTGATGCACATCTTAAGCAGGGCGTTGCCAATGAGCATCGTGCTTTGGCCTTACGGCAGTGGACACAGGACTTTATTCGTCGAACCGGCATTCCACAATCATGCCCTTCTTGAACTTGAGTGGATGGCTCTGATTCACGTAGTTTCGCATAAGATAATGAAGAGACATCGGAGTAGTCGAGGAACTCCGTCGATCCGCCGCATTTCGCAGCCAATCAGAGGGCTGGCTTTACCGGAAATCGCAACCAATCAGATGTATCAATCTATATCTGCTTGGGACATATAAACCTGTTGAAAGATCTCCTTGAGAAAGTGTTCATGCGATAATACTCATTACTTTCGCATGATGTCTATAAATCGAAAGACTTGCCTGATCACTGGCTGCTCAAGCGGCGGAGTAGGTGCTGCTCTTGCCGAGGCCTTCGAGAATGAAGGATATCATGTTTTCGCGACTGCTCGCTCGCCATCCAAAGTACCACAGACGCTACATGTATCATCCCATGCCACTGTCCTTGCTTTAGATGTCACTTCATCTGAGTCGATTGCAATGCTCAAACAAACCATCCGAAAGGAGACTGGTGGAACTCTCGACATTTTGATCAATAACGCCGGTCTCGGACTGGAGATGCCCTGTGTGGACACTTCAATGCAAGAAGCGAAAAAATTATTTGATCTCAACTTCTTCGCTGCTTTTGAAATGATCCAAGTCTTTAGCCCCATGCTCATTAAGGCTAGCGGTCTTATTATCAACAATTCATCCGTCGGAGGGCGCTGTCCAATTCCATTCATCGGTCAGTCTTCGGAATTCAACTAGTTCGATCGAACTTGAAATAAGCTAAGATGTCTTTATACAAACAGGCATGTATCAAGCCACCAAGGCGGCACTAATTCAGGCCAGTGAGGTCTTGCGTTTGGAGATGGCACCATTTGGGGTTAGAGTCCTCACGTTGCTGACCGGTGGAGTCGCAACGAACTTCTTGTCCAATACGCCTAACTTGAAGCTCCCTAGCAATTCATACTATCGCAGTATTGAAGATATTATCTTGCAGAAGCCAGAGAAAATTGCTTACAGTGTTAGCCCCGAGGCCTTCGCAAAAGATGTTGTACGTCAGGTCCGCAATCGAACCACCGGACAGTATTGGATCGGCGGGGGTGCTAGCATGGCTCATTTCATGGTATGGCTATTACCTCAGTGGGTAGTTGTAAGTAAATTTGCTGCATTTTCTCATCTCTACGATGCTAATATCAAACTCAGGATCGGTTCTCATTGAATTTGAAGCCGTTCGCTGAAAAGCTGGTACAAGATCACAAAAGAAGGATGCAGGAAGAGTAACATGATTGAAACTACAAGACCAGAGCCACTACTATACCGAAGTATCCTGTTATCAAATTCGATTCAAATTAGTGATATTAAGGAGTGGTCGAAGCTCTATCATGCTTCTTGCAATCATCTCTTTCGGAATTCCCAATATTCCATGTCAATCTTGAGTGCAATTTCCACCCAGATCTAAATCATCAAATATGAAAGCCAACTAGAAATGCAAAATAGTCGTTCAGGAATCGTGTATGGTACGGCAAAATGAAGGTTGGAGAATATCTCTGCGAAAAGAAATCTAGGCGGTGCAGGTACCCTCGATCTGAGTCTGAGGGGGACCGACATCAACAGTAGATGGTCCAGTAACAGAGGTAAACGAGTTGTCGATACCCTTGAAGGTGCAAGTAACACCGTCCTGCTCGATCTCAATGTGGGAGATGCTCAAAGGGTTCCCTGTCATTGTTAGCCACTTCTCGTATGTCGAAAACTCGGAATGCCTGAATGAACATACAGATCTTGGTCGGGGTACCGTCAGTAGGGAAGAACTGCTGGAACTCAGCATCGGCAGCACCTTCGAAGGTGACGGCGACGCTGTCACGTCGCTGCGGCTGGGAACGACGCCACAGCTTACTGCAGTGTCCAGATACTTGGGTCTGAGGAGGACCAACGTCGACGGATTGGACTCCGCTGACTGAAGTCACGCTACCATCAACACCATTGAAGGTACAAGTGATGCCGTTAGTGCTGGACGAGATGGAAGAGACACTCAGGACGTTGGCTGAACAGATTGGTCAGCATCAGCTCAGTTACAATATAGAGTAGAAAGAGAGTTGGCTTACAGATGTCGACGACAGAGCCGTCGGTAGGGAAGCTCTGGGAGAAAGAGTTATCGGCCGCGACGAAGGTGATATCAGCAAAGTCTGGGACATTGGCTGAACGCTTCATAGGGCTAGCACTGGCAGAGGTAGTGAGCGCAGCGGAGAGGGTGATGATCTCGGAGAACTTCATTTTGGAAGATTAAGATGTGAGATAAAGGGTGAAAAGATAGTAGAAAGGTAGGTAGGTATTTTATTTCTGTTCCGATTTCTTGTGATTCTGAGTGATCAACTTCAAGGAGATGAATCGAGGTTTAAATAACTTTCTCGAACTGCCTTCAACTCGGCCATTTGCAGTCCTAACTTAGGTAGTAAGCCGTCATTCATTGTGGCACCAGATACTCTCATTGAAGATACGAATATGGTGACGTTGCGATGTAGGAGTGTACTCTGACTGTCTTGCATGATCTAGCCTATGGCATTCGTGACCAAGACGTATTCAAGAGGCTGAGTCTTGGGCAAGCTTGGTGAGATCTTCGAATTTGTCGATATAGACGTGCAAGCCTGAGAGTGGCTTGCCTTACCATGTTCCTCCTGCTGTTCCATAATTCCAATACTACTAAATATAGTTGACTGTACTAGTATATCTCAGTCACGAGAATGAGGATTCGTATCCGACAACTGGGAACTTGGGACGAAGTAGTCGATTCCCATGGTACCAATGCATTGTTTCAGGCGTGACATATGCGATTACAACCAGATCTCAAAAAACTTTACGTCTCATCGTATATTAAAAAAGTCCCAGCTATTACAATCCACGATAGACCTGGCAGTGCTTCTCTCATTCATAGTGTCTTCCCTCGCAATTCGTTCGCCTTTCCCCACATGGCCAGATCGACCTATCATCAACCAAGTCAGGCGACCATAATTAACAGCATGAGGCTCAGCGATGACATTTTGATGAGTTGGCCATGGAAGTATAACCGGGCTGTGCCGGAGTCAGACATCTATAGTTAGACATGTCTGAAATAGTGAAGCATTGAAGGATAAGGTTGGCAAAGAATGCATAGCGAGCTGTATAGTACTCACTGCACAGGGAACTTTTGTATGCACAGTAAAATTTCCCATTCAATTAAAATATTGATAGTCATGTTTTCGTTCATTCAAATGCCGCTATTCTAATTTCGCCTGTCCTTGGGATTTGGCTTCTTGGCCAGATGCGCTGGTAATTCCTGAAGTGTCTCGCCTCGTTCCCAGATCTTTCCAAGGCCAACCTTACGCTCAACCACAACATCAAAGAAATCAACCGAAACGACCCTTTGGGGCTGACCATCCACTCCTTTGGCAGCATTCGGAACAGGAAGACCCTCACTCAATATGACACCATTCTCACTGCGCCAGAAAGGACATCCAGCTGCGAGAGCCTTACGAAGGTCAAGATAGACCAGTATTTGGGCATCCCACCGCATTCCTGAAATAACCTTCTTATCACCCTTCCCATCCTTTTGAGGGTAGCCGTTCCCTTGCGCGGCTGCGTCTTGCAGCGCCCCGAGAGCGGACTCTAATGATGGACCCGTCGCGAAGTGGACGTGATTACGTCCCATGCATTTGAGTCCACCCGACTGTAAGATAGCAGACCACGCACCATGAAATGTGCCATGAACGACAGTAGCTGGAAGTTTTGATTCATCGTCCAGAGATAATGGTTCAAGGAAAGACGCCGCGTGCACACTTTTAATGCTGTGTCCTTGAGTAGCGCGGATCAGGAAATTCGAGGGATTAGCATCTGTCACGGACAGAGCCTGCTCTGTCTCATTTTGTTGCTCTTCATTTGAGGCGGGGGCCTTGAGGATCGACGCTGAAGGCTGTCCGTCCTCCCCTTCAGGCCGTGTGTCTCCATGCTCTGACCCTGCAATTGTGGTAGGTATGCTCGTGGCTACTGTTGTTGATTGTGTAGGTTGTGCCGAGGGAATATATAAGAGAGCGAACCGTTTCTTGTCGGAAGATGCCACGGCGTGACGGATTTCGTCAAATGTCACTTTGAGAGACTTGAGCTTTCTCCATTGGAGCTGGAAACGAGAGATCAATTAGTTAACAGGGGCAATTAAGTCAAAGATGGATTCTTTGGGTGACCCTAAATCATACCACATCCGCTACATTTGCGTACCCCTGGTCATTCATCTTTAGGCCTTCTTTCTCGGCAGCATGTCGTAAGAGCAAGCTCATGGCTTTAGAGATCAGCGTCTCTCGAGATTGGAGTTGGCCACGTCCCCGTCTACCCTTGTCCTTGCTATGATCCGGCATGATTTGACTCTCAGGTCGAGAAACGATGGTATTTTGTGTGGTTTGTAAAAGTGCTGTGCGTGGAAAATGAAGCTGATCTAAAAACCCGCGGAGCTTTAAAATGTTCAAGTTTTGGCGGGGCATTTGCGGCAGACCCGAGCAAACCGCGCTGTACGCTCTTTTGGGCTTTAATGAGTCACGGGACTATTAGTTGATTCACGATGATTCTTTCTGACTCAAACTCGGGCTCTGTAAAAGGAATTATTTCTATATGAGATACTGTTGCATTATTAACTTTCTATTTTACTATTTTTCAATGGCGAAGACGGCGTCATTGCAGCCTCGGTTGACTTTACAGATAAACGATAAGCAAAGGTGCCACACCTTGCTACCATAAGCGTATGGTACGCTTCATCAGAGGAATTGGCTACTGGTGAATCGCATGTTATAGACCTGCTCTTAAGTATTACAAAAGGGGAAAAAGTTTGATGTTTGAAAGTAATTCATTTGAGTATGTAAGAAAAAGGGTATCGGGTATCGAAGACAAGAATGCAACTCCTTAGCCCGTCAAAGAAACATGCACGTATACTCCATGATATGACCAGCCTTACAAAAATTCAACAAAAAGTATTTGAAAAAAGGCAAAATGAAATAATCAACGATCGCAGATGCAATTGCATTCGGCAACGGGGCACACTCGATGTCGCAAAAACCAGTCATGGGCGTGGTGGGCATGAAAGCCATGATTGCAATTAATACAAAAGACGACGAATCGCCGCATCACGTCCGCCTGGGTAGGCTTGCGAGTACCAGACTCGGAGTCGGCGGCGATTCCAGAGCGAGACATTGGATCTGGTGATCCTAGCCAGAGATTGCAAACACCACAACGAGGCATATGCCGGCCGCACCGAGGACAGATAGTCCCGGCCAAAGCGCTTGGTCCGAGTGGGTTGCCGACAGTGGGATGAACAGTCTCTCCTGTGGTCGTTGGAGAGATCTGGGATGATGCATCGTGTTGTGTGAGGGGTCGGGTGCAGTAGTTGCAGGTCAGGCTGACCTGCTGTGGTGGAGGAGGTACGAGTTTCTGCCCGTCGACAGTCACTGCAAATCGACGTGAGTTCACGTCGAAGCGTGCGCGCTCAAGTTGAAGCTTCCAAGAGTTCATGGATCGTCGGTAAGTCTCGCGCCAGGCCTCAAACCGGGAAATATATGCTTTGTTGATTATAATGCGAGGGACAGCATAGCTCATGGCTAATACTGGGGTTTGGACATCGTTGAACTTGTCGATGTATGACTGGAACAGGTCAATAGCTAGGTGGCCCAGTCCTGTGAGCATGATTCCTTCAACATCGCCTTCTCTCACTGCTTCGGTAGTAGCATCCTTCAAGTAGACTGTCAACTCCTTATCAGGTAACCAGCGAAGCGCAACCTCGATCCGATATTTCAAAGGTAAAGTGGTCTCCTTGATCACTGAATGCCAGTCACCCTTGCTCACGAGGGCAAGAATTGCGCGCGAATACGGATCAGTCAGCTCCTTGGATATCTCTGCGCATGTCTCCTCCCAATCCGTGTGGTTATCACCCTTAGTGGCACCCGCGGCGCCAGCAATTGCCATGGACAATAATTTATGGGCCTGCGTGGGTTGATTACTGCGTAGACCAAGATAGGCCAACTTTGGTTCATCCTGGAAAATGGCCAAAGCAGCAGCCTTGGTGTGCTGATTCTCCGAGGAGAGATTTTTCACTGACTCTTCAAGTTCCTTATATGACTGCGCCGCCCCGCAAAGGCGAAGTGAGAGACGGCGGTGCTCTGGGAATTCAGTTTCACAGCCTTTAACCTCTGGAAGACCAAGTTGATCAACTAGAAGCTTGATCACTTCCTTTGGATTATCAGAGGGGGAGCTGCGACGGCGCTCAAAACCATCGCCTAGGATTTTGTCAGTAATGGTGGTCTTATTCACGATTTGGATGAAGACTAACCCAAATCATTGTTCCAGACACTGTTAACTCCTATATAATTCATATCCACGCCATTAATTACCATAGCAGTTCCGGAAGAATCAGCATGGGCACCTGCGAAGTCATTAGAATCTTGAAAAGCACAGCTCAATTGATTGTTTCACTTACGTTTCAGCCAGGCCCATAAATCTCGAAGGGCAGGGTCATCTGCCACAATATTTTGATTGCGTGCCTCATCAAAGAGATAACCTTCCTTGGCTCGGTATTGGGATACCGTAGACAAAGTTAGAGCCTCCTTCGCTGTGAGATGCGAGCCCACTGTACCGAGGGACAGCCCTCGCTCTCGATTTTCACGACTTGACACTGGTTCAGCGGCTAGAATCCTGGAGCCAGGGGACTCCTTCGAGCTCGACAGAACACGCGCCTGGATATTTTTCACCAGTTCTGATATCGGTGATATATGTTCAGAAAGGGGGTGAATAGTTCGGAACTCTGCGCCATCGCTAGTGGGGAGGCCACAAGCCAAAGCACCTTGGGATGAAACAGCAATGGGCGGACATGGTGGACGGCTTGTTAAGATCTGGGGCTGTCCATGGCCATCAAGAGCAATCGCACTGGGCTGTGAAGAGAATCCAAAATTCAGAAAATCAAACGAAACCACTCTGTCTTTCTCCATGGATCCTCTAGTCGGATGATCGAATGGCATACAGACATCCCGTACGAGCTTTGTATAGACTGGCTCAGGATAATTCTTGAAGGATCCTTGTCCCAGAGTTTCGTCAATCGAAGAACGAAATTCTTCGGACAAATGGTCTTTAGCAATATCAAAGGTTTTGAAGTGGCCAGTGTTAGATAGCGCACCCAGACATCCGCGGTGGGTCTTGGAGAAACGTAAGCTCCATATAGATGACTTGGAATCGAATACGTTCTTGAATTGAAGGGAGGCAACAGTCTGATTCGAATCAGGGCTGTTGGTTGATGATCCCACCGAGGGAGAGGTCAGCCTAGTTCCCACACGTCGATCCCACACACTGATGGTACTCTCATTCGAAGTCGTGCATGAGGCGATATAATTCTCATCCAGCCAGTCAATTGCCAGATTGTGTACACAACGTGTTGGGAACTGTAAAGAAGGATTTCCCGGCCCCTCTTCATATCAAGAAATCAGCATTGGTAGATCAGTTCATCAAGAGACAAGACTAACCTCTGAGGTCATAAATTCGGACAAATTGACCCTTTACTCCTGTCACCAATGTATCCGGGTGGTCACGAAAGAACTTGATACTGGTGATAGGCTCCGAGCTAGCCAATTTCCTCAAAGGTTCAGGGAAACCCCTACTACCTCCGGAAGGACCTAGCCGTTGATTCACATCCCAAATGTTCAGGCAGAAATCATTCCGCACACGATCAAGACCCGAAGCCACCAGCCCGTGTGTACTGAATGCCACCGCATTGCAATATCGCTGATTCCGGACGGGAAATGATAGTGATTCCTTTGGATCGGCGTCCAGTCGTAAGATCGTGGCTTCACCGGATGACTGGCCCACGGCAATGAGGTTTTCGTTCGAGATAGACCAATCAAATGCGCGAAAAGGGGGAGTATTGGCGAGTGTTGAGATAACTTCATGCCGTACTTTTCCTCCATCAAATCCCGCGACTCTACAAAGACGAAACGCTTTGCCTGCCACGTCGACGGAGAGGAATCGCTGCTCCGCAGCTGTAGAGCTCGGTGACCATCGAATTGCGGACTCCATTGCGCCGAGGTCTCGATCGAAAATCGACAGCTGAAGTTTTTCAGAGGCCGGAGCCTCGAGTCGGTATTTTGTGGCTCAGTTTGAAGAGCTCGGAAGGTGAAATGTAGCTGTCGTGAGGGGACGAGGGGACGCGGTGGTTATCGTCATTGGAACTGCCGAGAGCTGATTGGCTGTGTGATCTGGGGACTTTTCAGATGACACCTTAATATTATGGCATCAATCCGGTGAATTCATTTGCCGGAGCCGATCTATACATACGCCTTGCGAAAAGAATGTTCAGTGTCTTTCAGGTCGAAAGTTGAAAGAGAGAGATAGAAGGCCAACCATAGGAGTAATTATTCTACGTCTTACCCCTCCTATATTCACAATGGTTCAACGCCCATGTGTATGCAGTTCAATACCTACTCAAGATGAACGAGATTGGTCAATTTCAGAGGCGGTCCCCACAGCGGAAAATCAGGCGGTAAGCTCAATCTCCGCGCGTATCTACTTTTTTTTCTGCAAGCTAACTCGACAAGACAATTAATTTCAGCTACAAAATCACCAACACCAACACAATGCCCCTAGACCCGCGTCGCGAACGCAGTTCATCCAAACGGAAAGGTCGTGACGGTCCCGAAGACGCTATTGCCCCACGCAAAAAGCAACACCGAAAGCCCGCAGACAGCGATGAAGAAGATGTTGAAATGCAGGACATTGGTAGCGGCGACGAGTTGCCAGTCAAATCGACTCGCAAGTCCAAGGGAAAATCTACACTCCGGGAAGAAAAAGATCACCCTTCTGTCAATGAATTGAAGAGGCGAATTCGAGATGTCAAGCGTCTTCTCAATAAGAAGGATTTGCCGGCCGATGCTCGCATTGTACAGGAACGTGCGTTGGCGGGATATCAGGAGGATCTTGCTGAGGAGACAGCTCGAAGGGAACGGTCGCAAATGATTAGCAAGTATCATTTTGTACGATTCCTCGGTATGTTATATTCATGTGTTTCCCAAGTCGTTATGTGTACAGTCCTAACTAGTACATTGAATGTAGACCGCAAGACCGCCGACAAACAATTAAAACGCCTTCTCCGCCACGAGAAAGACGACACGCTTGATCCAAACAAGAAAAAATTGCTCCCGAGCAAGATCCATGCGGCTCGTGTTAATCTCAATTACACGATCTATTACCCTCTCACTGAGAAATACATCTCGCTCTATCCTAAATTGAAGGGACAAACTTCGGACGACGCGGCAGCTGACTCGGGAACTGAGTCTGCTGCTCAGGACAAGAAGGATGAAATCAATTCAGAGAAGCCGCCTCTCTGGTCCGTTGTTGAGAAATGCATGGAAGAGGATACTCTCGGCCTTCTTCGTGAGGGTAAATTGAATCTTGGTGCCGATGGTAAACCGCTCGCAGCCCCAGTGAAGAAGTCGGTCTCAAACACAGAGAATAAGTCAAAGAAGGACATGAAACAGGATATTAAGAAGGATGTGAAGAAGGACTCGAAGAAGGTTACAAGGAATGAAGAAGAGTCAGAGCCAAAGTTCGCCTCTAGAAGGGAAAGACGTGCCGAAAAGCGTGATCAGTATGGTCAGCGCCAACACCAGCGCGGGCAAGGCAATACTCACCACGCGGCCGCGGCTCCAGATGGCGAGGAGAGTGATGGCGGTTTCTTCGAGTAATACGCTTGGACGATTCTAATTCCCTTTTTTTTCCTTCATTTATCTTCTAATTGATATCCCATGTAGCATCGCATAAATCACAGCTCAATATCAAAAGGAATGTCGACCGAAAAGTAGAAAAAGTAATATGATTGTAGGAGTTTGATCTGAGACTCAAGAATCAATACGAAGCGATAAGGAATAACTCCGATGTCCTCGCCATTCTAGGATGCTTAAGCGAAAGATGAGCAAAAAGATATGAGTCCCAAAATAAAGAAGATAGATGGGAAACAAGAGGAAAGAGATGTAGAGACGATGGAAACTAGGTTCCATCCAGAAAGCAAGCCCACCATAAAATCGTTTCGTGCATGTCTCGTTAGTTCTGTTGGCGTGACCAGCGATCCAGCGCTGGTGTAGTTCTTGATAGCGGGGAGGAAAACAAATAAAAGGAAATAGGGAGTCATTGGCTCAGCCAAGTTTGAGCAACGTGCTACATCATCAAGCAACCACCACCGCTCTGAGCACGGCGGCGACGACCGCCAAGGGCAGTCAACCCAATTCCATAGCCTTCTTCTTCAGGATCATCCGCATTGTAAAGTCGCTCTGCTTCACGGGCTCGTCTTCTTCTTCGTCGTAGACCTGCTCCACCTGCGCCAGCTTCTTCTGTGGCCATCATATAATCGGTCCATTTGCGTTCTAATCGGGCAGCCGAGAGGAGATCTCCACGTCTGACTCGTTTTGTATGCTCATCGACGGTCATCTGCCACCCGTAGAAGCACTTGAGTTGGATGATTTCGTTGGGATAGGTAGCTATCGGTGGTGGCGTCGAGCTGGGAGTAACATAGGTTGTAGTCATTGGGGACGAGCCTTCTTCCGAAGTTTGAGTGACTGTAACGACTGCTGAAGCTGGCTTACGAGATCGCGGGATGAAGGCGTTGCTTGATAGCACCTCCCTGACGCCGGCCCAGGTGACGTTGGCACAATCGAAAACGACAAGACGCAATCCAACTTGGGGGATCTTCTCGCCGTAGCCACGTTTTCGAACCTTCTGGCTGGCTTCCATCAGAGTCAGATCTGACACTCGTGTGTTATCCATCTCGACAGAGCGTAGCTTGGGACAGCTCTTAACTATCTGGAGCATGCCGATGTCACCGAGACTTTCACAGTAGCTGATGTTCAAGTGTTCGAGAAGAGGAGTTGATTTGGCAAGCTCGGTCAGTGTCAGATTCGTGAGGCTTTCTAGGTCCTCTAGTTCCAAATGTGAGAGCTTAGGAGTTGTCTGGATCACTTCAATGACGGAGTCGTCTGTGAGCTCGGGACACTGCGAGATTTGCAAGCCCTCAAGGTCAGGGACATTATGAGCAAGACACTTTAGACCCTTATCTGTCAAATCATGACAGTGATGAATATCAATGTGACGGAAGCGGCGAGGAGGCACAATTACTCGATCAGTGAGAAGATCTACCTTTGGATCTTTTCCCTGGATCAGAATCTTAAGACTATCATCGGTCAAATCACTGCGACTCATGACCAGACGTTCCAACGTATTGCGTTCAAACAGGGCGAGCATGAATTTGAGGTCATCGAAGCCTTGTATCTCGCTGGCGCGAAGATCCTTGAGCTGCTGACAAGCCAAGACAACTTTTAAGAGTCCCGTGGTCTTCACATTGGAGCAGAATGAGATGTTGAGGGTTTCAAGTTGGGGACAGGATTGCGCTATGATCTTCATGGCAGAGTTTGTAACACTACTCAGCCCCGAAAAATTGATATACTCCAGCCGTGGGTTCCGAAGCAGGAAGTAATGCATTGAGGTCCTATCAATGCGGCAACCTTCTAGAGAAAAGTTGACCACATTCCGACACAAATCGGAGATGCGCTCACCGTCTGAAGACCATTTGTCCCGCATCTGGACACATCCTCTAAGGTTGAGATCCCGCACGAAAGGACCACCAGACGTAATCAACTTGACTAGGACATCAGCCGGGATCCGTTGGTAGAACTCGGCAGTGTCAACCTTGGACCACAACTGCCCATCGAAGCACATGTCATTCCATGACCTTGATACGGCAGAGCAGCGAACAATTTCACGGGGCTCGAGGTAGCTGAATATCTCCATCTTAAGTTCTTGGGGCATTTCACCCCAGAAATTCAGCTGTCTGATCGGCTGGATTTCCGGAAGTATTTCCTCCACTATCCCTTCTTTCGCTCCATCTGGAGTCAGACTACGAGGTGAGCCTCGCGATGCAGGCCTTATGTCAAAGGGCAAAGGAATGGTTCGTGGTTGCGAAGTGTTTGGAGAGTCGGTACCGACCAGGCGAATCCGATTGTTGATGCCTTGGGGCTCAGCCGAGGGGCCGACACAGCCTGGTGTCGCCGGTCGGGGATTCAGATTCCCATACAACTGTGATGAGCTCCCATTGCCCAGACATGGCGAATATGTCGAGGACGATAACGAAACACACGATAAGGAAGCCTTGTGGTCCCGGCGATAACCGGTGGATGCAGATCGGCCGCGGCGGGTCAACGTCGGGCTGGACGACATGCGTTGGAGACTCTGCAATATTTTTTGCCGGCCCTTTAACTTCGGTGGTTGATCAAGCGGATGCTGACCATTGAGAGAAGTCGGTGTGATTTCGGGAGAGGGCACGTCCTCATCGGCCATGTGGGTGGTCATGATTGGGGATTGGAGAGAGTCAAGTAGAAGTAGATAATCACGGAAAGACGAACAAGAAAACCGCTACTGCGGGATAAAGCAAAAGGGAAGAGGTTTGGGAGGGAAATCGCAACAGTCGATTCACCGTTAGATGATCATGATGATACTGATGATGCCGATTCGTGGACATGCAACTCGGTCGGGAGGAAGTCAAGACGATGCAAGAGAGGAAAGTCGAGAGATGGACTTCAAAGAAGTAAATGAATACCGCAGACCAGGCTGGAACTCGGGGATCCACGGCCAGTCAACCGTGGCACTCGCCGACTTCAACCGTCGGGACTGGCGCAAACAGAAGACAAGCGAGCCGAGAAGGTCCGAAAGAAACAAAGTAATTGATCGAACGGAGTATGAAGGAGAGAAAAAGTCAAAGGAGAAAGAGCGCAACAGAGAGACAGAGAAAAAGGAAGAGAGAGAGAAAAAAATAAAAACTGGAGAGACAGAGAATGTTTGGAGAGCCCAAAAGTCCTCGTGACATTCCACAACGAACATCCTCAACTTATTTCTCTCATACTCATTTGCAGGTACCTGCAAGTGGCAGGATGATACACCAGATCGGATGTACCAACTACAGATGAGACTTGGGCTTATCTTTTTGCCCCGCCACCATCATCCAATGTCCACTTTTTGGTCTGTTGTCTACCTGACTCTGTACTGTATAGTACTCAATCTCCGTGGCACACGACCCCCATCGGCTGACGACGCCCCAAATATCAAAACGAAAGTCCCACAGAAAAGCAAGCGGCCAGCCTCTCGAATCTCCTTCGCTCTCACTCCCAATTCTTCCCCCAGGAACTCTTTTCGCCTTCTCTCCACTCACTGCCTTCTGGTATTCGTTCCTGAACGCCGTTTTCTCTGTCCGGGCGGGGCATTTCATCCAAGCTGCGGGGGACATGGCGCGATCCGTGGGACAAGAGAATCCACTTATCTCTCTCGGTGGAGGCGAATCCATGTAAAGGAGTGTAGGAAATGCCTAGACATGGAGAGTTCAGAATTCAGAATGGCCTATAGCCATACAGGATCACCTTGGGGGCTCCATCAAGCCAAGACATGTATGAATATGTACCACCGTAAGATACGACCAGAAGTGAGGCTGACCCTACGTACGGGCTTGATATCGCAACTGACTATCCGCGCTAAACTCCAGTCAGTCTAAGTCGTCGGTCACTCGCGTTGGTTAGTTACGAATTAAGTAAATCTAACTAACTAACTACGGTGTAGTACAGTCGTTGGAATAGACCAGGCTAATCCAATTTTGCCAAGGAGCCCGCTTCTTCCCCACACTACACATCTACTGTACTATGTAGTATTAGTGCCAGAATCACATACTAGTCGACATTGTATGTGGAATTTTCGAGGATTGTAGTACTATCTAAATTGTGATATGGTATAAGTACGAATACATACACAATTCAATGTTGGAGGGAGGGGTCGATTCCAAGCTGTATAAAAAATTATAGTGTAATGCAAAATACTGAGCAAGGTGTCCACACAAAATGCAAGACAACACACTCGCCATGGCAAAATGGATAGAGCATCACATATGTTCTTTTTGTGCAATGCAATGCCTTCCCTTATTATCAACCCCAATATCATCAAAGGTACACAGAAATAAACAACCCAAAAAATCATCATCGTCGTCATCATCAACTTCATCATCCTTCCTTCCCGCCCCTCCTCCTCTTCCCTTCCATCAATATTCAATGGGTCAAGCAAAACGTCATGGGGTATCGTGTCTGTGTGCATTTTTATTTCATGTTTTATATTCTGGTTATGAAGATAACCCGGAACTATATGGAAGGCTTATGCCTCTGCCATCCAGGGATGCTCGAGAACTTCCGTGATCGTAAGTCGATTGTCCACATCGCGGTCGAGCATCTTGCGAATCAGATCGATACATTCTTCCGAGAAGGGAAGAAATGGGATGCGAAGCGGGTGGTCAAGGATCTCATCAACATTGTAGAACGGGTTCTCTTTATACACAATCGTGTATAAGAGGATACCCAATGCCCATATGTCTTGTTCCTTGCCTCGGTATGACTTTCCTTGCAGCACTTCTGGAGCGGCATAGTCAATCGTACCCACGAAGACATCAAACGGTCCATTCTTGATATAAGCTGCGCTGCCGAAATCAATCAACTTGATTCGCCCTTCCCCATCAAGAACCACGTTCTCATCCTTGATATCACGATGCACCACTAAAGCCTTCGTATGTAAATGATGGATGGCACCCACAACCTGTCGGAAAATGTTCCGACACTCCGGTTCATCCATGCTGGCCTTGAGCTCGATATAGTCAAACAGATCCATTCCCGGGAGTCCATGGGGTATCATTTCAATATAATAGTTGACGTCATCTTCAAAGAAGCCCTCCATTTCCACGATATTCGGGTGCTTATAACCGTCCCGGCGAAGAAAATCCAGAACGTGGATCTCCAGAGGCACAGTTCCGAGTCGTCGATCCCGCGTCCACGTATCTACCAAGATTCGTTTTTTCGTCACGTATTTCAACACCATCTTCTTGTTAGATGGCCTTTTCAAGCGTGCCAATTTCACTTGTCCGTAGGCACCCTGTCCCATATCTTCTAGGATCACATAGTCCTCGATGGTGCGTTTTTGGGAGGTTTCTTTCTTCACATTCACTGAATTGACTTCAGGGACCGGCTGAACTGGCCGGTCAGTGAGAGGCTCTGATGCTGCTTCGCTAAGCTGTTGACTCAGAGTTGAGGTCGGGGCCTGAACTTCCACTGTGGTATTACCAGTACTAGAGCCCGATTTGTCGGATGGCTTCCCTGATGCATCACTTGAGGAAGGCTTATGTGTAGGTGATGTTGGCTTTGAACTCGGCAGTGAGGATGATGACAGGTTGGCCGCAGCCCCTGCAGCATGTATTTGGCGCGAGTATGTGATCCACAAAGCATATACAAGTTCGGTGACTGCCACGGTATCATCGCTGTCTTCTGAATCACTCGAACGTTCTTCGATCCTTTCGACCTGTTCCTTGGAGAAGAAAGTGCCACTCTTAACCACTCTCAGTTGAATATCAACCACAATGGTTGAGCCATCCCGATGTTTTGCCAGAAGGCCACTGGGCTCGGTAAAGACAGATGCGGCATTGGCCTTTCCATCGCGAAGAATTGACAGGGTGCGTGCCCGGCGAAAACTATGTTCAGGAATGACAATGCCATCGACCAACGGCACGTTGTCCTCCTCAGTCAATACATCCAAAATCTCATCAAAATCCGGCACCAGTTCTGTGATATGGCGTCCTTCAGGGCGTTCTTGACCGAAAAGAGCCGCTGAAAACACGGAGTTGGAACTAATAACATTCAGAGAAGCAGAAGAGAGTACCATCATTCCGGCAACGTGCGGAAAGCTCGATACTTGTAGTGTACGCTGTGCTTCTGCGCGGGTCACTGTGACTGGAATGCACACACCGGCTGCGGTGAGAGCGGCAAAATGCTTCAACTCTGTGATTTTTGCTATTCCCTTCTCAGGTGATGTCTTGAGGGACTCTGAGGGCAATCGAGGCAGGAGTTGCGTGATCGATTGACCCGGTTGGACTACATGTTGACCCCAAATCTTGTCCACGTCTCCATCAGCGCTAACAACAATCCACGATTCGTCACAGTGAACAGATGCGGTATTCTCTGTTATCTCTTCAAGCACCCAGATAAGACCACCGCGCTTCTCCATCACCCAAACACTAGCAGAACCCTTCGTTCCGTTGCGCTTCTGAATCGGGACAACGTCGCCACATAGTAGAACGCCGCGTGATTTGTTCGCCGGGTGGTTCGGGTTGCGAGGAGTTCTCGTACTCGAGCCATATCCATCATCCGTCTGCGCTCTCCGAGTCTTCTCACGAGAAGAAGGTTTACTGAGTAACTGCGCCGTCACACCATTCCCCAGGCCCCGATACTTCGGGTTCACCGCCCGAATATTAGGTCTCTCAGGCTGAAGTGGCGCGCGGGCTGCGGCATCAGTACTAGGGTCTCGAAGCTTAGCCTCAAGCCACTGTCTGTGCTCTGTCTGTACAACCTCTAAAATGCTCAGTCGACGGACTTCGGACTGGGTCACTCCAAATACAAGGCATGAAAGATCGTTAGCTGCAATGATGGTCCAAGGTGCCTGGGCTTCAGTTCGGAAAACGGCCTGGGACACGGGTGTCCATTTGCTGCTATGGGTATGCAAGGCCGGCATGGGGAATCCCAACCCAGCGGTCGAGGAGCTAAGTGAAGCCGAAGGATCTGCGGATGTATAAGGTTGCGCTAGAGTCTCCATCAGCTTGCTTTTGAGGGACGCAGAGTTGAGATCCGTGTATGTACGTTTTAAGCTTACGCGCCGGGATGTCGGGGCCGATATCAAGTCCTTCCTAGATTGTGGGATGCGGTCGCTGGGAATGGGACTGAGCGTTTGGGAGCTTCCAGATGTGGCCTGTGACCCTGGGGGAAGTGATAGATCCTGGAACGCATCTCGAGTCGTTGGGGGAGAACCATGCTCTGAAAAGGCTCTCTCGAAAATGTTGTCGCCATTAACGTCCGCAGGTCCAGTAATGGGACCTCGGGCCTTACTTCGTTCTTCTTCTAAGACATTGGCCCGGGTCAAAAGGTCCATCATATTCTGCAAGTCCGAGTCACCACTGGCGTTTGCTTGAGCGTTGGCAAGTCCTGGGTTGCTGGCGGCCCATCCCATGCGGTCGCGCATAAAATCAATGGACCTTTTGAGAATATTTTGTCTGTTATGCAGTAGTTCCTCTGATTGTTGTGCGAAAGAGAAAGAGTGTAAAGATTCCAACGGGAACCGATGGAGGTCCTCAAGATCCCCGAAAGCCTGGCTCATAGACATGCGGCCGGTATGCGCACGGGATGAAGAGCTTGAGCGAGGTGACGGAGTAGGGCGTGAGCTGGTCATCGGAGCCAACGACGAAGTTGACAAGTTGGGGAGCGTCAGTACCCGCGAAGGCTGATGCCGTATACGATCGAGCCCGGTTGGGCCGATTCCATGTTCGTTCTCGAACAGCGGAGATCTACTGAAGATGCGGTGAATAGGTCAGTCTCATTGACATCCCGCATGGAAGGGGGCAATAAAAGGGAGAAGGGAGGGGAGGGGAGGATGATGGACCTTGAGAGAGGATCATATCCCGAAGAAATACTATCCACCGAACTTCTCAACGGCTGGTCTGTTTGTAAGGAAAGTTTGTCAGGGAAGTCCGGCTCCGATGACTCGGGAGATTCGGAGAGCGGACCCAAAGGCGACGATAAAGGACTCGGTTCGCCTATTGAAATGAAAAAAAAGGATCAGCAAGTTACACCAGATAGCTTACTTCATCGGCGTGCAGGTGAAGAATTTAATATCCCACAAGAGAGCTCCAATAAATGTGACATCCTCAAGTGATTGCGGGAAGGGGGATGGATCTCCGCGGGTCAGATGCGTCCCGAAGCATGCAAACTCAGTGAGGAATCCTTTTGTTCTTTTTGCTGACATCCAAATCACTTATAGATGATGAAAGAGGCTCGTGAGAGAATCATTCACGCATCTTCCTATCCCCTACCCAAGCTAGTTTGAGTTGGGCGTTTGCTTTGGAGAGTTGGATAGAGGGTAAATGATTCATCACGAGTTACTCAACCCCCTTCAGGCATGGCATGTGAAACGACTGAAAGGCAACTATCGCATGACTTACCATCTAGATTATAAGCCGCCCCCATTCTCTTAGACTAGGAGACTTCCCAGTCCGAGGGGACAAGGGTAGACGAGGCTCAAGAGGAGCGACGGATCGAATGCGACATGGAAGGGAATGGTCATTCGCTCGTATCAGCGGGCGATAGCGTAAATGAGAGAGAGTGGGCAGCTGCCTCGACACTCGCCCGGCATATGTGGCGTCGGTGGACGAGAAGGTAATATGCGTTTCTTTTATTTTCTTCTCTCTCTCTCTCAAAGGAGAGGGAATAAGGAGAGAAAAAGCGTGAGGAATACTCAGCGGGGTCTTCGGTGGGGAGAAAAGAAAGGGGCGGGGTGATGTAATGAAGATTCTGTCCACCACGTAAGAAAAAAAAAATAATGAGATGAAAAACTTGAGAAGATGAAGGAAGAAGAAAAACAACAAAGAATGAAATGGAAAAAAAAAATGATCGAAAAAAAATTAAGGAATATTTTTACCTTCTGGTAGATCGACTGTGATCGACAGTGGTCCCCCTTCTACTAGAATACCTTCTTCAGCTCTTGTCAATACTGGATGGATCCATTCCGTTTAGTACATACATACATACCCTGTTGTATAGTTACAAGTTCTAGTTCAACGGAGTACTCCGTTTAACAAGACTCGAGCACAACGCACAGCCCCTTCAAATAGCTCCACCTCTTCCAAGTTTCTAACCTAGTTATACATCGCATTTCCTGCTGACATTAACAGCCGCCAAAGTGGTTCTTTTTCTTGCCCGACAGATCCGAGGCCCCACCGATATCTCGCACTAAAGGGCCCAATGACAGCCAGTCCAAATTCAGTTTACAAACGTGGCCGTGCGATTATAGACCGGTGTGGCGGTCCCTGATGCAAAATAATTCTTGGCGAGAATATTTAGTTCTTGTTTGAAACACGCCATTTATCAGATCGAGCCCGATCCTGGGGTAGTACTGGTGCTAGTGGAGGTGGTCCAGTGGAAGGGCAGGGTAACCTAACTTTATAGAAGAAGGATCCATCCTTCTATGAATTACCAAAAAGCAGTAACTGCCGGTATAGCATCCATGGTTCACTAACTTACAGTAGCTTTTGAATGCCCGTGTTTTCATATCAAGGTCTAGATGTATCTCGACAAAATGTTAGGAAAAGAGTCTCATTACGATATATGGATTTCCAAAGGAATCAATTCGCCAACACCGCTATACACCGACGGAGATCCCGCAAGATCTCCCCAAAGCTTTCTGGGATACCATTGGGCATATCACAACGGTGGGCCACGTAGGGTCTTCCCGTTCGGCCCGCATATGCGACTTCGACTGGGATGCATCTACACATCCCAGCAGATTACAACGGACCCCGGGTATCCCGGAGACTACTCATAGCCAGCTCGTCATGTTCGGCATCGGAGCCTGACTTTTCTTCTCCGTTCTTTCCAAACAAGGGACTGCCTTTGATTCGGGGTGACTCCTGGTGTCGAGTTTCTTCCGGCGGCACTGATGCCGAACTAACGAAACTCGAGAGGTTTCGGCTGCCCTCCAGCATCCATGAAAACCCTGCATCAGACAGGGATGGTCGTACATTCGGCCGTTGTGCTTCCCGCTTTGGTTCGTCCGAACCATCAGTTTTTGTTGGCCCAGCGCTGCTCACTGGCGCCTTGGGGCCATTCTCCCGAGGCTGGGGATCATCTTTCTGGTAATCCTCTGTATTTGTTTGATCATCAGAGGCCGCAGAAGGTTGGCTCACTTCAGGAATAGCAGGATCCGGTAATGGAGGGATATATTGGGCGGCTTTCTCCGTCTCATCGACTTCTCCTGTTGAAGGCAAAATTGGTCCTGGGATCGGCAGCGGGAGCGAAGCGTCTTGAAGGCAGCTTTGCACCGACTCAGCCCTCTCCAAGGTCTGTTTCACGACATTATTCGTGTTAGGGTTGAGTTCCTTGGTAGTACCCAGCTGCGAGTAAAGTTCTTTGAGAGCGTCACCCAAGGCAGTCGCCAATTCCTGATTTCTTTCTTCGAGGCGGTCGATCTGTGCCTTCAGACCTAATTCGGTGGCTGTAGGTGATTTCGGAATTCGTGGGGGCAAAGTAGCGGACGGCCTTCGGCCTGTATTGTGTGTTCGGAGTCCTGGCTCATAATTCATCGTCTGCATGTTCCTCCTTGCTTCAGTAACAGCTCCTCGGACAGCCTTTGCGACACCCCAGGACTCGGTGCGCCTCTGTATCCCCTGGGACACGTCTTGAAAAATGGTTTCAAGGCTTTTAGGACTGTTTCTAGCTAATGATTGCGTAGGAGAGTTACTTCCACTGCTGCTTGTAAAATCGTCCCACAGATAAGCTCGTCGCGCGGGTCGTAATCGGGACTGACTATGGCGTTTCGCGGACTCAGGTTCTTTGCCCGAATATTTTGAGATGATGAAGCTGCCTCGTTCCGCGGTAGGGTTTTGCTCGAGGTATAGAGCGTCATAAATGAAACCCCGCGGTTCATGTGGTTGCGGAGAAGGGTAGCGTAGTAACAGTGACAACGCCCCGGTGTAGTCAGCCTTGAGTACTATATTAATCATGTTATTAGTTATTCAATGATGAATGAAACCACCTTGCATCAGATACTCACAGTCCCAACGAATTCGTAGCAACATTGCAATGCACGTAAAGTCCACTAGTTCAGACCTTAGCCCATTGGCGAACAAGACATCCCACATCGTCAACACGTCGTCAAATGGAAATTCACGCCCAAACATTAAGCGCATCCACCGGCTTTTGCACAAAATTAGTCTGGCTTTACCTCTTTAATTTCAGACGGCTGGTATCATTCCACTCACGTTAGGAATATTTGAGGTAGCACTTCTACCGCTTGGAGATGGTCTGCTAACTCATGGTCTATGGTTCCCAGAGCCTCCTTATGAAGGTACTCGCATCTACTCACGATTGGGATAACATCCATGTGACCGTTTGAAGAGCGCGTTTCGCCATGCTCATAGTATGTACGAGCTGTCTGCATTACGCAGAGAAAAAGACTGAAGGAATCATGCTCGATGAATTGCGGGTCAAGGAGGCCCATCATTAGACTATCATCCTCAAAACCTGGGGTTTTTACAGAAGTTTCACCCTTGACAGCATCTCGGTCAATTACCCATAGGATAGGGGCTAGGAGCTCATGCATGCCCTGTCGGTAGCCCACATCTGGATTGAGTTTAGAATAAACAAACAGGATGTCAGTCAGCTTTGACTTCGTTTCTGGTTCTTGGAAAAAGTAATTTTCTTGCAAGCATCGGTCGACATCTTGTAAGATTTCGGCTCGCAGCTTCTCATCGTGGCGAAGTGTTTGCCAGGGCGACTATAGACAATTGATACATAGAGCTTGGTTAGCCACAATCGGAACCCCGCAGCATATCTCCCATTCATAGTGAAGTATACAGCCAGGCTTACCTCTTCATCATCCGCCAGCGGATCAGCAGTCGATTCTAAATCATCTGGGTGTTCGATATATTTCAAGAAATGCGCGCGAAGTGCACTGTATGCATCACGCGACTCGTCGATTTTCTTTATCCAGTGTTCACGTTCGAGACCGTCAAAAAGCAGAAAAACCTGCGAGCGGAATGAGTGCCTGAGTAAGAGCTGCAATCATGCATTTACCACGGACCTTCCAGCAGATCGATCTCAGTCCATCATTGCACAGCTTCCCTCCCTGCTCCGCTCGGAGCACGGCTCGAAGATCAGAGGGAGCGTCGCTATTGAAAAGTATCGCCCATCTCTTTCTGCGGGAGGCTCAGCCATGCATTCGACCCCTGTATCTTAGATCAACATACCTGGTCTCCTCAATGGATCTCATTTCATGTGTTTTGTGGCTGGGCACTGGCGGAGAGAAGATGCGGGTCAACTTGGACGGTGAGGGGAACTCTTAGGCCGATAATGTAATCCGCACTTCTTATCGCGCACCTCCAACTTCCAAGTTGGACCTGCATTCCCCGACTGCAGCCCGCCCAAACCGAACGAGTTTACTCTGGGGTGGATTTCCCGGTCCAGCCGAGGCGAGATTTGATTGATAGTAAATTGGCTGTATCCCTTTGATGGCCTCGGATATTTGAAAATCATGTCCGCGGACTTGTTAGCAGAGTTCGGGCAGGGCACCGTCCCCGCGCAAAGTTCCTTAGGTGGGACACAAACGACCAAGAAATCACAAACACAAACAAACCAATTGATTTCAGACTTTGATCAATCTGATGATATATTCTTCGGCGAGACCCCCAAAGCTCAACCGGAAAAGAATCCTCCTTTGAGCTCGAACCTGGTTCCTGGTCAATATAAAACCCAGCCAACAGCCAGGCGACAAGCAAGGCCAGATGTACCTGCATTTGATCTACCTCGGCAGAACAACAGTGATATATTATTCGATGCTACAGAAGATGCACCTGCCAGTGATGCAGAAGATGATTGGGGTGATTTCGAAGGTCCAGAGGCCAGCGCTACTCAGCCGAATCATTCCGCATCTTCAATAACTTTGGCGCACGAAGCTAAACCGTATACACCACCGACAACAGCTCCTCAAAATCAGTCATCAACCAGTACTTTCGATCTGCTTGACTCTTTATCAATAGAAGATACGGCTTTGAGCACGAAGAAATCCCACCGGGGCGTTGAGAACAAGCCATCTCAACAAATTGTTACCTCCCCAACCCCCAATCCAACATGGGATGACGATTCATTCGGGGATTGGGGAGAATTCACCGAGGCACCTTCTCAGACATCAAAAGCTCCCACACAAATATCTTCATCCAAAATCTCACCAGGCTCTGAACCAAAACCAAAGCCGAATGTCCCAGCGCAAAAGAAACCAAGAGCCGCAAAACCCACACCTCCACCGCCAGCCTGGGATGATGATGCCTTCGATGATTGGGGCGACTTCAATGATGGGCCACCTCCGGCCCCAGTTGCAGTTTCTACGTCCAAAAAGCCATCACCTACAAGCCCACCACAAATAGACAGCTTCACTTCAGGAAGCACGCCACAATCCTCAACCGTCCGACCAACCAACATCCCCCCACCATCCGTCCTCCTCGAACTTCTCGTAGATCTGATGAACAACCTCCAAAAAGAAGCAGCAGAAACCAGCAAAACACGACAAGAACCCCCCAACAATACAACAACCGCTACAAAAATCCACACAACCCTCTCAACAGCAGCACGCATCATAGCCGGCCGCACACTCCGCTGGAAACGCGACACAATCCTCAGCCAAAGCATGCGCATTGGGCCCGCACGCGCCGGGAAATCAAGCGGTATGAAACTCAGCGCCGTAAACAAACACGAAGATGTAAAAGAAGAACAAGATGCTGTTGACGTCCTCGTTCTTTGGCGCGAGCGTGCGGCTCTATTCAACAATGTCGTTCAGACTGCAGGACTTCGACCCATTCCAACGGTAGCTAGTCCCGCGGCTCTAAAGGTTATCACGGCTAAACCGGGGCAGGGGGCGCTGAAAGCTACGCATGCTTGTGCGCTTTGTGCGCTTAAGCGGGATGAGAGGCTTCTTAGGGTTGATGAGGAGGATGTACAGGATAGTTTTGGGGAGTGGTGGACGGAGCATTGGGGGCATACTGGGTGTCGGTTGTTTTGGGAAGCGAATCATGGATTGCTTGGACAGAGATGAAATGATTCAGAAGACATATCAACGTCTGGACAGGTTATGAGGAGTTACATCTAGTTATATACGGCGCAACGAAGAGATACTTATATAGGGAAGATTGAGTACGGATGAACTTGAAGGAGTAGAGAACCACGGTTTCAAACTAGAAACACGCTTCTTGCAATTTGCTCGAGCAGACGAAATTCCCCCAAAACACCGAGATAATGAGAAGAGAGATACATGGATACAGAAAGAAGAATCATCCAGAGCGGAGACGAGTGCCAAGTGGCTAAGCCTAGGGCGTGCCCAACCAGCGAAGCTGGAGGAACATGTACCCCGATAACATAGTTGACAGAGGGGAAAGGACTAGAAGTATATCAAGATCCTTAGTGAATCCAATCCGGCGGCTCTAGCGCTTGCCCCTCTAGCTCACTTGGAATTCACATGCTTTCGGGAAAGCGAGGATCCTCAAGTAAGAAATCAACCAAGCGGGATTTCTGTCATTCAGGGCCCAGGATCGTATTTAGAGGCAATGAGAGTCTGGCGAGGCAACAAAGATGTGCCATGAGAGCTGGTCCAGCCATCTATGATACTCCCGAAAGAGAAACGGCTCTCACATTGCCGGAAGTGTTGAGGTCGTGGCAGTTTCTGGTACCAGTTGCGGACAGTGCAGTGGAAGAAACGCCATTTGGGGTGATGATAAGGCAACTTGTATTATGTGCAATTGGCAGCTTTAGAAACTTTGAGCGGATGGTAATGCAGGCTGAGAGACAAGTCAGTATTTGCTGAAAAGACTTGCAAGATGAGGCGTCCCTCGGCATCGTTGCACCGCAGATGCGATCGCTTGGCACGAGGGGAGAACGCACTCAAGGGGATGGATAGACTTACTGGACTGCTCAACAAGCTGTTTCGCTTGTTGCGACCCTTCTTGATGTGATTTTTCAACGCGGTTGAATCCAAGGGCTTCAGCAACTCGAAGCTACAGAGGAGCTCACTTGATACAGACATAATTGCACCCCAGTTGTCGAACTCACCGCAATACTGAGAAAAAGAGAAGAGTTAGCATTACAACCCATGTCACGAAACGAACGCAAAGGGTGCCCAAGCGGGGTAGGATACTTACATTGGGTGCTGAAAAAACAGTCACAAGAACCCGGTCCTGGTAAAACTCATACCCATCTTCGACCACCATGTGTGCGCGGCACACCAAATCAAAATCATGACGCTGTAAAAAGTTCATGATGACTTTTTTGCCAAAGCAATAGCTCACGCCGCGTTCATTGGGTTCCCAGTCCTCTTCCATGTCCGCAGGATCACTCCAAAGAAGATCGTTGAGCAACCCATAATCGGGCACGTCGGTGGGACGTGCAATGCCCCGAATATCGTCCATATGCGAGAGACTTGGTGATAGACCACCATGAACACAGAAGATCTTCCCTGCGACGATCGACGCGATGGGAAGGCAGTTGAAGGTATCGATGAAAGTCTTCCAGACCTTTATGTTACAGCGACGCTTACATTCGTCGTAGAACCCGTAGACCCGTGTCACATTAGCACATTCATGATTGCCACGAAGCAGGAAGAAATTTTCAGGGTACTTGAGTTTATAGCACAGCAAGAGTAGAATGGTTTCCAAGCTCTGTTTTCCTCGATCGACATAGTCGCCCAAGAAGAGATAGTTTGATTGAGGCGGAAATCCACACATCTCGAAGAGCCGAATCAAATCGGTATATTGACCGTGGACATCGCCAACAATTTTGACTGGGGCCGACAGCTCTAGCAGTGCAGGCTGAGAGAGGAAAAGCTCCCGAGCCGCGGAACAGATTGCAGTGATCTCAGCGTTCTTCAAGCAAACAGTCTTGGTGACCTTCGTGGAATAGCCCGCATCCAAAAGCCGAGAGATCATGTCGTCGAGATCGATAGATTTTAGCGCACCCATTCCCATACCGGGCGAGCCGGATGTTTCGAGTGGGGCATTGAGGATGAAGTCCAAAATAGGATTCACCTGGTTTGGCTTCTTGATCAAGATGGATTCGCCCGCGACGCCTCCAGTACCTGATGGTGGCCCACCCTGAGGTGGTCCTTCCGATACATGGTCGACCTCACCACTTTGTTTCATAGCACTCACATCTTTATGACCACGCTGCAGGCTCGTTGAAAGTGAAGGTGATGGTGGCGGTTCAGGAGAGCCGCTTCGTGATGGGCCTTCGGAACCCGGTGATGAAAGGCCAGCATTGGAGCCGGGGCGGCTACCGGATGACTTCGCCGACCTGATTGAGCCAGCATCGGAGCGGTCGCCTTGACTGTCAGTTTGAGAGAGGGCGGTGGTTGATCCCCGAGGACTATCGGAGCTTCGGATTTTGGAGCGAATCGAGCCACGGAGAGACCGGATCGATTCTTTCGTGTCGGATTTCGAAAAGGACGGGTACGACTGCAACGGGTCGCCCGCGGCATTGCTCTTGGAATGCGACTGACCCATCACTGCAAGGCTGGGATGTTTGCCAAGCTTGAGTTGGGGGAGAGCGCACGAAGCGAACGTTCAAACCACTACGCCGAGAAAATTCCCCCTGGATGTTGGAATGTCTTGGCTCCTAACTCCTGGGACGTTGTGGCCCAAATACAATATATTAGGCGTGCAGAGCCCCTGCGCACAGAGTCCAAGGAGGTCCTTGCAACGCTTTAACGAACTAATGGTATCTTCCCAACGATGGTCGAGATTTTTCTCAGTCAAAAGGTTGAGCGACGAGATAGACAGGAGAGCGACCAGGGAATTAGTTGATTGACGGAATTCGTACTAGTGGTGGGATATCAGGGCGTTCGGCGAAAGCGACTACACGGAAAAGGGAGGGCTGAGGGAAAAGAGCTGGTGGAGAAAGCTGGGGGAGGCCGGGAGGTAGAAAGGCCGAAGCTTCAACGCGGAAATAAGCTCCTTCTGCACGCGGGATTAGTTTTGCCCATAGAGCACGAGGGTAGAATGGGAGGGCGACGACAGGGCTAAACCCCACTGAAGCTCAAGTGGTATGTGGAGGTGGGCAAGGCAAGGGAGGGTTTGGAGGGGGAGGTTTGGGAGTTGTGGATTTGGGGTGTGGACGGGGCGGGTAGAGGAATGCGTCATGATGGGGGACTAGGTTGGCTCTAAAGTATCTTCAAGCCACCAAAGCTCCAACAACAAGATCGAGATAGTCGCACTCACAGAGAAAAAAGAGAGTCGGTGGTTAACAGGAAGAAGAAGGAAGATGAGAGCCGGACGAAGAGGAGGGGGAGGAGAACGACGAAAGTACTCCGCCACCGCTAGTACGTGAGAAGGTACTTGGGGTGCTTTTCGGGGCGGAAGCTGCTTCTGGCCAGATTATGTCAGCCGGAAGATTAACGGGCCGAAGTGCTGCCTGGAGAGGCCTGGGCCCTTATTTCTTTATTTATAGTCTAGTTTATCTTTAAAATGGAAAGCTTGGATGGCAATTAGACTATTTATAAATCGTTATCATGTTTTGACCTTTTTTAACGCTTGGAAATTTCCATGGGTTGGTCGATGATGAAGTTGCAGAGAACCTGCACAAGGTGTGAGTGGAGAGAAATAGAGAGCGATCCGCCACTCCGCTCCAAGGCTGCCACAAAGGCGGTAGTTCGGGACCGTTTCAGCAGAATCATAAGAACTACATCATGTATGTATGTATGTATGTGTATACGTACATACTGTCATCCAATATGGAAGACTTCTACCCCACTGATAAGTGAGCAAATACGACTGATTCCATTCCAGATTTGAATTTGGTCCGACGAGCTGGAACAGTCGGTACGAATATCGCTGCAAACTAATGCCTATTGTAAACTTTTTCCCTTTCATGGCCCAGCCAGTTACAAAGCCTATAGGTTGGAGCTTAGACCTCCCATGCTCCTATCACAAGCCGCGGGGGAGGATGGTTGAAGCATCCTGTCCATCTCCCTGACGCCACCATCTGGTCAACCACAACTCACATACCAAAACAAGGCCAACAGACCTACTGCCCCGGTATTTTGCGTTCTTGTTTCTGTCCCCTCTCCTTCTCCTTCCCTCCCTTTCATTGCTCCTCATTTTGCTACGATGCAAGCCTGCGAGTACGAACTCTTTCCACGGTAGCGGCTTAAGCCGGTTCCTGGCCAAGAAACGGATTTCATGGTAAGGAGCCGCAGATAGTCCTAGTTCTGCAGGAAGGCCGCTACAAATTCATCGCCAAGACATCTATCTCCATGTGGCGGAAATTGACACCGCCCTTTGTCTCTTCCTTCCCATACGACAGGGCCCTCGTGAAACCATCCAGGGCTGACACAAAGAATTCCCCAACTGGCCGATAGATGGCAGCAGACCTGCTGGCCAAGACAGCCAGAGTCCGTAATGCAGATGCGGTGTTCTGCCTGCCACGTTGGTTCGGAGGGGGATGAGCTTAGGCCCGCCAGGAAATCGTCCTTGGCAGCCCCACGTATCACGCTTGTGCTGGCGGGCAAGAAAGGACCAAGGCAATATCTCTGGGCATCCTAGGGCTGAAACCCATATTTGCCGAGAGACTCGATTTGTTTTGTCTTTCCTTGGGAAACATCATAGTTGACCTCAGAAGGGTGGTCTAGTCCACTATCGGCCAAGGCGGATGCCCAGTGGTGGAGAGTAGACAGTAAGAAGACGTCACCTCATCAACGTCCACATGCTTCGGGTATGACCTCTACTCCAGCTCAATTTTTGTAATATATCTGCCCGGAATGACAATCAAGCCAATAAGACGACTAGTCATGTTTACTTTCACGGTAGCCTGTGAGGCCTGAGGGGCCTTATCCCAAGCTTCGTGTTCCTTCGCGGCAGCTTCAACGGCAGAGGGTGTAGGAGAACGGTATTCGAGTGAGTTAGCCAGAATGAGATTCCGCTCCTGATGTACTCTTTGTTAGTATGGATATTATATGATAGCGAAGGCTCAGGGTATGCCAACGCAATGTGAAGAGCGGGGCAATTGAGAGGGAGCTTGCTTACCGCGTCAGTGCACTTAAAAATGCCAACAAACATACGAGAGTCCGTGGTGTGCACTCGCAATGAGCGACCAAGGAGCCCTTCTAGGTATTGTACGGCGTGTTCAGTAGTCATAGCACCGGCGTGATTTTGGTAGCGATTGGAAGTGGTGTCTTCGTCGGAGGGGTAGCTGAAGACGAGCTCGCGTTGCTTTCTCAGGAAATAGAGAGCTCTGGTGGTGAGGACTGAGAGTTTGTCTAGTTTTCGATTGCGTGGTTTCTGAGACCAGAGTTTATAGACGCTTGTGTAAATTGCTGGGTTTGGAGCTTGATGAGAAGAGGTTCGGCAACAAAGCGTAAAGCGAAGACAACTTGACTGCCTCAGGCCAAAAGGAAGGTGGATCCCTGGCGAATCAACGGCCAAGCCGCAGAATGACCAAAACTATGAACCAACCAATGGGATGGAACATGGCTTAGAATTGCATTGGAAATTGTGCATAGAAAAAGGAGAGATACACCATGGTCATTCATATCTATTGATTTCACCTGTCGCAGGCTATTTTACGCTATTTAATCGGCATAGGAGTACCAGCAATTCTACTTCGTAGGTTAGAGCCCATACTAAACCGCAAAGAGTAGCCGACATATCCAAGTCTGAGTTATAGAAAACTGCACTAGAATGATCGACTACAAGGGGATTTGGAATGGAGTTACTGTAAGCTGAATTATGACCCGTGAGCGATATTCAATGGCCCCCAAGTTTCAATTGAAGTAAGCACTAATTACGAAGTAGTGGGTTCGAAACACCAGCCGAGGTCAGCCTCGCCGTCCACGGGGCTAACGGCGGCGCAGATCTATCAGAGCGGAGAGGTAAGAGGGGTGATTCCCCCACCTGCTGACAATGTAAATTGAATAGATATTTAAGCCTTTGGCTTCGTACCTCGCAGAAGTCAAAAATATTTCCCCGCAGTATATAGCACATCGATCCATCATGACGATCCTCGAGATAGACGCATTGATTGTCGGGGCTGGATTTTCAGGGATCTATCTTCTACACCGGCTTCGTGACCAACTGCATCTCAATGTAAAGATTGTTGAAGCAGCATCGGATGTGGGCGGGACATGGCTCGCTAACACATATCCCGGTGCAAGAGTCGACATTCCAGTGCCCAACTACTCCTTCAACATTGAAGAAGTCTGGAAGACTTGGGCTTGGTCTGAATCTTTCCCCGCGCAGGAGGAATTACTTGCATATTTCCGGCATGTTGACGAAGTCCTGTCCGTGCGGAAAGACTGCATCTTGAATTCGCGCGTCAATGCCGCTCAATTTGACAAGACCACTGCCCGGTGGACTATCAAAACAGATGACAAGAGGACAATTGTTGCAAAATACTTCCTCCCGTCGGTGGGATTTGCTTCGCAGAATTATCTTCCAACTTGGAAGGGCTATGAATCTTACGAAGGCAGTATCAATCACACTGCCCATTGGCCTAGCAATGGGGTTGATGTACGAGGGAAGCGAGTAGCCATCATTGGCACCGGTGCAAGTGGTGTACAAGTTACGCAGGAATGGGCTAAAGAAGCCGCGGAAACATTTGTGTTCCAACGCACGCCAAACCTTGCTCTTCCTATGCCTCAGAAGACCTGGGATGCTGACCTTCAGAGACAAATGCAAAAAGAGACTGGTGAAATCCTCGAATTCTCTGCGACCACAACTGGTGGTCTAGACTATCATAGTACAAAGGAGACATTGGCAGATTTCCCCAGTTTAGAGGCTGCAAGAAAACATCTGAGCGAGATGTACGATGCAGGCGGCTTCAAATTTTGGACACTCGGTATTGCTGACTTGCTCACCAACGAAGAGAGTAATCGATTTGCCTACAGCGTCTGGGCAGATAGGGTTCGCGAAAGAGTTCATGATCCTGTGAAGCAGGATCTTTTGGCGCCATTAGAGCCTCCACATCCATTCGGAGTGAAGCGTCCATCTCTCGAACGGGATTACTATGAGATGTTCAACAAGCCCAGCGTCCACATTGTCAGCACTAAGGACCACCCAATTGTCGAGTTCACGCCCAAAGGGATCGTGACTGACGATGGTAAGGTCTACGAAGTAGATGTGATCGCTGTTGCTACAGGGTACGACGCATGTACAGGCAGTCTATTCAAGATGGGTATTCGGGATGCTGATGGCATTGACCTGGAGGCCCGATGGAAGGATGGCATCACCAGTTTTCTCGGGATGACTGTCCCCGGATTCCCAAACATGTTTCTGCCCTATTCCATCCATTCTCCAACCCCGTTCACTGGTGGGCCTGTCTTTATCGAACTCCAGGCGAACTGGATTCGAAGCATGATCAAGAAAATGGAAACAAGTGGCATTAACTTTATTAACCCCCGCATTGAGGCTGGGCAAGAATGGCGGGCTACCGTACAGGCAATTGATGGCATGACTTTGTATCCTAAGGCGAAGTCTTGGTTCCGTGGTGCCAATATCCCTGGGAAGCCGGTCGAGCAGCTATTCTTCCTTGGTGGGATGTCGATGTATTTTGAAAGATGTGCGGCTGCTCGCGATGAGACGTTTGACGAGTCATTTGACATTGCCTACTAGATGGGTGGGGATATCGTTGAACTACTAAAAGTAGTCATAAATTCGAAGGATTGCGTGGTTTGGAATCAGTTTTCCTAGATTAATCCATGGAAGGATCTCTCTTATTCAAAATACCGTTGTTAAAACGGTATTTATACCGGAATTTGATTATATACCGTACTCCATCAAAGATCATATATGCTGAAATGAGCTGTCTCAATGTTTGGCACAGGATATAAACACTTGCAATGTTCAGAACAATTTTCCATTCTGTTCTGAAGGCAAGAACTACTCAAAAACAAAAAAGAACTTCCGCTGATACTCTCAAAGCCAGCTCGGTCTGTTCAGTTCTTCGTTTCATGGGCATTATCCACACCCCCTAAATCCGATACTATCCATCGCGTAATATTCGATGTATATCTTTCTATAGTATATAACCATCAAACCAGGGAACATCGGCTCCATCCAAATAAATCATTTTAGACATATGATCCATAATTGCCGTCCATGCAAGAGCTTGCAATCTGTTAAGATAATATCGCATATATCCTCGATATAATCGTCTCTTGCCTTTGGACGGACAGATAGGAGTCCAGATTGTATTTAGGGTCCACCACTGTCACCCAGGCACGGTTCTCTTCAATTCCACCTGACAATGCAGACGGCTCTCTGGGTTTGGGGTATTGTATGAGCGACTGTAAGGCATCTTCGTCGATAATTAAACACCAGCGAAACCTAATACCAGAAGAATCAGGATCATTCGCCGCGAAGATTTTGAAATGCTCCCGAATTTGACTGATTTCACCGAATTTGACTGATTTATGCCCTGTCGAAACTAGTTTTGTCCTGAAAAACCAGAGTGCGATACCCATCGCGTAATATTCGATGTATATCTTTATTCTCTTTTGTTCGACGTTGCAAATCTCTGTCAAGTGTGAAAAAGATATTTGCTTGGATCGCGTTCACCATAGCCCCCCAGTAGATATCAGATTCTGGCGTAAACACAGTGCGATGAACGGTATACCCCCATGGCCAACGCTCAATTTCCTCTCGGAGCAGCTCGCGGGCCATACCAATGCCCTTCCTGAACCAACGTTCACATGTTAGTTGGCGTCGTCTCTGGCCATGTTGAAACTCGGTCTCGTCCGGTGGAAAGTCACCTGTTTGAGACCCCATGGTGTCTCCCAGTTTTCATGGTGAAATTTCCAAGGAAGCTGTAGTTATGCAGGGACTTTTTTGAAGGCCTGGTTTGTTGCCATAGCGAGGAAGAATATTTGAAAGAGGCAATCCCCGCTAACTCGGTCGAGCACTAGGCTCTTTATATAGACTTGCTTATATAATAACTGGTCTGACAGTAATTAATTTTTTGGTCTGTCCCTAGTATCTCCCGTAAAATGAACGCCTAAACCGGCGTCGAGTGTTGCCGTTTTGGGCATTCGATTTACCGTTACTTAGCGTTGTGGTGTACTAACTAATTAGGGAGGTACTATTTATTATTATTACTACTGCTGCAGCTTAGATCTATATATGACTTCAAGTTGCGATTTCTTTGATTTTTGATTTAAGCCATTTAGTAATAATATTCAAATATAGTTGATAGCAAATATAACTAACGAAGATGCCCACGCCCAATTACGCCGTGCCTTTCCACGTCGCATATCGCGAGAGGTCAAAAACAAGTTCAAAATATGGATGAAAAAAAGCGACTCCAGGTCCGTATAGTCTTGGACCCTCTTACAAGATGAGAATTGGGAATATGATGTGCGAAAAAACAAGGACAGCCGAAACTCCTCCCAAAGTGAAAACTCCAAGGAATGGCCGTAGAAGCAGGAGATCTTCATGTGGCGGCCTGCGCTCGGTAGAAGAATATATTGTTGGTGATAGACATAGGCATCACATCCAGCCAGCAGCGCCAATACTAGCCATGGTATTCGAACCCTCGCTGCTTTCATCTGTGTCCATATCCATGTTGACATCCATCTGGTTGAACCCAGGGCTCATAGTATCGCTCCCACTCGTACTGGCAACCGAATTCATTCGTTCAAAAGCTTCGCGTCTTATTATTTCATCCTGGCTCATAGCGGTTTCGTTGGCTCGAGGCGCAAGTGCCTGGCGAGATGGCTTAAATGGGGAGGCCGGTTGGGTGCGCGGTTGGAAGAATCGAAGAAGTGATTGTTGTCGCGGGTCAACCGTTTCGGCGGAAGTTGGCTCGGAGTCCATGTCTTCGTCACAGTTATCAATTGGAGCCTCGTTTTGCTGTTTTTGGGCTGAGAATATCCAGCGGAGTGTTTTCGCTGCTTTAAGTCAGCTTTGGAACGACGTTGAAACTGGTCACCAAACTGGGCTGCTTGTTTGACAGTGCTGGATATTGACATTGCGCACACATCGGAAGGGAAGAACACTCACCATATACTGCTTCATCATTTGGACGACCATCCCGAAAACGCTTTCTGGTCCGGCTGTGGAGGTGTTTCGAGCTGTCGGTCATGTCCCAATCACTGGACGCGGGAGCAAATGGGCTCGAAGGCATTGCTGAGAACGAGGCTTTCCGTTTGAGCGACATTGTGTTGATTGGTCTGAGTGGTAGGTATGAAGACGGCCGCTGAACTGAATCACCCAAAGTCTCGCCTGCAGGTCTGGGGAGAGTCCAGTCGAGTTCCCAGGTTGCAGTGAGCTTGAAGAAGGCTGGGATGAACTCCGGGAATGCGATTGGCCGCGTCGCGTTTGTCTGGGACACGCTAGTCCTCATGGGGTAATATTGCACAAGTACACGCGACACTGTATGTAAATAGGCATGAATGTAGCAACGCTTTAGAGAATGATATGTAGAAAGTGAAATAGTATCTTATCTTAGATAGATTACATTCAATCTAACAAGATCTGTCGTGGGCTACGATGGTCAAACCTGCTATACCCTTTTCCTACGCAATCCGTATGGCCTAATCTACAACAGAAAATCATAAGTCAGACCACCAGTACTCACAATTTGGATATTGCAGCTCAGTACTATGGCTGCGGTGCTTAGAAGGTGATTGGAAACGGTTTTGGGTATTGACTGGAGCTGATACCCAATAAAGAGTGATTGGTGGCTCTAGAGCTCCAAAGTAAAAAATGCCAGTTGATCGGTGCTTGGTGCTTGTATCCGAAAGCGATAATTGTTTATAGTCACTGTCTTCACGAATAATTGAAAGGATAGAACGAGGCTTTAGTAACTTAGAAACCATTCAAACCAGTCTGAAATCAAAGCAATAAACTCTCGGCATGCCGTCGACTACTCACTCTAGTAGTACAGTAGGCAGTTCGGTATCCCGTATCGCACCTACTCCACCATGACGCTGCTTCCCCCCGCTTCTCCTCTCGTTAGCTCCCCCAGTTGTTCCTAGAGCTTTCCCGACTACAGCAGCTTACATCAACCCATATCAAACACCACTTGATACATCATAATGCCTTCTAGACAGGCCTTGCACGCGGGGTCATGGTATTCAAAGAATGCCAGTACACTGACGAAACAGCTCGACGGCTGGTTGGGACAGGTGCCTGATACGCTGGACCATGTCGGGCCTCTTCCTGTGCCCGGAGCCCGAGTGATAATCGCCCCGTATGTCTTACTATTCAGAAAGACAAATTATTATCAATCGAAATGAATATACTGACCAAGCAGACATGCGGGGTTCGCGTACTCGGGGCCTTGCGCAGCCTACGCATACAAGGCACTCGATCTATCTAGAGCGTAAGGTGTTTTCCATCTCTCAATTTGCGGCAATACATCTCACTCTGTGATTTTGCAGGAAGAGAATATTTATTCTAGGTCCATCTCATCACTACCCTCTTTCGACATTGGCTCTTCCTCAGGTCACGTCTTATTATACCCCGCTCTCCGATGAGCCTCTCCCACTGGATACGGAGCTCATCGCGAATCTTCTGAAGACACCGGCAAAGAAGCCAGATGGCTCTAAGATAAACTTTACCACTATGACTCAATCAGTGGATGAAGAAGAGCACAGTATTGAGATGCATCTGCCTTATATTCATCGTCTTCTTCAACGGCAGCTCCCGTCTACACCGATCGCGCAATACCCTCCTTTGGTCCCCATTATGGTGGGAAACGCTTCGGCTAAAACCGAGAAAGCGTTCGGAGCATTATTAGCTCCATATTTGTCAGATCCGTCAAATGTGTTCATAATCAGCTCAGATTTCTGCCACTGGGGCCTTCGTTTCCGATACACATATTATGTTCCACAGGCCCCTACGCCTGGGCCTGAATTGCCTCTTTCTAGTGACAATCTGCCTCATCCAGGCGGTGATGTCGACGAAGTATTGGAGAGAATCGAGTCGGTATCTACTGGGCACTTTTTGCAGCGTCGAGACCGTACCTCTAGCAACGAGCCTGCCATTCATGAAAGCATCTCATCATTCGATATTGCCACTATGGCTGCCATCACCACAGGATCGACTCACAATTTCCTAGATACTATTGAACGCACCGGAAATACTGTCTGTGGTCGCCATCCTATCGGGGTAATCATGGCGGCACTTGAGGTAGTTGCTGCTAATGGACTTGCAGACCAACAAGGCCGGTTCCACTTCTTGCGGTACGAGCGCAGCTCTGATGCAGTAGATGTGGCTGACAGCTCCGTGAGCTATGTTTCTGCCATTGCAACACTTTAGAGCTTTTCACTTCTTCGAACCTCAGGCCCCCTTGTGTCCGCCTTGTTACGGGCCTCAACACAAGAGGGAATTAGCTATACTGCTTGAACCATTCAATTGAATTCATCTCTATAAAATATGCATCTTGAAGAGTATCTGTACAAGTAAGAGCTGTTATGCCATGCATGCGATGGACGTTATCATTCATGTTCTTAGGGACCCAGCTCTAAGAATAATTTAGGCGTTGGAGGCGCAGGCGAATGGACGACCAGCGGACTTCGCGTTAATCCGGATACTCGTTCCAGTAGCCCAAAGACCCATTCCGCACTGCGGTCATTAGTATGTACTTCTCGAAACTGGTGTATGAAAAACTTACAATCAAAAGACAGACACCAACAAGGAAGACGTTCAGCGCAGTCAAAGCCATTTTCTTATAATTCGCAGTGTACTGCCCACGGTTCATCTTCAACCAAAACAGACCTTCGAGACCGAATGAGAACCAACTGCAGAATGCCGCGGCGATCATGTTGAGTAGGTCATTGAAGACGGGGATTGCCTCGGCAATGACCCACGCAATAGTCCACATGGCAAAAGTGATCAAGACCCAAGTTCCATAGGATCGGAATGACCTCTCACTCATGGTGTGGGTGCCGCGGAACAAACGGACATAGACGGTCTTCGCGCCAACATGGCAAATGACTACTCCGGCGATGACAATTGTGCCGATTGAGATTCCAAATGCCACCTTAGAGACAATCTCACTGGTACTCAGGAGGGCAGGACTAAGCACATTCGGTCCTCCGTATCGGTAGATAACGAGAGCTGTGACAAGATATAGGGTAGTGTCTGTGACCTGGAATGCAATCAGGGCTTTCGGATAGTCGGCTGGGTTGGCCAGTTCCGATTGGAAACTAAAGAAAGACATATGACCAGAGTAAGCCAGGACAATATTCAGAGTGGCCTGGAAACCGTTCATGAGGCTTGGATGGGTGATGGCATATGCTCGAGGATCGGGCGCCTCAATACCAATAGCAATCATGGTGATCATGACGGCCGTAAAAATTGAGAGAGAGGCTATGATATGTCAGCTGAGATACAGTGAGCATGAAAAATTTGGTGGCTCATACAGATGATTCCAAGATACGAAACCTCCTCAAGACGTCTTGAAAGTGTCAGGAAGAAGCAAAGAATAGCTCCCACCAGACAGAAAATGATGGTGCAAGCGCCATGGTTACTCAGCGTGTTCATCATGATCGAGAATGTCAAGATATGAGCACCCATGAGAAAGATGAAGCAAAGAAGCTGTGCAATTCCGAAGATTTCACGACCCCAAGGACCGAACAAGATTTCCGAAGCATCAGCCATATTGTGGACCTGAGGGTATCTCAATTTGAATTGGCCGACAACATATCCAGTGTAAGTTGTCATCGCTCCAATACCAACAATTATGATACAGCCACTGCTGGAATTAGTACTGGTTGATTCTACCCGGGTTCGAATAGTGACTCATTAGACTTACGGGACCAAACCCAAGACTGCCATCGACGAGGGAAGCGAGAGAACACCCAGAGAGACAGACTGAGCAATCATTACTATGGACCGGTTAGCATTTCGTGAATGTGATCTCTCGAGACAATTGAGCAATACATACGAATTGCACAGTTCCTTTCCGCAAATCATAATTAGTTCTCTGTACAGGCGCGATGAACCTTGCAATTGAAGACTTACCACCACTTCATACTCCTATACTGAACACCACCAGCCTCCTCCCCAGCGAATGGGTCTAGCGGTTTCTCCAGATCCATAACTTTCTCCATGTTGACGATTCGAGGTCGAAAGTGACTGTTGCACGTTGATGATGAGTATTGCCGTCCGGGGAAAAGAAGAGAAGAAAAAAACTCTTATCGAGGCCCCACTCTGCTTTCGTCTCCGTCAAGTTGTACAGACCGCGGGAAAGTCGCGTGGCAATGAAAATTTCGAAGAAAAATTATATGGCATTGATTTAAGTCCAATTGCGAGCGGGGTGATTCAAAACTCTGTACTACATTCTCAGGCTTTTGACTTCTCATCTTGGTCTGTCATTAGAGAGGAGGGAGGGATGGTTTGGCAGGTAACCTCGGCATTAGGCCTGTAGGTCTGGTTTCCATTATAAAAGTACCATCGAGATACCCCAGAATCAGACGTTCTTCTTCCCCGCATGAAGTGGATCGCAGGATGAACGAGTAATCTGTCAAATTCCCTTTTTTGAAAGTTCTGATGGCGCTTTTTGCAAAGTGCACGGAACAGGAACTGCTGTTCCGGGCCCACTCCGTGTCCTAGACTGGAAAAGAGCTTTCCTTGATTTTTTTTTATTGAAATGATCTCAGTTATTCATATTTATATTCCAATGACAATGGGAAAACATCTATACGTGCTTGGAATATAATCAGCCTTGGATAATAACTCGAGAATGAGCACTCGTAGTCCGATACCCTCACTATCTTCTTACTCCCGAAAAGGGTATCCAAAACCAACATGTAGCAGACACACCAAGTATGAAAACCTCAGGGGCTCTATGATTCGATATCATTTCTATATGAGTACTTCTAATTAGCTTTTATAGTACTTATTCCCGCATTGTCGATCAAAAATAGCTACTGTAGCGCACGATATGAAAGTTTCGACTCTGGAGATCCACGGCCTAGGCTGATTACAGTGGGTCAGTCGGAAGCGGAAGCGGCTTACATTCCCGCTCCCGGGCGAAGCTTGCGTAAAATAATGTATGCTGCTTTATACAAGGTTGTATTGTTTCATACTATAATGCTGTATATCGCCTCCTAATAAATTATCAAATACGATACAATATTGAACATGAGAGGACAACTATCCCAAAAAAATGAACAGACACTTTCCGCGTATACTAAATGACTGGCATAGGGCCTGACGGCATCAACATCCTGCGCTTTCACTATCCCCTTACATAGTACATTGATAGATCAACAAACACAACCTGTGATAGCCATGTAGCTATAGTAAAATACTTTGATCAAGCATTCCACATTTAATCCCGGGTGTGAACGAGCTTGCCCTGAACCCACACGTTCTTCACATTGCGATCATCACCATCCCACATCCACTTCTGGACCTGCTCCTGCCAGGTCTCGTTTCCGAAAATATCAACATTGCTCACGGGACCAGTCTCGACAGCTCGGCCAGCGAGAGTAGCAACGTCGAGTGGGCTGGTACTGCTATTCTTCACGGAGCCCAGCTCGATCAATTGCGCATCCCAGATCATTCCCTTGTCGAAACCACCAATGTCATCAGGCATGTCGACGACTGCGGCACCGCCGCGAGTGGCGAGGTAGAGAACCTCATCGACAAGAAGCTTTTCACTTCCATCAAAGGTCTTGTTTCCAGTGAGGGCCTGATACTCAGAGCTATATTGAACCAAGCGAGAAACGAGACTAGCCTGTCGAGCGACCTCGAGGATACTAGGGCTATATCCACCAGCTACATCCGTGCCCAGACCAACGGTGACACCTTGGTCGAGCATGTAGCGGACCGGAGCAAGACCAGAGCCCAAGGCAGAGTTTGAGGCTGGGCAGTGAGCAACCTTTGAGCCCCGCTTGCTGATAAGCTTCATCTCATCCTTAGTGAGATGCACGGCGTGAGCGAGAATTGTACGGTTGGTAAGCAGATTGGCCTTATCATAGACATCAGCATAGCTAGTTGACTCCGGGAATAGCTGCTGGACGAGAGCAACCTCGTCATTGTTCTCAGAAATGTGTGTCTGGATACGGAGAGGCGGGCTATAAGATGCAGCAAGCGCGCCAAGACCATCAAGAGAATGGTTGGAGCAGCTAGGAGCAAATCTGGGGGTAACAATTGGGTTGATCAATGTTCCATTGGGATCAATGGTATTGATGTAATCGATAGTTCTCTTTGTCGCATTGAAACCCTCATCGGCGGATTGATCGACATAATAGGATGGGCATTGATCCTTGTTGTCCATGCAGACACGGCCGATGAAAGCACGCTGGCCGTGCTTGTGACAGAGAGCAGCGAGAGCATTGGTAGCCGGGACATGGATAGTAGCAAAGTAAGAAGCACAAGTTGTGCCGTGGGCAAGAGTCTTAGCCACGACTTCGTCGTACACGCGTAGTCCCTCTGGGGGTGTATCCTTGGGATCAGTCTGCTTGTTCTCAGGATCGGACTTAGAGCCGAAGCTAGCTTCCATTGGGAAGGTATATTCGTTTAGCCAGTCTAAAAGGCCCTTTGATCCAAATAGACCTTCATTTGGATACTGCGGCGCATGGATGTGGGTGTCGATGAAACCGGGGAAGAAGAACTCGTTCCGTTCATCGTTGGACTTCACAACGGTGACATCGGACTCACTCCAGCCTTGACTAGACAGGAAAGATTGGAAGCTAGCATCATCATTGACATTCCAATCATATCCTTTTATACGGCCGTCCTCGGATGAGACCCACAGGACACCCTGGGTTCGAGCAAGCTGAGGCTTTGATGTACTCGCGTTGAGCTGAGGAAGTTGAATGAATGTTCCACGATAGACGGTATAAGGAGTACCTGCAGCCAGGGTACCGCATGCATTGAGCACTGCGGAAGATATCCATAGGGCAGTGACTCCCACAGAGGAGCTTAAGAGGTTTGAAAGCATGATAAAAACGAATGTAGATCGATACCCGTTGCTTGAATTACTCCACCAAGTCGAGGACAACGCGGATTCATATATCTTGTTCGAATCCAGGAAATGAAGGATCGTGATACCGGTATCAGATGCCGGATCTGAAGCGATGCATTACATTACACTTTGTGAAGATTTGTGGAGATTGCGCCTCCTACGTTGGAGAACGGTCTCCGCCGTGGTGACATTTTCTGACGATCTCTAGAATTCGTAAAGAAGAACGAGATAACAGGATCATCAGGGGTCGACAATCGCATCCATTTGCGAGGGTTCTAGGCTCGGTGTTCGGCTGATTCCGATGATTGCGCTTTGGCGAGATATTAGAAGGGCAGGTACAAGAATGAGGGCAGTCCTCCCGAGATCGTGACTTTTTTTTCACTTTCGCTCGGGCTTGCTCGGGCTTGTCACCGCTAAATGCATGAGGGGTAGATCGCTGCCTCATGTTACATTGTGATGAGATGTGAAGTTCTTTCTTAGGATCGAAAAAGGAATCAGTTCTGAGAAAGGAGGAAAAAGAAATGCGGCTGTCATGGCTTATCAAGGCAAGGCTGCCGATGGGGAATATCGACGAGACTTCCGATCTCAATACCACCACTCGATGCCAAGATGACTTTTTTTTGACGAATATGATTGCCACTCACAAATCAGGACAAAGCACCCGCGCTAAAGCCACTTTGAAATCGGGAAATGATGAGGTTGCAGACTGGAGGATTTCCACATCGAGACCATTCGAGATTGTCCCTCGTCTGATATGAGACAGACTAGGGCAAGAACCAACCACTAATCGCAGCTCCCTCCGACTGGATTTAATCTTGAGTCAGCCTCAATCTCGATGCCTTCGTTTTATCGAATTATCTCCTGTTCGTTTTCGTTGGGTTCTCAAATACTCATTTCCGTCAACCGGGGGATGCCCCGACAGCCGCTCGTACCTCGACATGAACAACGAACCGGTCGCCTACAATTTCTGTGTTATTCGCCTCCTGTGAACTTCCACTAGGCAATTTCTAGGCTTGTGGCTCCACGGTAACCGCCGATGACCGATACTCTAACCCCAGGATTTCGACCCCGGATTTCCAAGCGACCATACGGAGTCCACGATTCATTGAAACTCATCGCTTTACATCTCGATGCCAAGCTACAATACTATTCATATAATAGCAAGTGGTCATGTATCGAACTGATTCAGTTTCACATTCAGTTCTCTACAATACACTCTCTTCGATTCATAATTTTCTTTCTTCTATGATCCCATCATGGGCTTGAAACCATATCTTGGCCTTCGTGGCAATGCACTTCTCAGAGCGGCTGTCGCACTGGTGGTCTTCCCAACATTCACCTGCTATGGATACAACATGAGTGTAGCCGGTGGGCTTTTGACCCTTCCTGCCTTCAACGAGCAGTTTCCCCGGATGGACACTATCAACACAACAGGGGCCGAGCACAACGAGAATTCTACGATTCAAGGTTGGTCATTGAATTAAAGGAAAGGTGGATCAATTTAATCTGATTAATTTCGCGTGAACAGGCACGGTTATTGCTCTATACACTGTTGGTGGTATCTTTGGAGCTCTTTCCTGCGCATACCTTGGTGATCGACTGGGCCGGAAGAAGATCATTTTCGTGACCAACTTAATCTGTATGCTTGGTTGCATCCTCATGGCCACCTCCTTTCAATTTGCCCAATTCATTGTCGCAAGATTGATCCTTGGTGTAGGAATTGGCGGCTACACTGCCACCGTTCCTGTTTGGCAGTCAGAGATCTCGCCGGCCCATAAGCGTGGCTCCAATGTTGTGACAGATGGCGTTTTTGTTGGTGTCGGTGTGACATTGGGGCTCTGGGTTGATCTTGGATTTTACTTCGTCAAAGAGAACTCGGCATCTTGGCGTTTCCCTCTTGCTTTCCCTTCGCTTTTCTGTATCCTGGCTATGGTTTCGATCCCATTTTTGCCGGAATCACCACGCTGGTTGATCATGACGGGTCAACTTGACCGGGCTCGCCATGTTATGTCGGCTCTTCTCGAGGTTGAGCCTGACTCGGATGAAATTTCGAACACTATCCATGAAGTTCAAACTACTCTCGCAGTCTGTGGAAACACGTCTTGGACCGCCATGTTCACTAATGGAGAGCAACGTCTATTCCATCGTGCATACCTTGCTGCTACTGGTCAGTTTTTCCAACAGATGTGTGGCGTAAATTTGATCACCTACTATGCGACGAGTATCTTTCAGGTGAGTTAATGTTAGAGGCATATCCTCCATGTTTACCCTTTGCGAGCTGGTATAGCTATCAGTGTCGAAGTATGCTAATAAGAGACCTGTCGCTAACCCTGCTCTAGCAATACCTCGGGATGGACGATGTCAAGTCCCGTATCCTAGCTGCCGCAATGGGTATGATGCAGCCTTTTGGCGGCCTTCTTGCCTTTTTCACCATCGACAGTCTCGGTCGTCGACCACTGATGACATGGAGCGCAGGAGCCATGTCCGTCTGTATGGCCATTCTTGCTGGGACTACATCACCCCAGGCCCAAGATAGTACTGCTGCTTTAGTAGTAGCCGTGATTGCCCTTTTCTGCTTCCAGTTCATCTTTACAGTCGGGTACTCCGGTTTGACCTTCCTATATGCTGCCGAATTGGCTCCACTTCAAGTCCGTGCTGCTGTCAGCGCAGTCTCCACCGCCACTGTATGGGTGTTCAATTTCGTGCTCGCGGAGGTTACACCTATCGGTTTCGCCACTATTGGAAGTCGGTACTATATTGTCTTTGCCGTGATCAATGCCGTCATTGTTCCATCGGTGTACTTTTTCTTCCCGGAGACAAAGGGGCGGTCGCTTGAGGAGATTGATGCAATCTTTGCCCAATCGAACAACATTCTGGACCCTCCTCGTGTGGCACGTCGCATGCAAAATACTATTAGAGCTGATCATCTGGCTGGTCAGCGCGACTCTGAGAGTGGAGCTGAGACTAACGAGTATATCAAGGAAGAGATCAAATCCTAGATACAGGTCCAGCAGGAAACTGATGAACGCTCACAATCATTGATCTGAATACCGAGAGCTGCTTGCTTTAGTCCACAGGAGGATTCGAGCTATTCTCTGGTCAATGAAATATCTACCATTATGTACTTAGGCATCCCATACCGAATTAGGGTCCTTCCTGCGTGCGGGAAGTAGAATGAGAAACGAATGAAGAATTTGCAAGAAAATTGCGCTTTTCGTAGCATCTAAGCCTAAATGTATAAGGTACTAGTCTTATCAATACCCTCACCTCGAAACAAGTCTATTTCTATGCACTCTCGATCAACATGGTCTATTCCTCGTAGTATAGTTTTACAGTCAACCAATCAGAACTAAGCAATGTCACGTGCACGGAGCCCGGATGTAAGCGGATCTTCAGCGCTAACCTTGAAAGTATTCAGATTGTACATCCAGCTCAGCCCGTAGTTACAAGAATATTGCATTACTATTTCGCTATAAATTTCCACTAAGAATAAGTAAGGCAATTAAATCTTATATTATATGACCAGGAGTATTCCTGAACCAATCCATTTATCAATAGTCCCCAACTCCTGGAGAGCAATGAAACACCTGTCATTTTACTCTCTTCCTTCGATCAAGAATGGCCAACGAGTGTTTCATGATATTCAGGGAACCTCGCCGTCCTCATTCCCTTTCTCATAACACCCTACAGCGGCAGTAAACCTACTAGCGGCACCCGAACCAATAGGCGTCCAGATTCCCCTGGATGTGGAGTCTATCTTACTCGGCGGGTACCTAAGCGCCTGTGGATGCTTCACAATACGCCACCACATCTCTCCCATCGACACCGTTCCGATATCTCACTCGCTGGCGCGCGGACTCTCGCAATCGCTTTAGCCCCTCCCGTCAGATTTGAATTTATCCACATTCTCTCGGATCAGCGTAATTTGAAGGAATTGAAGGCTGAGATTAAGAAATTAGACGGATCGCGTGTGACGTCCTGACAAACAAAGAGTGCGTCTCTTAAACCTTCTTCTGTCTCGGTATGTGTCTCTTCACAAGTCCCTTCTTTATGACAAGATGCGAGTCTATCTCTTCCTTCTTTGATAAACGTCCCTGGAATAACTTCACGTCAAGCCCGTCAAGGATAGTAGTTGCTGATCACAACCATGGTTCGAAGGTTATTTTCGCTTTTGATAATGGGGTTATTAACAAAGCTTGCCATGTCAATTCCGACATCTCTCAAGAAGATTCGGTCATCTTCTTCAGTCTCATCGTCAAACTCATCGTCAAATTCAGCGGAGACCAATGATAATTATGTGTTTTGTCATTTCATGGTGAGCCTGGGCGGAATGAATCACGCTTTCCAACACCGAATCTAATAGTTTTGTCTTCTTATCTATCTAGATGGGAATCACAGGTTGTCGACAGAGTGCCGACGAATACGATGATGATATGCAAAGAGCCAAAGAATCGGGCATCGACGCCTTCGCATTGAACATCGGAACCGACTCTTACAATGACACGCAGCTGGGCTATGCCTATACCTCCGCTGCTCGGAATGGCATGAAAATCTTCCTATCTTTCGACTTCAACTGGTGGGGTCTTCAGGAGGCAAGTGAAGTCGGAGCTATGATTCGAGAATATGCCAATCACCCGGCACAGCTCCGGGTTGATGATAAAGTCTTCGTCTCATCGTTCATGGGAGATGGCTGCGAAATCGAGGCAATTATTTCTGCTGCTGGTCAGGAGATATTTTTTGCGCCGAATTTCCACCCTAACGAGGGAAACTTTGATTTTGTTCAAGCTGCCTTTAACTGGATGGCTTGGCCAAGTAATGGCGAAAATAAAGCACCAACGGAGTCTCAAAATGTGACTGTCTCTGATGGGGATCTGGCGTATGCTAATGCTTTGAGTGGGAAGCCATACATAGCACGTAAGTTTGGAACAGACATTAACATAGGCAAGGCTAAGCCAGACCTTTTTTTTTTCTAGCTGTTTCGCCATGGTTCTTTACGCACTATGGAACCGAAGTCTCTTACAGCAAGAACTGGGTATTCCCTTCGGATCTTTTATGGTATACTCGTTGGCAAGAAATCCTGCAGCTTAAGCCTCGCTTTGTGGAGATTATCACTTGGAATGATTACGGCGAGTCACATTATATTGGGCCACTTTCATCGCCGCACAACGACGATGGTAATTCAAAGTGGACATTAGACATGTAAGTCCCGAGGAATCGCCCATCATCGTGATCTACGTGAGTTTGTATATTGATAAAAAGACAAGGCCACACACAGGTTGGCTGGAAATGGCCAAACCCTTCATCGCCGCCTATAAAGCAGGCGCAAGCTCTCCAAATGAATTCGTCACGGAAGAAAAGCTGATATACTGGTATCGGCCGACTAAGCGGGACGTCGACTGCGATGAGACCGACACAACCATGAACGGCAGCCCGAACAATTCCAGCGGGAATTTCTACGCCGGTCGCCCGAATGGTTGGGAATCAATGCAAGACGAAGTGTTTGTAGTCTCACTGTTGAAGAATGCCGCACAGGTGCATGTGCAGTCAGGCGACCAGTCACGGAGCTTCCATGCGCCGGCGGGTGTCAGCTCCTACGCTGTACCTATGGGGGTGGGCAAGCAGAGATTTGCTGTCACGCGGGATGGCCAGACTGTCTTGTCAGGGACGAGTTTGAAGGATATCGAGGATAGCTGCGTATGCGGGATCTATAACTTCAATGCGTATGTAGGAACGTTGCCGGCGCTAAGCACGATTGACCGGCTCCAACCGGCTGGGCTGGCGATGTTGTCACAAGGATTGAAGGTCGCGTGCCCAACGAGTACGCTTGGCTTGAATGAATCATCAGCGGAGTAGATGAAATTAAATTACTACTTGTAGATGCATTTGTGAATTCTGAAGGGTTGGACGGGCATAGTATTTGGAGTAGTGATCCGGAGTTGTGGTGTTTACTGTTTACTGTTTACATAGAAAAGAAAAAATCAACTTCAATAAATGCAAAGTATCATACCATGTACATTAAAGCATGACTAGTGCGAGTGGAGTAGGTTATTATCTTATCATCTAGTCCAACTAGTTCAACTAGTTCTACTGTACATTGCTACTTGCTATCCCATTGGATCTCAAAAGTACCTTTATCGCTCTCTTGATGCATCCAAGGCATTCCATTGTGGCTGCTCACCGACTCTCAAGGGAACCCCCGGAGGAATTCTGAACTTCAACTTAAAAAGCTCCTACTTAAATTGCTCAGATCAAATGGCTCTTTTTCCAACCATATCTGAGCCATCTATCGGCAGGCTAGGTTAGGTCTGAAAAGAAGCCTCCAATCTTTGTCTTATTTGTTTACTCCGAATTGTAAGGATTACCTCGGGTATACAATCAGCCTCAACATGGCACGCATGAAGCAAGGTGTTTTCTCTTGGGAAGACGTGATTACCCAGCGATATCAGAGTGAGTAAGAATCCCAGGAATCCTTGTGAATATTCCCGTTGCTCTATGCTATGTTTACATCTTATCAATCTATTCCAGGTAACAAACCAGCCGCTCTCCGTCATCGAATCATCCCAACCATCAAATTCCCCGCACAGCAACCTCAATCTCGACTGCTCTCTCTTCCCCAAGAACTGCGCTTGATGATCTGGGAATCCGTTCTAGGGAGTCACCGTCTTCACGTTATCCAGCGAAGCCCCCAACGCCTTGGATGCATTGTCTGTCCTCTAAACGCAACAGAAATACCTGGTAAATCATCGCGTGCGGGGAACGGCTTTTGCGAAATCTGTCAGGGAGGAGGAATTCCCCAGCCCGCAAAAGATGCCGATTTGATTCGAGCGGGTCGTGGGAACGAAAAGCTTCTCGCACTGGCATTGACATGCCGACAAATGTACAGATGAGAAAACCACCTCTCCAATCCTGATTAGACTTCTTTCTCCCGGTTTCTCTGGGTGGAGAGAGCAGATATCTAATTCATCTCTGGGATAAATTACAGATCTCTTGAATCGACCCGTCTTCTCTATACTCTCAACACCTTCGAATTCAGTAATCCCTGGACCCTACCTTATTTCCGCCCCACCCTGCTACTCGAATCATGGGAGGCCATCCGCTCTGTTGAATTGCGCTGGGCATTTCCAGGGCATTGGTTACCGACAAAGGATCCCGTGCGAACGGTCTATGTCGATGCTGGTCGTACACAATGGATCGAGACATGTAGCATGTTGAACAAATTACCGGGGTTGAGCTCTTTTGTACTGGTGTTGGGGAGTAGTTGGTTCAGTGAACCCGTGGAAAAATTACCTGTTTTTTTGGAACCACTACGTGGATTACATGTTCAGCTGTCACGGATCTGTTCTCCCTGTCGGGTCGATACTGACATGCTGGATAATACTGCTCATGGTTGGGAGTATACTGAAGTCGAAACTCGTCATCAATTATCCGAGTGTGTGGCATCGGGTAAGTTGGGCCCGGTGGCGATGCCAACGTGGGAGTTACGATTGCAGGGTCAACGGCATTATCTGTACGAACTGGGACGAGTGCGTGACGATCTTCGGCGGAGGGGTTTCGACTGTGCTATCTCTTTGATGTGAGGGGATAGGCAGATGTTTCCTAGAAATGAGCCGTTTCATATTCAACCCTAATAATGTATACAGTACTGCAGAGGGCAGACCGAGAGCGAGGTGAAGTCGATCCTAATACATAACGTCACGGTTACATGAAGTATGACATGTCTTTCTGTGATTCAAGTTCTCTCTTTTCCGAATCCTAGTCTGCCCTGTTTGGTAGAGAGACCGGAATTCATACCCAACAAATATGCATTGCGCGGCAGATGGGAGATTCGCATAACGTAACGCCTGCATTTACTCCGTAGTCTGCCTTTCATTTTCATTATCGGTCTTCTCCATACATACAGAGTACAGATGAGCAAAGATACCTCGGCATTGCAGCTCTCCTACTGTACTCTACAATAGGATGATTAGATCCTGTGAAATCTCTCGGAGATAATAGCCCCTTAGTAATCAGATACCCCAGGAAATCATCCAATTGGAGGATGCTGCAGTTACAGCAGAAGATTCCAAGATTCCAGCTTCATCATCACTGTAGTTTATCTGTACTGTGCATCTGTAACAATACCAGAGCCATGTACATGTACTCCGTAGGCTCAGATCAATTTGACTACGCTGTATTCTTTATCCCGCTCTACTGTACACACTTTTCTCATCTGAAACGAAACCCACCGCACCCGCCAAAGTTTCCCTCACAATCCGATCAGACCCTGAATTCGGCAGCAGGCCAGAAATCTAAATTTCAGTCTTGATGGATACAGACTAACTAGCTTAGGTATAAAATAAATACCGTGGTATTGACTAGTTATTCATACACACTATAGAGTACGATGTAAGATGTTGTATACCCCTTTCTGCATGCCCTAATGAATCCACCAGACCCTGACCCACCCAGTCCCATGGGTCTCATCTAAAAATATCCCCCTTTTTTTTTTACGGTCCGTGCTGGATGAGTTTAACCTGGCCTTACAGCCCTATCAGTAGAAAATAAGTCCAAGATAAAATATTTTATGTATTAAGATGGATGATATAGTTCTAGTATTTGATGAGAAGAGAGTATTTTGTGAAATGCAGATCAAAAAAGATACTGGGATGTAAGCGGGGTCACGGTTCTACAGCGAGGCAGTGATCCTCGAGGAGTACGCAGCCCGATGCGGGATGGGATGTCTCCAGGGGCTCCACGGCTGAGTTCAGTGGATCCACTCACAGGGTTGGCAGACGCTAGCAAAATCATCGCGGGGGAAGAATCGCACATCATAATCAAACGGGTAATTTATCGTACTATGTATGTTAGGGTATACTCCATACAGGGTCCATTTACCAATATTTGAGGCAAGTTGAATGGTCAAATGTTGATTAATATGTGGTATCAAAATAAAATAGTGTAGAAAATAATCCAGTTGTGAGAAGTAGAAAGGAGAGAGAAACAAAGAAAGAGGAATAACATCCCCAAGACAGTAAGAAAAAGATCGCTTCCAAGAGAAGAAGGTATCTTGCGATCACGAAAAGAGAGAAGGTAATTGAACAAAAAGGAAAAGGGAAAATGGCTGCAACCGTGTTCTCGTATAGCATATGCCTTTCAGCAAGGAGAATTGGGCAATGAAATGAAACCCCATATTAAAGGGAAATGTATATCAGTGAGAGAAATCATCACCTCGGGCGCCGTGCAAAATCTAATATCAAATTCCCAAGCCAACGCCATGATGCGATAGATTGTGAAAGACCGTTGGTCATTCTGTCAAGATGCAAAAATGATGCTCCAGACCGTCGAGATAAAGAAAAGTAAAAATATTGTCGTGTCGATGACGTGGTTCAGATCATTTCGAAATGATATGTTTGGTAGTTTGGTGTGTTGAAGGTAAATCAGCGTGGACTCCCTGATGCTCAGCATCACCAATAGTCCCGTAGTGCGTGATTCGATCGAAAAGCTCGGGAGTCTCGAACAGTTTCTCGTCGTGGTCTCACCGCTGAGACTAATTCCCGGTACACTGGTGGACGCCAGGTGAGCCAGATTGACCCGGTGCGACCGTGCTGAATTGGATCGCATAAAAGCGAACCCATATAGCTGGGGATGGGAGGTCGAGGCGCTCGACCGAAACTTGGATCAGTTCAACTGAAAGTTCCGGACATTGAGTCGCTCAGAAAATTCGACGAAAAAATAACCAAAGGCTCCAATCAAGTGGAGATAATGGGAGAGAGAATGTAACAACCGTAATGGTGAATGGTTTAACGCCCATCCCGCGACCGGTCGGGTCCGGAGTGACCATGTCCTCGAGCACTGAGCCACTCACTCTGAGCCTCCTGGATAGCATCGGCGTGCTTCTGAGCATCCGGTCGGCCCACAAGGCTGCGTGGCAGAATGTTATTGATCTCGGCCGCAAGAGCAGAGGCAGTGAAGCCTCGCAGTTCTCGCTCTTCACGCTCGTCCTCCTTCATCAGACGGGCCTGGTCAGACTTGGCCATATTCTCCCGGCGCTTGCGTCGGATCTCGTGAATCGACCACAGAACGACCTCCTCGGATGCACGGGTACGGGGGCTGCCGTGCTTGTTGAAGTTGCGAACATAACGGCGAGTCACGTCAGTAGCACCATCGATTCCGAACGCGACGCAGTAAGAGATTTTTCGGCGCCATCCCTCGGCGTAAAGACGTGGGTTGTCGAACGCCTCCTCACAAGCGTCTACATGGACCCATCGTCGCTGGTGCTCAGAGTATACCTCAGTCCATACATGGTCCTCGGCGTTCCACACCCAACGAACTCTCGCGCCGACAGCGCGGCAGAACATGCTGAAACAGTTGGCCCACTCGCCAGCTCGGCCTCGGCGGGTTTGCAGTAGTTGCCAAACATCGGAATAACGGGGAAAGCGTTCGTAGGCACCGCAACGGGGCTCGGAGCAACGGTAGAGTTCAACTCGAGTGGCGCCACGGGCGGTTTCGTCCGGGGAAGGGGGAGTCATGCCCTGGGCGATGGTGGGCATGCAGCATTGCGTACACGGGGGGTTGTTGACGAATTTGAAGAAAGATCGCTTAAACCACCTGGGAATCAAGGGATGTTAGTATTGGCACGGTCGGTCTGGGTCTGGATGGGCCTGTGGCGCACCTTAGCAATGCTTTAATGACACAATCTTGGTATCCCCATTCGGGCTTGCCGCCCACACTGGCAGCTTGAGCCTGCATGATCTGAGACTCCTCTTCGGCTTCGGAGTACAGGCGATCCAAAGGGATCACACAAAGGGCCTCATCGAGGAGACCCGGGTTCTCATATTTGGTAGGGGTCACTGAAAGTCCCTTTAATAAGTTGAAGAATTTCAAAGATGCGGGATCCTGCGGAGGAGACGGCATAATAGGGAGACCACGGAGTGCAGGTGATGGAGATGCTGATTGATGGTGGACGGTTGCGGGCGCGGCACCCATGGAAGGAGGCGGTGGTGGTGGTGCTCGTGAAGGTGGCGGAATAGAGTGGTTTGCCGTTGGAGCAGGAGAGTGTGAGGCCGTTCGTGAGCGAGCGCTATCCTGGAGCTGGTTGAATCGCTTTGTGCGCATCAACTGTTCGAACTGGTGTGTGAGTGAGTTGGCGTCGTAGTTGTCGGAGGTCGGCTGTGCCGCCCGGTGCTGGGGTTTGCCGTCCGCCATAGTCGAAAGAGAAGGGAAGGGAAACGCCGGCGGGCAGGCGAAAGTCGAAATTACTCCAGGATTGGTGAAAAGACGACGACCCTTGGTAGTGGTGGTGGTGGGGAGAAGGGGATGTTGAAGAGTAGACGAGGAGAGGATAGAAAGGGAGGAAAAGAGAGAGCGGACAAGAGAGAGGGTGGTGAGTGTCGTAAGTAAAGCAGGCCCCGACCCAGCCAATACTGGGGATTACTGCGTATTACGAGCGTCGTCAGCCCTTCAGCCGCCAATCACGGGCCCCGCGCCCCGGCCGCGTGTGCGAAACGGAAAGAGCCAAGAAAAGACCCTTTTTCCGTATTTTTCCCTTGCACACGTACGCTGCTTGGCGAGGGTTTGCTAGCACAAAATAGAGGAGACAAAAGAAAGAGGATAAAGTTGAGATCTGAATCAAACTATTCACTAATTATTCATGGTAATTCAATCACAATTGTGTTACTCACTCATATCATTACAACAGTACAATCCGGATTGATATAGTCATTAATCCGAATACGTCAAAATATTATTGTATGTGTAATCCGTACAAATATACTGACTGTAGAGATCTCGTCTATCTGTACCCTCCTCCATGCAAAACAGCATACATACAGCGTGTACGGAGTAGTAGTATACTATTGTATGTACTCCGTACATACATATGTAACTACCCATGATCGTCCAGTATACGCGTTCGAAGCCTTCTTCAATTTCACCAAAGGCCTCGATGGGGACAGAGCCAGTATCGGTGGCGGAGACGCGCAAGCGTCCGTCTTGGCATCCAGCACGATCGGGCTAGAGCCTCGTTGGGTTCCACTCTGACTAACCCCTTTTGGCGATCTTCTCTGTCGATTACTTGGTATCTCTTGGGGTACTTCTCTTTAGTATGCTGGCCGAATACTAAATGGAAGTACCATTTGATGCTGACTCACCCGCTAAGCTGTGGTGGCTCTAATGGCTTGACCCAGGGGGGGATCTTGGCACATGCTCCGGTCGCACTCTAGAATAGATTCTTGTCGCTCTTGGTATGGCTCGATGTTCCTGTCGATCGTGACACACACTTCATGAAAGAGAAGGGGTGGAAATAAAAAGAAGAAAGGAGGTAAGACACTTTCTTCCAATTTTCATCATCTCCCCTTCCAGAATACCAAACTGAGTCTTCTCTCCCTCCTCTGTAGATCAGGTTGACGTGTTGTACATCACTGTGTATCCTGGTGACGCAGCCTCAATGCGATCGCCAATCATTATCCGTGGAAAACCTCCGAACGGTCAACAGACCCTGAAAAAAAAAATAGTTACAGCACTGACAGAGTGGTGAGATAGAATTAATTTAAAAAATAAAATAAAACTGCCTAACTGCTTAAAAGGGCAAATGAACCAATAAACAAGACCAAAGTGGAGTATATAGATGTCCCGTGATTTCAAGATTCGCAAGCTTGCGCTTCAATCCGATAGCCTTCCCCACCGAGACATCCTCACTCTGGAGGCTCTCCCGAACATTCAAGCTCTTCTCCACTTCTACACAAGAACCGTTGCTCCAATAACAACACATCTTCTCCGTACACACAGACCGAGTTCTCTATTTACAGTATGCAAAAATAAAATGTACAAAGTCCAGTAATCCATATTGTCCAAGATCCTATCTCACACTTTACTGTATACTGTATATAATATAATGTAAACAGCGTTGAAGCTTCACCCCATCGGGTTAGCTTGGTAGGTTCCAACGTGAAACGGCGGCGTGTCCACAGCCTCAATCGCTCTTCTGGAAGTGGCTATGCAAGTCGGCCTGAATCGAATGTTCATCAAGAATGTATAAGAACTGCCCGTAGCATATTTAAACATCTACTCAAGATTCCTTGGGTCTCGGTTGAACTCTCTCAATGCGATGAGTTCAATCTGCCTTGATATTCATTAAACATTACATTAAAATGACGCCATATCCGCATGGTTCTTATGCCAAGTTGGCATTCACATACGAGTACGAGTACAGTATCTACTATGTCTACTACTACATTCGATATATCGCAACACAACGCAAAATAGAATGAAATGCACGGTGTAGTACTAGCCTTCCAATAACTAACTAACCATCTTCCCATACGTTGCCTTCATACAAGCAGGATGGAATACTTGGCATTGAATATTCACCCCACATAAAATCGGCTGGTCTGCGACAACCATGCAAGGCACCCGTTCTCTGCTGACTCTCCAAGCCTGGAAGGCTCGTCGAGCCGAGCAAGCAAGCCAATTCCAGCGTCTCGGCATGCCAAGAACCATGAGCCGTCAAGCGTGTGCATGGACCAAAAGGCAAACGAAGCTAGGGCGCTGCTTATCCCCGTACTCTGACGTATCATCATCCGCGTCCTCGCGTCCCAAGCACTCCCTCATGAAAAAGAGCTCATTCTCACCACAGATATTCTCAAAGGGTCATGGACAACTGACATAGGTCTTGGCACAAGTCGCTCGTCCTGGGCATCGCGAAAATTGAGAGAATACTATTACCACAAGGGACGGGCATAACGCGGCTTCGCCTCCATCGGCACGCTTCTACCAATCTGCTATAGCCCTCGCTGCCAGCCAAGAAAAGACACACGCAACCTCGACGGTAATGCGCAATATCTTTGAACACTGGCTTTCATCTCTCCGCAGTTTGAACCATCCTTAGTAATAAGGCCTGTCAACCTCCATGATCCATGAAAACGTACCTGATGCACGAACCACCTCCCTCGCAATGCATGGTCCACTCAATTTTACGAGCAAGACATCCATGAATGACGTACGTAGGAGAAAAAAACGAAGCTATTCAGAGAGCGCCTTTTTCCCCTCAAGCTCAACGGAAATTTTCTTAACCCGGTCCACCCATAGCGCGCACTACCGCGCGTTAGCTCTTAGGCTTCCGCGTCACCCATCGAATTCGCTCGACGACTTACGTTTCGCCTGATGACCCTTCATTTTGGCGACATGACCAAGTCATATTACCGCTGCTGATTCCGAGCTAATCACGGGGGTTTTCTTGCTAATTCTTGCTATGCTTCCATCTACGGGCTATTTGACTGAAACCCACTTATCAAACTAACCTTCTTCGCTACGCTGATGCGAGGCCGGTATGTCCTATATCGGATCCATGATGATAACAATAATGTCCTAGCGGGGCTATCCGACCGAACGCTCCATTGATCAAGCAGAAATTTTCATACCTAAGAAGAGTCGGGTGACGGGGAGCCTCGTCAGCCAGATGCATCGTGATGTCGGTATTCATGCGAATCTTAGGATCGACGCTGCACGACGACCATGCCGATGCTGATCGGGTTGATCATTACGAATGATGTCTTTTGTTCGATTTCATTTCTATCGTCTTACGAATCTTTAGTTTTTTTTTTTTTTTTTTTTTTTTTTTTTTTTTTTGGGGGGGTTTTGGTTTTTTTTTTTTTCATT
>Ga0102593_1000323_pt1 | contig 94895 bp, 97 predicted proteins | sample AraplaCol_mMS_r2_2_FD_76862 | JGI IMG/M metagenome (GOLD analysis project Ga0102593, IMG submission 76862) | Arabidopsis root microbial communities from North Carolina, USA - plate scrape MF_Col_mMS_r2 (SPADES assembly) (version 2) | ecosystem: Host-associated > Plants > Roots > Endosphere...
GATCATAGATACAAGGTCGGATAACCGTGCATTCGCCATCGCATCGATGGTCGGGTATTGCTCGAATACTTGAAACAAGACAGGCAAAGCAACTCCCCCGCGAGTCCGGTTAAGAAAGATTGTTGCAATAAGGAGTTTGAAGGGTTCGTGTGCAAGCTGTTCCTGAACAAGGCCAAAATACGGGACCTCGATAGGTGGGAATGGTAAGCATGACTCGGGGTTAGTTGGGAGACTCGGGAAATAAGGTGAGGCTTTGGTTATTCTAGGCCGTGTAGGTTTTGATATTGGAGTTTCGGGTGGTAGTAAACAGTTGGATTTCTGCGGAGTCGTAGGTTTTGACGTGGGAGTAGGGGGTGGAAAGCGTAAGCTGTCGCTTACTGCCACGTTGTCCAGTGGTTGTAGTCCAAATCCACCGGGTTCAGAATCACTGTCCGTTTGACCCAAAGATGAATTCGCAGACGATAAATCCGGAGATATTCTCAACCGTATCATCGGATTCACATCATCGTCAGGCCGTCTTGCTTGTTCTGTTCGCCATTCTGGTCTCGATTGGAAATACTTCGACTTCACCTCATCGCTGGGGGTCATCCCTGACGAATCATCGGTTGTCAAAAATCCATGTCCCATTTCGCAGGATCAGGCGATAAAACAGCGAAGGGTGATCGATGAATTCTGCCGGGCGTGCCGCGAGAACGTGGCGTCCGATCAAAGGGCGATGGTCGAATCTGACGCTCAGGTGTCTTGGGACTTGACTGCGGAACCTTGGCTTGGGATTTGACATGACGATGCTTCGGCTTGTCAGGATCCAGGCTTGGGTCTATCTGCGGGTCACCGGTTGTTCCACTACTGCAATTTGTTCGGGTTTTGAGACCCATCTGGGGGATCTCTGCTAGTTCTGCCGCGGTTTGGGGCTCATCTCCATCTGTATTCAGCTCCAAATTGGCTGGGTGATGTCCTGATTTCCGATGCTTGTGTCTTTCACGCCTTTTCTTGTCTCTTCTTTGCTTTGCGATATCAGATGTTCCATGTGAGTCTTGTATGTCTGATGCTCCTCTCTTGCGCTTTTTCTCATTGTGCCTTCGGGCCTTTGATATCGCGATCGGCTGAGCAGTGGTAATGTTGGCCTTTGTCTGCGCAGTCGGTGTCTCATCGACAAGTCCAGCATTTGAACTATGCCGAGGAGGATCGGTTACTGAACATAAGGAAGCATTTCTGTCTTCACTTATTTCGCCAGAGACATTCGGATGTTGCTTTCGGGTATCATGACCTTGATATGTTCCCTTGTTCCCGCTCCGACGTCTCTTCAGAATAGACTTCTTGGGGCTGTTCCCAATGACCCGGCTTGATGACCGCATGGCATCTCCAACCGTAGTCTCCACATTAGTCTCGGGGATGGAAAGGGCGCTTTGCACCCTAGTCTTCTTCCCTGCAGAATGTTGAGAGCTATGTTGAGGCTGTTTGCAAGACTTGTCAGGAGTATTGAGTTTGGTGCTTTCATGCCTGTGGGCATCATTGCCAACAGGTGGTATGACCTTCTCCCGAGCTGGCTTTGATGGCGGATCGTCCGTGCCGAAATAAATCTTTTGTACATAGCGTATCAGACGGTCGATCGACATCTCGGATATGCCATATGAGGCTGCCTTATTGCGCACATCGTCCAGGAATTTTTTTCTGGTGGGAATATCCATAGATTGAGGATACTTCAACGGAAGGTCCCGTCCGATGTATTTGATCAAACGCTCCCGCTTGGACAGTTTCAAGGATGAAAATATGTCATTTTCCTCTTCCAAGTCATTGTCCTGTATACTCTCTTGTGTATTTCTTCCCTGTGCATCCTTCAAGGGTTGCCGAGTCTTTGCTTTCCTTCGATCTTTAATTCGACTTGCTTGTTCTTCATTCTCTTTTTGATCACTTGCTCCGTCAGAGGGGAAGTTTGTCGCGGAAGGCGGAGCAGAATCGGGACTTGATTCGGCGTCACTGTCTTCTATGAGATCGATCACGGTAATATGGCGTGTTGCAGGTATTCGTCGACGAGGTCCACTCTTCTTACTCTTGGACGGGCTCGAGTCCGTGAAGTAATGAGATTGTCGAGCACAACTTGCACTCCGCGATGAGAATGTGCTTGGCGAGACACTTGGATTATCAGACCCCGCGAACCATGGCCAGTCCTCTTCCCTCGACTCTTCCATGCTTGCCTCTTCTGTAAGGATTTTATCGAGTGTACGTTCAAAGTCATCCCCGAACGGCCTGTAAGCGCTGATGTCAACGTTGCGAGTCGGAATGACAATAGAGACATTGGCGTTCCCTGAGGCCACCATTCCGAAGGTGGACCTTCATGCAGCCGAGAAATGCTTTGCGACGTGGATAAGGTGGGAGTGCATGCGACGAGAGTTGGTGGTGGGGTGGATTATGAATTGATTGCTCTGAGAAGTGATGTTAGGGAAACGATATGTTGATTATGTGGGAAATTCGATATTACTATACCAAGCTTGAGTCACTAGAGCCCCACGGTGTACGTGCGCGAGCTTGACTCTTCGCAGTGGCATTCCAGGACGCGGGGAAGTTCCTTGTCGCGTTCCCGTGAGAAGAGCAGTCAGGTACAGCGTGATCGTGGTGCGCAATGACGCAGAATATCAATATTTTCAGGATACGGTATGTACGATAAGAGGATTTAAGGATAAGGAGTGAGTAGGAAGGTAAGTGAGGTGAGCAGTGAGAAGTGAAAGAAAAGAAGGACTGGACGGAGCGAAGTGAATGCGATGCATCAATTTGATCAAAAAGGGAAGCAGCGACCGGGAAGTGCACGGACTACTTTCCTTATCGACTTATCGCAGTTGGGGATATGAGCCTGAGGCAGAAAGTAATATAAAGATGGTGGATACGGATGAAGAGTGATAGATGAGAGACAGGGTTAATATGTAGAAACAATAGGTTGAAGGATATTGGGAATTGGATTGGGATTGCGCCTGAGAGTAGCGAACAGGGGTTTCCGTCTTTATGATCATTCTCTTTGCTCTATCCAAGTTCCAGTATAAAACCAGTCTATCTACAAACGACCTCAGAAATTCATATTCAGTCGAATCACAACTTGAAGCGTACAAGGAGAGAGAAAGGCATTGACTGATAGTAAACAAAACTATCAGTGTAGCATAGGATGGTATGATCCTCTATGGAACAGAGTATCCAGCCGAGGCAAGCTGTCTCGGCTCTCCCGCAGCATCAAATGTGCCATTGGGTAAGACTCGGATTAGCTGTGCCGTACTCTGTCCAGGGGCCACCCAGGTGACATTATGTCCAAGACTCTTCATAAAGGCCACAGTGGAGTTGTCGTAGGTATATTCGAAAGTCACCTGGTTGGGAACCAGTTGATCATGGAGTCGAGGCTTGGCCAGTGCTTGTGCAGCGGAGAGATTCTGGTCGATGACATGAATGATATTTTGGACTGTTGCTGTGATAATTCGGCTTCCACCGGCACTACCAGCAATGAGAACGAGTGATCCATCTGATCGAGTTACAATGGCGGGAGTAATGGAAGAGAGAGGTCGTTTTCCAGGTCGGATATAGTTAGCCTCCGAGGGGATATATCCGAAGGAATTTGAGGACCCAGGAATTGAGAAATCTGTTACACAATCAGAATAATTCGTAAATAATCCATTTTTGTCAAGAGTTTGTTACCGTTCATTTCATTATTCATAATAATACCCGTCTCAGGCACAAGCACCCGGCTGCCGAATAGCGTGTTAATGGTAGTGACAACTGAGATTGCCAGGCCCGTATGATCAGCTGCTGCAAGGTGAGATGTACCAGGGCTAATAAAATGGTCAACTCAGAACTCATTTCTAGTCGAATGCCATCTTTTACGTACGTGTCTAAACTCTCCAGACCTGACGGATCATATGCCGAAACATTTAGTGTATGGTTGTCCGAGATTTTGGACCGAATGTCGGCAATGGTGGACTTTTTCAGCATATCTCGCTCATACTCCGTGACACCCTTCACAAAGGATGGATCGCCAAGCTCCGTTCTCTAGGAGTGAAATTAGTTTAGACATGCAAAAGACATGCGAACTAAAGAAATGGAAGACCATACCTCGCCATATCCAAATCGAATTGCCTCATCCAGTCTGTGAGTACTAAGATTCACAGCTTTCTCACCAGAAAAGAAATCCGAATATGTACCCAGGATATCGAGGATACTTAAAGCAACAACTCCGCTTGAGGGCGCCGTGGTACTGGTAACAGTATGTCCACGATAGTCAATCTGAGACGTATTACGGATAGCCAGCGTGTAATTGCGGAGATCCTCAAGAGTCATGGTACCATTCGAAGCCTGCAGTGCATTGATCGTATTCTCCGCAATAGGGCCAGAATAAAATGCGTCAGCTCCATCCTTCGCAATGACCTCCAGTGTAGCAGCATAGCGCTTGCGGGTGATGGTGTCTCCCAGGCCCAAGCGAGTCCCATTTGGAGCAAAGTCGAGAGCCCAGTTTGGATCCTTTGATAGGAAGTCTTCACCATCGCCGACTGCAGAGTCCATGTACTTGACCAGATCGTGAGTGACTGGGAACCCATTTCGCGCAGTATGGATCGCAGGCTTTAGCAATGTTGACCATGGGAGAGATCCATAATGTTTATGCAGATACTCGAGGGCTCGAACTTCACCGGGGACGCCACTGTGATTAATCCCGTTAGATGATAAGATTTTTTTTTCTATGGAGTTTTCCAAGTTGCTGACCTTGCGAGACCACCATAAAGAGATGCGTCTGTATTATTTTTGTACATATCCTGGAATGCGGCAGCAGGGGCCGTTTCGCGGAAGTCTACATATTCGAAAGTCCCATTCGGAGATCGAACGAGCATGAAACCACCTCCACCAATTCCACTATGGTACATCCCTATGTCAATCAGTCATCATATCCCCGAAATGGACAGGAGGCAAAGACTCGGGCCAGTACTTACCAATGACTCCGACACAGAACTCAGTCGCAATCAGCTAGCTCCTTGATTAGCCTTCCTGTGCAAGGTCAATGTTTTCTGGAGCTCAAAGATAGACTAACAGCATCAGCAGCATTCCCACCCTGTTCCAAAATTTTGGTACCATGTCCTGAGCAAATGGAGCTTTCACTCGCAACAGCACCTTGCTTTCCGAGGCCGAACTTGCGATTTGAACCCTTCCCCCCATTTGAAGAACGCGGCGAGAATTCCAATGGCTTTGTTGAGGCCCCTGGCAGATGTACCACCAAAATAATCAAAGTAAGGATGGTCAATAGACCCAGTCTCGCTGGGTGAAACATCTTCCTCAATACACCACGTCGATTTTTCCACGAAGCGATATCAGGCTCAGAGGAATGTTGAACAACAATTTGAGAAAAAGGCGAAGCACCCTGGGCTAGGAATGCCTGTTTATGGCATTATTCGTTAGCTTATGAGCTCATCTCCGAACAACAAGGAGAGGGGAAGAGTGGAGTCTAGTTCGGAGAATAGAAGACTTAATCTGGATAAGGATGGACCTGCATTTTTCTCCGCATCTTGTATTTCACTGCCTCTTTGTTGCATTGCAATGCCTTGGAACCATAACACCACGGCCCTGGCTTTCAACCTCAGCTATCGAAATTAATGACAACCGAGAATGTAAGAACATATCCAAGGAAAAGGGTCATTTCGACTAATCTGGGACATTAATAAGCCCTTATCCGACGAGACAACCATTCTCTCCTTAGCCCGGTGACTCGGTCGTGCTGTCAAAGCCAACCCCGCTGATAAGCCATGCCCGAGGTCAACCGTTCCAAAACCCTAATCTTCCGGGAACCCCAGCCTTGGGAAGTAAATTACTAATGACAATCGCCGACTTTTGGAGTCGTGTGATATCTGCTTCGTCAGTTGATCCGAAGTGCTCTTCTGATGATAGTTGGCTGCTTCTGATTTGTTTGAACGCCTTTTCCCTCAATCTCTCCATGGTCTCAACCCATGTCGGGAATTCCAATCGGCGCTTGGATCTGGCTGATCTATCTGCGATTATTAACGCTAAGCATGTCCTCTACTCTAATTCGATAGAAGCTCTCCTGGGTTTCCTTGCCCCGGAATTTGCCCCAACTCCCATTCTGCTGCATGGAAGTACGGTGCAGAAGTCCGCAAGCTGTCCGACTTCAGCCCAACCGCATAAATTTCGTGCGTGATGTACATATGTTAGATTTAGCCCTTGTCTCTTGTCCAGAGAAGTTCCCGCGCTGGGGTATTTCGAGGATACCTAGCCTCGCTATGTGCACACGACACCACCGTTGAATTACAAATCTTCCAAAAAAGTACACACTCGATGAGTGACTTAGTATGAATACCTTAGTCATATAACTCATTTGCTAGGCAGGAAAGCCATTGAATATGTATCTTTTCCACATTTACCTTACGGAAAGGCCCTTTCTCTTGACTATTCATCACTCAGACTCAGCATGAATGAGTATGCAAAAGGGTAGAGGTAGAAGGTAGAAGAATATGAATACAGCATACAGCTGCCCAGCTATGGTAATTCAGATAACAGAAGTCAGACTGTTCATCTGCACGGGGACCTTTGTTCAGCCATGAAACAGGTTCGAATTCTTTTGTCAGGTTTCAATCTGAAACGATTATGGCCGTGCTCTTCTAGGTGCCACACATCGTCCATTCATCGTCTGGATCAACAATATTTTTGGGAGTGAGGAATTTATTCGTCAATCCCCACGATCTCCTTGAGTTTAGATGACCCTGACTCGGAATATGCCAACAATGCATCCATATGTTTATCTTTTGTCTGGCTATGGCCTGGTTCGTAGCCCCGAATGCAAAGGTATTCCAAATTTTCAGGCAGTCCATCCGGCAGCATGAATTCCTCCTTTGCCTCACAATTCTCCCCAACTCCCGTCGCGAAATACAACAAAAGACCGATCCCGATACTCAGACGCCTCAATGCACGAAAATCTCTCATTGAGCCCTTGATTTCCCACATAGACTTGATAAAGCTTTGCCGCTCTGGATAATAGTAATCATTTTCGAAATCTGGGTCTCGGCCGTCAATTTTCCATTCTACATCTTCGTCGATTTTCCAATGATTGAAATAGTACATGTGTCGCTCGGCATCGATATAGAGAAATTCTAATGCGTCTTTGTGTGGGAAAATGGATTTTCTGGAGATCTTGGGATTGAAAGGTACAAATTGCCCGCCCAGCATCTTGCGCCGACCAACAGTGTACTGGAATTCTCGCAGTTTCTTGCAAGAGAAGGTGAAATAAGCAAGGTAGGGCGCCTTCAGAGCACAGTGATTAAGGTGAGTTCTGCTTATCTTTGATGAACCCGGCTCTAGGCGAGTCCCGTCATAATCGTTCTCGCAGAGTGCGTCGGTTCCAACAGATTCAATGGAGGGAAGGTTGTCGACTAATCTCGTGCGGTCCAAAAATTCGATATGAATATAATATTGGTCATATTGGAAGATGCAAGTTTCATCAACTATGAAATACACCCTGCGAAGGTTTCGAAGGTAAGAAATATTGCCGGGGTCCGCATTAGCTCGATGGAGGAGTCGATCTAAGGGATAATCATAATGCAAGCTTCCGGGCGATCCCCCAACATGAATGGCAATGCGAGAGTGGAGGGGCTGCGTTATCGCCAGATATTCCAGATTAGGTGACACTGAGATCAAAATCGCAGCCACCGCCTACGAGATGTAATTACCCAAGACCACACGCGCACTATTCTTGTAAGCAATCTGCCCATGTAGAAGAGGATGGATCTTACCTGCTGCAATACCGAGAGTAGTTTTCGATATTATCGGCAATTTCGGTGGAATTTTGCATCAGCATGTTGAGAACTGCATTCTCTTCAGATTACACAAGGCCCGCCTTGCGCACAGCTGCTTGGAGAAAACCCCTATCGCCCGCTTTAAGGTCACGATGCTCTTCGGTCTCAATCCATGGGGTATTGCGCTCAGGCCTTTGGTATTGTTCTATTTGTTGAACATAATTTCCCAGATTTGGGCGCTTAAGAATCTTCATGAGAAGCTCAAAGGCATCGTGGATGCTGTCATTTTCGGGGCAAATACCAATGCAGTGGAACTTTTCTCGCGTTTCATGTCCCATAGAGAATGCAATAGAAGGCATCATTGGGATGAATCGGCAACATCAGAAATTGGGGAGATATAAAATATTATCCGCGTATGTATCTCAGGAGGGAGAGATAGGAAGGCAATGATATAGAATTGTCACTCCCAGATGGGTCGTCAAGGGTATTATTTACGAATGTTACAAGAACCAAAGCTAAACAGGTAAGCCCCTTCTTTGAATGCCAGAGAATTAAGAGCTATACTACACGGGATGCTGCATGTAGATACTTCTTCCAACTTCCACTTACTTTACCTTCTTCCATGCTGCCGGATCAAGACAAAGTTAGATTTGATATATATGAAATCTTCCGTTGAAGAAGGTTGCAAAGCCCGAAAGACAATTTTCCCGATGCTGACCTTTAAAGAAAACATGATGCCGGGAAGATACATATATTAGAGATATAGTGAACATGGGCCGTTGCCATGAACAACAACATGTACCAGATACTTGCTACCTTTATTCTTGAACGAGGCCATCTACCAGAATGCTCATACCGGAGTTTCCTTCCTCCGGGTACGGTACTGCGAAATCTCGAGCGAATTCAATGTCCTTCTCAGTCGTTTGGTATAGACTAAAGTCAAACTGGCGGATGAGAGTTGCGATCGTCAAGTACATTTCGGAGTTAGCCAAGCTAGAAGATATATTAGCATTGAGTATATTTGATCATGAGCTGCCACCTACTTCAATCCAATGCAATTCCTGCTTCCCTTGGAGAAATTGACCAAGTAGCGTTCCAAATGATGCCCTTCCGAAGCCGCGTGGATCCATCTTTCTGGGTCAAATACGTGGGGATTTGGAAAGATCGTAGGGTCCATTAGAACGAAGTAATTTATTTGACTCATGGTCGTCTGATAAGCTGATTAGCAGAATATCTCGGAGCCTGCAATAGGTGCCATAGACCTGTACATACTCCAGGTGGAATGGTATAGTCTCCATAGACGAGTGTTTCGCTTGGTGCCATCCGAGGACACCGCATAGTTACCCCTGTAGCAAGGCGCATAGTTTCTGATATAACACCAGACTGTGACAATAATAAGGGAGAATCTAGAGAACGAATTATCGGAGACTGAAAAACTTACCAAGTAAGGTAGTTGCTTGAGTTCATCCCATGTAGGACGAGACTTGGGGGTCGGCATAACAGATTTAAGCTCTTCTCGTAGCTTATCCTTAATACTGGTATCTGTGATAATGTTGAAAAGGCCTACCACGAGAGCCCTGGCAGTTGTCTCCGTACCAGCGGTCAAAACTGACATTGCATCATTGGAAAGGCGACGAGAACCTCGCAAATGCTCGGGAAGACCCTTGTCAAGAACCGAGTCAAGCACAGATCCCTCACTTGTGCGTTTTCCAGAAAGTGCTTTGACGACATGGTCATGAACGCGGATTTTTTCGGCGATGAGGGCATGCATAAATGGATTCATCCATTTCAGGACAGGTAGTGGGAGGACCTCAATAATATTTGCAATAAATGGAAAGAAGAAGAATAGATGAGAATTTTGAAGAATTCCGTTTATTCCATCTCGAACGCTCTCATTGAAATCTTCTTTGTCCAAATTACCAGTGTTGCAGCCGAGAAAATATCCGTTAATGATGTCCGAGGTAAGGCTTGCGAATCCGGCATCTATTTTCATAACCTTATGAGACTTATAAGCACTATGGAGATGTGCACAAAACTTATCCAAGTTTTTATGAATAATAGGAATCATATCAGTAGTAGCTGACTTTGAAAACCATTTACTCAAAGGTGCACGTCGTTCGCGATGTAGCTCTGCGGAGACAGTGACAAATGCAGACCCATCGACATCAAATTGGCGGTAGAATTTCTCAGGCTTCTCTCTTCGACGAGAATAAGGAGCATATATCTCTTCGTAATAGCTAGGATCTTTGATATGGATTTCAGTCGGTGCTATACGAATAATCGGCCCTATCGCGGCGGAGTTAGATTAAGGTTCGGGCCGAGTCATGCAAAACTAACCATAAACTTCATGTAAACGTTCAATCTCCCAAATGAACTTTCCTCCTTTGATTACGTTGAAGTAAAATTCATACGCGCTTGATGCTGCCGCTAGTTTCGGTCCAGGGATCTTTCTCAGGGGGTGGAAATAGAGGCGGTAGATTGTTTGGACAGCCAGATAAAGCAGCCCGGCGGAAAATAAGGAGCTCACTTGAGTAAACATTTCGCCGTATTGTATCTAGCAATGTTCAAGGGGAAGCTACTATCACCTCTATCGTTATATGTGCGAGGTTGCTGAAGGCATCGGTGTAGGGGAAAAAAAGGTTGGCTGAAAGCGAGCCTTTTCTAGCTACCAGAAACCGTTGCGGCCGCTATGGCTCCCCATGTGCGGGCATTTCTAGTTCCACTCCAACATGAATCATCGGCTCGCTAAAACTTCCTGTGTGTCGAATGTACGCCACTGGGAGGCTTTTGATCATAGTGAGGAGACTAGTCTCGGCACTAGTACTGTAATATGATTGACATTCCCGTGGTATCCACACGATGAGAGGGGTGTGTGTCGTTTAGTCCGTAAATGACAAGAATATTCAGGTTTGCATACCACTAATGACTCGAGGCTTATTACATCTTGCTTTTAATTGGCTTAGATAAAACTTCAGCATTATGAGGAGGGTCGGCTAGGTATAACAATATGCACGAACCACTACTTAGTTCTCGCTTACACCTTCTGTGTACAGGGAGACTGACCAATAAATGCATTATAAACAACGATGAGATAAAGAAATAACAGCTCACAGCTTGCTGGAAGGAGTTTGAGGAGTTTCAACTTGACGGAATAATTCCCTTGTGTTTAGAAGTCCAATACGGGCATCCTTCTGTAAATGAAACGGGTAGCGACCTTAAGAATGACGATCCGAAAGACCTCCAGACCGACCTTGGAGATATCCACCTTGTTGATTCCCGAAATGATGCCGAGAAATGCATACATTGGTCAATGGTGTCTCGGAGACGTGGCTGGGCCTTCTCTCACAAACTACTCGCCTGGCGAATGTATTGGATTCGATCCATACTGGAAGTTATAAAGTGACAACGGAGAGACATCTCGCTCTACAAAGAAGATCTTGTCAACTTGAAAATATAGTCTGCTCTTATGCCTCGCGGAAACTACCACCCGCTTATGGAGGCCCGAAAGCTCATGTGATGCGAGCTCTTGATCATGCTCTGATGATCTTCTTTTATAGAAGAGTGCGAAAGGTGAATCCATGTATCCTCCAGGGATACGTCAAGGATATAATTCAAGAGTTGGATCAATGGGATTCAGAACTGGAGGATCAATCATTGGCTGGTCCCGGTACTGCATGGCCGGCATTTATGGCAGGATGCGAGGCAGCTACTGATGAGGATCGACAGGCCATTCTAGACTGGCTCAAAAAGGCAAACGCCCAGAGTGGGTTTATATCCTACTTATCAGCAGCGATACTTATGGAGGAGGTTTGGAAGATGAGGGATAAGTCTGATGGAGCTGTAAAATCCTTCTCCACAGTGTTCAGCTGGACGGATTATTCAAAGAAGGATTTGCAATGGTTACTTCTCTTTTGATGTTTTTTCAAGTATGGGAGAGAAGCGATAATGATATAATGAGGTATATCTGTTCATCTTTCTTCATCTTCTTTCTGTGTAGAGAGTTAATTTTCACCTCATTCACGAGTTTTCTTTCGACCATCTCATACTTCCATGAGTAATGATAAGATCAAACCCAACGAAAGCGGTTAATTCAAGCACAATGCATTATCATTTGGCAAAGTAAAACTGCATTATGAAGCTGCGAACTAAGTCTTCTATTTCTCAGCGGCTTCCTTATTCCATATAAGCTCAGTTCAAATGCCACTAACCTTAGCATTGCGAAGCAACTGTCGACGCTCATCGTAGTACTCCTGCTTGAGAGGAGCAACAGGCTTTCGTAGACCTCCAACCTTCTCGCCTCGCAGCTCTACTCCAGCCTTGACAGCAGCCGAATAATTATGTGCCTCTAGGAATTTACAGATAGGCCGGATATTTTTCCAAATTTCACGGCCCCGTCGGATATCATTTTGAACAGCAATCGCATTCCACAGCTCGACAGCAAGCTCCGGAATGAAGTTCGCAGCACCCCAGATGATAGCTTCGTTACCAGCGGCCATTCCATAAAATGTAAGGGTATCCCACCCATTCATAGTCAAGATCTGACCACCAAAGCCGAAAACAAGTTCATTGAAGTCAGGAGCATTGCCAGATGTATCTTTGAAAGATTCAACGCCGACCTTAGTGAGGCCAGCAATTTGCTCTGTCGACAGAGTAAGCCCACTGATGGAAGGAATGTTATAGTAAACGATAGGAAGCTTTGCGGCTTGATGACTTTCGCTCAAGAAATCCAGAAGTTGGTCGTAGCTGAGAGGATCGTAGTATGGCGGGACAACCATGATCGCGTCGGCGCCAGTTTGCGCGGCATGCACAGAAAGCTCGACTACTTCCTCCGTTTTGGTGCTTCCGACTCCAATGATCACGGATCCTCTTCTGGCAGTGAATGTGATACATAGCTCCGTAAGCTGCTTTCGCTCCGCGGTGGATAGCGTGGTGAGCTCTCCCGTACTGCCTCCAGGCAGGAGTCCATGGATGCCAGCATTGAAAAGAGTGTCGATGTGCGACTTGAGACGAGCTTGGTCGAGATTTTCCAAGGTCCGCAGGTCACTCGAGCTCAGTATGACCGAGTGTTACATTATATCAATCTTGGAAAGTCGGAGGGACCGACTATCGAAACTGGCGGACAGGCACATCCGACAGCTGATGGGAAGGGCTTCTTCGTCGAACCAACCACATTTACAAATGTTAGGCCATCAATGCAGATCTATCGTGATGAAATTTTTGGCCCATTCGGATGCATCTTGCCATTCGACGAGGAAGAAGATGCGATTGAATATGCCAATGACACTCTTTATGGATTGGGTGCTGCTGTGTTCACAACCAATCTGCGACGAGGTCACCGGGTTGCTGCGGAGATTGAAGCGGGCACTGTTTGGTTGAACAGCAGTCAGTATAGTGATCACCGCATTCCATTTGGTGGCTTCAAATCCAGTGGAGTTGGGCGGGAGCTCGGGCACGCAGGATTGGAAGCCTATACTCAGATCAAGGCTGTTCATGTTAACATGGGAAATGATCTCTAAACATGACTTCCTTCAGGAGGTTGCATGATATCCGGTGACTATTTGAATCCTCTAGTCAAAAATGCCATTGCATATTATCTTTGCCAAGTATACAATAGATGAAATTGGAAAGATGCTAGCCCATCCCATTTTCGATGCCCTCGAAACGAGACCGTAATGGAGAGCGTCTGTATACTATGAAGTATTTTTTGATGATATCAATATTGAACTAGATAAAAAAAGACCGACCTTCCACAGTCAAATAAGAAATGCGCTCCAAAATTTGACTTTCACTTACATTTTTATTTTTTGAAGGTATCTCTGTTCCAAATGGCTGGTAATCTGAGTGCTGATGAGCCAAGACAGGGTATTCCAGGACAGCATTCATTCACGCGTGCATTTTCAATCGGCTTGTGGTTAGGCTATGAAAATTCCTGGGGTGCAGAAATGTCATAGCAATCTAGGAACCACACATTTCTTGGCCCATGTAGCACTGCACTAGCATCGACGACCACCACGACAGCCTGGAACTAATCCAGGACGTGTAAACAATGCCATCGTCCTTGTACTTGCGCTTGGTGAGCGATATGACCCGGTGCACAATTCATCAGGTAATCCCAAGCCCTTTAATTTTGATTTTCTCTTACTCTCAAAATGTAACTGTTCGGGTACTGGTCAACTCTCAGGCTCTCAAAGTATCCCATCGTACCGATGAAACGACACCGCCATCCACGAGAAGGTCATTGCCTGTGATGAAAGATGACTCGGCACTAGCCAAGAAATAAACAGCATTAACAATATCCTGTGGCGTTCCGACACGGTTAACAGGGCTCATATCAATGAATTTTCCAGCTGGACCCTCAATCTCGTGGCGTCCTGCTCCTGTTGAGATAGCACACGGACTAACGGAATTGACTCTCCCTCCAACGCGCCCCCATGCTTTCGCTGAAGCTTGCATGCGTAGTAAATTCCCACGTTTCGATATCCCATAGGCTCGGGCGGGGCCATGAGGGCCTGCGAGGTCGATCTTCAGAGCAGCGTGATTCAGCAACTGGTCCCTCTGCGCTGTTGCAAGATGGCGCTCCAGCTCTAATGGCAAGCCCGACCCCATATGGCCAGCCATGCTGGCAATACAGATCATACTTGTTCCGTACTGCGCTACCTCGACGAAAATATCGAGGGCATTGGCGGTGCCAAGAACATTGACTTCGAGGATTTTTTGTGCAGAACTTGCAGACGGGGACAATCCAACCGTGTGGATGATTGCTTCAATCGGACCATGCGATGCAGCGGCATGTGCAAATCGTTTAATGGATTCGTAGTCGACAACGTCTACTTGCATGGTTTCAACCATATAGCCATCGTTTGTCAATGCTTCCCGGGCAGCAGACAGAATTTCGGTCGAGAAATCGGCCACATACAGCTGTCGGCCAGCACCAAGGCGACGGGCAGTCGCTAGTTAGTAGGTTTTGCTTGAGGATCAGCGCCAACAAACGAAGTATTATTTCCCAAGAAAGAAGTATAGATGAGGGGAGCCTAGAGGCTCAAGGGTATCTTCATTAATTAATCTCGGCTGCTTTTTTAATCCAAGCGATATCTTCTGCCCATTGAGGGGGTATCTCTTCCAACGGTTCTACTATAGCTAATACCAAGTGTCGACCCCAGTCTCGGACATACCAGCGATTACACAGTAACCGCATGGCTAGTCCCCAGTGTAGAAACAAGATTTTGGCTACCCAGTTTCCTTCTTGTAAAAGCGAAAGAAATTGATCCGTGACGAAAAGAGGCCAAGCAATGGGTCCGCCTTGGGCACCGATCTTAGGCCAGGGTTCAATTGCATAGCGTAGTAGTTCCCATGTAGTCGTGAAGACTGCTTGATGCGGCCTTTGTTCCGAATCAATTTTGATTTTCAAACGATGGATAGATGCCATTAGATCTCTGCGTATTCATTAGTATTCTTCATAATCGGAAAGATATCCCACAATTGACGGTCGGATGACATACTTGTGAAGATCGAAGAGTTTCTGGTTGTTTTCATGTGATATATCGCTGGATATTAGTTAGTAAATGCTAGGAACAGCTGTTCAAGACAAGAGTATTTACCCGTTCGGATTAGATTCGAGAGTCTCAACAGTTTCCGGTGCACAAAGCCAGCCACCCAAGGAACCATCTGAGCCAACTTCATTAAACCGATTGAAGAGCATAGATGCACCATTGAGCAATGTCCGAACTTCTAAGACCGGAGAAAAGGGATCTCCAGAGTTGCTTTCGGTAGATATTGAATGGAATCCAGTCGCAAAGATAATAATAAAAACGGACGACACGAACGCGGGTTCATAGTGCTGAAGGGTGATTTCGGGCAGAACTTTGCCGAGGCCAGCACAAGCCTGACTTTGATAACGCACGGCGGTATCTAGCCAAGCGAGACGATTGCTATTTTCCTGCGAGGCGAGGTGTAATGCAGATAGAGCAAGCAAAGTATCCAGCAAATAAGGGAAGGAAGTGGCCATCTGAGGAATGGCCATTGATAAGTGATATGCCGAAAGCCCATCTTGTGCCAGAGTGTGGTATGTAAATGTCAAATATTGATGCATTAGTTTCATCTCCAGCATGCGCGTTGCCATTGGGAGTTCACTCCCGGTTGCCTCAGAACCATCTCGCGCTGAAGGAGACCCTTGAGAACTCTCTTGGTCGCCTTGCGAGGGTGGATAGCTGCACTCTAATCCTCGTCTCTTGCACAATGTACATTTAGGGACATCCTCATCACACTATCAGATGGTAAGCTAGGTTGATCATATGATCGTGATCAAAGCCCGTGAGAATGCAAGCCAATAGGTTGCAAAAGCGAGATATTGCATAATTGATCCAAAGCAAAGCTCAGGTTTGCAGTTTCTCCTTTCTTCCACGGGCAGCTTGGATTTTCGGACGTTTCACCCACCTTAACATGTCTCCTTTTACATTCCAAACAGCCCTTACGGGACTTTGTGTGCGTCCGTCGAGATGGCATTGACTACTGCTGATAATACGGGCGCCCATTCACAATGACAGGCAATAAGGAAGCAACTCCTCAAGTCGGAGCCAGCTTGATCAAAGCATCGGTCTTGGTGAAAATCAGTTTTTGATAGATTTGTGGCCTCGGTTTCTTAAGACTTCCGCACATGATGCGACCGGATCACGCCCGATTACGTAACGCACGTTAGACCTAATTTTAGCTGTCGATCATCCAAGGAGCTTCTTCAGTGGTGGTTCACAAAATGAATTTGGGTCAAATCGGAAAGAATGAGACAATATTGACACTTTCGCAGAAGCAGTACAGATCTTTGTATTGAGTTTGATAAGGGGACTGGACAAAAACCTGAAAAGCAAACCCTAATTTCGACAACATGTGCAACTGGTAAATCGGCAACATATATACATCCTTACTTCATTCCGCCATAATGTTGAAAATATCACGGCAGTTTTCTACCTTTTTGCTAAATTAGCAAGTCAGCACCTAGTTCATGAAGAAAGTTACCAAAAATAGGCATTCTTAATGAACTGTGTATTCAAACAACCTCTCTTTTCCTGCACGCAATGAATGGATTTGCTCAGTATTAAATGTTGGCTGGCAAAATCTGGCCCCACACATCTAGAAAGGCATCTTCGATATGGCAGACTGGTACATTGTCCATTTTTGCAGGCAAGCCACTTTCCCTCGGCTTTTTCTAGCGGCTCATTGGAATTTCCCCTCCTCAAGGATCCCCGCTAGCACTCCAAGAACGCTTAACTCACCCTACACTAGTCAATGTGGAGGCGTGGGGCTTTCTACAAGAGTGTCCATGTGGAATGGCGTGGGGAAGCAATATAATCCAGAAAGAATAAAGAGACTGCCACTGGACAACTAGAAATCCGATGAATCATATCTTTATTCTAGGGTTCATCCAATTCAAGTATGATATTCCCCACAATGTTTGATAACATTGCAGTATCCTCCATCACACAGCTCCTAGCATCATGCTCGGTCTCATTCGGCTTTACCCTCGCTCTCTTAGTTCCTTTTGTCGCCATTCTAATCCATGACTTTCTCCTCTATCTACGTTTACCACCAGGGCCTACTCCCCTCCCGTTCCTGGGGAACAAATTTATTATACCGACAACTTCCCCATGGATTCAGTTCGAAAAATGGTCGCAAATTTACGGTCCCATCTTCACAATTTGGATCGGGCGAAGGCCGACAATTGTTATATCAGACCCTAACGTTGCAGTCGACCTCCTCGAGAAGCGCAGCATTAAGTACAGCTCTCGACCGAGATTTGTGGTTATGGGTGAACTCTATTGGGATAACGCAGGGATTCTAGTCCAGCCATATGGCAAAGAATGGCAAACTCGTCGTCGAATGTTGCACCAAGCACTTAATCCATCAGCCTTACGTTTATACAAACCAGTCCAAGAAGCAGAAGCGGCAAGACTCTGCGTATCTATTTTGAAAGATCAGAAATCCTACGAAGGGCTCATTGACCGGTTCACCGCCAGCGTGGTATTCTGCATTGCCTATGGACATCGGATTGATTCTATGAATTCGAGCATCATTCGTCGGAGATTAGATTATATGCAGTATTCTGCATCACTGAATATTCCAGGGAAGTTTCTAGTCGAGTCGTTTCCCTGGCTGAAATATGTACCAAATTATCTAGCTCCATGGAAAGCAGAAATTCAACGTCGCGGGCGTGGTGAAGCTGCAATGAATGTGGACCTACTACGTCGGGTGAAAGATGACCTTCGAAATGCATCATCTCCAAACTCCGTGCCAAACTCATTGACCAAGCTGCTCCTCGAGGCACAGAAATCAGACCCTGCGACGTTCGACATGCTCAGTGAAAGAGACTTTTCTTTCGTACCAGCATCACTCTTTGGCGCTGGAAGCGATACTACAGCCAGCACTCTCTGCAGTGCCATACTCATGCTTGTGGAAAATCCCCAGGTACAAGCCATAGCGCATGCAGAACTGGATCATGTCGTTGGTACATCGCGAATGCCAAGTTTCAGCGATGAACCAAATCTGCCGTATATCAAGGCACTTTGCAATGAAGTACTTCGAATTCGTCCGGTCGCCGTTCTTGGGGGCACACCACACGCCAACTCGGTTTCCGATACTTACAATGGATATCATATTCCGAAGGGTACAACTATTCTATCCAACTCGTGGGCCATCAACCTGAATTCATCATACTATCCCAACCCGCATCATTTCAATCCTTTGCGTTTTCTGAAGGTTGACCCGTCAAGCCTCCCTTATATCCCTTCTCCCTCGGCAAATGATATCGCGGAGATGAATCCTCCGCAGACCCATCCGGCAAAAGAAGGCCATAGTTCGTTTGGATGGGGACGTCGAATTTGTCCTGGGGCCGGGCTAGCGCAGAATTCACTTTTCATTGCGCTAGCACGGCTTCTATGGACCTTCGAGTTTACGCCAACGCTAGATGAGAATGATGTTCCGAGCAAATATGATACATTCGCGTATACGGAAGGATTCAACATTAGGCCTCAGCCGTTTCGATGTGAGATCAACGCTCGAAATGAGAAGCATCTGGAGGCCTTGGTGGTAGAACACGAAGAAGGCGAGAGAATTCTGAGTCCCTTCAGTCCATTCAAAGAATTCGGTTCTGAGAGCTAATTGTTTCATTTTCTCTGGTCGATTGAAGTATTATATTGGTCTGTCTTTTTGAACAAAAAAACATTGTTTCCCAGTTTATCGTTACACTACGGCAGGAAAACGTGTAAATAGTTGAGTGAGTTGAATTTTTTGATCAAATAGTAGCTCGCTGGAATATATTTGAGAGGAGAATATCTAAACTGACTCCAAAAGGAAATATTGGGCTCCTAAAGATTAATCTGAAACTTCTTGCTTGTCCTGATGCGTTCGCCGAAGACATAGAAAACAATCGGCAACGGACACAGTGCCAACGCAATAAAGCCAAGCAACGAGTTTCCCCATCCAAGACCAAGCTTCTCATACATTTTGGGCCCGGCAAGTGGAAGTAGACAACCAGCCAGAGATCGGAATACTGTATTTGCCGCCATCGCACTGGCAGCATAGATTGTAAACGCATCGACGAGGTAAGTACTGACGGTCATCTGGAAGAAAGCTCGTTAGTCACAAAGTATATCGGAGAGTTTGAATCTACTTACGAAAGAAATCAACATTCCGACTCCAAGAAACGAAGTTCCAATAATTGGCACTATCCAATGTGTCTTGTAGTATGCCGTCCAGCCATACATGAAAAGAGACGCGGGAACAAACAATGAGCCAGGAATCATGGGAGGAAGACGATATTCGGGCTTGCTGACGCCATTTTTCGCAGTGAGATATTTCAATAAGCGATCAGATGTCGCGCCCAGAACCATGAGTCCAATGATAGATCCAATGCCTATTCCAAGATATGATAGACCCACAGACCCTTGAGAGAAGCCATATTGGTCTTCGAAGACGGAGCTGATTGTGGTGAAAAGAAGGTAGAGATATCCATATATCACACCAACGTAGAGAGAAAGCAGGAAGACGATAGGCGAAAGGAAGAGCATCTTCGTTGGTCGTACAATGGAGAATACAAAGAGATCTCGGGGACTGCGGCCTGTATCAAGAGCAGATCGCAGGTTCATGTTACCGGTTTCTTTCTGTAGTCTCTTCGTTTTGCGGGCGAGAAGTGTGGGTGCATATGATTCTTTGATGGTTAACAGTGAGCTGATAGCGACTGCTCCGCTCTTAAATATGATAAAATGGGTTATTAGATTTCGAAAGAACAAGAGCAAATTTGATGTATACATACCGCCATGGCCAAGACCCAAAAGGTCCATCTCCAACCCTTCGCCTGGGCGAGATATCCACCGGCTATATAGTAATTAGGATTGGCATTTTATAAGGGAGCCTGTGGTAGAACATACCGACGGGACCAACAACAGGTCCAATAAGAGGACCTATGGCCCACGCAGCCATGGCGCTACCTCTTTTTTCTTGAACAAACATATCTGCAATCGACCCAGCTCCAATGGTCAAAGGGCAACTACCTACGCATCCAGCGAAGAAACGGAAAACAGTCAAACTTCCAATGTCAGGGGCAACGGCGCAGGTGATTGTCCATATCACATAAAAGATGTTGCAGACGTTATAGACCTAGAGATAGGTTAGCCTTGAAATTCTAGTTCACTTGCGACTCTACCTACCCAACGTCTACCATACAGTTCGGAGATAGGAGCGATAAGAAGTGGACCGAAGCAGTATCCGAGGAGATATACAGAAACGACGAAAGATGCAAGTTCTGTGCTGGTGATTTCGAAATCCTGAACTAGTTGATTGACGCCTGGTGCGAACATTGATGAACCAAGAGGACTGTTGAAATAAGTTGTTAGTCAAGACTCAGTAGTAAGTAAGAGCTGGTGATTTTCTACGTTAAAAATGTGATCAACGCGATCGAAACGGTTGCGCTTATCTTTTGCTTTTTCGTCCAATTTAAGGGATTTTCGGGATCATTTGGTCCATCCCAGTCCACAATATTTGGATCGCGTGCACTTTCATCTTTTTCAGTGATTGTATGCTCTATTCTGGGCCCCTTTTCGATATCGGCTTCCCCTTGGATTGAGCGTTTCTCTTCGTCGATTTCGTAGAATTCTGCGTTGCTTGCTGCTGGTGTGGATCCATCTACGGATGGAGTTCCTGGTATTAAAAGTTAGCATTCATTCTAGAAAGCAAAAGTTGGAAACTCCAGAGAATATACTTGAGTCGGCCATATGAATCTTTTAGAAGACCCTTTTGAGGGCCAGCACCGTTTCCTCTGCTGGTCTACTATGTAGATATCAAAGCCACCAAATAAAACTCGCGTTGGACCGATAAGCTTTCAGAAAAGAAACCCTGTCCCACGAGATGATTGAGGCAAATATTGGAGCGAAATGGTATGGTTCTGGGGGTTGATTTGAGAGAATACAGGCTAGGAGAGGTGAAAGACAGACAAACGATACTGCATGAGAGAACTTTTACACGCTGCAAACGAATTGAATCCTGAAAGAGCAGACCGACTACCTTGACGCATGATCTCGGGGTTTAGACCGATTAACTCCCCGCAGCGAAATCTCCACTTTGAACGAGAACGAGGGTTGTCCATCGCAAGACTTATGCATCTCGGTTGATGCCGAATGTCCAAAAAGTATACATAAGGAATTGTGCAGAGCTATTTTCTGGCTTTTCTTTGGTGGAATACGAGGGTGAGATTTGCTAGTATCAGGCCCGAGCGTCACGATGGCTGATCGTACGGCACAAAGACGGATTTGAAGCTTTCAAGCGGGCCTGGCCGCAATTTTGGGGTGAGACTGGACGGCTTTTGTACGGTAGTCTCCGTGCCGATGCGATCGGGTCTTGTCAGAGTGGATTGTACATACGGAGTACTAAGAAGACATACACCCTATTTGGAGTGGTTGCGGTCAGCATAAAAAAAAGCTATATCTAACCTTCGTGGGGAAGAATGGGTCCCTAGATCATCAATATCCACTCTACGGAGTATAGTCACCGTAGTTCCATCCTTTTCCCATGTCATCCCAGTACATATCTGTGCATATCTCATGATTGACAAATTTGATCGGTGGGCTTTTCGGGGTTTGAAATGGACTGATACCATGCCACTTTGCTTTTTCCTGATTGCACCCACAACACTACGTTCCTAATAGTCATGGTGGTGGTAGATAGTAATTATTTCACCGCGTACATGCATAGATGTGCTTACAGCTCGAAAGATCCTCTAACCTCTTCACTCATTCAGCCTCGTACCACCAACATCTACGTTGATAGCTTGGCAATTAATATACCTATATTAATTTCTTGAAACGCGCAGTCTTATACTTCGAGGGGCGAGCCAGCAATTTCTTTACAACTCGCAATGTTAATTGACATCATCGAAATGGCTGAGCAAATTATCTGAAAGACTAATATCGAATAATCTTAGGAAATACCAGCCGTCAGCTTGAACAAATGACCATGAAACATTCCACCAGGGTATTTTGGGGGCGAAACACGCGAAAAGGAGATGTTCCTTTTTGCCAAGAAATTCCCGCGGAGAGGCTCAACTCCGCCTTTTTTCTCCGTCATCACTCCACTTCACTCCACTTCACATCTTGTGTAAATCAACCATCCACTACAACCTATTCTATCTCTTTCGGAGATCATCTTAGGATAGTCTCTACTTCCTCCATTATACACTAGCCACCATGCGATCGTTTATCCCACTCGTCCTTAGCCTGGTCGCGGTCGCAACAGCAGGCCTCGTCACAACCGAGAAACCAGAACCGGCCGTAGTGTCTTTGACCGAAGACACCTTTTACGATTTCATGGAGGAACACCCGTTAGTTCTGGCAAACTTCTATGCACCATGGTGCGGACACTCGCGAAGACTAGCTCCGAAGTATGAAGCAGCGGCCAAGGTGTTAAAGGAGGATGATATTCCTTTGGTTAAGGTAGACTGTACGGTTGAGGAGGGGCTATGTGCAGCCTTTTCCATCCGCGCATATCCTACTCTAAAAGTCTTCCGAGGTGCTTTGTCAGATGAGCCATATGGTGGCACTCGTCATCCTGAATCGTATGTATTTCCACAGATACCACAGAACTACTCATGGACATGATTACGCTGACACTTTGAATAGTATTATTTCGTATATGATGGAGGAGTCGATGGATTCTGAGACCGGAGATGACTTTTTCTATCAATCTCCTACTGCATGAATATACCCCCAGTCCTGTTGGATTTCTCTTATATCCTTTATTCGTGGTCTTATTTGAATTAGCGTTCCAGCCTAAGCAACTCGATTTAATCAATTTGACCCTTGTCTTTTACTGCGACATTTCTCCAGCTCAGATATATTCCACCCAAGGCTTTAGCAGGTACTAAATGGCTCAAATGCCTCTATTTGAAGAACTTATTATATTCGAACGTATGAAATAAGATTGAACTCCATCATTCTAGGCCCAGCCTGAGACTATGTGCTATCAGTTTCCCGAATTACCAACCAAAGACATTTACGGAACCGATCTTTCCCATCTCCAGACTGTGACTCATTAAAACGGTCTCGCCTCCTGGGGTTATTATATTTCTTCAGTGCCGAGTTCAACCGGGTCAATCTTGATTTCCCAGTCATGGGCTTAACATCAAGTTCAATATCAGAAATCCACGGTTGAAGTGCCTGGAGTCTCTGCATCTGCAACTCCACTTCTAACTCCTGTCCCTGCGTCCCACTAAGATCATCAGGGGATTTTTTAGATAAATCAGCCAGGTGCCGAACAAGGGGAGTTTTCTTGTCGATTTTTCCCGATGCGTCTAGAATAGGTATCTTAGCCAAATAAGCTAAAGCGTCTAAATTCGCGAGTTCGGCTTTTAGCCCGTGAGATGCGAAGATCTCTTTATTCGCTTGCTTTATAGCTTGGTCCGATCGACCTTTCGATCTCTCGCCTTCGGTGAGACTGGCAATCCCATTGAACGCAGATCCGAGCCAATGTAATGGGAACAGAATCGGAACGGACTTTAGTATTCCGCCAGTAACTTCGAGGACCTGCATCGGGGGATTGGTCATAACAGTCTCGTTGAGTGAGTCAAGAAATTTGAGGAAGGGGCCCTTGGGAATGTTGTATTTTTCGAGCATTGGCACGTATCCGCGAATAAATGGTGAGCCGGGTGTAGAGTCGATTGCTGGGATGGCGATTATTCTATTTTGACTGAGACGTAATGGTGGACCTCCCGGGCTCTGCATACCCCCTTGGTAAGGCGAACCCTCTTGGTAAAAGGGCATAGGGGCTTCATTTGGTGGAACTCCTTGATATTGTGGAGCATTTGGATCTTGAGGCTGTCCTCCCGCAAAGGGAGGAGGTCCTTGAAATTCTGGACCTCCAAAATATTGCGGAGTTCCAACGTCCTGTGGTCCCCCTGGATAGTGTGAAGGTGGATATTGTGGTGCTCCTGGCGACGGGCCTGAGTACTGGGGAGCTCCTATATCTTGAGGCCCCTCTGGATACTGTGAAGGCGAGTAGTTTGGTGCGGCTGGTGGAGGTCCTTGATATGCCGGAGCTCCAGGATATTGCGGAGCACTGGGGTTAGGCGCAGAACCGAAATATTCGGAAGCGCTCCCATTATACGGCGCGTTTTGGAAATGCGGAGGTCCTTGGTTCTGCGGGGGTGATTGGTATGGCGAGGATTGATATTGCGGAGCTCCTGGTGAAGGTCCTCGGTATGGTGAAGATGCTCCTCCAGATGTAGATCTTGAAGCGACCGCTAGAGGAGCAGGGACATCATTAGATGAGTTCTCAGGGACGACAACCTCAGGCAATGATGAGTAGTCCATGCTCTCCTCATGGCCATTCTTGGAATCAGAAATTCCAGATGTTTCGGGTGCAGAGTTGCCCACCGCGCTTGAATATGACGGTAGACCTCTATTAGGCATTTCTTGCTCGGCATAATGCCGATCCAAGTCCTCAAAGGGATTGTTCGACTTTTGATCTGACATAGTGTGTATAGTCAGATTAAGGCGAATGGGATAAATCACAGGAAAGGTTTTGCTTTGGCTCTGCCCCTCTTATGCTGACGTCGTGAATCAGAGGGGAAATTCTCAATGTCTTTTTAACTTTGAATGTATGCAACGGTTGGGGTTTAGGGTTAACTGGTAATTCCCGGACACCACAGCGAGACCTAAGTAGATAACGTCGTTTCTTCGCTTCTTGTAAGAGATGAATACAATCAGATTTATGACATTTGTGTTTTTTTTTGGAGAGAAGAATTTAAAGAACGAGAAAAACAAGCAACTGAAGACGTTTGGCCCCCAATAATCAACCTCAGCCACGGCCCCGTTTTTGCCTGCAAAGCCGTGCTTATCGGGTGGTTGAACTATACTGGATTCGGAATGGAGTGCGAGATCATCTGGGGCCAAAAGATGAAGAATTCAGAAATGGAAAAAGTGAGTCCACGACATGAACTCTTATTCATTTGATAGGGGGTATATGTATAATTCATCAGTACTAATTACTTGGCAATCATGACACAGTATGAACTTGGTGGAGTTATAAAATAACTTGCACGCGAGAGCAACTTGAACCATGAGTCTCATCTTAAGTGGGGAACTGCAAGGTCCGACGTGTCAAAAAAAATAATTATAGAATAAAATAAGTTTCAGGCACGAATTTAGGCCATTAAATGAGAGCGATCGCACCAAGAGCTGCACCTGCAACTGCCACAAATGATCCAGTCAGCGCACCACCAGCGTTGAACGCAGTGGTGGTCTGAGCAGAGGCAGAGTTACTGCCACTACCACTGGGACTAGCACTAGATCCACTACTGCCAGCAGCTCCCTTGCTGGAAGAGAGAGAAGCAGCCGGGGTTGTAGAAGGAGAAGAGATGGCGCCTCCTTCAGAGGTCGTAGTCGCATGGGTAGTCACGACAGCAGTGGTAGACGAGGACACAATCGGGGCCGATGTCTCGGTAACAGTAGTGCTGTCAGAAGCAGAAGAAGTAGCCTCGGCGGAGCTTTCGCTCGTTGGTGTAGCACTGGCAGAGGGCGTCCAGCAGGGTAGGTAAGACTTCGACGTGGCTCTGGTCTCGGTACCGGTGTACATGGGGCATCCAGGGACATCAGTCTTAGGAGGAGCGCGGCCACCACCACAGTCAAGTGGATCACAGATCTCGCCGGTGTCTGGGTCAAACCAGTGGACGATCTTGTCGGCACAGGTGGTGAAGCTATGAGTTGAGCAATCCACGGCCACAGCACTAGATGCGAGCATCAGTAGTGGGAGAGCAGTAGCGAGAGTTGGAGCACGCATTTTGGCGATATCAGATTGATCACTTTGAACGAGTGTGGATCAGTGAGCGACAAAGAGAGTGGAATTGCCTTGTAGGGCTGAATATAATTAGGTATGGAATTAGTTGAGGACCGCACACCAGAAGGAATTGAACACCGGAGATCTTCCTCGAGTTTATAAATGACCCCTTCTTTTTTGCCGCCCCAGAAGAGCCAAATCCAAAAGAGTCATAGTCAAGGCGTCCGTTCCCGGGAAGTCACTGCCGAAATGAAATTTTGAAGCCTCTAACCCTATAGAGGATGAGTGCGAGGCTAAGCGTTACTTCCCCTGGTGGGTGTACTGAGACCTAGCCTATAAGATGGCTTCGCTCAACTTGGAAGGATGCGCCAAGCTCGAGGCGAGATTGAAAGGTCACCTGGGCACGGATTTGAAGTTTGATGTTTCTTACTTCCTCGAATGAAAGAGCGCGATGTGCCGAGATCCCGGGTTTGCCTCTTCCCCGGACAAGAATAAACCAGGGGTTCCTGTGTGGATCACAGCTTGTTCGGTGGGGTGTAACCAGTGTGCAACAAATATACTATGTACGAATAATCCTCATTTTAGATATGTTCGAGAACTCAGAAAATCGTTCACTTAGTAGCAAGACGCGTTTGATTGTACTTTGAAGATGTGGGTAGATATTAGAGTGGTTCCAACCTTGGAATCTCGTGCACCTCGAATCATTTTCAGAATATCACCGCGGAGGCCCTAGGCGCAATTGCAATCAGCTACAAGCAACTAGAGACTATGCCGGAATAATAAGTTCATTAAATTTTGCCTAAACTAATGCGGGAACACTCAGTTAGCCAGATTTCCCAAATATTTCTGTGGCAATGATCGATACATATCGCATTCCTTATAGATGGATGCAGGTCACTGATCGACACGCTTACAACTTGAAAAGGATTCGGAATGCTAGCAGTAATTTAAAAAGTGAAAGATATACCATAGTAATATCTATTGCTTGTAGAACACTCAGTCTTTTATACTAGTCGTATAAAGCCGATTTGAATGCTACACGAAATATTTTCAGATTGACAAAGTGGACCGTAAGAGTTGCTTCTGCCGGAGTTTCGTCCAGCCTACAAACAAAGTGCGAAAAGCCTCGTGTCGCCATCGGCCCACGGAGCCCCAGAACTTCCTCTTTGACCTTTCGTGAAATATTATGGTATCTCATCGTCCACATTGATCACTTGTCTACCTATTGACTAAATTGTAAGGCTTGTTTATACTCATACCATCCCTGCGGCTTTCCCTTGCTTGCAATGTCTTCTAGCGAGGATCTCAATACCAGCTTCTCGAATACTCGGCGGCACTTACACGGTTGTTATCGAGCCAGTAATCTGCAAATCGGTAATAGACTCGAAAGGTACAGAGTACCTTCATCGTATTTGAAAGGCATTTTCAATTGAGAAGTGATAGACTATACAATTCATGATCAACTGTCAAGGCTCCAAAACGGGTATCTCGCTACTGATGATCATCACGATCATATCTGGGGCATGCGACTTGGCAATAGATATGCTAGCGCCTTCGGAGGTCAATAAAGTCCGTTCTCGAAATTGAAGTTGGTCAAACGGGCATGATCCACCACCTAAGCCGGAATATTTCATGTCCAAGGATGGCTTCGTACAGCGACATAATCAATAAGACGACCCATGAAAGAAATTCCTCATTCCCCTTCCATTTTAATACTCGTAATAGTGCACTTATACTACTTATACTATCTACCTAGATAGTCTAAGTCATCCTAGGGAGGCAACGTAAGAGCGCAGATTGACCTCGATATACATCGATATAGCCACGGCTACGGCCCTGGAGTGTTACACTTATGACTCGGAATATGAGAGTAACGGCTTTGCAATCGTACAATGATGTAGAGGAATTTTTCGGGTTCCTCTTCGAATGAACCCCGATACCACTTGAACCCCCGTGACGATCCCCACGCTAGCAACGCTCGCGAAGAGCTGGCACTCCACAAAGCAATCAGTTCGCCCCGCTATTCTCGAAGCGAACCTTTGCACAGGCGCTCTCTCTGGGGCCGTTACGTGCGGATGTCATGCAGCCACCCGAGAAGAGTACGAGAGACTCAAACCATGGCTCTACAGACACTTGAAGAATCAACAGATACTACACAAATACCTACAAGTTGAAATGATCTGATAAAAATCCCCAATAACTGGCAAGCCTGACTTGATAATAATACTGTCTTGAGTGTCTTTTGAAATACTACTCGTCACGTTGATCTGCACCATGAGTTGGCAGTCTACTACTATGTAGGTTCAAGGTGAACTGTGGATTTCGCCTGGTCAACCCTTCAAGTTTTCATGGCTTTCATTAAATCCATTCCAACTTCATCGACGTCCCGATCAGCTATACGACATATATGCAATGTACTCCATAGTAAGATCCGATTTGGAGATGATACCCCATACTTTTCACTAAAAGATCCGCAGATCAATGGAACAATCCACTCGGGGTGCACTTGGAGGTAAGCGAGCGGGTGTTCAGGTACCCGGTCATCCTCATTAGCCAGAGACCCATGTTCTCCAATGCCGATCTGCAAGGGCACGGCCAACCCCGGACCATGAAATTCTTGAAGAAAACGGCACGCGAACTCTCGACGTCGTAATTTCCCTTTTCTCTCATTCGTTGTTCTCATCAGACCAAGTCGTTAGCTTCGCTAGTAGTTGAAGTTCATTGGCCGAAAAGGGGACCATATGTATGGAATGGGACCTTTCGCTTTCGTTCCGACTGAAAGATCTTGAGATGGATATAACACGGGTCGAAAAGGGGAACTACTCCGCTATCGACTACCCAAGAGTTCCCGTAGACTGACATCAGAGAGAGGCACAGGGTCTGAAAGGTGAAGATCTTTATTTGTGGAGAATAAGAGTCCTCGGCCTGACCTCTTCCCTTCCAGGGCATAAATAGAGACTATTCCTGCATATCAGTGCCAACTCATTCGAGAGTTTAGCTCCCGGTTAATCCTCCCCAGCGGCGTATTACCTGTTGCATTCTTGCAGTTGATACAAGATGCGTTTTTCTGCCGCCTTTATTTCGACACTCGTGCTGTCTGGCACTTCACTGGCTAGCTCTGCCATCCAGTCCAATGCTAGCTCAGAGGCTAGTTCCGATGCCACGTCAGTTGCGCATGTCCAAGATAATGTCGCGCAGGCAGCGAGCACTTCTAGCAGCACTGTAGAGACTCCAATAGTCCAGCAGGCTGTTCCAACGACCGATTCCAGCGACAACAGCAAGAAGGAGAACGACACGGCTCCCGATGACACCACTGGCTCTTCAGTACCACCACAAAAGAGCAAGGATGTCTCCAAGGACGGTGCTGCAGAGAGCTCATCTTCAGGTTCAGGTTCGGGCTCCGATAAAGAATCTGCAAGCCTTGAGAGTATCATCCCGTCATCCACAGATGCTGGTTCGCAGACTCCTGGTCCTACCAATACAGCTTCATCGCAAGCATCCGGAAGCTCGATCAGTAGTATAACTGGGAGTGCAACATCAAATACTGCTGCAGATAAGACGGCTACTGTCACGCAGTCTGCGAAGTCTTCTGCTACTAGTGGCGGCTATGCGAATAGCATTCATGCAGATGGCGACGATGACGGTAAGCTGCTTTCTTTCGATGGCACTTTCCTTGATTCATTCAAAGACTTCGTGAGTTTCCTTGAGGGTGTGAAGGGCCTCCTTGCACCGACTCTTCTTGGAGATATCGAATCATTCTTTCATCATGTCGCATACCTCCTTGATGATAAGACCACCGACCAAACCAAAGCCCTTATTGAGACTGCCTCGGGTCTTTTGACAAAGAGCCTAATCAATAAGCTCAATGGCTTGCTCGACAATGCTAGTGAGCTCTTGACTAAAGATTTCGTTCACGAGACTAAGAGCCTCATCAACACTGTTGCTCCTGTTCTAACTCCTGAGCTGTTCAAAGAAATCAATGGTCTGCTTGAGAATGGCAATAATCTCTTGAGCCCTGAATTTGTCAAGGAGACAAAGGGCCTAATTAACACTGTTGCTCCTGTCGTAACTCCCGATCTTCTGAAGGAAGTAAACACTTTGCTGAAGAATGGCAATAGTCTCTTATCTCCTGGCTTCATCAAGGAGACTAAGGGTCTTATCAACACCGTTGCACCCGCTGTCACGCCTGAGCTTTTGAAAGAGGTCAATAGCCTTCTCCAAAATGGGAATACACTCTTGTCTCCAGAGTTTGTCAAGGAGACCAAGGGCCTCATTAATACTGTCGCTCCTGCTGTGACCCCAGAGCTTCTACAGGAGGTAAACAGTCTTCTCCATAATGGCAACAGCTTGCTCAGCCCAGAATTTGTTAAAGAAACAAGGGGCCTGATCAACACTGTTGCTCCTGTTATAACTCCCGAGCTTCTGAAGGAAGTGAATAGCCTTCTTCAGAACGGTAATAGCCTCCTCAGTCCAGGATTCGTTAAGGAGACCAAGGGTCTCATCAACACAGTGGCCCCTGTGATAACCCCCGAACTGCTGAAGGAGGTCAACGGTCTCCTCTCCAACGCGAATGATCTTCTAACAGGCGACTCGGTCCATAAGATTAACGAATTGCTCACTAACGCCAATGCGCTGTTGACGCCATCATTTGTGAAGACGACTGGTGGATTGATCAACGGTATCTCACCGATGGTCACCCCTGAGTTGTTGCACAATGTTTCCTATCTTCTCGGTAACGGAACCAACCTGCTGAGCCCGAGATTCGTGAATGATACTCGTTCGCTGGTCACAGGCGTTGCGCCGGTCATCACGCCCGATCTCCTGGCTAAAGTCGGAAATCTTCTTGGAAATGCAAATGAGCTTCTTTCGCCCAAGTTTGTGAACGAGACAGAGACTTTGATCGAGGATGCATCTGATGTAAGACCCTTCTTATATGAACATTGACCTGATTTTGGTTTGCTGACCCGCTCTTTAGCTTCTGCCTCTTGTTGTGAAGCTCATTGATTCGTTGTGATAAATAGTGGGATAAGCTGATATTTTTTTTCGCATTTTTGAACGAGTAATTACGGTGACTTGAACCCAGGGTAATGACCGAGTACGTTAATATGCTTAATACGATTTAATTGAATGACAATACAACGTCCAATAAACAGCCAGTCTTGTCTGGGCGGCTATGATGGTAATTCTCTGGTTCCCTGTGTGGACAGAATAACCTTAGGAAGGGTAGAAAATAAATAACTTTTGGATTCGACAGCGATTCAGTGCATCTTTTGCATAGAATGCGAGATAGTGGAGGCTCCTTCGTTGCGGAGAGGCTCGCCGAGGCATAAATAAGCCAGCTAAACCTTGTTTCGTCATGAAAAATTCAATGGTAAAACACGGGTTTCGTTCAATTGTCACAGATGACTCAGATAGCAATCGCCAGGTCGTGAATCGGTCTTCCCGACTTTGAAGGGGCTATGCGCGACGAGTTCAAATATGCTTTCCGATTCGTTTGAACCAAGAGTATGACCCATTCTCAATGAATTGCATGTCCGTATGCAGAATCCAGAGGGCCGATATATCCTTCAAATACATCCATCTTCGGTCGTGATGGATTGCACCTGGTCACTGTAATGGATCATACGTGCCGAGCTTTAGCTCCTGGGATGACGAGTCCAATGCTCGGTAGGCGCATTCAGTGTGGAGTGATGGATGAGCATGGGACCCCAGAGGGAGCTCCGTGGAGCAGGTATTCTCATATGAGGAGCAAATACAAGGCCACAGCTATATTGTGGTTCGTGACCATCACGATCGCTATTGATCGCGTCTTTATGGCATTATCCGGGGGTAGCGAATGATTGCCCTCATGACGGGATGTCTGATGCCTTGACTTCCTGAAACTTGGAAAGAACTTTCATCTCAGTATCTCGCTCCTTGATCTTCTTATCGATTGCCTTTTGAACCTGTTCCTTCTTCTTTTCAGCTTCTTCGATTTTCCGCTTGGCTTCTTTCACAGCAATCTCCTGGGCTCTCAAAGCAGTCTCTTTGGTCGGGAACTCTTGCCGCAATTGCTCGATCTCTTCGCGAACATCTTTTTCGTCGATCGGTTGGCAAGTCAATGGGTGGTAATGGTAAATTGGCAGTGGTTTTCCCGGCAGTTGGACTTCTGGGAGATCGGGATGAATTGGGGTGTCTCGGATTGGAGAATCTAACGGGACAATCGCAGCGCTTTCTGCTGGAGGAGATGGAAGGGAAGGCTCGGCTTTAACCATGTTCGCGATTTGGAGTGTGTTTTCTCTCGCAGATAGACAGAGAGAAGCAGGAAGAAGTGGCTGGGAGGGTTTGGTCTGAAGTATGCAGGGAAATCAGTCGGAAATGGCTCGGCGGCGGCTTTCAAGATTCTGCCAGCTTTTAAGCTTCACCGCCAGGGAATCGCCTTACGCGGGGAGACTGACTGGACGACGACATCACGGCAGAATCATTTATTTTATCATCAAAATCGCAGCTAAACCCCAGAAACCCCCTTGGGCAGGTCCTAAGTGGGCTATTCGTTGTGCATTTGAGGCAGGTAGTTGGTGAAAGGATCCCACGCAGATTATATTTTCTCATATTGAGGCTTGCTTGGCCGCATACCTTTGAGCCACCATGCAGGCATTTGGTATGTCATGTCTTCTAGTCGGGTGTAGAAGCTCAACTGCTTGTGGGCCGAGCCTAACTAACACTTGATGGTTTTCAGTCCCGAAGAACAGGAGGGTAAGCTTCAGGAATTCCAAGGAAAATTCCAGTTGAAGCTAATCTGTAACATACACATATAGCCCAGATTTGAGCTAGTCCTTAGAGTATGATCCCACGGTTGTACCCCCTTTTATATCCCTGTAATAACTTGATTTTCAGATTAACGATATCAACAATGTACCCTTGGGCAATGGTGTTGTGTATGTACGGTGGCGTCTACCGTCAGGCGTTTCTACAGAACATCAAGGACACACAGAAAAGGCACCTCTTAGTGACCACCGTGCATATTGGAACTATGAAAAGGTCCTCAATGTGAGGCTCACTATTGACAGGACGTCAATTCTTCAAGAATGCGATATAATTTTTGAAATCATTCAAGAGTTCAACAACTCATTAGAGAAGAACGTGCTTGGCAAAATCAAGCTCAACCTTGCTGAATACGTGGACAAGGTTGAAGAAGACGAAGGTGTTGTCAGGCGTTATCTGATGTTTGACAGCAAAGTCAACAGTACAGTTAAGATTGGAATTGCGATGCGTCAAACAGAAGGAGATCGGGGCTTTACTACGTACGCTCTACCAAGTTACATCGTCTTGATTTGATGGTGTTCCCCAACTGACTGAGAACAGGCCACAATTAAAATCAGCCACTGTCTTTGGAGGAATTGCAGGTGTTGTCCATTCCTCGGAACCGGTAGACTCCGATGAAGTCGGACATTTGCCTTCGATCAACACCAAAAGCAGAGAGACTGCCGACATGCAAGATTTATATCGCAGGACTTTGGCGGCTTCATGGACTTCTCGCTCATGCGACTTACCCGCTGATAAATTGATTGAAGAGCTTTTCTCCGGTGGCTCTTGCTGGAATAATGAAGCTCATAACTCTATGGATGGTAGCCATGACGGATCTGACCATCGAAATAGTTTCCTGAATCCAGATTCCGGTTCAAGACAGCCACGCTCCGGCAAGAGGCTGTCTCCTGGGTTCGAGAGACGCCCGAAGAGTGCATCTAGTAATCACTCACGGAGCGGTTCAAAGACACCCGATTCTATTTCTACCCTTGGGACTTCTCAAAAAGGAGGTAGTCTTGAGCAACAACTTTATGATGGAGCAAAAGGGCGAAGTTGGAACGGCCGACAGAATGAACATGAACTGTCAGAGTTTCATGTCCGAGATGATCTCCGAAGCTGGGAGGTGTCTTCTAGCAGCTAGTGTATGAATATTATCGCAAAACCCAACCAAATAATCATGAAGATGGACGGTCATTGTGATTCAGTTCTATATAGTCCTACCATACTAGTCAGCGCCAACAGGAACAGCTGAGCTAGTTAATGCTACATTAACACCACCCTTTTTTTTAATGTCTGATAGCAATCACCTCTATATAAACTCTCTCTCATACTTTGTTTTAAGAGTCATCTCCCATAAAAGCGTGACTTAAACTGGTGAAGAATGATATTGTTCGAATCATTCCCCAAGATTTGTTCGACTGGTTCCGCCCCACACATGACGCTCCCCCAAACTTCCCGCCTGGACTTGACGTGTAACTGTTTCCCCTTCTCTTCTCCTCCGTCCTGACGAACTCTCTCGTGGGATCTACTTGGGATTACATTCAATATAATCAATCTCTTATCAACTTGCATCGTCTCTCCGGTATATCCGACGATCACCGCGGTACCCGCCCCCTACTACACTCAGAGCTTTCCCCTCTTCCAGGATGAAGATCATGCGCGCACAGTGATTCACGCTTTACGGCATGGAGCGAACACGGGTTGCTAAAGTGAGTTTCATAATACTAAGAATCACAATATTTTACGCTCCCATACTAACGACTCATTTCATTTCAGGTTGACAATGTGACCTTGGCTCGCCGTGGTGAGCAGGTCGAAGGCGCCCTCCACCTCACCCCTCACCACCTCATTTTCTCCCACGTACCTCCGATTTCAAGCGAGGATCAGGCGAAGGGCGTGACGATCAGACCGAAGGAGCTTTGGATCACCTACCCCATCATTTCATTTTGTACACTGAGGCCGGCTCCCGCGGCGTCCCGCCAGCTTTCCTCCATCCGCCTACGTTGCCGAGACTTCACATTTGTCTGTTTCTATTTCAACAACGAAACCAAGGCCCGAGAGGTCTATGATAGCATCAGACAGTGGACTTGTAAATCTGGTCGTCTTGACAAGCTATACGCATTCTCTTATCAGCCGCCTCCTCCGGAAAAGGAATTTAATGGATGGGATTTATATGACCCTCGGAAGGAGTGGGCACGTCAGGGACTTGACAAAGAAAATTCTGGATGGCGCATATCCGAGATCAATAACAACTATGAGGTATGGGAATATGTGGACAATGAAGCTGATATTGCTTGCTGATTCGATTGGTTATAGTTCTCCCCAACGTATCCAGCGCTAATCCCAGTGCCTTCTGCTATTTCCGACAACACTATCAACTATGCTGGACGATATCGCTCCAGGGCGCGCATTCCAGCTTTGACTTATCTTCATCCCGTCAACAATTGTAGCATCACCCGCAGTTCGCAGCCTTTGGTTGGTGTACGCCAGAACCGCAGTATTCAAGATGAAAAGTTGCTGGCTGCTATATTCTCAACCTCTCGCACAGAGCGACCATTGGCAGGATTCGCTCAATCAAGCATCGAGAGGGAGGCGTCTGATTCGAGCCAGGAAAGTGTGGAAATATCCCAAAGTGACCCGGACATGTCCAACGCCGAGGAAATAGAGGACGATATGCTAGCTGCTGCCTGTGGAGTTCCCGAAGAGCAGCGTGCGATATATGGCGCTCAACAGTCAAATCTAATCGTCGATGCCCGCCCCACGGTTAATGCATTTGCTATGCAAGCAGTTGGACTTGGTTCGGAAAATATGGACAACTACAAGTTTGCTACTAAAGCATATCTGGGAATCGACAATATCCATGTTATGCGTGACTCTCTGAATAAGGTCATTGATGCCTTGAAGGAGACAGATGTTACTCCTCTTGGTCCCAACCGGGATCTGTTGGCTCGGAGTGGGTGGTTGAAACATATCGCCGGCATTTTAGACGGAGCTGGATTGATAGCTCGACAAGTTGGCCTCACGCATTCCCACGTTTTGATTCACTGTTCTGATGGTTGGGATCGGACAAGTCAGCTTAGCGCTCTAAGTCAAATCTGTCTTGATCCATATTTCCGCACCATGGAGGGCTTTATGGTTCTTGTGGAGAAGGATTGGCTTTCATTCGGCCACATGTTCCGGCATCGATCTGGACACTTGAATAGCGAGAAGTGGTTCCAGATCGAGAACGAGCGTATTGGTGGAGATACCAATCGCGGATTTGGAGACAGTGGCGGTGCTGGAAAAGCAATCGAGAATGCGTTCCTGAGTGCTAAGGGCTTCTTTGGCCGGGATAACAATAGCCGGGACTCATTACCAGACTCCGATGGGGAGCTCCAGAGCTATGACTCTGACAGCCCTGCAGCAAGAAAGCCCAGTTCGTCTCCTCGGTCCGCTATCTCTGAGAAGGAGATAACAAAGGTCAAGGAGACGAGTCCAGTGTTCCATCAATTCCTGGATGCTACCTATCAGCTGCTTTATCAGTATCCAAACCGCTTCGAATTCAACGAGCGCTTCCTTCGACGGCTCCTCTACCACCTCTATGCTTGCCAGTTTGGAACGTTCCTATTCAACAACGAAAAGGAACGGGTGGATACTCAGGCGCGAGAGCGAACTCGAAGCGTATGGGATTATTTCCTCGCCCGTCGGGATCAGTTCATTAACCCGCAATATGATCCCGAGGTCGACGATCACAAGCGGGGGAAAGAACGCTTAATCTTTCCCCGAGTCAATGAAGCTAGGTGGTGGGCCGAAGGCTTTGGTCGAGCTGACCACGAAATGAATGGTCCTCTCCGAACGTCCGATTCTTCTCCAGCTTTAGGAAGTGAAAGTCCTGGTAACAAGCATGCGCCTATCTTGACTGGCATTGAGACGGCACAGCAGTCCATTAGAACTGGGGCTCCCAATGCAGCAGCATCTGGCATTGCTTCCATTACCTCTGGTATCTCGAATTTGACAACCATGAAAGATCAATCTACAGGGAATGTAGACAATAAACACGCACAGGTGGAGGTGGAAATGCAACGAGGTTGAGATTAGGACTGGGATGAGAGATCTCAACGATGCATGTGACGCAGCTATGAGATGTGGGTCAAGATACAGAAGCAATGAACGGCCATAGCGAATTCAGCTGGATATTATACATACCATCCTCTAACATCTAACTATACCGCGTACAAACAACTTTACGCACCAATTGTAGACTTCTGTCAGTGTATTACTAATCCTCAAATTGGCTATGTCATCGACACCCCATTAATCGGGCATCAACGCTAGTCTCAAAATTCTCACAGTGCAAGCGAGGGTTGAGCCCTAACCCAAACGGGCAAGGGAAACCCTACGACCAAAAATCCCCACTAAATCAGAAAACTGAACGACCAACTCTCGACCTCGACCTCGCCCTCCCCCGTCGACCACCCCCTCCTTTCCAACAACCAGGAAACCGCAAAAATGGCCGCTGTCCAGGGTGCTATCTCCAAGCGTCGGAAGTTCGTCGCCGACGGTGTCTTCTACGCCGAGCTGAACGAGTTCTTCCAGCGCGAGCTCGCTGAGGAGGGCTACTCGGGTGTCGAAGTCCGTGTCACTCCCACCGTCACCGACATCAGTACGTTTTTTTCTCCTCGCTTTTTCGAATCATTCTTTCGTTGTGGGAATATGGAATTAGGAATTGCTCGATAAGAGGAGGGAAACTATGCGCCAAACTGAGTTGTAAAGAAAAAAAGCTTTTCGAACATGGCGGCGTCGCGGGCATATAATTTCCACGAAGATTTCGGATTGGGACATTCAATGCTAACGGGTGATTTTTTTAGTCGTCCGTGCCACCCACACCCAGGAGGTTCTCGGTGAGCAGGGTCGCCGCATCCGCGAGCTCACCTCCCTCATCCAGAAGCGTTTCAAGTTCCCCGAGAACTCCGTCTCCCTCTATGCCGCCAAGGTCCAGAACCGCGGTCTGTCCGCTGTCGCTCAGTGCGAGTCCCTCCGCTACAAGCTCCTGAACGGTCTCGCCGTCCGTCGTGCCTGCTACGGTGTCCTCCGCTTCATCATGGAGAGCGGTGCTAAGGGTTGTGAGGTTGTTGTGTCCGGAAAGCTCCGTGCCGCCCGTGCCAAGTCCATGAAGTTCACTGTATGTTCACATTGAAGGGGCATTGAGGAGAGAAATGGATGTATTTGAACACGGATGATCGATGATATTTTCGGCTTTATTGGTCAAATCGGTCGATCTGGGTCAAATTGCTATATCACTCCCTCGCCTTACCCACCTGATATACACAAATTTGCGGCACAAACTAACAATTTCCAGGACGGCTTCATGATCCACTCCGGTCAGCCCGCCAAGGAGTTCATCGACTCCGCTACCCGTCACGTTCTCCTCCGCCAGGGTGTCCTTGGTATCAAGGTTAAGATCATGCGCGGCTCTGACCCCGAGGGCAAGGCCGGCCCCCAGAAGACCCTCCCCGACTCGGTCACCATCATCGAGCCCAAGGAGGAGCAGCCCGTTCTCCAGCCCATGAGCCAGGACTACGGTGCCAAGGCTCTGGCCGCCCAGCAGGCTGCCGAGCAGCAGCGTCTGGCCGAGCAACAGGCCGCCGAGGCCGAGGGTGCTGCCGAGGGTTACGCTCAGGAGTAAAAACGTCGTTTTTTATCTCTTCCGCCATATTATCCTTTCCTGTTCTAACCTGAGCCTATACTCTCTACCTCACGCAATCAAAATTACATGAACACTTCCAAACTCTTCCATATTTTTTTTTCTCGTCTCGCTTCCTAATTGCTGCATTCTCCGGGTGTCTGGGTGGAATGCGCCTTGGGCATGATGTATCAAGATCTTACGTGTAGCGATCAAAATCATGATTGAAAAGAGAGCAACTCCTGTTGTGAAAAGTTCTTTTGCTGGTAGTAAAGTTGCCATTGTACTCGTAGCACCATAACAATGATTGTAATGTGGACATTGAACACGAATGGATCAAATAAATGCGTGTTTGTGCTTGAAAACTGTTGGACGTCCAATACTGTACGAAAACTATACTGAATCCATTATTTAATACCTACTATATACTATATACATAGTATGTATAGGTATACATGAAAATTGCGACTTGACAGGGTCTCAACACCCGTGTTGTGGACAATATCGTCTCTCAAAATCATCTAGCTCTCATTTGATCATACACACTACTCCTGTTTACTGCTTACTCCAGTTACAAAGATAATAGTGTATCTAGAAAGTATCTTTCATTGCTTTTGTCATCTCCACACTCTAATCGAAACATAGTTGAACATTTCGTCGAGTCCTCCATCGTGTCATCATCTATCTGCGTCAAAGGGTAAAGGGGAAAAAAGAGAGATGTAGAACACCTAGATCTACAGGAAGGGCTCAATGTTGATCTCCAGAGTGCTGACGGGGTTCTTAAGGTCGTACTTCTCCAGCACGGTGGGGTGCAAGATACCGAAGGAACCAACGACAATGTCCTTGTTGCCAATACGGAGATGAACGGAGGCAGCGTGGCCGGGGAAATATGTTGGGTCTAGAAGGGATCTGTTAGCAACTTGTACATAGAAAGGTCGACCTATGGAAACTTACCATCCAATTCCTTGATGTAGTACGAAGAGTCGTTCATGGCGGGGTTGTCAAGAGTCTCCTCGCCAGTAATGAAAGCGCTCTTAAGCATGGCCATAACGCGATCCATGAGACCGTGAACAATCTCGAAACCACTGTTACGGCCGTACCAAGCCGCAGCAAAGTGGCGCTCGTTACGAGACTTGCGCTCCAATGACAGGTCCTTGAATGCAACATCGCTAACTTCGAAGATCTTCATGGGCAGGCTGTGGGCCTTGTTCTCACGGATGGTCTTCAGAAGACCGGGGAGAAGACTTGTGCGGACGATTTGGAACTCGGTGGTCTTGGGGTTGGCCAGACGAACGGCAGTGTTGCCATCGTCCTTGCGGTTCAGCCAGGCGAAGTTCTCGTCGTGCGAGCACAAGATCAGAGGCAGAACCTCAGACCAGCCAGCCATGGCGGCTTCAATTCGAATCACATCGGACAGCTTGTTGATGGCGAGGGGCTGGGCAATAGTGCCAGACTTGCTGGGGAACGAGCGGGGGAGCTTGTTGAAACCATAGGCGATGGCAACATCCTCCATGATGTCGCATTGGTGGAGCACATCAGCGCGAGTGGGGGGGATCTCAACATCAATGGTATCGGGGTTGTTAGTTGAAGGCTTGGCGCGGAAGGACATCTTCTTAAGCAGAGTGCTGATCTCCGCGGCACTGAGGTTCAAGCCGCAGCATTGGTTGATGTAGGAAACTTCGGCCTGGGCAACACGGGGAGCGATATCAGGAGTGATGCGGGTCTCGTTGTTGTGCTCTGACACAATCTTCACGGGCTCAATACTAATAAAGAATTAGTTTCCTCGAATCTTACTGGGCATGAATGAAGGTAACCAACGTGAAGGGTTCGGAGGTATATTGAGAGAACATAGTGACCATCATACGGTTGACAATCTCAAGCTTAGTGCGGTCGGTAGCGGTCATCTCAATGAAGATGTTTGTGGTGTCCATAGAGATCTTCGAGTGATCACCGTTGATGATGGGAGGCAAAGAGCAGACGGTTCGATTGGAGTCGTAAATGACTGGGTAGACGGGGGAGTCACGGATGATGTGAAGATACTTGCCCAATTGCTGGTGCTTCTGTTGGAGTTGTTAGTACTCTTGCTATTTCAGAGACTAAAGTATGAATCCACATGCCTCGTAGAAGGTCATCAACTCCTCTCCATCCATATCTTGGGTCTGGTTCAGAGGAGTGAACTTAATATCCTTGGGTGGCAGGGCCTCGTAGGTGAAAGGACCCTTGATGGTGTCAAGATCGTGAGTTCCGATGGCGACGAGAGATCGTTGACGGGCCAAGTTCTGGTGAAGTTTGTCTTGAAGCGCAATGAAGGACTCATAGCGGGCCTTGTCGAATTTGACACCGCGCAGAATAGCACCGGAAACGTAGGGTCTGATTTTCGTAGTCTATTTGTGGTATTAGCGAATTGATCAATTGCAATAACCATAATCCATTTGTGCACGCACATCTTCCTTGACAATGATCTCCTGCAATTGACCGTCGGCGGGTTGGGACAACTTGTACTCGGGCAAAGGCTTCCGGCCCAGAAAGATGTTGAGCATCAGCTGAATTCCCTCAATACACAGCAAGTCATATCTAAGGAAAGTTTAGTTGACGAGGCTCTCCCTCCAGTATAGAGATATTTGATCATTCGGCATACCGGTTAGCGGGGATCTCGATCTTCAGTTGCGGTGGCTCCTGGACTCCATCGACAATGGGTCGGTCTTGGTCGGTGGTCTGTAGAGTCTCGGTAAGTGTCACTCTCGAAAATGATATAGTATGATAGGGTCAATACATCTTCGTCCAATTCAATGCCTAAATTAATTTTGCTTGGTCAGTCCATGATCTTCCCGTCAAAGAGTCGCACCGGTATTACTGACCAAATTCGAAACAGAGCTCGTCGAATTCCTCAGTAGTATATCTATAGCAGTGCGCATGTGTCGTCAGATATGTCCGATAGTAAAGAAGGTCACAGGAGGGCCATACTCTCGGCCCAACTCTTTGAAGAGAGCGGCCTTGTCGACCGAGATAGTGGGCATGGCGGGGGTGAATCTCGATGCGATGCGAGGTGATCTAGTAGGAGAGAAGGAGAGAGGAAAAGATTAGTTTGATTGAGTACTCAATATTGGCAACAAGCGTAAGTCTAAGGACTCACCACAGAAAACAACAATCAACCGACTGACAACCAAAAAGCACGAGGGGCAGCGATGACTCCGAAGCGGAGGAAACCAAGAAATTCTGCTGGCAAGCCACACTTTGCGCCACATCTTTCCCCTCTTTGTTACAATACAGTATTGTTACACTTCCGCCTCATTTTAACTATGTACCAGCCACTGTAATGTATGTCATTTACGCATGGCCGCAAAAGTGCACAGAGTTACCTTTTATACATTGCTGCACATCTACTACAACTTCGTGCTTTCAACATTAAAAAAATCACCATAGAGCTTCAATCAAATTATAAAGTGATATCTGAAAATTAAAGAAAATTAAATGGAAGATAAATGATGAATATTTAAGTCCTTCTCCCACTTGATCCATTCCCAAATCATTGCTACCGACGATATTGGAGTGAGTGTTGGCTCGGATGTATATATTGCTTAGCAAGTTCCTACCATAGAAATCACCAAAAACGCATTGACAACACTAAGCTATCTAACCACAATGATTGTAGTTATGAGAGCAAAGTGTTCATGCACACAAACTCCTTTTTCCTAATTGCATCATCGCCGTCATTCTCCATAATCTGTTGCACAGGGCATTGCAACCTCTACCTCTATAGTTGGTTAGTTGATGCTGATAGTGTTGTGCGGAGCAAGGAGTAACTGGGCGGTCAGCCAATTTGATGGGCAAACACATTCAAACAAGTTATTTAGTAGCAAATACTCCATACAATAAAGAACTTGACTCACCATTTCTTATATTTATTCTGAAAAGGTACTTTAGCAAGGACTATAAATCGCAGTGATCCTAAATAGTAAATTTGGCAGATAGAAAGAAGTCAACAAGGTCAATCTCTAGTTGTCCAATACCGGATATGATATGTTGAAAGCAAGGCAGAAATCAAGTTATTAGGGCATTGCTTTCTCTATGTGAGAGAAACATGACAAAGTTGTGAAGAAATGTGGAAAGAGAAAAGTCATTCATCTTTATATTAAATGAACTGATATAGTTCTATAGTTTAATCTCAAAGACGTGTGATGGAATGTATATACAGTACACACAGAAGTAGTAGAAAGATGGAAGGTGCCACTTCTCTTATCGCACCTCAAGATTTCTCTCGTTTCACCTCAAACTCCCCTCCTAGGGCCCTCTCCTCTCATCATCCCTCCACCCCCCCCCCCACCCCAAACCCCCCCCCCCCCCCCAACGTGATCAGGGGCCGAAAAATACAACCTCAACTTCTTAGGATTTCCCTCCATTCCAGGTCTTGATCACAGAAGAAAGACACACCTTTCACCCAACGGGCTAAATCAATCCTACCGACAACACCCTCCACAACCCCGCATACCCCTATTTACATCGCCAACATGAGTGCCCTCTGGATTCTGACAAGCCTTATCCGATGGATTCGGTTAAAGATCTATCAATATGAGGTGACATTCGCCATTTACATGTTGACTCCTACAGAGAAGTTCATCTTCAGTACGTATCTCCCCACAAGCAAAGAGCTGGAACCCCTCCGCCCTCTTTGCTGATATCTATACTGTCAGCGTGACAATCACTAATTCCTTCTTGAACAGACTCCCTCCTACTCACCCTCGTCACGATGATTGCCGCCGGTATCTACATCTACCTTCCCGATCACCTCCGTTCGATCTATGGTCACCTGTATTACTATGCGGTCGGTGAACGGCCTTTCATCTCCTCCCGACTGGGCTCAATAAGTTCTGTCTTCGGTGAGAGTCCGACGGCTGGCTTGGAGGTTGTTTATGAAACTGCTAAGAATGCTGCAACTGCGACAACGACTCAGCTTGCTGAATTGTGATGCAAATACATTCATTGCATGGGTAGTAGTTTCGTCTGGTTTTGGTCGAGACTGCTAGACATCAACCCCATTACTGGCAAGCAATTGAGAAAAAAAAAAGGTCTTTCGTCAGGCTAGGAATTCTTCTTCAGTGTCTATTCTTATCTCCATGTGGAGTTTATTCTTATTCTTATTCCGTCTGCCATGATGCTTATGCCATTCCGGCCGGCCGGCGCATTCGAGGCGTTTTATGTTCTTCTTCGCCCACGCTTAGGCTGTCGAGCTGCAGGTGGGACTTATCGATATTAATGGTATTAATGGTTGCAAGAAAGGGCGTTGGTGGTTTTTTATTCCGGCTTTTTCATTTTGTCTTTGCAATGGCCAACATGTGCATACTTATGAGCGCAGAGACTTATCAATAAATGATACCCTTCTGTGTTGCCAAGCGAAGTAAATGGACATAATTAATAGTAATTATAATTATCATTATCAATTTCAAGTGAAGACATGCATTGTGCGGTCATAACGAATAAATTATTCCAATGTGTCAATGACATCCGCAGATAGTAGGTGAACTATACAATTTCCATCTGGCAACTTAAAACTATTAACAATGAACAATCTTCAAACCCCAATATCCCATAACGCCCGATATGCCCAGAGTAGAGTGTTATACAAACAACAAACGCAGTACCACAAGTGTAACTCCACTCCTTCATGCAACACAGTCTGCAATTCCTGCGCTCTGACAGTCAAAACGAACCATCGCGTAATGCAGTCTCAACAAGCAATTTCGTCCCCGCACTGCCATTTCCCCTTCTGGTTCCCAAATTTCCCATTCCTCAAAAAGCCCTTCGCATCCGCGCAACAATAAAAATCCTCATTGTTCCTGAGCCTGAGCCTGGGCCTGAGCTTGAGCAGCAGCAAGAGCTTCACGCTCTTTCTCCGCACGCTCACGCTTAATAGCATCGACCATTCGCATCCGAGCTAACTCCTTATCAATCTCCTCCTTATCAAGTGGGATTTTATGCGATTGTTCAGCGGAGGGCCAGAATCCCTTCACACTGAAACGGTCGTCGAGATTTGTACCGAAGTAATACATCCATCCGATTGGGAAGAGGACGTACATTCCGAACTTAGAAAAAATCAGCAATGAATTGGAGATATAGCGAGGGAGAAGGCAAGGTTCAGAGGGGTGCCAGAATATTGGATTCTCGTCGTGGCGCATTTGCTCACCTTGAAGACTTCCAAGTTGCCGCCTTGGAGTTTGCGGAGGATGGAGGACATGGTGATTTCAGTGAAGAATAATGAGCTGGGGACTCAGTCTCTGAATAGCTACACTCGTAAATCAAGGACAAGTGCTGAATATGTTTTTAGACAGCAACAGAGTTGAGTATTTCCAATGCTAACAGTCGCACCAAACGGGACGATCGGATTGTCTGATGTCCGGCAGAAAAAGGAAGGCGGTAAACCAACTCTTCACCACCAATCAGAAGTGGTCATTTGCAAATGCGGCAAACCAGTCAAACACTGCAAACTCTCTGGTCGATTAAATCAACAATCACCTGACTTCTGCCGCGGGCCTCGGCTGTTCCGCCGTTTCCCCCGCAAAAACGACGAGAGCCTCGCGGCCGACGAGATTATTTTGTATTTGTATTTGTATTCTCTCTTTTTCTACTTCCATAATAGCCTACATCTTTGCAATTGAGTTATTATCTTCAGATATAAAACCTTCATCCATTTGTGAACTATTACAATGTCCAACGAACAGCTCATCACCGTCACTTACCAAGATCGAGTCGCGATCATCACCCTCAATCGTCCAGACAAGCTCAATGCCCTGAACGTCGACCTATACTACCTCCTCGGCGAGCGTCTTCGCGAAGTCGACAAGCGCGACGATATCTACATTACCGTGTTAACCGGTACTGGCCGCTTCTTCTCAGCGTACGTACCCAGTCACATTCTCCTTGAATATACAAATCAAATCTAACAACTCCCCCAGCGGCGCAGATGTAACAAGCTCCCGACCTAATGGAGACCTCAACTCCGGCGTCCGACGTGAAATCGTCAAAGGTTTCGTCGCAAATAACACCGACGTAACCCGTACATTCTACAACCATTCTAAGATCCTAGTCGTGGCCTTAAACGGTCCAGCCGTCGGTCTATCCGCAGCCCTAGTCGCCCACGCAGACTTCATCTACGCCGCTCCACATACTTTCCTCCTAACACCCTTCTCCTCTTTGGGCCTCGTCGCCGAAGGCGGCGCAAGCCGCGCCTTCGTCGAACGTCTCGGTATCGCAAAAGCAAACGAGGCATTGCTGATGAGCAAGCGAATTCCAATCGAAGATCTGGTATCAACCGGATTCGTGAATAAAGTTCTTCAAGCTCCTTCTGGCAAAAAGGATGATTCGGAAGGATTTTTGAAGGTTGTTCTTCATGAGGTTGAGGAGAGATTGGGAACTCACTTGAATCAATCTAGTTTGTTGAAAATTAAGGAGTTGGTTAGGAGGCCCGAGAGGGAAATTCTTGATCGTCAGAATGGATTGGAAGCGTTTATGGGTCTTGAGAGGTTCCTGAGTGGAGTTCCTCAGGAGGAGTTTAGGAAGTTGGCCTCTGGTGAGAAGAAGCATAAACTATAGGTTGTGATTGTACTTCGTACTGGTTGATTGGGAACTCTTGCTTTGTACATAGATAGACTTCTCGGAGGTCTTAGTTTATTCAATCAATATTCGAGATCTCTCGTGATATCTTTTCATTCGGACCAGCGTTGTTGAAATTCGTCGATATTAATGTTGTATCACATATTATTTTCATCATTCATAGTCCGTAAACGGACTACTCTTCATAATGAGTCTTGGTATTGGTGCCGGAACGATATTAGGCTCCACCCATGAAGACTACTCGCAACTAACCATCAGTGGAGACTTCCAAAATGAAAAAGGAATAGTCTAAAGACCCATCAGACGGGATTCAGAATCTCAAAAGCCCAGCCTAATTCTGTATAGCACGTGGTTCAGTTTGATTGCTTAAAGCCGCAATGTAATATATAGATCAGCAATCCAGATCAGCGCAGTCTTCGTAATGCCAAGTCTAGATTCCTACAGTACATGTGCACAACAAATCATGCAGGAACCGAAATCATGATACTCCATTAGCAAACACGCCAAAGATGATTTGCTACAAACCCCCGACAAGAATATCCATTGCCCTTGATTCGCAAGCCTCTTGGCACATCTCCATCCAGAACCTGCCAGGCAGAAAGTAAAGGAGAGTGATGTTAACCGTTTAATAATGATTGACACCTGGTTTTTCGTTCCTAGGGAAAGTCAGCGATGATCTTTGTAGGGCTTGGAAGATATCATTGGATCTACATCGCATCATCTGATCGACTGATTCAAGTACCCCATAGAGTATCCATTTGCTTCCGTCGATCCGATTCCTAAATAGGAGGTTTCTGGAAGGGAAGTATACTATAAAAACCCATTCCCTCCTTTGTCAAATGCTCACAATTGCCAATTATTCAGACTTCTTTCTGTCATCACATATCCTCTGCCAATATGCGTCTTACATTCCTCGTCCTTGCCCTTACTGGCCTCTCCATGGCCGCCAAACCGGTATGAACTTCTTAGACTTCTTTACAAGGGGAGAATGGATTCTAATCATGTTATAGCTTGGTCCCGGTGCTACTTGCAAGAAGGACGGTAGCTTGGGAACTTGCAAGTCGAACATTTGCGTGGTACGTGCTAGACAATCCTCCATCCACGTAGGTCTAATACATCAGCTAATGAAACAAACAGCAAGAAAAGAATGCCGACACTGGAAAGTGCAAATAAATGATATCCAAAAGGATGATTGGATAATGGGAGTTAATTGACTACATATCAAAATAAATCGTGTACTATGCGAAATTGAATCATCTTGCCTTTCCATCCATTTCCTGGCTTTTCCTTGTTCACCAGATGACATCTCTATATATCCATATGCTCACCCATAACCGGTTTAATGATCCACGTGGAACTTCGGAATACGACGTAAGTTCAATAATAGCTTCGTTAATGGGGACGTCGACGTAAACGACCCACGAGGGTCTTCTGCAGATCATTGCTGAAGTTCGGACCGAGGAACTATGGGGTCAGGGGTTATCCAATCAGATGGTGATATTTGGATACCTTTTGCCCCTGAATAAGGAGAGGAATATGCTAGAATGAAAGAATCAGCCTTGGAGGGCTGAGTTTTGACCATTTTACAACTTTGTATGGAGTGAGTTCGATTCCGGACTATCGAACCAATATCGAATTCAAGGCGGATCATAAGGGTTTCTATTGTAATAATTTTGACCATAATCAGATAATGCGAAATAAAAATGTCTTTTTTCCTGGTCTAGATGCAGTCATGATTGTTTTTCCAAATATGTAAACGCCAAATACCCACATTCAACTCCATCAGTACTCCATCCCGCAGAAGCGGACTCTAGCTTACTCCGAGTCACTGCTGTCTGCCCGTTGCTCATTCATCTGCTTCTGGAGAATATCCTGCCACTTCCCCATAAACTCACTCATACCACCAGGACCCGCAAGTGAAGCATCGACCAATTCCCTTGGTACCTTATGAGCCGAATATTGCGGTGTTGAAAATGAGTATGCTTCCGGGTCATTCTTTTTGATAAGACGGAACTCCGGCAAGAAAGGAGCAAATTCATCATCTTCTCCACCCAGACCCTTGGCAGTAACGTCATCAAGGTCTTCCTCTTCAGAAGAGGATTCAGACTCATCAACAGGTTCACCCTGAGCATTCAATTCCGTGACACTGCCGTCGTGAAGAGAAATACGTACAACACCCTCAGCCATATCATCCTCTTCCTCAAACCCAACCGGATCCTTCATCGTCAAAATCTCAAGCCAGCTGAAAAGAAGCGGGTCTGTCCGTTGAGCCCAGGGATTGATATCAATCAACCAAATTCGTTGATGCGGCGCAGGAATATATACATCAAAGACGAAATTCGGGTCTGGGAACGTATCCCGTAGTTTCTCATCGAAGAATGATTGAATACGGGAACGAAGCATGTCGCGCATCGGGAAGAGGAAGTCGAAGTGATTCTGGTCTCGTTGACACATGCAAAGTAACTTGCGATTGCGGACAAAGCATCGGAACTCCAGAGAAGGATTGAAGTTGACATATTTGCGTAAGACTAGGTGGTAAGGTACTTCCGGTAAAGGTCCGTCTGGGAAGGAATCTCCATTGGCGGAGGGATCAGTAGCATCGTTTTGCTGGTCAGGAACGCAGTCATCGAAAGGGTGGTCGAGATCATGGGTAATAAAGTCACTACTTTTGAGTAGGAGGTAAATGTCATTTGGGGTTTGGCATTTTGTGTCGTTTGTCGCAGACATGAATGTTGCATCTTTGGGAGCGCTCCAGTTCAATTTCGGCGTGACTTTGCCGAACTCGGAGATGATGCTTTTCACTTGATCGTGAACTTCGGGCCATTCTATCGATGGATCCTCCTCTTCTTCGCCATCGTCTGAAAATGTATCGTAGTCGTCGTCTTCGGTCCGAGGGCGGTTTTCGGGGGGTAGAAGGATGCCGTCGGCACGTAGGTAGGAGACGAAGTTTTCGGGCAGAGAGATGACCTTTGACTTGGGCGTTAAAGTGCGGTATCTAGTAATTTATTAGAACACTCCATTTCTTCGAGATGTGTAGTAATATATTTCAGCCTACCGCGGATGCCAATCATGATATGAGCAATGCAGAATATGCGAATATTTTATGGGTGGAAATGGCAAACGATCAGGGATATCGTTAGAGGCCGACTCGGCTGATATATTTTCAGACTCCATCAAGGGCATTTTGAATGTTGTCTGACGAGAATGTAATTATATAAAAAAGAAAAAAAAGCGACGAGGGGAAGACGCGGGGATCTTTTTGAGTCACCTGCCGATAAGAGATAGCTGACATAAGCACAGCACGGGCTGATTTGGTCTCAACGCGGCGTCGACTTCCTCAGAAAGAACAACTTCGCAAGTCGCAAGTCGCCAGTTGCCAGAATGGCCCCCGAGGCTCCAGATCCTCAGAGCCTAAAATCATGGCAGGATGCTTTTCAATATCCAATTCCAACGGTCCGCCGGGTGGAGCAGGAATTGCGACGAGATATCGCAAGCAATAAGGAGAAGCTCCGAGCTCTCGTGGGGTAAGTTGGACTCGCCATGGAGCATGGTATATCTTCAATGATGATTGACTTGGAACTGTGATGTTATAGTACTCGGTATCGAGAGCTGGTTGGTACAGCTGAAACTATTGTGGAGATGAACAAAGACATTCAAGAGGTGGATACGATACTGGTTGATATTGGACGCCGATGTAATCCGCGATTGGTGGAAAAGAAACACCAGCATGCCCGACAAATGAAGCGTGATGCTACAGAGAAGGGTATGTTGAGATGGAAGTATCATGTCTATCAGCATATATGAATGCTAACACCGTTGGACTAGACGCCGACAAACACTCATTTGGCGCCCAACTGGCGCTTCTTCACCGGTCTACAACATCAATTGCACGACTTCTCCGACGACGGGCATCGCTTTTGTTAGTGGCCAAGATTCTGGTAGTCTCGCGCCTTCTACACAAGACCCTTTCTCAACATGATTCGACTCCGCCATTCCTCGATGATCTCCGCAAACAATTAGCATCTTTGCGCAATACTCTTCTGAACCGAATTGATAAACGTCTGGCCTCCCCAAATGCCACCGAAGATGTAATTATCGAATCTCTGGCGGCTTTTTGTCTGGTTTCGACCCCTTCATCTGACGACGCCATCCACAAATTCCACCAAGTGCGTCTTGGCGTCATCACCGCCCAACTAGAAGCGTCGCGTGAGAACATTCCTAAAACGCTCCGTCTTCTCGTCAACACTCTCCAAATGTCTAAGATTCTGCGGTCCCGCCAGTTTACCGATGTACTATCGAAGCTGAAGTCCAGGCCTGTCCTGTCTGACCCGGAGATTCGCAGCCTGGATGGTCTAGAGCTTGATATTCTTGGCCGTTTTGCCGCCTCGGGCGTTATCAATTTCACGCCTTGGGTCAAATTAAGCGATTTAAGCCGTAATGAAGGACTAGACTCAATCAGGGAGTGGTCATTGATGGCATTTGAGAAATTCTCTGAAGGCTGTCAAAAAAGCCTTGCTCAGAGCAATGATTTTTCAGAACTTCTGGCACTGCGTGCGGAGACCTACGAACTTTGGCTGGAATCGTGGGGATCGACTATAATGCATCGCTCGATCAATGTGCTTGACCGTCTTCGTGATGTTTTCAACGACAATCTCAAACGCGTGCTAACCTCCAAGGTCGAGACAATTGACGGGCTTGTTGGCCATATCACTTCCACCATTTCCGAATGGGAAAGCTCAGCTCATCACTCCTCGAATGGGTCACTTTGGGACTCTGATATTATCAATGCAGACTACTCAGATGGCGCTACAGCCTTCAGGCAGTCTGTTATTGAGAGACTCCTTGGTCGGGATGCCAATGTTTCCGCCGCTTTGGAAAAGTACCAGTCATGGCTCGGCTCTTTCCGGGATATCAGTGAATCTATTGGCTCTCTTAAACGGCTCAGGTGGACCGATATCCTGGTTGGCAGTGAAGTTGAAGATGAAGATATCAATGTCACGCCTCAGCTCAACGAGGATGATCCAAAATTGTTATCTGATTCACTGCAAACTGCCATGCGCCAGGCATTCTTAACACTCCAGACTTCATTCAGCGAGGCCTTCAATGCCTTTGGATCCTCGTATCAAAGCGAGAAGGCCACATTCATGCTCCGGCTCATCCGCCTTGTACGTCGTGATATTCCTACCGGTCTCCTTTCAGACGACTTCCTCTTCTCTAGGGATGTTGTCCCTGAATTACAAAAACTGCTTGCCGCAGAAATCGCAACTCAAACCGATTCCCTATCCTTTGTTTCATCGAGCAACACTCAACCAGATACAAATAAACTGAAAATTGTTCCTGGTCGAACGCTTTGGGAAGGCGATCCCGCAACGCCAGTGCAACCATCGCCTAACGCCTTCAAATACTTGCGTCGTCTGACAGCCATTATGGACGAACGTGGATCTGACTTGTGGGATCCATCGACCGTGAAAGTCCTGAAAGAAACACTACAGAAACAATTGGAAGGCAAGATCAACACCACACTCGAGGAGTTAGAATCATGGAGCTCTCCAGACAAAACTAGCGAATCATCCGAGACTAAAGATGACTCTACCAAGACGAATGAGAAGCCAGATGAATCCGAAGACAAGTCAAACGGAGAAGACACCAAGGCAAATGATTTCGATAACTCTCGAGCTGATACAATTCGAGACTGGAAGATCCAACTCTTCTTCGATGCTATCTATCTAGCTTGCATGCTAGGTGACCCATCCCAACTGGGAGACGTCACAACCCGCGTGCAAAAGAGTGCCGAACCAAACCCGGACATGCTGAAGACGATGAAGACGATGGCCGAAGAATATTGGAAGCGGACTGAACTTTTGTTTGGTTTATTGGCACAGCGATAAATCTATGTCCATGGCATTTACATTATTAGCGTTCTACTTAGCATGATACTGCTCTTATAATGATCAGCACTTCGAGATTTCTTACCACTCTATGAAATGTATAACTCATACTTGTACGCTTTAAGGAAGTAGATGAACTTGGAAGAAACTCCGTTTGTATGAGATACTACCTAATTGAACTAACTAAATTAACTAAACTAGATTAGATTCGCTGTGTAACAGCGCGTGGTGAGGAGTCAGTTCCATGAGGTGGTGCGAATGATTGGAAGCCTTGGTGTTGAAATAACTTAAAGTTAGAATGATTGAGTGAGAAACGAGATATTCAATCAGACATTCAAGGCATCCAGTCTAGGACTCTGGTCTTGCATTTCCTTTTTTTTCTTGTTTCTTGTGGTAATGGTTCCTCTTTGCTCGAGATCTCACCCGAAAACATTACTCGTAAAATATGGTTCCAGATCACACTCAATATCATAAAGCGATGCAATTTGATGCAATTTGCTGACGCGGCTTGGATTGAGTGTTTGGATAAGATGCTTGTGGTGGAGAGTTGTTGAGAGTTGCCAGGACACACTCATCAGAGATCACAAAAGGTGTTAGTCCATCTAGACAGCTCGACGGTGGCTATCGACGTCGGAATCCGCGAAGGAATGCGCAACGATGTTCATGGTTGAATAGGAGTTGGACATAGGCTAGTCTTGCGACTGAGTCACTAGGTCCCGAAAAAATAAGGATTGACAGATTGAGAGCTCTTTCTTGATCTTTTGTATGGTAGTGTATGGTCGTTCCTAGTTGGTGGAGTGATTTGTCTGCTTAATTGCGATGACGAACGAGAGTGTAGTGGACTAGACTTGCCCAGTAGAATGACAGGGCAAAGACACTCTTGATTTTGATTTTCAGTGTGAATCCAGGTCATGATGATGGTTCGGGCGTAGTGATTTCTTTTTCAGTTTTTCCGTTTTTCTATCTTTTCCTGTAGTTTTTCTCATTTTTGCGCGGTCATGATGCTCATTGGTGGTATCAAATGCACCTTGCTTGATGCTTGGACTTTTTCTTTTGACTTGATCTTCTCTTGCTTCGCTGTCCTCCGGATTCATTTCAATATCGAAGGAACTATCGATATAGATAATTGGTTTTTGCGGCCGTGCATGGACTGTAAGGTGATGCTCGAATATTCAGTGTAAAAACAAACCATGGTGATGGTTCGTCTGTCGTGATCTTATCTATCGGTTCAGTTGTGCCTTCTTTCGTTTCTTGCCCGCGTACTCTGTTTCTGTGCATGGGTTGGAAGGTGAAGTCCTCGAATCCACCTTCGATTCAATTCAATTCAATTCAAAGTTCAATTGAATTTCTACATTCCCGATGTGCACAGGAATTCTGACGTGTTATTCTGTGAAGCCATCATCGAGATTTGCTTGGATCCTGGAAGCCGCATGATCGACCTCGGCCATGCGTTCCAACGAACCCTCAATAAATTGCTCGAGCCCTGCCGGCCCATCTGATGAAACAATTGCTCTCGCTGAGTCCAAAGTTAACTCCAGACCCGCATTTTCAGACTTCTTCGTTAAAGACCATAGTTCTTTTCGAATCTCGTCGAGCTTTTCCAGGTCTGTGGGTGGTAGGTCTTTGTTCTTGAAGAGCTGCTTAAGTTTCGTCTTCATGCGTGCAAGTTTGTCGACGAAATTCGCTTGTTGAACAACAAGCTCGTGTCCGCGAGTGAATAACACATAGCGGATTTGAATATCGATTGCTCTGCTTTCAGCGAACTTTTCTCTCTCTTCTGCTGATAGTATCTCTGTGCATATGCCGTACAACTTGATATTGGCCCTGCCTTCAACGGTTTGTTCCATTTCACGACGTCCTTCGAGTATATTCTGCACCAGTTTCCACCGCTTCTGAAGGATTATTGCATTTTTTGTCTCTTCGTCGGAGTATTCATCGGCCTGGAATGATTCAACAAACACAGGAGGTAGAGATTCGAAATCTGAAGCGACACGTCCATTCCCGTTCCCAATGCATTCTGATACTTTCAGTATTGGATTTTCCCGATTGACGAAAGGCGAGAAGTAGATTGGTGCCGTTGATCGATCGTCGAGTGTGACAACCCGCAAATTGTTCTTGCCTTTGTAGTATCCGAAGACGGCCCTCGCAGCTTCCCGCAGTTTTGCTGGGCCTTGGACAGATGTAGTCCAGTTGAACGGTGCCACTGTCATCAAGGTCTTGCGGTTCATTAGTATTTGGGAAATTGCGAAGTCAACTCTGTAGGGAGCACTTACCTTTGAGATCCGAGCCGAAAAATTGTCAATTCCCTCCGGTCGTTTCGGATAATGACTGAAGTTGAAGATGACAGTAAGAAGCAAATCAAAGACCCGTCTTTTGTGGAGACCCAAGGCCGTGGTCAATGTATGTCCCGAGGGTTTGGATTGCGTTGGTGGTGGACGTGAGTAATTCGTCTCCCTGTCCATAACTTCGAAAATGTCGCAGAACAAGACGAGCACCTGGTCCATGAGTTTTATGCACATAGCTCGATCTCTCTCCGAGGGCTCTGCTGCATTCAAAGGAATTGGCGCCATGAAAATAGAATATAGATTCGCATAGGCCCACGAAGTTGGGAGAACGACTGCGTTTCCAGGGTTCATTGCACATAAAAACGCCGTGGCCCCGAATTCCATGACATTGAGAAAGGGATAGGTATTCCAGATGACATTGTTGCGAGCAGTCTTCGAGGCTTCGAGAAATTCCACAAGGGCACTTCCCTATTTGCCACGTCAGTGAATGTATATCAATAAATTGCAATTGATTCATACCAATTCCAGCTTTGCAGGTCCCTCCCTGGCCCTCGGGGCTGCTACATACATCCTCTCAAGAGCAATCAAAGCCTTTTTAGTTGCATTCAACGGGTGGCCCGGGTATGAACTGCGAGACAAGATACAGTTGATTTTCCGCATTAGTGCTCGTCCAAAGACAGTGCCCGTCCCACGACCTAAGAGAAAGGCGAGTTGGACCTGTTCCAGAATCCCAGTGAATGTCTGGATGTCTAGCCAATACCGCTTCATGCGATAAAGAAGATGGTCCTCCCAACAGGCGGCTGCGCATTTCCAGATTGGATTTGAAACCAACTGGGTCTGCATCATCCTGATATCTCGAGGTGAATGCTCCAGTGCGCTGACAAATGTGACCTCGTCTTCCAGACTTGCAATCCAATGCCTTCTGCGTCCTGCAAATGGCTGTTGGAAAGAATATGGCATGCACCTTCGATAGTAGAAATTGGTTAATCGACCGTAGAATTCCGTCAGCTGAAGTAGGGATGCTATCTTTTGACTGCAAATTTCAGCGGTTGGATGTTCATGCTCACGAAAGCATTCACCACTCTTGTCTTTCTTGCAAAATCCACGGATCAAGAAGTAAAGACAGCGGGATGGGAAATGATGTTTGATGAGAATTCTGGCACGCGCATCTAATAGAGAAACAGCCTCGGAAAGTCTTTCTTTGGCCCACTCTATGGCTTGCGCCATGAGATCCTCTAAGGAATCATCCTTGGCCTGGACCGAAATGAATTGGCAATGCTCCGACCAGAAATGCCTGATAAGAGGTCCCCCGTACTGCTCAATCTGGTAGATTCCGCAGACAACCCGAAGAGCCGCAAGAAGTTCTTCTTCATTTTCTAGCTCTTGCACGATGTGTGCACAGCTCTCAAGGAATTCCATCGGTAAGTACTCGCACTTGGACACTTCCATATGCCTTTCTGTCTGAAATCCCACAAATAGCAGGTTGAAAATTGCCCTGAGGTACTGATCCTCGGGCAAAGTCGCAGTATGAGACGTGTCCTCTGGCGAGGTAACAGCCTGAGTATTTTGTCGGTCTTCTACTGTTTTGCCCAGCAGGTCAAAAATGGAAATCCACTGTGACATATGGCGTGGCACCCAAGAGTCAGGGAACGTGTCGCTGAGCCTTTTTATCGCCTCATTTGGCTCTGAGGACATGGCGATCATCCCAGACCTTCTCCAGGTGACGCCAAGAATGTAGAAACTCAACACTTCCTTGAATATTTTGGCATCAACCAGGTCGAGCAAGGCGTATTGGATGACAGTATCGACGGCATCTGGAACGCGCCCACTTGAGACATACAACTCATAGAGCTCGATCCATTTTCCATTGTTGGTGTAATAGGTAACAAGTTCATTTATCATGTCGAATTCCTTGAAGAACTCAATCTTCTCCTCTTCGGAGCCAAGGAGATTGATTGTAGCAACTCTTAGATTCGAGGAAATTCTCCCTTGTTTCAAAAGGATGTTGCAAAGCCGAGAGTACTTCTGTCGAACAGCGATATCGAGATTCTCGGGGTTACTACTCGAATGTGAGTACCAAGTCCAAAAAAGTATAGATGATGCATACCGGTCAAGATAGACTATGAGTTCATCAAACTCACTTCCTTGTCGAAGAACTTCCACAGCCTTCTCAAAGTTCCCACCGACCTCCCAACAATTCGCCGCATATTTGTAGCATTTTCCCATCTCATAAAGCTTTGCAGCCCGTTCGATTTGGCCCTTGTCTTTCCAGATGGCTGTATTGAAGTTAGTTGGTTATCTTAAAAGGCAGTAAGCTGCAGAGATGAAGAAAAGTACTGACCGGCAGCCTCTTCGTATTTGCCAATTTGCTCGTAGCAATCGGCGGCATCTTCGAGCATATTGATCCCACTGAATATTTGAATTGCCTGCTCAAAGTACAATGTGGAACCTTCGCCGTTCGTAAACTTTAGACTTCTTCCTTCCCGGCGAAGATGATATGCCTCTGCACGGTTTGCGTTTTCGCTATCGCCGGCTTTATTGTAGCAAAAGACCGCCTTGTAAACAGGTTAAAAAAGCTCAAATGTCCAGCAAAGATCGATCCTACCTCTTGGTAGTTCATCTGGTCAAAGAGCTGCATAGCCCTCTTTTTCCATTGCTCAGGATCAACAGAGCCACCCGCTCGGAGGGCCTTTAACTTCTCAGTTGTCTGTGATACATGTTAATTAAATGATTTAAGGAAATCGAAGGCAAACTCACTTCGGGGTCTTTGTATCTGGCGACGTCGATGATCAATTGGCTCTTGTTTACAGTGAGTGCTTTCACCAAAGGGTCTATGCTACTCTCGTTGGTCTCCATGAACCAGAGCTGGTTTCTTGCACGGGTGGCGGCGACGTAGAGTTGCTGGAAGAAAAGTTAGTTGTTCCAAACTCTGTATACAAAAATAGTGATTATCGTTTTCAAAGTAGGGAAGCCTCGCCTTCAGCTCTCCACATAGACCCTAAGAGTATCGGATGAGCATTTTTTCCGAGACGATGACCCAATTTCGGAGTCACCTACCGCGTGTTTTTTGGTATCAAATTCTTGAACCTGACTCTGCATCAACAGATGTAAGCATCGGTAACTGCTACCGAGTGAGCTACCACCAAAGAAGTCATAGATCAGAACATCATCGAACTCCATCCCTTTGCTCTCCAGGATGGTGAGTACTAAGGCAATATCCCCGATCTCTCGTTGCAGTTTCGCCTTGTTATCATCGTCCCGAACAAGAATTACTTGCTCTGCGCCGAAGTTTGCAACTTTATCATCCATCTTGACAACGCCTATCATCTTAGACGACAGAACAGAACAATCGAAACCAGCTAGAATGACGGAAGTGTCAGCATTTTCCTGACAGTTGACGCGTTGGACATACCAAATACGATTGGAACTGGCCCATCAAATTGTCCTATCTCAGGGCTCAACTTGTCAATAGTATCAGGGAATCCTGGAAAATATTGTAAGCAGATCGATTGAAACACGACTTTTCAGAAACGTACCATTCCACAGCGCTTGCATTACCCATGAGGCGAATCTGAGGATACCCTGATGAGATCGGTAGTTTCTTGCCAGTAGGAACTGTCCAGGCTTGGCTATGTCTTGCTTGAGTAAATCTGCGGTGGCTGAGTGCTCCTCAAAGAAAGCAGCACGGATCTCAGAAAAGCGAAACACCGAGTCCTTGGAAATACACTGGGCTGTGTCGCCAGCTATCGATTGAAGTCAGTCTCATCTCTACTTAGAATATAAAGTATGGCTTACCTAAATGGATGCCACGAGCGTTGAAGACGGCCTTGAAAAGAAGCACTATGTCGAGGCATCTCAAATCTTGAATCTCTAGAGACGATATATCAGTCATGACTAACCCACGAATCGAGCATCTCTCAGTTAGGTCTCACCGTCCACGTAGATCTCTTCGAAGCATCCACGAAGTCGAGTAGCGAAGCTTTCATTCTTGGCAATGTACTTGAGTACATCCATGACCCGATCCAAGTCATCGACTTGACCTCTTTGTTTTTTCAGTCTTTCATATCGCTCGTAGGCATCGAATGCCTTCTCACGATCTGCCACGTTTTGGAATCCAGGGGAGACTTTCGATCCGCTTGAAACATACTCTTCCCGGTGCAAAGACCGCAGACTCTTTGCACAAATCCGAGATCCCCTGATGACTCCCATGATTTCTGCGAACATGAGCTCTGGAGGGCAACCCGGAGGCGCAGATGCAGAGATAATGCCCCAGTACTCGTACTTGAACGTGTAGAAATCGATAATTGGAGTATCATATACAAGAACAGTCTGTGACTTATCTTTCGACTTCGCGTGATGGTCGTTCCCAAACTTCTGTCGATCCGCATTCCTGTCAATGGTCAGCAAATGACATATAGATAGAGTCATGTTTCTTTTCCAGTCCCTCGTACTTCATGGAATTCTCAACGATATGAAGAAACTTATCGTATGTGCAAACGAATGGAAAATTGCCGTGTTGGAGCTTCAAAATTTCATTTGGCTCTTGGCTCTGTGGTGACCATGCGGTTACATGGCCAGACCCAGTGTCAATCAGATTTCTTGCATAGTTCTGCAGTTTTGCAGCCAGATGAGGGGATTTTGTAAGAAGCAGCTGTAAATAAATTCCCAGAAGACAGATCAGAATCTTTTCACATTGTCGCGAGTCTTTTTTTTCATGCTCACTGACCTGTTTGATTCGATCGGAATGTGGATTTGCTTCGCGAGCTTGATACTTTCCAAAAAGTTTGAAAAGTAGGCATGTGGTCTTTCCAGTTCCACTTCTTCCGAGAATGAAGCTGGAAGTTTGGCTTTGATTGACAATAGATAGTTCTTCCTGCGACAAATCGAAAGGGAATTCTTCGTAGCCCTTGGCATGCGACAGGGACTTGATGAGGGACTCCGTGACATTGAAGAATTTTCCTAACCCGAAAATATTAGCCTGCGTACTGCAGTTACAACATGTTCGGACATGCTGACCTGTAAGCTCAGCTGGGCACTCGGTTCCCGTCATTCCCTTTTTGTATCGACTCGCCGTGTTGTAGGCTGGTAGACACTCCCAATGCTGGGGCATGAAGCTGCCGTCAGGGAGCTCGATCGGGGACTCTTTACAGACATTGAGAACGTCTCCGCTAATATGCTGCTGTCCGTTGATAACACGGTCGACTGCAGCACGAATCTGAGTTTTCAAATCAAATCAGCATTAAGACCACCTTATCTTAAGGAACATCTTGCGTACCTCTTCAGGACTGACAATGTTCCATACTATGATTGCATAAGCCGTTTAGCAGACTGAAGTAGCAAACGAATTTGAAGCAATATATACGTTACCCTTAATGACCTGCCCGTATTGCTTCCTTTCGGTTGATTCATCATAGTATCCGACATCGATTTGCCAGAGAATGATAAAGTCTTTGTTGGCAGATGTATACCAGATTGGGATCAGAGGAGCTTTACTCTTGTCTGACCCATGAGGCACTGGTAGCCTTTTCCTCCAGCGGCCATGAGCGAGATCCTGTAGACGATCCTGCAGTTTCTTGAAGACCCCCGAGTCAATTACCTTTTTGGCCTTTCCCATTGCCAATTCCGACAACAATATTTTCCATACTCCCACCCTCTCGCCAAAGAGGTTGATATGCTCTTCGCTGGAGGGAATTGTGTGGTTCATCCGAGACTCCTTTGGTACATGAACTATGAGGTTTGCCCCTGCCAGTGTCTCTGCGCAGGGTCGACAGGGGAAACTGCCTATTGCATCACAAAGGAATTGAGGGACTCGACTCTCGAGTTCCCCCTTGGTATTGAGTAAGCCATTTGATCCCTGTGGTGGTGGGATGTTCAACTTCTGAAGGCCAGACTCGAAAAATGGAGGCAAGGTGTAAGCTTTCTTGATTTCTTGTCGTGTCGCGTTAGACTTCTTCTCATCCTTATCGAGTGCCCTCATCTTGCTGAAGGGGGCAATGTTCTCTGAGAGGTTTGAATTGGCTATTGCCTGTTGGGCCTCAGCCGACTTGATGAGAGCATCGACGAAGCGTAGCAACCTCTCGAGATCTTTCCATTCCTTAAACACAGAGCCAATTCCATGGTCCTCCGAGCAGGATTCACAAAGGTGTAAGGCACGTTTTGTCAGTCTTTCAACTAGGTCTGGCCCAAGGAGTTGTCGGTGTTGCTTTGAGTTCAACCAAGTCTGAATGAAAGGGGCATGCTCATGACTAGACAAGAGTTGTTCAAAAATCGCCTTTGTATCCAAAATCAACTTTGCAACTTCGCGAAGATAAGTTGTTTGATGCTTCGTGATGATTGGCAAGGCCGAGGCGAGAAGTTGAACTCGACGATCGGAAGGAAAGGGATTGTTTTGTACACCAACGAAAGGTTTCACAATATTCTCGAAGAAATCAATAACCATGTTTACAGGTAGTTTCTTTTGATCAAGTTTCTCAAGGATTTTGACCATGCGCGAAATGATTTGAATCGGGCGGAGCTCGATTGCATCCTGGATGGACTCAGTGAGTCTAAACCTGGAGAGATCAACTTTCGAATGCTCCAGTCTCGAGATGGCATGATTGAAGAATCTTTGCTCTGGCTCTGCTTCCTGGAGGAAGAGATTGTAGAACGGACAGCCAGAGATGGCCATAATGTATCACTGATCGATAACAGGGTGGTGATATGCAGAAGCATCCTAGACTCCAGAATGACCACAGTCAAAAAGAGAAGAATACAGTGTAAACAACAAAGGAATAGTGGGTAACTGGTATTTGGATAAAAAGATTCACAGATGTGAGAGTGCAAAAATCAATAAGATATGGATCACTGCTCCAGCTAGACAATAAATTTGCGGGTGACAAAACATATGAAACGGAAGAATCTGTCAACGAAGGACATAATCAGTCAGGGCACGTGGCTTTCCCAGGCATCAATAAGAATTTCGTCATTTTGTATAAACACAATCACATCTTTTTCTTTTTCAAATTCTTAATGATTGCTCAAGGTAGAACTCATGTTAGCCTAGAAGTCATATACACATTCTCAACCATCGAATGTAATACAAGATATACTTGATCACTAAAAACGATCTATGGAGCAGCTTGATACTACGAGCTCGGTTCGCCATCAATTGGACCAAAGTATCTAATTGATAAACACAATCCCGGTGCACAAGTCTTCGATACTAAGCCTTTATCTTATCTTCCTAATTACACGTAGTCTATTCTATATGTAGAGAGTCTAATGTTTCAATACGTTGATGGTCAATCTTCTAGTATCTCGTCATATACTGTAGATCTATGTAGTAGTCATGGCCAATCCAGACACTTCAACTACTTACTTCATCTTCAAAAGACAAATATGTTTTTCCACGAATCTACTTTGGTCTAGGAATAAGGTCATAACCAATTTTTTTTATTTGCTTAAACAATCATCTTATAGGACTCAATCTTGGCTCGAAGCTTGGAGGTATGTTTGTTTGGGGGTGCACTTGATGAAGTACGGCTCTAGCAATAGATGCGGAGATATACCGGAGCCGAAGTCTTGGCGAAGTGAATAGCCCTAGAGCGTCCTCATACTATGAGTATTTCCCTTTTTTTTTTTTTTTCTCTTGATAAATTGAAAATACTATCCTTAGAATCAAATATAAGGCCTATGGTTTGTCTCATAAAGATAAACCTTCAAGAGGTTGTGAGTATTTACATCATGATGCATATCGGCTGTATGCTTCTGCGTGTTTGTATGAAAGTTATGCATCTTTATGCCTATCCTGAGAACAAGCTACAACCACATGAAAACCCTCATTTCGATCATTTAATTAGCGGGAATAAGTGATAATAGCACATTGAGTTCCTGATCACCACCACGAACTATTCCAAAGCAAGTTAGCAGCTTGAGACTACTAGATATAAACCATTATGAAATCAAGGGGCCCCGGAGATACCCCGCTGATTTGCCCTCCCCACAACCATATTACCGGGAGCAAGTAATATCGGCTAGTAGAAACACCAATGGCCTATCACATTTCCATTTACCCCGGATTACACACTTGCATTACCAAGAGGCGGTGGGCTCGAGCACGGTCCTGTCTTTTACTTCACCTCTCGTTCATTTTTCCCCACTTGGGGACAACGTCCGGCATACTTTGGTCCTTGGAAAATGTATATCTACACTAAAAGAGCCTCGACGGCATGTACCTGGTGTCATGAAAAGAAAGTCCGGTGTGACGCGAATAAGCTTGGTCAACCATGTACTCGTTGTCGACAGGATAATCGGGAATGCGTGATGCGTCCTAAGATGAGATCAAGGTGGGTTTACACTAGTACACTGCTTGACCTGTGTCATCCTCGTTGCAGGCGAGAAGTCGAAAGACAATTGCCAGTTCTAGTGCTAACAAGTAATCAAGTGCGGACTCTCGAGCTTCTCAAACAGAGGATGTCTCCGAGTCTCCCTCTTTGAGCATGGGAGACTGTGAACGTCAATGGATTCCAGCCTTCGATCATCCGGCGATGTCCGATACAACTCCTAATGACATAGCCCTAGGCCAAATCCCTTTCTCGTCATACTCTTTCATACGATTAGACAGTTCAAGATATGACAGTGATGATATTGCATTTCTTAACTCAAAGGGCTGTCTATCGATTCCGTCCCCTTTACTCTTGGAACAATTTGTCCGACAATATTTCTTGCACATACAGCCTTGTACCCCTATCATCGACGAATCAGTATTCTGGAATATGTTTCGTCAAAGTCTTTCAGGAGAACCTGATCTCGAAATTCCTCTTCTACTTTTTCAAGCAATGTTATTCGCGTGTTCCCCATATATCTCCCTTGAAACTGCCCAACAGTGTGGTTTTGATGACAGACGACATGCGTGGAATTCATTTTATCAACGCGCAATGGTTAGTCTAAAGTATCTACAATAGATTAATGGTGAATCTTTCTAATTAATGGTATAAAGACACTTTTCAATCTACCGGATGAATCCGATCCACTCACACGCGCCCAAGCAGCACTTCTCCTAACTTTACATACTTCCCCGGGCGAGCCTCAAGAAGCAAGTCTTTGGCTTACAACATCCATTCATTCCGCAAAACTGGCCCATTCCAGAATGAACAACATCCAAATACCGGAAGAAATCAAAGCATCACAATTAATTCTCGATCGACTGTGGTGGTCTATTCTCCTTCGTGATCGAAGTCTTTCTATCGGACTCCGCCGACGAAGTCGATTCACATCACGCGAATTACAAATGATGAGCGATCTTCCTACAGAGTACTCTTTCCAAAATGAAATTCAGGGATCGCGAGTTTACGATTCAGAAACGAAGCGCCTGCTCGTCACAGTACTTCGGGAGCAATGTCAGTTAGCAATGCTCTTAACGGGAATGGTGTCAATCACATTTGATTCCGACATTATATCCTTCACATCCTTCACTCAAGAAGCTTTTCAAAGCACTATGAGTGACCTGAGTAGAATCAGAACTTCAATACAGCTATGGAAGAACAGCTCTCCATTATCCCAAATGGAAAAGATGGATGTCTACCCCGCGGTTGTCAGATTCACAAAATTAACATTGATGTACTACGAGTAAGTTGCCGCTCAATTGTCAAGAAAACTTTGTCTCACAATGAATAGAGCTGCTCAAATGGAGTTGGCTCATTATGAAGCTCTTATCGTCGAGAGATATCACCCATACGTCTCATTCGACTATGTACGACAGATGTCTCACATAGGCAATATACTTCAACACGCAACGTCGAGGTTAATTATCATTCTGAAGTATTTCAGCAACCAAGGGAAACACCAAAATCTACCCTTAACAATGTAAGGCGATCAAGCCAAATCCAAAACCTGAATACGCTTTGGGGCCCATCTAATGAATTCCCCGAATCAGTGTCGCATATACCGCAATGCCCTTAATATTAAGCGCTATAAACTTCAAACTCTCCGAAACAGGCGATGAAATGGATGCAAGACGTCGACCCCTCCAATATCTAAGTGAACTAATGAAACTTTCGACCTACGACGTTGCAGATGAAATAATTCTCCGAACGGACGACATTCTCCACCTAGCCAATCGAATCTCTCAACAAGTATTTCTTCAGAACGAATCGAACCTCGTTCGATCGAAGTCAATCCAATACTCACGAAAGGGCAGTATATCGAGTCTCGGCGATTCAGCGCGCGCTGTGACGGGAAAATACCGTGTTAAAAACTGGCATCAAGCTTTTTTACAGCATACAAGGGCGTATCTTTTGATATCTTTGTCTGTGGACTATTTCATGTCTGTTGGACAGTTACCTCGGAATAGTGATCTGCCAGAACTAGTTTGCTTTATGCCCCCGTTTGGGGAAATCAGATTGCCTTGGTCTATTTCGCAGGGTTTTCCGAGTGCAAGCTCTGCAGAAGGAGAGAGGAGAAGGAGAGCCCGAGAAATACAGAGAATACGGGCAGTGTCTGAAGAAGAGTCATCTGTCAGGTTCCTTGAGGCGGAAGAAGCCAAGTCAGACACTTCCACGATAGAAACAGTTCCCTTGGGTGGTATGGAGGGACATGGATTGAACGACATCATTTCTGATCCCGCACAGGATGACTTCGCAATGAATATTAACTATTTCGATTTGGGACAAAGTCTACAGCCATTTCATACAAATTCCTTCGAGGATGGAGGTACGAGTCTGCCGCTGTCGCTTGACGGTAATGGGATGGCTGGAAACCAATATTGGCAGGATGGTTTAAACAATTTGGCGGGAATAACTCCATTCAAAGATGGTGAATTGTCTCATTTGGTGGATGATTGTTTGACATCAAAATTTCTGAACACTTGACGTCCTTTGTGGTGGTAATGGATTGCATTAGCGATTTATCTTCTATGGAGCAGGGCGTGGGAAATGTATCTTTTTCAAAGAAAAAGCTAACAGGGCAATGAACAGTTTAGTTGGTTTCTCCGTTTTCAATTTGGATATTTTATTCCATTCCTCTTCGCATATTGACTGTAAAACCTGCCAACTGACATGCGGTGTATCAAAATTGCTTCGAAGGAGGCCGATGTGTTGTCTACATAACCCTATTTACACGACTATCATCATACTAGCGGTACATATCCCACACATTTGCTGCAGTCAGCAAAAGCTTCGTTGTGACCATCTATGATCATCCGTCAAAACCATTTCTTGTGATTTATTCTTACAAACCCCCTTGCCTTGATTTGCTGTTCTCATACATTGACCAGTCCAGGATCCTGTTGTATTGTAACTGTCAGTTTCGCCTGGATATTGTTGGAAGTGAAAAATCAAATATATCTCCTCCAGTTCAATTTGAGGCTTCAATTGCCAATCTAATGCAAATGCATCATCTTTTTCTCCACTGTGTTTCCTTGTTTTGTGTTGTTTCGAGATGATCGACGATGACTCATCAGTGAAGTGCCATTACTCATCTTTTGTGTGCCATTAACAAGTCCCGTGGGGAACAAACGTCACTTCGAGTTGGCCGCCGGGAAACTTGTGTCTTCAACACCTCCAACCATGGCGACTCCTAGACTCCCATTCCTCTATCCGAGCTTGATGCGAGCAGTCCGGTCATGTCAACCAAGGACATATCAATCTTTACGGACTGTGCGCCCTCGTGCTTTTCATGCATCTCGGAGCCGCCACCAGCAGGCATACCAACGACGATACGGTCCTGCCGTTGAACCGAATATTCCCCCTCCCTCTAAACCTACCGGAGACGCAACAGACCAAGTTACCGATACACCGGAGTCATCAACAGAAACACCAGATAGCGGCGAGAAGAATACTTCCCCGTCGGAGTCATCGCAAACGCAGGCTGAATCGCAATCCCAGTCCCCACCACCGGATACCTCGACAGACACACACGAAGCCATTGATGCCGTTGCTACTTCTAAAATCGCAGATGACGCCGCATCTAATATCACTGAGCAAGCTGCCGCCGAATCAAGCAAGGCACAGCCCTCCGCAGAAGCAGAGATCCAAGATGAGCGGCTAGAGGATGAAAGCTCGGAAAACGCACCTTCCTCTTCTACGTCCTCTTCCAAGGATGTCGGAGAAGAAATGGCTCAGATGCCGCCATATACACACCAGAGTGCCTTTGAAGAAGTTTACCATATGCCTTCGCCGTCAACATACCTCACTCCAAGTGGGGAGCCAACATCTTCTGGCGAGAAACCACCACACCTGAGCCCCGCGCCCTACGTGCATCACTTCGATACCTACTCTTTGGTCATGGATCTTCACAAAGGAGGCTACAGCAATGAGCAATCGGTTACGATTATGAAGGCTGTACGAAGCATTCTTCAGAACAATCTCGATTATGCCAAGCAGAGCTTGACATCCAAGTCGGACGAGGAAAACGAGTCATATCTTTTCAAGGCGGCTTGTTCGGAACTTCAGCAGTCGCTTCAGACCGCTCGGAACTCCGAGGTCCAACGGCAACGTGCGTCGAGGGGTCAGCTTGAGCATGAAATCGACATTCTGTCACAACGTCTTACTCAAGAACTTTCCGGAATGAAGGATGATATCAAGGGCATGTTCAATGATCATAAGATGACTACTCGTGAACAGCAGCGGACGATCGACACTTCTGTTCAAGAACTGAACTACAAAATCACCGTATCCCTCAACAGTGACGGAAAGAGTGAAGCCGAAGGACTTCGGTGGATTCTAACAAGACGTGCTGCCCTGACTGTAGCCACTTGTGCCTGTAAGCTTACTATTTTCGCCCCCTGGCCACTCTACATAACTGACTCTGTTTCTAGTCATGATCATCGTCTTCCTCAAGTACGCCTCTACCCGCAAGGTCCCTGAGCCAAAGGTCGTCAAGGAGGTAGAAAAGCCAGTCCCCAAGGAAGTTACCAAAGAAACCCACGTCGTTCACGACACCGGAATTCCGCCCAACTCACCACCGATTGCTGAATCGCACCTTGGCGAGTCTTTGGGCTGATTCCAGCGGAAATTCTTGTCAATTGTCTCACCTTCATTTTACACCCATTTCCTTTTGTCAAATTGCTTCGAATAGACGAAGCTTGTACCAACACTATTCATAGACTCGATACCCAAATACAGCTATAGGGCTATACAGCTTTGTAAATAGCATTATACTACATTCGTGGGTCGTTTCTCTCTTTTAGAATTTCATCCTAGCAAAACATTGGATTTATACAGATCCACATCATCATTTGTAAACCACCAAACTAGTCCTCCTCAATTTACAACTTCCACTTAATATTTCCTTGAACCCTCAAAATATAAACATTCAAACACGATCCAATCCAGTCCCTCTACATAACTCAATAACCCTGACCGCCCAAACATCGACCGCCTACCACAAAAATCCACCCAAAATTCTGCCCGCCATATCGTATCAATCTTCACTCCATATGAATATCAACTTCATCCAACAAGCAATTCTCTCAAAATGTCACTCTTCCGCCCTATACCCCGAGTATTAAATTTACAAGCCCCGAGGTCAGGGATATTAGGGACTGGCATCCCACCCCTAAGGAATTTCACAACAACACCACCTCAATCCGCAAAACCACTTCCACCACGTTTAAAACTTCTGGACTCGGATTTATCAATATCTTATTTAAAAGGGACTGGACCAGGTGGGCAGAAAATCGTAAGTTTACACCATATTTCCCCCCTCTCCAATGCCAAAAACCCCATTATTTATAATGCATTGGTGGACGAGGAGGTGTGAATGTTGTTAATAATGAATAACTAGAACAAAACAAATTCCGCCGTTCAAATCATCCACAAACCAACGGGGATAGTAATAAAAAGTCAAGCAACGAGATCGCAGTCTCAGAATGAGAAGATTGCTAGGACTTTATTAGCGGATCGGGTTGAGGAGCATTTATTTGGGGAGTCGAGTAGGGTTGCGTTGAAGGCTGAGGTTGCGAGGAAGAAGAAAGCCAGTAAGGTTAAGAAGGCTAAAAGAAAGTATCGGGGGTTGGAGAGGGAGAATGAGGATGTGAATAGAGATGGGGATGGGACTGGTGGTGCTGAGGAGGCTAAGAGTATTGGGGAGGTATTGGAGGGTACGACTACGACTAATAAAGATGGTGAGGTTGAAGGGGATGGGTTGAAGAAGGGGGGTGGTTATTCATGATCATGATACTATTGTACTGAGTGTAAGATTATTTTTGTATATATGGCGTTGTTGGACGAACTTGTATTATCACATCAATGCCAAACGGGTATATTATTTTATTGCAATAAGTGAGTCACGGATTAGGTGAACTCTGAGGAAAGAAATTCATATCAGCCAAAAGATCCCAATTACCTCCAGCCGAAGCGCCCAGTCCCAAAAACTCCGGAAAATAATAGTTCGTAAAACTGTCATCTGGGAAATTTTCCACGGGTACAGCGATAGGCAAAGCCTCCACTCTGGGTCGAAGCTTCTGGTGTACTTTTGCAATGATATTTGCTAGAGTATATGCTGCATGGCAGGGCAGTCCGATACAATGAAGCCACTGGACAAGATTACTGATCAACGTGTCCAACTCGGCGATATTATATGTAGATGCCAGCTGGCTCTCATAGCTGCTGAGTAACCGGCATATGACAATCGCGGCGAATGTGATCATGTGGTAAATATGGTCGCTCAGGTGGCGGGTATGTTCATCCACGGTGTCCATGGGAAGATGTAAGATGGCGGTTGAATGGCGGATCATCTCGGAGACGACTGATTCGCGGGCTCGTGCGGATCTGGACTTTAGGGCGTGTTCGTAGAGGATTAAGTTGGAGAAATGAAAACCCATGGAGAGGAACTGAGATCTTGGTTGTTCTGAAAGCATTGTAAGTGTTAGTGTTAGTCAGTGCAATGGGAGCGTCTCATGAATGCTGATATGCCTACCAAGGAGGAACTCCCATTCCCTTCTCCAAGTTTGCAAATCAGCCACTGATTTCAGGAGGTCGGTCGGTGCCTCAATCAGATGCCGATATAAAGTCCAATAAAGATGAATCTCTGCAACCATACGAACCTCAAAATTGGTAGCCTGGTCCGAATCCAAAACCAAGCGAGTCCGCTCGATCTGCCAGGGCTGTAGCATAGATCGATGATTCGTCCCGACGCAATAATGCAAATGAGCCAGACACAAATGATTCCAAAGACAGCATAGACTCGCCGTTTTCTCATCCAGTCGATTTGTAGGCGGTATTTGAGCAGTGATTTGGGCAAAAAGAGGACTAGATTGAGAATGTTGCAGAGCGAATCCACTCAGCAGCCATGTATCAATACTCAAGGGCACTTGACCCACAGTAGTTGACCACATGCATAGAATGAGAGCAGCTTGAAAGAATTCAATTGATTGAGGCGCTACCAGGAGGTTGGTTGAAACCAGGGAACGAGCACATTCGTATAGTTTTGGCGCCAGGCTCGCCGCGAGGTCTGCCGAGGTATGCCGTACGGCTATCAAACAGCAGGCGCAAAAGAGTAAGGGGGCACTTCTCACACGAGGAAGAAGGGGGACTGGGTCAGACTCTGGGTCTAACATGATCCAGCTGCCATAGTGTTCGAGGAAACTGTGGGGATAGCGAGTTAGTGGAGTGCATCGAAGGAGAACTGTACAAATGAATTCATACATTGAAATGAGGGTTAGGGCCAGATCAGGGGTAATTAGATCGTCTAGGACAGCGCCCAGAGACTTGGTGTCGGGCGACGGCCTCACGCCCGAATCGGTGGCCAAATCACGGATGACCATAATCGGGGCCGCGGAAGTTTCCGTCTCTTTAAATGGGCCTGGGGGAGGAGGTTCCCCGGCTTCGGAAGTTGTCAGTGCGCTGGCTGGAGTATTTGACTCATTTCCAACACTTGGTGGGCCTTCTCCTAGTCTGTCTAAGAGAGTGGCCACTGTTCTTTCCAGGCGTTCCAGTCTAATGATGATGTTAGTTTGAGAATCTGCTGAGGTGTACCGTTACATATTCGAAATGAGATAAATGGTACATACCGGGCATCAGCGCCTGAGGTTGGAACTGCCTGTTCTGGTTCGTCCCGCTCAAACTCGACCAGCGAGCAATTTTGACGAAGACGTTCACATCTTAAGCAGGCCTTACCGGGGAGACCGGGTTCGTAACAACGAGTCTTTTGCTTTCTGCATGAGGCACACGCTCGAGAGGCGCGCCCTCTATCTGGTGGCATCGCGGACCCAGCAAGGAAGCCTGGGGAAATAAATTAGGTCATCAAAGAAGAGTCATGATGTGCGTTTCCACTGAGTGGCAGTGGATGGGAAGTGGATGCGAAGAGTATAAAATGAAGAAGGGTCCAAAAGTGGAGACTTCCTCCACTATCAATGTTGAGGCCTGGGGAATCAGGCCGGAATGTCGCTTCCTTCCGCTTTACCAGATTCACCAGGGTATACAAACGAATCTTGCATTAGAGACATTTGAGATATATATATCCTTGGACATCATTATTCTAATCAATCATCATATATTACCTCGCGCCGGAACTCTTTTAACTTGAAGTTGTCTTAATATCACCGGGTCGACTGATTATACTATAGTATACTTGGAACACTTCTAGCACGAGGATTCATTTACTCAGCCTAGTTAGGCACTCCTCATATATCCTCTTCTTTGAAATCGCTAACTGATCCCGATCTCTCTTTGGGTACCATTCTAAAACAGTTTAATTGACACTCTGTTGCAGTGATGCCGGCCACAACCAAATATGAAAGGAACCTTCTCATGCAGTTCCAGCATGAAGAGATCGAGAATTACACGCCAAGCCCTCTCTCTCTAGTCGACACAACTGGTATCATTGGCACCGGTGCGAATCTCACTCGCACCTTTCGTATGGTCCTGGTAAAATCTCCGTCCCTGGAACACGAAGAGTTGCAGTCATTTGCACGCATTCCAGCGCCTAGGACAACGAAATGCGAACAGCTTATTCTACAGTGGCAGTTCTTTCGTTTTTGGCTGCACCAATATTATATCAAACTGCAAATTGGAGTACAAATTCGATTTGCCATGGGAAGCAAGATGCCTAAATTGCATCGACTTAAGCATAGCATTACCAAAGCTCATACATTATACTATATATCATATATATTATATATATCATTTATGTTATAGCTCTATAATATAGTCCTTCGAATGTGGTGAGTGTACTTTCCCAAAATGGAAGGAACAACAACCCACCCTCGCTCCTTCCTTCCTCAAAATCTGCTCAGGTAAGCAAAGACGCGCTTGTCTTTTCCTTTTTCTCTTCTTTCTTCTTTCTTCTTTGGTCCTCCCTTTGCATTCACTCTCACTATTTCTCACTTTCAGCGTACACTTTTATTATTCACACTTGAGCCCTTCCAACTCTCATCCACATGGATGACTATCAGTGGCTGGAGCCTTCCGAAAGGCTCCCCTGGTTCGTTCTTTTGAGTATCCTCCTCCAATTGGATCACCTACCTACACTTTACCAGCTGTATCAAGCATCACCCTTCGTCTTTCCTTTTCTGAATCACTTCGACGCGCAGGCAAGAACAAGCTTCTCACTTTCGTGGCCCTGGAGGGTATGTCTGAGATGGAATTGCAACAGATATTCAAAGCGAAATTGAGCAGCCATTTCTACTCGAGTTCAAGCAGATGGGAAGAAGACAAAACTGCTTCGAAGAGACAGTCAAGAACATTCCGAAGCTTACTTCGCACAAGATTCATCTGAGAACACCCTCAAGTGGTTTCTGAAATGCGCCTCGCTGAGGGCCCGAAATTTTCTGGCAGGAGCCCGAGTCTTGGGATCTCAAACTGGGAAGAATGAAGAGGGAGAATTTCTAGGTGACCCGAGTCAGACCCTGTTTCAAAATCCTTACGTGGTGAGTATCCCCAAAATAAGAGCCCTGTATCGGGGGAACGAAGGACTCGACATTTCGATTATTGAAATAGAATTCGTCACATACTACAAGGCCGAAGTGGGATTCTTCTTCTGGCGGCTGGTTCACTCATTCAACGGAAAAGAGCGGGTTGAACATATGGGATTGGTGTCTTCCAGCGAAGACACAAATCCGCAGGACAGATGGACAAGTCGAAGGAGACCAATTTGCGACAACCGTCTCGTTGGCTACAGGAGAGATCCCAGTATGACAATAAGGCTTGATTATGTACTCTGACACAGTACTTTTCCAGTCGAATCTTCCACAATTTCATTCCAGAGATTTAGCTTTGCACTGGCCTATTCAAGGAACTTTTACGCATTAACAACTATAATTTCGTAGCATTAACCTGCAGATTCTGGGTAAAGCACCGAAATCGCACATAATCGTCAACTTCGATGGACCGAAACTTCCAAATTATAATTCCAGGGTGAGCACTGCCAGTGAAATTTGGAGCAATATATACCTGAGCTGATGTCTTCACTATCCTGAGTGGAAGACAACTTTAGGGTACCTTTGCAAAGCTCGATCGCTTACCTACTACTCCGAAATTAAAGGAAACAAAATAAACGAAAGAAAGTAATATATTATTCAAACCTTTATACGCTCCACGAGCAATCATCCATACATAATTCATCCATCTAATCTATACCCAACCATATGAATCTCTATCAAAAGTCCATCCTCAAAGCAATACTAGGCGCAGCCTGTTGCGTACTCTCAACGGAATCATCAGATTTAACCTGACCACCAATCCCAGCACTCCTCAAAACCTCCTCCAAAAGACCCTTCTGCTCAGCCTTCATACTAGCCACAAGACTCTTAAACGTAACCTGATCTGCCTTAGCAAGTTCAAGTAGATAAACCGCTGATTCCTTGTGAACTTGTTGGCCTTCACGTTTAGCGCGAGTAAGGAGGGCGGACATCACGAGTGATAATGCGGTTGGTAGTTCTGTCGGTGAAAAGGCAATGTTTGACACGCATGCGACTAATGTGCGGGCGATTACGGTTCGGGAATTCTCTGGGTCACTTGGAATGTCACCGTTATCGGGACAACCGACGAGGAAAGCGATTAAACGGGGGAATAAGTATCTGGAAATCACGTCGTCGGTTGTATAGCGTGGGTTTGGCTTGAGCAGGATTGAGCGGAGACAACTTGCTGCAACGGTTGCTAACCCGACATCCTGGAGACAGTCCAAAAGCTCGTTGAGCACTCGGTTGATTAATGGGTCTTGGGGGGGTAGGACGTGTCCACCGGCTGTTAAGAGGAAAGTGATGGCCAGAAGGGTATTTTTGGCACATGGGATTGATGTCTCGGATTCACGGCGTTGAGCGATGGTTAGGATGGTGAGGAATCGAGTTAGACAACCTCGAAGTTGGAATGCGACTACATCTTTTTCCTCGGGTATTTCGGAGGAGTGAGTGATGCTGTGGACGAATTGTCGGAAGATTGGCAAGGCTTGGGGCACGACTTCGGTTTGGCAGATCCCTGTCGCTAAGATAGTGGTGAAGATGTGCAGGATGCAGGCGTGTAGGTCGTTCCGGATAATGGATGGGAAGACAGACGCAACGTCCACAAGAGATTTCAGGGCAAGGCGAATGAGAGTGAGAGAATCGTCAGATGATACGTTGAAACGGGCGAGAGGCGTTGATTCACGAAGATTAGGAAGCATCCCTGCGAGAACAAGGATAATGCTCCTAGTCAACTCGAAGAGCTGCTCAATATCATCAGACAGGTGGTCACTTCGCTCTTGATCGTTCTTGGCGGCAGGGTGGTCCAGGGAAAGATTCTGGGCAATCTCGACAATGACAGTTTGGATTGGCGTTGTTTCAGTCAAGACAAGGCGATCGAATGTATCCATAGTCTCGGAGAAAATAGCATCTTGGTAGATGGCATTTCCAGAGATGATTGGTCGGAGAATTCTCTTTAGAGCTGACAAAATACCCAGACGCTGCGATGGCGAAGTGGTTTGGTCAACTAAAGATTCAAACGCCAGTCCGAATAAGACAAAGAAGAATGCCACCGGCTCTTCACGGTAATTGATATCATCTCCCTTGCCCTTCGACTCGGCAACAGACGACTCATCGCTCTTCTTTTCACCATCTGTCTCCTTGTCCTTGTCTTCCTTGCCTTCTTCGGATTCGCTAGCTTCTTCAGGCTGCTGCAGTTTTCCATCCAAAGCATCGAAAACGAAATCAATGTCTTTCTCCACTAAACCAGCAATCGCATCGACAAGATTAAGCCATGACTCTTGATAGAACGTCAACAAAGTCTCCCGATTCAAAGCAGCATACACCTCATCGAGGTCGTTGCTCGAAGTGCTCGTTCCCAAGGCACCTGAGATATCGGGTTCAAACCGCAATCGTGCATATCCCTGAAGAGAAGAAAGCCACAACGGTGTGAGCTTAGCGAGATACGGCTGGACCACTTGATTGAGATACTCATGATCGATGCTTGAGATCTGCAAACGAGCCCAGGCAGAAAACAGTGCTAACTTGACCATAACTCGGGCATTGGAGTTCAATCCCTTCAGATCTCCAATCTCAGTGGTATCGGGGTTCCTTGCGAAATTTTCAAGACCAAGAACAAGTAGTTTGAGGATTCTTCCCATGCGATCCACATTTGTCACAATTCCTGTAGAAATGAAAGTTGCAGACACGTTGATTGCCTCAGATGCAAGCTCCGCTGACGAATCTGCCGCAAAGGCTGGCGTAAGAGCGGATCCAATTTGAGCTTGATACTGCTCGAGCAAAGAGGCCTCCGCAAAGTCTGGATCAGGTGTCTTTCCGAACATTTTCAAGACTTGGTCGATAATCTTCAGCCCCCAGACACGCAGTTCAATTACATTGGCAGTTGACGCCAGGAAGGCCATGCGAACAATATCTCCAACTTTTGATTGAAGTGCCAACTCCGCCGGGATGGCTTGGTCTGGTAAGATCGCTTCTTGGACGGTAGCCAATAATTCCGAAAGACAGCTCATTGCAAAGTTGCGAGTTTGCCACTTCAGTAACTCTTGACCAGCGACACCATTTGCGGAATCAGCCTGGGTGTCACCAGCAACCGCAGATGCAAATCCGGCAACTTCGTCATCGGGGATGTCTGCTGCTGCAGTCTGTACAGCGGTGGTAGGTGGAGGCTCGACCTTGTTGCGAGTTTTTGTCATGATGCTGTTGCAGCGTTGAATCCATAGCTCGGTCTCCGTGAGCGCGGTTTGTTGCAACCACTCTTGAATCATTTTCTTCAGAGAAGTGCTGTCAGGAGCATCGTCGAACGCAAGCCAAATATCGTCTTCGAGGCCCTCACTAGCCGTGCGAACCACCGAAGCTGCATCACGTTTCATGAGGTTGCTGAGACCACGGACAGCAACATCTCTCATGAAGTGATCATTAGCACGAAGCTCGGTCTGTAGACGCTTCACGTAGAGGGAAAAGTCAACAAAGCTAGAAGCATACAGAGAGAAGTGGTCCAGGCATTTGGAGCTCTCTGTAACAATAGCAGGGTTGTCCTCGAGCTGGAACTGGCGAAGAAGGGTGAGGATAAGATTTCGAGTTTTGGCAACATCCTGCAAGTCAGGTCCCAGGACGTTGATTAGCGAGTCAACGCATCGGCTAATGACCACGGGTGTCAGGAATGACATCTCGATATTGGAAGTAGCCAAAGTAGCAGACTCTTCATTGTGGGTGTCAGCGTTGTAAAGTTGGGCAAGCATTCCCAAGGAGCTAGACGCGTATGGTGAGAAGGTCAATCCAGCCGAGTTGGCCACTCGCTCCAGACCACCAAGAGCCCAGAAATGAACAACCGGGTGCGGATCGTTACAAAGAGACATCAACACGCCAACGATGGTCTTCAGATGCAAACCTGCTGCCATGCCACCAATCTGAGAATGAATGCAACCCAAAGCGGCAGCACAACCAGCTCGAGCATGTGGATCTCTATTCGCAACGATTGTATCGACGAGCCAGTTCACCTGCGTATTGGTACAGGCGTTGCCAGCGCTATCACAAAGACGGCCCAGGCCCTCGACACCAATGGTGCGTACGATAGGGTCAGCGTCCACGACGAATTTCTGTCTCCTCGATTAGTGTCTGCCCCAAAAAACTTAGAGTGCTAGTGGGAAATGCGTACCTGAATGAGCTCCTGTAGTGGTTTGTCGGTAGAAGGGTTCAATTTTCCAGCAACGAAATCAGTCTCTTTAACTGAAACCTTCAAGGCATGTAAAAGTGCAACGGAGATGTTAACACCAAGAGCGGCCTTTCTCCCAGGGTTTCTTTGAAGACCTTGAGATGCGAGGAATGTCGCAATCTGCTCAACACTACTCTCCTGAACTTTAGGAGAATAGAGCGCCAGAGCCACAGAGAACAAATCAATGGCCGAATTGACAACTCCGGTAGTTGGAGGATCAACGCAAATATCTCCTGCACGCGAGCTATACAAAAGTACAGAGTCGTGCTCACTAGCCTGACAAATGGGGAATGTCAAAGCATCATCCACAGCTTGGTCTGCAGAGTCAATGGCAGCCCAGGAAGGGGCATTTTCAGTGCCATTTGATCCGGTCAGCGCCGCATTGATATATTCACGGGCAAGACCAGTCACGCCAAATCCATAATTATCGCAAAGATCCCACAAGCCATCAAATTGGCCAGTGGATCCGGCAATTGAACTTTCGAGAGGGCGGTACTGCGCATCTGGGTCTGCGAATGAAGAGACTGCCAAACTCAAAAGGCTAGATTGGTTGATAATTTCTCCGTGGCTGGGATGGTGGACGTGTACCAGCTTCGAGAAGCATTGCAGTACCCGACGGCGAACCAAGATCGTGTAATCTTGCAATTGTAGTGAAGGATGAAGGCGATGTGCGAGGTCTTCCATCGACTTGGGTCGTGGGAGGTCGTCCAGGAATTCAACTGTGTTTTGCAGCATGTTGGCAATCCGCTTAGCACCATCTGCGGTGATGAGCTTGCTATTGAATTCCATGAAAACAAGCAAAGAACTGAGTGCACATTCACGCACATGAGCCAAGAAACTCGTCTCGAGGGTGCTGGGTCTAGCAGAGTTCTCTTTGCTGAGATGCTTGGGCAAGGCATTCTTCCAGAGAAGCATCAACTGAGATAGGTGAATCTTGACAAAACTTGGTCCCAGAGGCATCAAGCCTCCGATCAGAATCCAAGCTACTTGAATCTGAGTGCTTGCAACTCGAAGTTCGGAGGTACTGCTGGTCTTCAGCAAGTCTGTCGCTTGTGTGAAGACCTGGGCAAAAACATCAACTGCACCGTAAAGAGGTTGCAGGCGGGAGGTACTGAGCATGGCCGAGAGCCCATTTGCATAGCCGACACATCGACGAGGAGACTGACGCGGTGTGGCAAGTTGGCCGATCTCTCTGTTGAGACTGTTCATACAGATTGTAACGCAAGACAACAGCTGGTGTGGACAAGCAAGTACAAAGCTGCGCAAGCAATGCGCCGTGTGGATCTGCACAGTATAACTAGGATGAGGAAGTACTTGGAGCAAGGCATCACGACAACTATCGGCATGAACCCCGAATGCAGAGCCGAGTGAAACAATCAACGAGGACAGCGCACTAACTGTACTTGTCAAGGTATACTTGCTTGGTTCCCGGCGCTCCTGAATGACCTGCGGGTAGTCTTTCAACACATCATTTATGAGCCATCTGGCTGCATTTAATTGACTGTTCTCTCGAAGCAGTTCACGACCAATAGTGTCTTCGAGAATAGTCTTCACAAACTTCCGGGTCATCAGCAGGCGGAATCGGTTATATGTCACCGTTGGGTGATTCAAAAGATCAAATAGCAAATTGGAGGCTATTTGTCCATAACGTTCCTCAACAATCTTATCTCCCAAATTTCGAAGAACATATTTGTAACATATACATATTCCAGCACGTGTCCGGTTCGTAGTCGTGCTCTTCAAATAGTGTGACGAGAGTTGTCGCAGCAGATCTGGGAGAAGGAAGAAAAGTCGCGAGTCTTTCTTCGGAGCATTCACCACAGAAGATTCGGACATTTCCTCCTCCTCTTCATCTCCCGATCGTGGACCAGGCTTCTTCGACATACGTTTCGACTTCTTCGATTTCGGCTTCGGCGGCGCAGCAATATGCGCCTCTGTCGCGTGTAGTTTGACCAAAGCTCGGCCAAGACACGCAGCCGCGGCATGCCTAACTGGCGCCGTCGGACTATCAATGACCTTCCACATTATAGTCTTCACGTTCTCAAAGTCATTCGCATTATCGAAAAAGGGGGTAGTGTTGATCAATTGCTCCATGCATCGACAAGCATGAACCTGCACAAAAGTCGATTTATCACCGGTCGCCGCATTCCGTGCCTGTTTCCAAATATCACGACCAGTCTGTTCATCAATTGGAACTCCAATTCCAACAATTATCTTGCGCAGAACTGAAAATATCACACCCCGCAGTCCAGTATGATTACTTGCTGATTTCAGCAACTTCAGCATACTCGCAGTAGCCACGTTTGACTGCATAAATGCACTCTCGCCCGCCGCCGCAAATACTTCGCCCAGACAATGTGCCGCTGCGAATTTAGTCTTTAATTCCGCTTCACTCTTGCCCGCATTCAGTATTCCGATTAGATCGGTGATTGTCTCGAAGAGGATCCCCCGATCCCCTTTGCTCAGAATCGCACCAAAACATCGTCCAAGATTATTTCGAAGAACTCTCGTAAGTGTCGGGGAGGAAAGGGTAAGGATTTTAAACAATCCCTGCTTGAGTGGTTTCTGTTGCGACGAAACCTGCGCCGCATCAAGACCGGAGATATACTGCACTAGGTCGGAGGTGAAGGTGAGCAAGTAGAGGTCCTGCTGCTCCGAGGGGAGCGCATGTAATTTAGGAATATCCAGCTCCGGCGCATTTCCTGAAGTTGCAGAAGGAGGAGAGGATTCGGAGGTCGCCATTGAAGAAGAACAAAAAAAGAAAAAGGAAAAGAAGAAAGTGAAGAAACCAGCGTGGAAGGAGACTCTCTCCGTCATCGCGCGGTACCTTCGAGGGGAGACGGAGAAACTGTCGGGCCGACTGTATACTCTTCCTCCGCAATTTCCCCGGTCAATTTCAACTTCAACTTGCAAGTTTAAGCGGAAGCCCGAGATAAAAGGTCAAGCAACATGGCTCTTCAGCTCAGCAGACTCTTTCGATCACCTCGTGGGACTTCTATCTGTAATTTGTGCCAATGTCGTGGCTTCGGAACTTCTTCTACTCTCTTCTCCGGTCACAATAAGTGGTCCACCATCAAGCACGACAAAGCCCGAAATGACAAGGCAAAAAGCAAAGAGCGACAGATGGTGAGCAAGGAGATCAGCAGTGCTACTCAATGTATGTCTTATCTAGTATTCGCAGTCGCGCCCCTTTACAATTCGGTGTGAGAGACTAATAATTTGTTCTAGTATGGGGCGCCGATCCAAAATACAATCCCCGCTTAACACTAGCCCTCTCAAATGCGAAACGAGCCTCAATTCCCAAGACAATCATCGAAGCAGCTATTGCCCGCGGTCAAGGTCTTAGTTTGACCGGACAAGCTTTAGAATCACTCACCATCGAAGCAATGCTCCCCGGTTCAGTTGCCGCAGTGGTGGAATGTCAAACCGATCAGAAAGCGCGGGTTCTCCAGGACGTGCGTTACTTGATTAAGAATGGGGGAGGAATAGTCACGCCTACGACATTTTTGTTCCAGAAGAAGGGGAGAGTTGTCCTTGAGAAGAAGGATGGTTTAAATCCGGATGATTATCTGGATCAGGCTATTGAGGCTGGGGCGACGGATATTATTCAGGATGATAAGGGTCGACTGGTTATTTTTACGGATCCGTCTGAGACGAAGAGTGTTGGTGAAACCTTTTCAGGGTTGTCCGGGCTTATTATTGAGGAATTGGAGATTTTTTGGGATCCGAATCAGGATACTCTTGTCGAAGTACAGGATGAAGAGCAGTCGAAGCATCTGGAAGATTTGCTGAGTAACTTGAGGGATGATCCCAGTGTTCAGGATATTTATCTGAATGCTACGGAGAAATTCTAGGTATCTACCTCAAAGTACCTGGCATTAGATTCCAATACTGACTGGAGTCGCAAGCACTCCGGTTGTACTATACGTGTATACTAGTATGTTTCAAGCATTTGTGGCGTTTGGTGATACAAGCAGAATTATATCCATAGAAAGCGTTCGATATGCCTTTATGACTGAAAAAAATCAAAGTCAGTGTAATTTCAATTCAAAATGATTAGATTCAGTAATCTATTTATTCCTTCCGCAAAGCCTTCATCGTACTCCTCATCAAATTAGCCGTCCCCGTACTCCCAATCTCATCCAACCAATCCAACATATATACCCGATACTCCTGCCAGGAAATTTTAGCACCACCCTCCTTCTCAAGCGCTTGCAACGCTTTCTGCGTCACAGGCTTCCGCATTTTAGGCCTATGATCCGAAATTTGCTGCTCCTCTTCTAAATGAGCGAAACAAGCCGCAGAAAGATTGCAAAATGCAGCATGATGACTGAGAGAAAATATCGATGCAAGAGTAACTCCGAATGCACTCTCACGATCATAATGTTTTGAAGCATCCGTCACGCTTCGAACATAATTCGTTAGGGACGTGGTGCTAGATGCCGGAATCAGACAACCCAATGCGTTCGGATCTTCGGTGTTCAGGGCACGATTTCGCCACAGTAGATTACACATGTCCATCACGTAACCGTTGAATTCTCCGACTAAACGTGTGTCATAGAGTGCGTCTGGAGGATTGGGGACTTTGAGAAATTCGGAGGTGAGCGAGGCTTCGAATGATGATTTGTAGCCTGCTAGAATGGAGTTTAGACCTGATATGGTGGAAATGCAAGACGTGAAAGCGATGCTGTATACGGTTGGGGCTCTGGGGACCGTGATGCGGATTCTTGCATTGGTCGATGCGTGTGAGAAGAGGTCTGCTAGGGATTTGTAGAATCTGAGTACAGGTAGAATTGCCGGTTTCGAGGCGTTCTGCTCATCCCCGAAAGACGCGAATTCGAGGATCGAGGAAGCTAATAGCTCTGCGTGTTTGATGACTTTAGTCAAGGGTAATGATTCTTCGGAAACTGAGGGCTCTATTCGGAGCTTCACGCCCCATTCAGAAATCAATGACGAGTAGAAATCAAGCAATGCTGTCCTTGAAATGAGCGTGTCGTCGAGCAGGGAAGATTCCAGCGGTGACAATATCCTGGTTTGGAGCGAATCAAAGGGTTCAATGGGCAAGAACTGAAGCAAGCGTAAGACCTGCTCACGATTGTCTCGCCCATTCCATACTTCCATATAAGACTCCAAGAAAGATCGCACAGAAGGGAGAAGTTGCTGCAGGATTCAGCCATTGTCCAACAACGACAAGAAAGATGACGGGATAAGAAGAGGCAAATCTGACATACCTTGGTAAAAGAGGCATAACCTTCAACAAAACCGAGAACATAAGATAAAGATTCCGGTTCATCATCATCATCGTTGCGAATCTGCTCCAGTCGATCCTCCAAAAAGTTCCTCAGCCACTCATCCATCCGATGATTAGCCGCTTCAGACTGTATCAAATGAAGATATTTCTGAGCCATAGCGTCTCCTAGTGTCGAAATAATCTGATTAGGAAGTTCAATCCTATCCAACTTTTCGACAAAATGCTCAATATCCCGAATCTCCTCAAGTGAAGTATACTTCCTCGACACTCGAGAAGTCTGCAACACAGGAATAACAACCTCAATCCTGCTCCTCTTAACCGTACCCCGATGAAGAACTTGATAACCAGACTGCTGTCCAGAATCCCTGATGCTCTCCAAATTTCGATCCTGCAAAACCTTCGCATGACCAGACCATTCAGGATCAGGATGTTTGAAGAAAAGTCCCCCACTCCTCCTCGAACTCGCATCACCAACCACAATCTCAGGATAATAATTCTTAAACACCCTCAACAAACAAACAAGTTCTTTATCCTCACCACCAGCATTCTGAATCAATTCCATCAACCCCTGTATCCGAAACGGCTTCACATGTTTCCGTCGCGTAATGAGAGATAACAGATGACACAACGATTTCCTCAAACTAATCATATCCAAATGATTGAATAAAACAGCATAAAGTTTCCCAAGATGTCCCTTCTCCTCAAGTAAATCATAAACAACAATCAACCACCGCACAAGCAAAGCTTGCGTCGCGGGACTAGGTTTCGCCTTGCTAGGTCCAAGACAACAAACAACTCGCGTAACAAATTTCGATGAAACTCTCTCTCGCGGATAAAGATTTTTCACAAGAGATGTCACACTCCCCTGATCAAGACTGTTCTTCACGCCGAGCACTTTGAGTAGACGGCCCAGGGCAGACGGTGAGAGACCATTCTCATACGCGTCTGATGCAATTGTCTTGACTAACTCGCCAGCATCAGTGTATCGCTGTTTAGGAGGTACAAAAGCCACTATTCATCTCATTAGTATAATTATTTTTCTCTCTTGCATTCGTGTTACGGCTTAGTTGGCTGTAGTGTCCATACCAGCTTCCAGATGCTCCAAGGCATCGAGCAAGCGGCCATCGGCCCGATCTATAGTCTGTTAATATTTGATTTCGACAGTCTATTCAATTGAATGCCTTACCTGGATCATCTGCCATATGTTGCCGCCAGAATTCTATCAATGGGGCTGGTCTTTGTTCAACTAGATTCGGGCAAACCGCATGCCCCACTGTCGTGTCGCGTCGCGTCGAATGAAACGCGCGCCCACCACTTGAAGATATGCAAGGGTGGAATAATAAGGCTGAAAGTTTGACTTCGATAAGGGCTGTTCAGTTGAGGTTGCAGATTGGGAAGAATCGATGAGAAGGTGAAAGTTTGAGTGTCGCGGAGAGAAGTGAAACGGAGAGATTTGGAGAAGAAGTTGGTTCGACCGAATCGGGCAAACATCAACAAGAGCCGAAAGACGGCCAATACTACAACTTCAATTTATTGGCTTCATTTGGGTATATTTCAGGATCAGTTGTTCAATTACAACAATATATTGCAAATCTAGATAATGCTATCTCGTTTAGGCCAAGCTTGTACTACATATTCAAGGGGAACAGGATGATACTAAGACTGATTGTAGTGCTTGGAAAGGAATATTCAATCAAGTATACCATATACCAGACTTAATCAAAGTACTGCCATGATATCCCAAGTCACTCATTTTCTCTTGCGAGTGGACTGCTTGGATTTGGTCTGGGAAGAAGACTGAGTGGCCAACTGCTCCTTAACCTCCTCCTCTACTTCCTCCTTGGCCTCCTCCTTAATGACCTTCGCAGCAGCAGTAGAAGTAACAGTCTCCACCTCTTCGTCACTGTCGCCTCCCTGTCCGAATTCGTTGACACGCTTGAAGTCAATCTTGTACTTCCAGCTCTGGTACAGCCAGATGAAGAAGATCACGTCATCACGGAGCGTGGCCAGACGGTGCAACCAGGGCATCTTAACGGTGAAGGCAAACAGGTCATCAATGAAGGTGTTGAGGAACTTGTATGCCATCGCCTTGCCGGGCATGTGGGCAACGGACTATATCACAAATATTAGTGAACATATTCTTATAGGGGAAGAAGAAAATGGAGAAATGGACGTACCTTAAGACGGTAGTTGATGTACAGACTGGGGACCATCATCAAGAAGCCATAGGCATATACGCTACCGACAAGGGTCTCGATGATGTAAGAGTACCACGACTTGTGGGTGTTGTACATCAGGCTGTAAACAGCGTATGCGATGAGAAGAGGCACGGCCAGGATGTACAAGTAGCGGAAGGCAATCTCATCGTACTCCTTGGTCTGCTGCTCGGTCTCAGAAAGCTTGTGCTTGTCCTCGAAGACAACAACATAGGGCAAGAAGGAAAAGAACGAGTTTGTAGGTGGAGGACGCAGGCGAACATCAACCGTCTTGGTGATCTTCCAGGCCTCCAGAAGGATACCAAAGCCTTGGCTGGCAAGAATCATCCATGATGTGTTGTCGCTGTTGTCCATCAGGTAAAGGAAGATGACTGCCTGCATGAAGACGTTGGCTAGGATTGTACGGACGGAGGTACCCACAACATCCTTCTTCTTACGCCAGTGGGACTAAAAAGATATTGGGTCAGCGCGTCAAAGCGTAATATGTCAGAATAGATCAGGAGGACTTACAATATCATTCTTGAAGGCAAGAGTTTCGAAGATCATGTGCAGAATAGTGACAATACCGGTGGTACCAAGGAGGTAAATGTTAGTGTCCAGAAGAATCTCCTTGACCATTTCCCACTCCGTACCATCACCACCACCAGGCACGGGTCCACCATATGCAGCCTGGCGGGCACTCTGCTTGGAGCCCTCGTCAATGCTAGTGATGATATTGAACTTCCAGTGGGCCATGTTGTCCAGGGTAATACGCAAAGGCACTTCATCGACAGTAGAGTTCAACAAGGTCATATGACTCTTCAACTGCCAGAAAGTGTTCAGGAACATGATCGGATAATACCAACCATTCTGGCCGGAGGCATCACGAGCATTGGTACGTTCGAGCTGGACATATTGGCGAGTGGGCGGCGGCAGCTGACCGAATCGCTGCGTACCGCTATCGGGAATCAGAGAGACGGTGAAGTTGGGGTGATAGTAAGAAGCAGTGGTGACTTTGGGTTCATTATCCTCCTCCTCAGTCTCGGCTCCATCATCCGAGGCCAGAAGGTTTTTGAGCTTCTTGGCCTTTTTCTTGGGAAGATATTGATTGAGAGGACGAATGAAATGGAGGGCGTTGTCGGTGGTGTAATCCTTTGCAGCAGGGTCCAACTGGAACCCCGAACGCGCAACGAAGAAGTGCGCCCAGAGAGTACCATTGTGCTGAACTGCCTTGGGAACCTTGATCATGGTATCGATTTCACGAGTGTCGCTATAGTTTCCAACAGTGAAGTTCTTCTCCTGCATGACTAGCTGGCTCTTGGAGGATTTCAACGAAGGCGGCTCGTAAGAGGGAGTCACATAGATGCTGATATCGAGAGCGCTATTGGCCGGCCAAATGGGGGCAATCAGGTCGGGCAGTAGGCTGGGATTGGAGACTTCACTAGCAGCGGGACGATCGAAAAAGGATGGGATTCCACCTGCGGGGGTATTGGGAGTCGCATTCTGGGCGTTGTTTTTTCCCATGTATTGATTGATACCCCATTGTACCAGGAGGAAAATGCCGAGGCCCTGGAGGGCACCCTTGAAGCCAGACTAGAGGGATGAGTTAGCGAGAAACGTATCATGGAATCTTGTATAATCAAGCACATACATTGGACTCTTGGTCCTGTCTGCGTGGCCGTTGTTCAGGCATGATGGAGTGAGGGTTGGAGAAAGGAAAGTGTCCTCAGCGCGTGGAGGGAACTTTATCCCGCACGGCTTGGCATTCTAGCGGGTTCCAACGGCTATTTACTTGCACTACAGAGTAAAAGAGTATTAATATAAATTATTCAATATTATTCATGAGTAATTGAATTACTATATTTCATTTAATTCCAATTATTTCGTTTTGTTCATCTTGTATACTGAAGTATTTCCCAATCTCAAGATCATCACGCCATTACTGTACTGTAAGAAAGCGGTGGTGATAGACAGTTCTCCACCTGCTCCGCAGTCTCCGAAAACTACAGCTTTACTCCGGACTTCTTCAACCTCCACCAATCTCCTCACTCCCACAATATACACTACTACACCATCGCCCGACATTCCCTCGAGTCGCGCAATGGGCATCGTGTTTGAGCACCCGCCTTGACCTCGTTAATCCCCATGGACCTCCACTCATCCCACGATTCGCGCGGTCAATTCCCCTCGCATAACGGTCCCCGAGTATGGCTGCTCACGGCGGGGGACTCGCCAATTGGTATATCCGTTGCGCGACAAGTACTAGCACATGGCGACTATGCGCTTCTCGGTCTGGCACACTCGGTTCTTGAGCGCGATGAGAGGCGCAGGAATGGCTTCGATGCATTTTTGGCCGAGGTAAAGGAACAGGGTTGGAAGCAGCGCATGAAGACGGTTCCCTTGGATATAAGGTGCGCATGATCAACTTAGACTGCGCACTTAGTGGCGCTGCTATATATCTTATTTTGTACGGATCAGAGTTAACGAGTGCCCTAGAATGATGGGAGAATGTCAGGCAGTCGTTGCTGAAGCAGTTGCTGCATTTGGTCGAATTGACATCTTACTCTGCTGTACAAGTCAAAGTTTGCAGACACTACCAAATGGACATTTGACAGATACTAACGAAGAATTTAGCTCTAATCGGAACCGTCGAAGAACTCTCTGCCTCTCAACAAACGCTCAATCTCGTCCGCGATCAATTCGAAATAAACTACTTCGGCCCTCTAAATATAATCAAGGCTGCCCTACCACATATGAGAAGAGAATACGCCGGCCATATAATGATCATTTCGGGAATCAGTGAGTTATTCGCTCTTCACATCCAATGAAATATAAGAAAGCAATCCTCTAACCATCACCAGCGGCACATATCGGCACTCCGGGTCTGGGAATGTACTGCGCAGCAGGTTGGGCATTAGAAGGGTTCTGCGACGTAAGTTATTCAAGCACAACTTCCAAATCAAAGAAAAAGGGAACTAAAAAATTCAAAACAGAGCCTAGCCTACGAAATAGCCCCCTTCAACATAAAACTCACAATCTTCCAATGCAGCATAGAAATCGGCATCCTAACAAACCTAGTCACCTCCGTCCCCCCAATATTCCCCGCCTACTCCCCATCAAACAATCACGCCCCTCTCTTCCGCGGAATATTAAACCATCTCGTACCCCGATTACCAGATGCACAATCCGAAGGCGTAACACCAACAACACCCAACCGCACGGAAGAAAATTCGCGCGTGAATTCCATCGAGAATGGACCCTTTTCCCGGCCGGAAATAGTATCTATGCATCCACCGCTTAGTACGGCGCATTTGGAAGTTTTGGTTGAAGAGACTGTTTATGCGATTACTTCTATTGGGGGTCATGAAAATCCGCCTTCTAGACATATTGTGGGTCAGGAGGGGGTTGCTAGTGTTAAGGAGAAGTTGAAGACTGTCAGTGAGGAGTTGGAGGATTTTATACAGGCTAGTTTTGCGGTTGATGTTGCAGCTGATTCGGAGACGAGTCCTTTGGGTGGATCTGGATCTTTTGGTTAATTTTGATATATTCTATGATATAATGTTATGCTATTTTGATAGATATGATACTGTGTCTTGGTGGCTTTTAGCTGGGAGAGTTGTAAAGTGTGGTATTAGTCCTATATTGCAAATATAGTAAGCTTTGTATCTTGCTGCACCGGTAGTATCTACTAATATTTGCTACATTGGCAACCAGTAATGAACATTCCAAGGCTATAGTATTGAGACAGTACCTAAGTGTTTCTTTAGCAACAGTGTTCAAGGATCTAGTAGATCTAGTGGTAATATTCTCTACAACTCGAAGTTCCCAGGGCCCATTTCTATTCACGGCATTTCCAGGAACCAGCTTTGGGCACTGCCAATACTCTATTGAAAGAAAAAGAACCTAAAGTATTTCTAAGTAATAACTGAATCTTCATGAATACTGACACAGCATCGTGCACTCTTTTTGCATTGATACATGAAAACCCCGACTATTTCTGCTTCAAATACCACGCCTGTCTCACATCCCAAAGGGTACCCATATCCTGGTTATTTCGATAACAACGGACCTCCTTCCAGGCATTTGCAGTTCGACTATCAGGATTACGCCCGTCTACTTTCAAGACATTCTTGACGAAGGATAGTGGGCTTTGGATATCTCGAATGGTGATTTCCAGGTTCTCTAGTTCGGGTTGTTCCAGTTTAGGTTGCTCCTTGCATTTTTCTTTGGTGGGGTCTGGCTCTTCAAATGATATTGCCGAGGAGAGGGGGGAAGAAGCAAGTTCATTCCGCAGGATTGGGTCGTCGATGGGGTCCAAGTCAAGTCTGGTTTGTTTTGTTTCCAAAATTTCCGGTCCTATGGTTGTAGACGTAATGTTATCTTCGATTTGATCTGGTTGTTGGTTTTTCGATGTGGGTGTCATCGCTGGCTGATTTGGTGCTGTCGCTTCAATATCGGATGGTATATTTTCTGAACTTTGTTCGGGTATCTTATTTTCATTACTTGGAGATGAATTTGATTTCATGATTTCCACGGATATTCTTGGGTTTTGGAGAGAAGTAGCCATATCTTCACTCGAGGATGCATTTTCTTGGGACTGTGCACAATTTTGGACCTTGCGAGGTCTACCTCGCTGGCGCTTTGGCGGGGGTTCAGATTCGGATGGAGGTGTTGGACGCTTGAGCGTTTCATTTGCAGTCCTCGGGCTAGAAGTCTTGTTGACAATGATAACCTGTACAGATCCGCCATTTTGTTCATCGTGGGGCCTGTCCGGCGCTCCTCCTTCGGGTGCATTTGATGCGAGATTTGAAAATTGCGCAGAATCAATGACTTCATCTGGATCTTCAGTGGAATCTCGGATCGAGGTATAGGTTATCAAGCTCGGGGGGTCTTTCGCGGTCATGTTCGCAGTCATTTCTGCAGTGGACCGGGGAGCATTTTCTGATGCGCCTGTATTAGGCTGTTCCGCTTTGATGTTGTGTTCAATGATCTGCTCTTTTTGATCTGTCAATATTTCTGAGACATCTGCAAGAACCTCCTGAGAGGCTGTCGCAATGGCATCCAGCTTGATGTCACTTTCAGCCGCAACTTCTGTCTTTTTGCTTCCAGGTGCTGTAGTAGAGAGGAACGTCCGGGTGCCAGTAGGAAATGTAAATGATAACCTTGCGCCATCAATCTCGTCAATCTGTGACTTGTCAGCACTGCCCCGAAAGATCAAGATAAACGAGCTTACCCTCCCCTCCTTGTCAACAGTAACCGGAACTTCAGCCGTCTTGAAGAAATAACGAAATCTCCAAACATCCCCCAGCAGAATAACACCAGCATCAATGAGTTCACCCAATCTAATCTTCGCACTTTCACCAGCTAGAAGTTTCTGGTTCAACCTCTGTTTCTGACCCCAGAACTGCTCAAATTCTTGCTCTTTGAACGAGTCAAAATCGCCATTTTCACGCTGCTTTCGAGCTTGCTGTGCTTGACGCAGCCATTCGGGATCATATCGACCATTTTGAAGATCTAATTGAAATTGACGAATCCCATCACGCCAGTTATTCGAGTATCGCAAGAATGAGGTTGGTAGAGGGGGTATCTTTGCGTTGGGGTCGTCTTGTTGGGTTTCTGCGTCGGGGTGGGTATCTGCGGGGAGAAGAGCTAGAATCTCGCGCTTTTCATTTTCATCTAGACAATTCCAAGCCTCGGGGCGGGCAAGTAATTTCTAAATAGAATATGGCATGAGTCGTTAGTCTCAGACCTTTTTCATAGACATGGTTATTTTGGAGAACTGCTCATGGAAAACTGGAATCATTCACGTACCACTAGATCAGCGTCAATCAACAATGACTTATCGCTGGTTAATAGCTGTGCCTCGCTCCACTTTCCCCGGGGAGCTGCTTTTCTCGGGGCTCTTTTAGCCTCGTTAGACATGGCCTGATTCGAGTGGACAGCTACATCGGTGGACAGTTTCGAGTTTGCCACAATCCGTCTAAGTAAGAAATTCAAACAAAGAGAAGTCAGAGCAGATCAAACAAGTGAAAGAAGAAGTCGCTTTGTCGGGGAAGAAGAAGCTCACCCCGAGCCGCGGTCGGTACTGCCGGGATTCACCGCCTTGGACTTGACCATTTGCGGATTGCCCAAAACACGTTGACTGTAGCTTCAATTGAATCAAGCAGGTTGTGGGCAAAATGGTGAAATCAACCCAGATTGCACGGCTAGATGGTATGCTTTATGGATGGAGAGTATGATTCAGGACGAGTTCGGGCTTGCTGACGATATCAATGATTAGGCCTTATGCTGGCTGCTTCCGTGGATGATGAACAGGTAAGGCGAGATGCGAAGTGATATGAATAGGAGAGGTGAAACTGACGCAGATTACCTTCTGAATAGGCAGAGGCAGAGCTGTCTGAGATCAAGTCTCAATGCAAGATGATCTTCAGAAGATTGAGTCGTAATGCTGCCCCGCAAGCGAGTATCGAATCCGGTCAATACAACCTCCAGTAAGTTGAACAGAGAGAAGGGGGGGAAGAGCTGAATTAATGATTGCTAATTGCGAATCTAGCTACCTTATCCAAAACGAAGTCTGCTTTCTTTGTATCTGCGACCGATCCTATCCCCGGAAACTGGCATTCACTTATCTAGCCGACCTGGCCTCGGAGTTCACCACCACCTACGCCCAATCCCAATATCTCTCTCCAACACTGCGCCCATACGCCTTTGTCGAATTCGATACCTTTATTCAACGCACAAAGAAGCTTTATCAGGATAGTCGTGCCTCGCAGAACTTGGATAAATTGAACGATGAATTGCGCGATGTCACTAAGGTGATGACCAAGAATATCGAGGATCTCTTGTATCGTGGAGATAGTCTGGAACGCATGGGTGAACTTTCGGGTCGTTTGCGAGAGGATAGTAAGAAGTATCGCAAGGCTGCTGTTCGAATTAATTGGGAACTGCTCGTCAAACAGGTTTGTTGTTCTGATCAACTTTTACCTTATGTTCATCTGCTGACTATTTTCCAATAGTACGGACCTTTTGCCGGTGTTGGATTCGTGGTTCTCCTCTTGCTTTGGTGGCGCTTCTTTTAATCTCGTCAATCCCAGCTTCCAATGGCAGCGCCGTAGCCTTTGGTAGTCTTTCCTCGATTCCCCCCAATTGTATGAATGTATGTAGCTATACGAACCAAATTAAACCTCCGGGCGAGGTGTTTTATTTTTCTTTTCCTTCCCCTCCAGAAAGTATAGAGTCATGGCATAATCATAGATATTCATCATTCCGAATCCCACTCTAAATCTCATCTTCCTCTTCATCAAAGTCATCTTCTTCTCCCATATCATAAAGAATCCGTCCACCCTCTCCAGGCCCATCCCCATGCTGAGCATCAAAGTAAGGCAAAACAACACCTTCGCGATCCCTCCTTTGCCGATCAGTAAGCCCCAACTCGAATGTTGATTTCGGCTCTTCATCTTCCGCATTCGTATCCGGTTCCATGGGGGGATTGTATAGGATGTTATCGTCCAGTAGAGTGACAACCTCTTTCACATGTGTTGGCGAATACTTCGAAGCAGGTGGAAGAAGATACCATTCCAATACACCTCGACCACTCTTACGCCTATGCTCCAATTCTAACACAATACCCTCGGCGCTGCCTGTACCAGCTAGTTTATCAAGTCGACCAAGGATAACCCCGTCTTGTTCTTCGTCGAGACCAAAGACCGGGGCAACTAGGCTGCGATCACGGGCAGCTTTTTCTGCCAGGATGTGCGAGAAGGAGTGTAGGGTGATGATGCTTGTGGCAAGGTATGTCAGTATAGAAAGATGAGATGGCATGTAGACATTTGAATGTTGAAGGCCTGGTACATCAGAGTGATATGTGACCACGAGTGATGCTTCTGCTTTTGCCGTTGTTGGATTTGGAGTAATGAATGATCCAAGGAATCCGGCTAGTTGGAATGTTGGGTCAAGTTTCCTGTAGCTGAGAAGAGGGTTTATAGCGTCAATCAGGATGAGGCGTCCTATTGAGTAGTTAGTATGGGATACCTGACAGGTTGAGCTCAAGTCTTAGGAGGAGGTGGGGGTGTGATACGTTGCGGTGGCCCGTTTGTACTTGCAACAGGCTTATATGCTGAAGATACCTCGGACATGATGTCCGCTGGTGTCTTGCGACGAGCAGAAATGAATGCATCAACGCCATCTGGCTTGCGCAGAGTTTCAAATGAGATGAGAGTCACATGGACTTTGGAGAGCTGTTGTATATGTCAGTATTGAGCTTTAGTTCTCACTACAAGACTACTAGTAGTAATATTGGTTTAAACAATGATATTGTATCATGGGTGATGCAGAGTGACATACCTTGGCTCGCCTGATATATTCTTTGAAGAGGGGTGTCGCCGGCTGCTCCAATGAGTCAAGGAGCAAGGTAAACGGGGACGCTGTATCTCTTAAATTGAGTAGCTTGGAAATAAGTAGAAGATTATGTGTCCGACGATGGGACAGGTTGATTGGGGCCATAATGCGCAATGGTTTGGGTGGTGCAGGGAGATGCGGATGAAGTGGGGGGGTGAATTGCGCTGCAAAAATTTCGCGGTGGGCGTGAGGCTCGACGGGACGGGCCGCATGCAACTGCGTTAAGGATACTCCGAAAGATTTATTGAAAGATTTGTAGATGTTCAATGCTGCTAAGGTATTTATTTCTATATGGTATTTATATATAAATGCTACCCATTGATGATATTGTATTCAGTTGAGATGGTCATATCGGAGGACGTCATTTATATAGTCGCTCATCTATATTTTACAATCAAAGAGTACAAGTACTAGTATTGGTTTAACTCTTATCACAACTCAATACTGACAGAGTAGATTTTATATCACCCATTTAGTATTTATTTGGTAGTGACTATTCCAGCGGTAGTAAGAGGTCAGATTTGTATAAAGACCGCTAGTAATTTCAAGTGCACACGGCCGTTATATCCACATTTACGGTGACTCTTATTTCATCACGAGGTTTCTTTCTTTTTTTTTTTCAACTTCTCAATTTCCACTATCTGACCATTGGACTGGTGGTTGCAAGAATTGCAAGACAGGGCTCGACAGTTTGAGCGAGATGGCTCTTTACTTGCGTTCAACACAACAAGCGACATTTGTAAATTCGATACGGCAATCACTTCTGATCGAGGGATACAGCTGTCGACATGTTATCTGATCAAATTCTTCAACAAACACCATTTTCGTCCGTGTTGAATCTTGTTGACCCATCTCTATTTCCTCTTGTCTATAGAAGAACGAAAATTCTAGTCGAGTGTCAAACATATGGAATAGATGGAGATACCCGACTATTATACAATAAAAAGAAACCCATTATTCCGGGTCATCCAATATTGGTAGCTAAACACTCACACTGGAATCCGTACATCTGGTCTTCCAAATTTCAGCGGCTACCATGTGGAATAGAACTCAGTGGGCTCCCGAAGTCAACGGCTGTTCGGATTTCGTCTTACATCAACAATCTCCATCCGACAAACCGCCAGATGTACTCTGGAATCGAGGACGTGATTTCCAGTAGCATAAAGAAATTAAACCAGATATTAGTTCGCAGTAATTGGAAGAAAAATACCAGATCTGAAAACGGGTATTGCATCACTTGTCCTCGTGAACCTATGCGAATACGCACTTACGGAGTCGAGTGGAAAGCCCCGTTCCCTGAATGGGCGAAAAAGTTACCAAAAAAAGAAGCTATGAGCAAACTCTCTGCGGAGCAGTACGAATCTATGTGTGCTCAAGTAGAAGCCTACCTCCAGGAACCTGAATCTAAAGACGAGGTATACTGGGATCAGGTCAGAACGCAAAAGATCCCGAGGGATTGGAAGGTCCGCTGGGGTTTACTTCGCACAGCTTTAACGAAGTATGCCAATACTTTCGTCTTTGAGCACTTGGATCCAGGAACTGCATATTCGTACGAAGACTGGAAAGCAGAGAGGACTGGGAAAGCGATCGTTGGTCCGGCAAATGAAGATTATGTTACCAATCCAGATTACTAACTGTCTCAATTTTTCGGATAAAACCCTTGGTTGGCGCCCTATGAATGGGTTTATACGCCAAAAGGCAGAAGATGCTGATGATCACCAGTTCTATGAACTTCCACTGGAGAATGAGTTTCGAGAACAGGGTCTCCAGATTTTCGTCCGAATCCACAGCATTGAGCTCAAGCCTGGAAACCCATTGTTTTCCGGCGAGGAATGGCATACTGAAGGAGACTCGAACGAATGTATTGTAGCCAATACTATCTATATGCTTGATTCAGAAAATATATCCAAGCCTCGAATTAGTTTTCGGCAGAAGTGTACACTGGGCGACGCTACCTGGGTCTATGACCGAATCGGCGCCGTGGTTTCAGAAGACGAGGAAAACAACCCAGCACTCAATTTGAAAGGAGGTCTATGGAACTTCAAATATATATGAAAACTTTTCGGATTTGAGAATATTCGATCTCATCCGGCCTGGCAACAGTTAGGAGAGGTGAAGATATCACCGGGTCGTCTGATCTCGTTTCCTAATGCATTTCAGCACCGAATGAGTCCCTTACAGCTCCAGCATAAGACCAAACCCTATCACTGTCGCTTTCTCACGTTATCTGTTGTCGATCCGATCTACCGACTTTGTTCTACAGGGAACGTTCCGCCCCAGCAGGGTAATTGGATCAAAGGCGATACTGCTGGGTTTGCAATGCAAATGGTTGAGGCCTGGGAGTTTGAGAGAAGAGTTGATCAAGGAGCATGCTGAGAAGAATAAGCGATTCTTCCGACTTGTGTCAACGCTATCTTCTCCTGGCGTTTGGTGAGCTGGTTAGTGTAATGTATACATCTATACATCGTAATTAAAAAATTACTCTATTGGGAAATGTAGTGATTAGGTTATATAGCCAAAAAGTAGTGGTTTATCTTTAACAATGGAATGGCACAGTGGTTAAGCTCACCGAATTCCTTCGGGTGCCCAGGTTCGAATCCTGGCTCCGACGTTGGTCGGAGTGGCGCAGTGGTTACCGCGTTCGGCTGCTATTTCCCCGT
>Ga0102593_1000325_pt1 | contig 94574 bp, 85 predicted proteins | sample AraplaCol_mMS_r2_2_FD_76862 | JGI IMG/M metagenome (GOLD analysis project Ga0102593, IMG submission 76862) | Arabidopsis root microbial communities from North Carolina, USA - plate scrape MF_Col_mMS_r2 (SPADES assembly) (version 2) | ecosystem: Host-associated > Plants > Roots > Endosphere...
AAGAAAAAAAAAAAAAAAATAATACCCCCCAAATAAAAAAAACAATAGGGGGAGAATGAAAAAGAATTAAACAGAAACATTTAAAAAAAAAAAAAAAAAAAAACGAGGAGGGGGTATCGCTGCATCGGGTATAGCAATAGTAATGGCAATGGCAATGGTAACAGAGTAGAAAACTTCCCAATGATGAAACGAATGTCATCAGATGCAAAAGAATGCCATGGCATAATAGCCGAAAAGATGAGAAAAATCGAAAAGAAAAAGAAATCGTAATGGCCAAAGTTAAGTCCCTTAGATAGGGCTAACCTATAGCGATTGATTTGAATCACAGCCCACCAGAAGGTGCAAATGATGAAGTGGATGCCGTGGAGACTGTCGGTGTAAGGTTTGGAGAGCTATCTTTCTCATCGGGTGTAGGAGGATCGCTGCGCTCCTGAGTCTGGTCTTTCTCGCGATCAGTGGATGAGGAGCGCTTGAAGACCGTTTGGCCAATCTGGCGTAGAATGCCCATGCGCTCAGCTCGAAGCGCTTCGATATCCAATCGCTGGGCAGGAATAGGATCTTCCTTGGCGATGCGACAGAACAAAGTTGAGAAGAGGTATTGATCACCACTGCCGTCATAGAGTGGCAGATAGCGGAAACCCTGGGAAAGACTGGTGAGCTTGGCAGTGAAAGTGGCCAACTGGATACTGTTGTTGTTTCCTGCGCTGCGTCCATCCATAGAGCTCCAAACGGTCCATCGAACAAAGACCAGGTCTGGATATTTAGTCTCTAAGGAGAGCTTGAATCGATCATTGAAGACAGGGCTATAGCCATTGCTCTGCTCGATCTTGGTGCGTCGGCGGTGGGGATATCCGATACCAGACATACCACTGCGAGCAGAAGCGTCCATGCCACCTTCGCCAAAAGCCAGGCTTTGACCGCGGTCGTCAGCGCTGAAAATCTCGATCTCGACGTAGGGGTTGATGTTGTCATCGGGACCAATAGAGCGAGGACGCGGAAGCTGTTGGGCGGAGATAACATCAACAGAGAACTTAACAAGTCGTCGCTCCGTCTTACGCTTCTCGTTATCGTGACCCAGCGCAGGAAGGCGAAGGCAGTCCGGCTTGAGGACATAGCCGGTGCGATCGGTTCCAGCCGCGAACATGGCTTGGTTCATTTGCATGCCGATGTCGTAGGTCTGCCAGTTAAGAGCCGCCATCTGGACACCACGGCGCCAGAACTTGTTAGGGTCGAAGTTGGAAGAACGAAGGCGGAATCCGGAAGGATAAACTCGAGTAAGATACTTCGTATTGTGCGACTCAAAAGCGACCTTATTATCATGAGTTTGGCAGATACTCTCGAACGACCGCTCCGCAAAAGAGTAGATATGGTTATACTTTCGGCTCTCAGGAGAACTGAAGCTGTGCCATTTGTACCCGCGAGTGTAGACACCCAAGTCAGAAAGAGGCTTGGTGATCTTGCTCTTTTGGCGACGTCGCTTCTTCTTCTCATTATGCGCGGAGATCAGTGCACCATCGCTGTCCTCGGTAGCACTGCTCATGCTTGTCGCTGTGAGCGAGCGTCGATCCTGAGTGATCAATGGTCCAATGCTGTCCTGCGGTCCCATGGTTGGCGGGCTGGAGAGTGAGGGTAGAGGAGTGGTGAGAGAAATTTCGGGGGGTGTTGGGCGAACAAACGGCGAACTGGCGCTACGTTTGCGACCATGAGTGCCAACAGAGCTGCCCGTATCCTGACGAGGGTCACCTGTGGTCTCGTCGCTGGTCTTAACCTTGACCAAGATTCGTCCCTTGAGCTCCTCCGGAGACGGAAGAATGAAGCAGTTTGTCATCAGGGGCTCGAGAATGAGTTGCTCTTTGAAGGTATCCTTCATAATCTTGACCATTGCCAGCTGTTGCTCTGGATTGCAATGCACTTCGAGGGAAAGAATGAGAGGGAAATCGCAGGAGATGAAGGCGTAGCGGTTGATAACAGTGATACAATCGGCGAAAAGAACGCTAGTCGTCATAGTTCGTCCATGGGAAACGATTGGTCGCCCATCTGCACCATCCCAGCAGTCGATCTCCACACAGCGGCATCCCTGCTGCAGAGCGCTGATGTAGGCCTCAGTGCTTGAGGCACCGGCGACTTGACGGCCCAGAAGATAGGTATTATGAGAACTAGAAATGAAATACTCATTCAATGGTCGATCAAAACGTGACTGAGGAGCTCGGGAGGCATAGATGCCATTACTGGGCGAAGCCAAGAAGGCCGAAAAAGTGTCGAGATTCATGCGCGCTGGCGGCGCAAGAGGATTGACGTCCGATGAAGCATCAGATGGGACGCGTTGCTTCGACCTCCGAACAAACTTCTCAAAGAGAGCGATCCATTGTGCTCGGTCGGCGCTGATATTCTCTTTTTGCGCATCGCGCAGGAAAGCCAAGAATTCGTCTTGAGTCAGGCCTGCTTTGGGGTCTTCTGCGAAACTCTTGAAGATTTCCTTCACATCCTTGCGCTCCTTCAGACGCGAAAGGAAATCTTTGAACTCGGAGTAGTTCAACTTGCCATTACAAGCGGCATCAGCCTTGGTGAATTGAGCTCGGAGCATGTTCTTCGAACAGTTGATGTGTAAGCTGCGGCAGACACTCTCAATGGCGCCAAAGTCGAGACATTCCTCCTCGCCTGGTCGAGGTCCCTGGGGGAAAAGTCTGGACATCTCGCGCTGCCAATGGGCCTGCAAGACGCTTTCGCTCTGGCCAGACGCAGCGAGACCAGCCATGAGACCGATCCGATATCGGGAGATATGCTCAAGAGTAGTCACCCACATATCAAGAATGCGATCATTAGGAGCAATTAAGTGCAAGGTCTTGACAGCTCGGCCCTTGAAGCGCTCAGAGTCTGCAATCACAATAGTGAACCAACGATCCTCAAGATCTTCGGGTACCTGATGTTCTTCGCGATAGTTGCGCGCATCGGCACCTACTCGGATCTGTTTGATATCGTCGATATAGAAGCGCTTCGCAGGGTTCGAAGGGTCCCAGAAGACCTTCGCAGAGTCAAGGTCTAAAAAGAACCGAACTTGCTTGCGGCGCTTTTTCGTCACTTTAGTCAAAATGGTTCCTCTGTGAAGAGCAGAGTCCACTTTAGGCGCGACAGCGACAGCAGAGCCGCCAACCACTTCACGAGCTGACATCATTCGGCTCTCACTGCGAAGACTGGACGGCTCAGACCCGGCCCATGCGCCGAGGCCATCCAGAGCTTCGCTGGTTTCGTCCTCATTGCTGGACTCTAACGCATTGTCTCGAGTGGGTTGGCTGCTGGTCTTGCTATCACTGCGTCGGCGCATGATGACTGGCCCAGAGCTACGATCCCGCTTATCATTCTGAGTAGCGGATTGTCGTCTTCGAGTGAGCTTGTTGGCGGCGCCTCGGGATATGCGGCGCATGAGACCAGGGGCCTTGGAGGGAGCAGCCTGGTCAATGGCACCAGAAGTTTCGGGGACAGCCATCATAGACTCGCCAAGTTCAAGGGGAGCAGGAATTGGAAGAGTAGCTACTCGACCACGAAGTCCCTCGCTTGCGGGTTGAAGAGGAGTACCGGCAGGAGTCAAGGCATTTGGCGTACCTGGGCCGGGATAAGATGAAAGAGGAATGGTTGTAGGCGATGATGTAAAGGAAGGCGCAGAAGGAGGTGTCGGGTTCGGAGGGAAAGGTTTGGAAGCATGGTGTAAAGAGGTTGATCGAGGGAGAGATGTGGAAAGTTTTAAGCTTGGTTGAGATTCGGCATCCAGAGCCGGAGGTGAAGTTGCTGTAGCGTAAGCCATGGCGGCTAATCTGATGTCAAACCGGACAGCTCAGCTGTCAATAGGTGTGAGGAAGTCTTTTCGTGAACCGTGCCAAATCTCGAGTCACCTGGACTCTTTAAATGGCGAATCGATAACAACACAAGGGACCAGCCAGGCGTTCAAAGTTTGCAAGGATCCTCTTGGGTAAGGGATCCGAGTCAGAAGAATCAAAAGTGGTATGGCTCGACACAGTAAGAAAGATAATGGTACAGCCACGTCGTTAGCAGATATGATGGGTTACTGAACTCTGCATCTTGGCCTAGCTGTGATGCAATGCGGAGAACCCTGTGCGAGAGCGCCTCACGGGACAAGGCCGAGAAAGGGGAGAAAGATGAGGGATTTAGAGATGATGGAACAGAAGGTAAAGTTGAAGAAGAAGTAAAAAAAAGGCACTGATAGCAATTGCAACGGGCAGTGGCCCCGTGCGATATCAGCTATTCTTTCTCACGACAAGAAGAATCTCCGATAGTAGCCAGCGTATCGAAAAAGGACGTCACAGTAGGAATCCCAACGGGGAGGGATGATCTCCAACTTCCAAGGTTTCGGTCCGCAGGTATGACTTCTTCTTTAGGGGCCGGGCTGATACTATGAGCAACGTCCCAATGATACCAATGCTACCCCTCTTTCTGATTGTCGATCTACCGGTCCGTGGGGAAAGCTGCTGCTGCACACTAAAGGGAGTTGCGATATGGGCCAATTGATCGCGCAACCGAAGTGAACGAACGAGGGTGCACGCAGGTGCCTTATGGTCGGTAGCGGACAAGTGGAGAGGCGGCGCGAATCAAGAATCGCTAGATGCGCAGCGCATGCAATACCAACCTTGAATAGTTCCAAAAAAGAGCCCCAAAAAGATATTGCAGTGGCGTGTTCGGAAACAGGCGGCGGCAGCTCAACAAGGAATTCAGAAAAAAAAATTCGAAAATCAAAAATTCCAAGAAAATAAAAAGGACGATGAGCAGGGTATGTGTTCTAGTGTCGCGATGTGGCGATTGCGATTGGTCACAATTCGAGACTAGTGTGTTGCAGCGATGGGAGTACCCGTATACAAGGGTTGTAGAGGAACTTTCTTTCTTTTTTTGCGGCGCAACTCAAGGCGAATGCGATGGGAATGTGAATTGCGACACTTGCCAACGCAGTGGATGCAGGCGGTCCAAAGAGGAAAGACGAGGAATGGGCGACTGGACCGAACTGGAGGACTCGCTGATGTTGGATTATCTTCGCTCTTTAGTGCTAATTCTCGCAGAATCGCCGTGAGCTGATCCGTCGGTATTTGCTGCACGGTTACGTGGTGGCCAGTAGAAGACGGTATGCGATGTGGGTTTTAGAACTGCTTCCTGCAGCGGGAATCGTGATGATCATGCGACGGGGGTGTGGGTGAAGGAAGGACAAGACCAGCGTGATCCTTGAAAAATCGGTTCTTTTGAGATTGGAATGAAAATCGCGATGACTGGTGAGGATAGCGTTAAAAATAAGGGGGTGGTAGATTCGAGGAGTGTGAGATGAGGAAAAGAAGGGGGGGGGGGGAGGGAGAGAGGAAGGGAATGAAAAATAATGAAATCAATGAATCAATTCCCAGCGATTCCGCCGGGTTGGGATTGAAGCTGGGGTGGAGCGGTAATAGAATGACAATACCTCAAGGATCCACTGGGTATTTACCGTATTTTGTGACAGGTAATTTTGACCGTTTTGTGATTGCTTGGCAGCACGTGGTCTGTATGGAGTATAGTATAGAGTATATAGAGACAAAGAAAGAAGTATCTTTGAGTCAACTTGTGTCGAGTAAAGATGAGTTGATTGACTTGAGGGGATTCGAGTGGATATAAGAAGTATGTTTCAGGTATTGCAAGATGTACACGTTGTACTAGTGCAATCTTGCGAATATTCGAATGTCACTTATAGTACTCCGTAGTAGTGACAAAGAAAAGAAAATAGAGTAAAAGTTAGATGATTTATAGAACCAGAGGATCTTGCAAGACTTCAGAATTTGAATTCCGGGAGATGAAAGTAGCATTATCTGTAAAATGGAAAATGCCTTGCCTATGTATAGCCCCCGGAGATGAGGCTTAGAATGTATCAAATAGCCACCGACATCAAGGGATCTTTCCGAGAATGGGGCGAAAAGGAGTTGACGACCAGGGGACACCTCAAATTAAATAAAGATGCGAAGATCATGAACAACGCATAGCAACAGTACCCTTTATGGCCACAGATCACAGCCCAAGACGGAACCACAGACATGACCGCAACTTTCTACGGGGATTAGGTATGAATGAACCTCGGATAGGATAGGGTAGGGTTATCCATAGGCCATGACAGTCTGTACACCATACAATACAGAGTGTCTCCGACACTCCAAAGAGGGAGGGGAAGATAGAAAGACAGTCTACTGGTCAAAAATCGTGCCTATCAGCGTACAGAAGACCAGGGGTCTCCTTTGGGTTTGTATTAGCATATGGGATGACGATGTGGAATGACTGTCGCCCACTGGTGATGGGCAGATCTAGGAAGTCCGATGTCATTGGCCGATCCTTATAATTCCTGGAGAATGCCATCAACCAAACTGGGAGCCGATCAGTGTTTCAGATGTGAGAAGTCCGGCAACAGAAATGATGCTTGGTCAGAGCCCAATAGGTTACTCTGTACTAATACGGAGTATATCTGCGGTGTGTACGATGGACACTAAGAAAAAGGGATGAGAGGGTATCGGATCTCGCGACGGAGTATTTCCAGTGGAGAACTCCTTCACAGTCTATTCCATTCAGACTTCCATAGTTCCACGCCTATGTGCCGGGCTCCAGTTCCCCCACATCAGCCATGATTTTGAGTCCCAGGCTCGCACTCTTTCGTCCGGAGAAGATTGGCTCTGTACTCTGTACACCATAGTCATCAAGTGTTTAATGTTTATCCATTGGAGGACCTATTTGCGTGGTAGGAGGTCTCTAGTCAAATCCAAAACCCCATCCTCCATCCTCCTTGATGGATCCCCCAAATACTCAATTGTATAGCGCATACCTGGCCTTACCGCGGCCCACATCGCCGTCATTCTTATGTCCTTCGATGTATTTTGCCCAGCACCGACACGCTGGTCCCCGGGGGAATATTTGCGGAGCCCTCGGATTTTTGCGTTTTGATCTTTCGGAGACAACCTCCATAACTTGAATGAACTTAATCGTTGGGTCAACGACACTTAACATCCCTGTTGTTTTGAAAGGAAACACATCTACTAGAATTAATTAACATTATTATCTTTTGATTTTGATTTTGGTTTTGATTGTATGTTACAGCCCTTGTTCACTACGACCTAGTATGTGCCCAACCGGGAGTCAAGGGAGATTTAATTAAGAAGAAAAAAAGAAAAAAAAATTCTGTGTGTGGGTTGTGCCACAGACGGTCGATCACGATGCACATCATTATTCCCTCCTATTCGGCCCAAACGCGTAGTGGGGTGGGTTTCAAGTACACCGCAAAAGAGAGTACTGTAATCAATGGAGGAGAAACGATCCTTTGGTCAAATCAAAATAAAGGATAAGAATAGCAGAAAGGATCGCGGTGTACACCGTCATTTTGGCCGAAAAGAGGTGAGGCTGTGGCAGTGAAACGTTTTGGGCGGTGCAAAATGGTGGATCCGCAAGGATCGCCGGAGGTTTGGAAGAGATTGAGGGTTTTCCTTACTAGTTTCTCCTCTGACGAACCCTTGGTGGAGTGTGCGAAAAGTACAAAAGATGAGTTCAACAGATACTCCGTAGAGGGTTTGTTAGTCCTCATAATTTTCAACCAAGTGGGTTTGTTTTTAACTCTACAGTACTCCATACATTAATTACCTAGAGAATACTCATGAAAGTATTGTATAGAGACTCAAACTTGGACTTTGGACTATGCGCCCGCACGAATGTTCCCTACTACGTCAAATGCGTACCTGCGGACTTGCATGCATTTCGTGTCGATAAGCAGACAAGACGCGATCCCCTCTCCCCCAGGATGCGACCAACCGCTTGGTACATGCAGACGGTGAATGCGATCAGAACTTGTGCGGGGTCCCTCTCACCCCCGCGTTACCTGATGCGTTGGCATTGTCGTGCTTCAACGTTTCCTTGTTTTTTTTTTTTTTGTCGTTCTTTGTGTTTTGATTTCGTTGAGGGGGCATCCGTCGGACCCGAGCTGATATTCACAGTCCTACGATGTCGAGGCTTAGGCTTATCAACCCCTAGACTGCAGGTCTGCAGATGGAGAAGGTGAGAGATTACGCTGACCGTCGACCAAAGCGCCTACAGGTTGTCAGCGACTAGGTAAGTATGCGATAACGGTTCGATTTGAGAGATGGGGTTTGAATGTTCCCTTTGGGGGTAATCTGACACGATGTCGGCACGGCAAGAATCCGACTGCCTAGCTCTCTCATCTGTAGCAGTACTCCATACAAACTAGTACACCTATCCAATCTAATCTCAATATGACTCACGCTTGTTGCACCAGATTCGAGATGGTAGTGCCTTGCTGACTTTTTATTCTTTGGGGTTATTGGTCCGAGTCTTTAGTATCTTCAAGTCTGTATTGTCCGATCGATCCGTGCGCTGTCTTACACTAAGGCGGTTGTCGCGGTGTACTTGATAATGTGAACTTGAAGATATAAAATTACCAGTCCTGTATGGAGTATTAGTTACTGGCTACTAGCTAGTATTTGTAGTAGAATAGACGTCACAATCGCTGCAACGAGATGCTATCAGCAAATAGTATTTATTATAGTACTGCATGTGATATACCTATTGCCTTAACAAGTCCCTGTGAACTCGACTCCGGGGCCCACGACACCGCACCAATATGAACAACGACATCAACACCATCGTCATGCTAACTCCAGTTGTCCACTTATCACACGTGGCTAGAGGGTCCCGAGCCACTCTGACCTACTACTGTCCCATTACTCCGTAGAGTGAGGCAAGATGTCAATCTTGCGTGCTTTGGTGGTGCTCTGCGGGCCGTAGGGTCAGAGCATTGCAGGTCCAGCACTTAATCACATCGTATCGGGTAGTTTGAGTAGACCGCTCTCCTATTCACACACTGCCAATCTCCATCGTGGTGACATGAGCCAGTCAGCGCTCAGTATAGATCCCGAGTCGGTCGACGGTCGGCGACAATCCTGTTGATCCGCGGGAAAAGAGGGGTGAACGAATGGGGGTGAGGGGGCAGTTAGGATGATCGGAAGTGGTTCTACTACGCTAGAGTAATCTCCTCAAGTCCCTTCAACCCAGCAAGTGAGGAATCGTAAATCGCAAAGCATTCGAAATGGCTGTCCCGTCGCGGGTCTCAATTTGGCGTATTGTGACGTGCCCGGTGCATGAAACCCGGGCGCTTGTTCCCGTGACCCTCCCTCTATTTTATATTTACTTTTTGCTTTTTTATTTTCATGATATTATTGTTTTAATTTTCAATTTTCATTCGTCTTTAGAATATAATTGGCCTTCTTTTCTTTCTTTTCCCCTCCCAAGGCGCCCGTGATAATCGGGATGAGACAAAGAATACTTAAATAGATCAAATATGGCATAGTCTGTCGCAAAGAAAGGAGAAGAAATGTCTTACACTAAAAGTCGAGGGGGGATTCCTTCCAAGGTTCTTGGGTTCTTCCATTGGCTTGAGTGGGGGAGGTTAACGTTGCGCTGTTGAGAACCGGGGGATCCACCATTGACAGGGTCGTTCACGTAGGTAATGTATTATATACACAGTACAGTATCGACTATGGACAAGGCTGTACTTTAGCCCTGGAGGAATACGTATTCATTGCCCAACATGGTTAGCTGGCCATCGTGCAGACGTATGCAAAGCCATAGTGTTGATTTAGTGAAATCCATGGATGTGAATGACTAATTTCAGCCCTGGTAGTATACTAGTCAGTAGTTTTTGGGATTCCAAGTTGGCCGAGGTTGTCCAGATTATCTATATAACTAGAAACTGATTTAACTACTTCTGTATTTACTGATACTAAACTAGAGTGTTTACTGTAGTAACACAAATGGTATAGATGTGCAACAATGCCAAAGATTGGACTCGGACCTATTTGGGAACGAAATGTCCGGAGAAGTACATACTCCCCCCATGTACAGCTTGTAAGTAATACAAAACTACCAAGCCGTATCTCGCAGCCGCTCCTTGCTACGATCAGCAGCCCTAGTCAATTCCCCCGCTTTCTCTGATTCTGCCCTATGAGAATGGTCATGTCGACCACTTGAAAGAAAGTTGGCATTACCTGCTTATAATGGCCCCTTTGTACCTCCTGAGGGATTTAGTGCCCGAAATGTATTACAGACAATTTTCTATATTGTAACCGAGTTGATTGTATTTGATCATAATGACTAGGATTCCTTCTGTGATAAATCTCGTATATACTCAATATCGTGATTCTTCTCAATTGTATCTTTTGATGACAGTTTGAGTCGATTCGATGACATCATGAAGACGCACGCGAGTCTACCGTTGGTACCATACCATAATACACAATACACAGCATAGCACACACATTACGCACAATACACAGAATACCGTACATATCTGTATTCATCCGATGGTAAAATACGGCAAGACTCCAGTGACAGTCTCACACCCAGTCAGTCGGTTCCCTCCACAACCAATAATCGCCTGCAATCAAGAGCTAATGGGATGTCCAGGGGATCGTAAACTAGCCACTCACCGTTGAAACTCAGGGGTACACTCGATATCGTTAATTTATCGAAAGAAATTACACACACCCCTCCATCACCCTTCAAATCTTTGCAGAGAGGGACTGATCTTCAGGAGAGAAGGGGTGAATTATCTCCATTCCTGAGATTAACTCTCTCTCCGTCGGAATGGGCAGCTAAAAGTCGATCTACCAAACACTGTGTACAATGTACGAGCATGGTACATAGTACCATTCTCCTCGCCTCACTTCCCCGTTTTTCTCGCACGGCCACTGCATTGTTGGCGACCCAACTGGATGGAACCATCGCGCCTTTGAACAAGGGCCCCCAAGGGCTGCGTTGAGTCACTGACCTTCCTAAGCGGGGAATTTTCCCCCTCAAAGGGCTGGGAAGGATGACCCAGCCCTGATGCATCCTGCACTCGACAGCCGCAATGAAGGTACCACAGTATAGCTGTGCTGTACGGGGTAATCATGTACCTGCTGCCTTCATGCCAGTGTCCGACTTAAAAATGTCAGCTTGAAGTTCCTCGAGAATGTAGTGTCACGGTCCAATGGGTGGTGTTCATGCATCTATCTGAGCTATTCTCAACCAGGCAATAACAAAATATATCTCAACGTCAACACAACACACCAGGAAAGTGAAAGCCGCAATACAATCACAACGTGAATACAAAACCCACTTTCAAGGTTTGTCTCACAAGCTGCAGCTTGTCTCATGCTGCAACCACCTCCGGCTCAGCCCCCTCGACGGACGCTTCGATGCGTCTTCGATGCTCGATGCTTAATCTATTCCCGTATTATACTACCCCACTCTCCAGCCTTCCCATGCAAGAGGGTCATCCTGTCATGCTCACCCCACCGTGACCTTGGTCAATGGAATGCACTTGCCCGAGCGGTCAGTGGAGGTCACAGTTGACTGCTGGATCCCGTGGCGTGGCTGAAATTAGTCTCAGGCCGAATTGAAACTCCACCGAGATCACTTCACGTCCGTTGTCGGGCGTATCAAGATCATCCGTGATATCCGGTTCCTCGTCCCTTCTTTGATCCTTTGACAAGGAAGGTCGTCGTGTGGGTGTGACGTTACAAGGGTGAACGCAGATGCAATTTGGAGGTTCGCTCCGAGATAGTGTAACCGACAGGGAGTGACGACGCCTTTTCCTTTTCGAGCTCGGCCCTGTTTGAAATGTCCCATTTGTATACATCGCATCCTATGCCGCCGCGCAGCCGGCGTGGGATGATGTCTCTCATGGTGTTCTCTCACCGCTGATATCTCACAGTAAGATGGGTATTTACACCTTGTCAATTCTAACCAACACTTGCTACGTCTCGTAGGCATCAACCATCTGACCTTTCTCGAGATGTCCGCATGAATGACGACTTGCAGCTTCTCATCCGGAACTATCTCCAACGAAGAGAAAACTTGCCCATGAGAGGTCATGCGATTCGACAGGACTCTCTCCTTCCAATGCTAAGAGCTACATATTCCCGAAGTACATCCATACCCATATGATATGAGATCGACAGCAGTACATATTCACGGCAAATTACCGAGCTCCAATCGTATGACCAGTTCAGTTTCAGAATCCAGACAACTACATACAAACGGTACTTCCAAATACCAGGACCTCCTTCCGCACTATTTGTTACATGAGTCCCGTGGTCACATTCGCTTGTATTTCAAATACTATAGCAATGCTGGCTTCGAACGCGGTCAGTGGAGTAGATATCGTGACTTGGATCGGAAGACTATCATGTCCGAGAAAGAGTACTAGCTGGACCCAGCCTTGCCCCGCTTTCTTGAGATGTGTAGAGGCTCTTTCAGCCTCAGTGCATATCGCACGCTCCTTCAGGATCACATTGCGCCGTGGTAATTGCCGAATTAGTGTCAGCTAACTCCTGTGGCTGCATCGACTATACTAGTCTTTAGAGTCTATCTTGTTTGATACAGCAAGAACATCCTCGTTTACAAGTTTCAGCTGAAAAAGGTTCAAGCAGCAGAGTACTCCTTACAAGGACCCCGAATCGATCATTCTAGCCAAACTATTTCCCAGCGTTTCAAAACCCATGAGCTAATGGTATAGCCGATCTGTGGGGGATTCGCGACGTTTCGAAATTTCGGGCCGCGTGGACTCCCTCTCGAAAACTCTGAGCTCGATCTACTTGAAGCACTCGACTCGAGTTCATGGCCAACTAAACGTATCTTTAGGTTATTTACAGCTCTGGCCCCGGCCCCCAATCAAAGAACTAGGACTGGAACGGAAACATTATCACGGCCGTGTGGATCCATCGTGGATCTGGAGCTGAAAATAGCTGGATAACTCCGCTTGAGCGGGCCACGACCATTCATCTTCCCGCTGTGGACAACGTGGCTTCCAGAATGCAATGGAAAGAAACAGCCTTGTCTATTGTTACGTCTTACCTGCAGTCACTGGTCTTGTCATTTGGACAACAAGATGCGTTGGCAAGTGCATTGTAACCCCTCATCAGCTGAACTACGCAGAACTGAGGCTCGGCCGGATCCAATTACCGAGAGAGCGTGATTTCTCATTAACTATACTTGTTTTCTCAAGTTCCTTGCTTTCGCGACTTTGCGCTTGGACATTCGCAATTCGCACTGGCCTGAAATGAAGGGCGCGGCGCGGGAGAGCCGGATAGCCTCAGATATCGTTGTCAACGCTCCTTCTCACCCGCGGTCTTGGCAGCCATCGTTTGATTCATAACCAGCGAAACGTATCAGATCAACCTTTGTGGATCTTGTCTTGTTCCTAACCGGCTCTCTGTTGTGAATTCCGGGTATGGTGGGATCCAGCAATTAGAAACACGGCATTTAATCATTAAGATTGTCCGATCGCTAACTCCTCTGATCCTCATGTTTGATGGTTCCCCCCTGCTTTCCCCCCCCCATCCCACCCACGTCAATCCTGTTATGGCATGCATAGAGTATTCCCAGGAGTCAGGACGGAGTGCGTCTGAAACATGCGAAACCGGCACTCCGGGACTATCAGCACGAACCGTTGCGCGCCCAGTTAAGCGTTTCGCGCAAATTGCCCTAATTTGCGCATATACTGAGCATCAATTTCTTGATACGAGATGCGGAAATCTGCTTAACTAGAAGAAGAACATGTAGCGAAGATAGCCATTCTGTGCTTTGACTGGTGTATCCTCGAAATTAACACGAAAAAAATAATTAAAAATAAATAAAATTCTCAGATCACATTCCAGTGTCGTTCCACTTTTCATATCGCTACAACAATATCTTCCCAATTAATGTGAAACGTCATTACATACATACAATACCGGGGGAAAGACTTGGATCTGAATGGCTCGGATTCCACCGGTAAGTGTAGTACGAGTGTTCTAAGGTGGTAAGGTAAAAGGCTTCGAATTCCAGGTAAAGATTATACAGGAATCGGGGTGATTGGGAGAGAGTTCTTTGGAGGGATTTTGGTAGGCTGTCTTACCTGTCAGATTTGGTTGCTCCTCGCTACCAAAGCTGGTGTATTGTGGGAGATACGGTACTCTTACGGGTGATCCATAAATACGAGACTGACTTCGTGTGGGGAAGAGCCTTGATGCCTGAGATAGCCTTGAGAAACTGTAGATTGGTATAGAAGTATCAAATGAACACTCTCTTCACATTTGCATGGAAAATTGTAGTTTGTAGATGGGACGATTCGAGTCGATATGGGTTTGAAGCGGTTGAAAATTGGCGGTGGATGCTATCTCCGCCTTTGCTTCCCCTCAGCAGGCAGTCACTTTGAATATCTTCGGAGCTCGAAGACATGCAGCAAGGATTCGCCATGAGTACAACTCCTATGGCTCAGTCGAACTCCGTGGATATAGAATTCACAAAGGAATTACCGAAGGTCGAGGTGGGTATCCTCTACGCACTTTTCCACCTAACATTGCAAGAATGTCAAGTTGATCAAGTCTAGTTGCATGCCCACTTGAGTGGCAGTATCAGTCGCCAATGTCTTCATGAAATATGGCAGCGAAAGAAGATGCAAGATCCCGATTTTCCAATCGAAGATCCTCTTATTCTAATGCCTCCGGGAAAGGTCGACTACACCCTTCAAACGTATGTTACTCTGATATGCCATCAACTGATGACCCACGCGCATCAAATAATTCACACCTCGATTTAGCTTCTTCCAAGTCTTTTCAAAGCTCATTTACGAGTTATGCAATGACCTCGAAAGCATAGCATACGCAACAACCTCCTTATTAGAAGACTTTCTCAACGATGGCGTTCGCTATCTAGAGCTCAGAACGATCCCCCGACCCAATCCCAGCGCCAATATAAGCAGAGAAGCATACCTCGATACAATTCTAGACACAATCAATGAATTCAAAACAAAGACACAAGAAATGTCCGTATACCTCATTCTCGCCATAGACAGAGGAAACTCAACAACCGAAGAAGCAAATGAAATCATCGATCTCGCCATCACTAATATAGCACGCGGGGTTGTCGGCGTCGACCTCTGCGGAAACCCGACGCAAGGCGACGTCACAATTTACCGGGATGCATTCGTCCGTGCCAAAAGTTATGGACTCGGACTGACGCTGCACTTTGCCGAGACACGCGCTTCTGCGACGCCAGTTGAGTTGGAGGCGTTGCTTACTTTCCAGCCTGATCGACTTGGGCACGTCATTCATGTTCCCGATGAGGTGAAAGAGGTGATTATTCGCCGTCGGATTGGGTTGGAGTTATGCATGTCTTGCAACGTGCATGCTAAGTTGATTGAAGGAGACTTTTTGGATCATCATTTTGGGACGTGGAGACATACTGATTGTCCGATTGCGTTGTGTGTTAGTTTACTCCAATCCCCTTCGAAGTATTTCTCTTGAAACATTGTTTTTCTTGCGGTTTCTGTTTAGGGATGATATTGACTCAGAAGCAGACGGATGACGTGGGGTTCTTTTGCAGCCCTGTCTCGAATGAGTATCTTCTCGCTGCGCAGCATTTTGGACTTGACCGTGTGGACTTGGTTAGGATTGCGAAAAAGTCGGTGGATTCTATATTTGGGGGTGAAAAGGAGAAGGAGAGACTGAGGAAGATGTTGGTGAATTTCGCCAGGACATGATAACAACGTGTGTACCACGCTCTAATGACGCTAAATTCAGGAAGATCGTTCAAGTATGGTCATTATTGATAAGAAAAGCGATAAATAAATATTCATCCGATTGCGTAGCGGAAGAAAGATAAATGAATAATGATATAGTGGACTATATCATTATTTTTCCAAGAGTTGCTACCATGGGCATTGATCTACTCCTTCAAATCTCGACACCTCCCTTGAGCACATCTATCACCTTTTCTTGAAAGTCAACTGCAAGAGTAGGTCCATCAGTTCCGCGAAAGTCCCCATTGAGACAAGTAATCACCGCTTTAGTGTATCCAGCTCCCATCTCTTTTGGTAAATTGATAGTTGCCAACGCCACCAACTCTTCAAGCACCTGTGTCGGCCTCGGCAATTTTCCACTCTTCTCAGCTTCTCGTATCTTCGCCTCCATCAACCGGGAGAGAGTAACCCACAATCCAATCTCAAGGAGTACTACGCCCAACGCATAGATGTCATGTAAGCGATTGAATTGTTGCGTTGGGCGACCTTGACGACGCGGGTGACGATAGAGATTCGGCTCAATCTCAAAGTCGGATTGCATGTCTGTGTGCTGCTGCTCAGAGCGTGCATAGCCCCAGTCACTCAGATAGGAGATGATTTTGTTTCCAGGATCTGGTGTCAGTCGCTGCTTGTACAGGTTTGATGCGTTGACTCCGGACTGCGTTTCGAGGAAGAGGAGAATTCCCCTGCTCCAGATGTTTTTATGGACCCATGAGGAGGCGTGAACGTTGCTAATCGTCAAGGCAAGGGTATATGCCATGCTGAATCGATCATTGAGTAAGGGTCTCTTGAGGGGCCGCTTGTTTGTGCTATCCACAGCGTTGATGAAAGCATGAAGAGTCGTGAGAGACGTTCCTGTTTCACCATCAGATGCAGGAAGCTTGTAGAGAAACACGGATCTTTCTTCGGTGGGCTGATCGACAAAACCAATACACTCTAGAGCAAAGATTTTGGGCTGATCCAAAGACTCTGATGATGTGTCAGTGAAAGTTGAATTCTGCAGAAGCCAGGCCAGGTTGCGAATAGGTTCCTTGAATTCGTCGATTACACATTCATCGAGATCATCACGCTTGAGCATACTTTCATACTCGTGATACTCGATGATGACTGGTGTATCTTTGGATTCAGCGCTAGACCATTTTCCAAGCTGGAATTCCCCTGTTGGTTTTCCTTCCTCCGTGATGGTACCAGTTAAACCCTGATAATCTGCCGGTGCCTTAGTTGCAACCAACTCGCGCCTCTTCATCACTTGATCGAGGCCACTATCTTTGATCCCCTGGCTATCACTCTCTGCCATCCGAGCAAGTGTGTCCTGAGACATATGCTGCATCAGATTACGCAGATCTCCAGACCATTTGGTATATGCTTCCAAAATACGATAAAGCTTTTTCTTATCGAAGAGTGACCAGTCATAGCCTTTGAGCTTGAGGCTTTTGGCCTTTGATTTAGCCCTTTCCAGCAAAGATTCTTGGATCTTGGTCTTCTCAGGCTCAATCTTGTATTCCTCATCCACGAGGCCGTACTTCGCAGCGACTATCTCATACTCTGCCAGTGTTTTTCGCATTTGCACCAGCAGATCCCCCACGGTCTCAGCTATGAAGGGATCCGCTTTCCCCGGGAGCATCAATCCATGATCTGGATGAAAGAAGCTTCGTTTGAAGAATAGGAGAGTGGAAAGTTGGACATTTAACTTGACTCGTATTTCGGCCCGATCATCGTCAAATGCCTTGACATCTGAAATGACACCTTGGATGAATACGGTGACTTGGTAAACTTGAGTTATAGCCGTTACCGCCGTGCCATAAAAATCCATCGTGACTGAAAATGAAAATCAAGATGAATATGAATGACAGAGGCGATGGGATCAGAACTTGCTGACATGTTGGAGGGGCTGAAATTGAAGCCAAAAGCCCCCAGTCAGCACTAAGCGATAACTAACTGGGATAGGCAAAATCAGTTGGACATAAAACGGCTTCTTCGTAAAAAGCCCCGCAGCTCTGCAGAAAAACGAAATATGACATTTCTTTTGTCTGTTTTCTCGTCAAGTTTGTGAAAGCCAGATGAAGAAATGGCTGACCTCTCCTCCTACGATGATATTCTCAACTCCATCGACGATGAAAACTTCTACTCTGTAGATGGCGAAAGCCTTCCATCTGATCTTCAAGAATGGTCTAACTCTGCAGAGCTTGAAGAGATTGATCTCGAGAGCCTCAATCTCTCTAAATCCGATTCATCATGGGTTGATCCACTAGAGTCCGCCATTACTTCTACCAGCAATGGGTCTGCTCCAGTACTCAGCACTCTCTCTCAATTCACTGCTATCCTCTCACAGACTGGGATACACGGACCTCGTATCCTGAAATCAATCAATCTCTCGTCTCGAGGCACCAAAATCGGCTCCGGTGCCCAGTTCACCGTTTTTAAAGACCCTACTTTTGAACGAGAGGTCATTAAACGCGTCAATGTTCCTCTTTCAAGCAAAGCCACCCAGCGCTTTGCAGCAAGTGTGGATTATAGGCTTCAGCTGAGGACAATAGCACTCGAGGTTCTATCATTATGTAACCCGGTTCTACGTGCACATCCGAATATTGCGAGTCTTCTCGCGTGGGGCTTTGATTACCCGTTCGCAGATATGGCTGTTCCCATATTATTCATGGAAGAGGCATTGATGCCACTGAGTGACTTTCTGATCGTCGAGAAACGGAGTGTGGATGTGAGATATCAGCTTGCACTCGATACCACGAATGGTCTGGAAGCGTTGCATAATACCCGGATTGTGCATGGGGATGTCAAGCCGGACAATGTGCTTGTGTTTATTGGACCGAATGAGAAAGTCCCCTTTCGAGCCAAGTTGAGTGATTTTGGAGTATGTATCGATCTTGAAGCGCCTGACAGGAAATTTACCTTAAGTGATTATCGAGGTACCCCAGCATGGCTGGCCCCTGAGGTGATAAATGGGGATATCTCTAGGGTTGGCACTTTCTCACCCGACATCATGTTTAAATTTGATGCGTACAGTCTTGCGTTGGTCCTTTTGTCTGTCTTTACGTCTGATGGAAAACCCCCGAATTTGGAGAAAGCCCCAGATCAAGTTCGGGATTACGTTATGAGAGTATTTAAAAGTCAGAAGGATATACCTTCCGAGATGATGATGGATATTCGAAAAGCAATTCTGAAGCTTTTGGCCGAGGATCCCTGTAGTCGCCCATTGCCAAACCAGACACTGTTAAAAACTAACACGTCTGTATATGGGTCATGGTATGGTGGTTTGTCTCGCTTTGAAACTTCGGATGGTTGCTAATTACTGAATCTAGGCTTTCCTCGATTCAATCAAGTCCCTCGACGAATAATTCCACCCCTTCAGGTGTCATTGATCCGTTATACAACAAAGGCCCTCTTTTCTGGTATAGATTGGATGAAAGCATCCGCAGAGAGCTTGAAATGCAACACGCGCTGAGCAAACAAGGTGATGCGCCTGCATTCACAGGAGATGTGCTGCTTGGGATGGCCCAAACAATAACCGGAGAAAAGCCCTTGTATCTTGATCGACTGCTCGCCTACTTGGGTGACTCTGCAAAGGCTGGATTCTCACCCGCAAGAGCGATATATGCACAGATCATGGAGGCTCACACACAGGAACTAGAATTCAGTGAAGATGTACTAGACGACTGGATGCTTCAGGCGGTCGCTGAAGGATATTTCTTTGCGAAACCCGGAAAATTGGAAGATGAAGTCGAGGGGGCTAGAGCCCAATTCAGGGACAAGGGAGGCTTTTGCTCAGATCCTTTTCTGGCAAAGCCTGATGTGAAAGCCGCGGCCAGCAAAGATAAATGCCTGGACTGGATTGAACAAAGGGGATGTATCGTTGATCGTAAAGGGAACACTCTGCTACACGCAGCCGCAGCTTATGGGGCAGGGGATATGTTGCGGGAAATACTCAATGCCAACAAGATTGTTATTGACATAAAAAACGACAATCTCGAAACGCCTTTATACAAGGCATTTCAAGCAGGACAAAGCAAGGCTGTTGAGATTCTTCTTGACTACGGAGCGAGTGCATCAAGCAGAACGCTACAGAAGATTTCTCCTCTGCACTGGCTATTCAATATGCCGGAAAATTTGATCCAAGCCATCGTAAAGCGGATGGTTGAAAAAGGCGCAGATATCAACGCAGTGATAGAACCCGTGGTTAAGGACAACAGTGGCGGGTTCCCGGAGAAGATCCAGATTTTTCATTAGTATGTTCTGCTCTGTAATCGATCGAAGAAAAAATTGATGCTAACAGTCCAAGTCCATTTGAATTGCCCCATGGAACACCCTTACATTGGGCTTGCTGTTTCCGCAATATAACAGCGATTGATACTCTCATTTCTTTCGGAGCAGATATCAATGCATTCTATCACGGCATGGACGCTTCAACCACTCCACTTGCATTAGCAGCATATCACGGCGATTCTGAAATTGCAAAGCATCTAGTATCCCGCGGTGCAGAAGGGGCGCTCCTCGACTCAATGGGTCGAAACACATTGCATGGAATCACCAAGTATCTCCCGGACAGACATGGTTATTTGCCTCATCAATGGCATTATTGGATCCGCCATGGAAACTGGGATAATCATTCGATGCAACTTACGGATTTAGTCAAGATTTTGGTTGCGGCCGGAGCAGGTTTGAATGCCAAAGACAAGGGGTATCCCCCTATGACGCCTGTTGCGGCGGCCGCTGACTTGGGAGTCTGGGATGGAGGAGTAATAAGTGCACTTCTGGCTGCTGGGGCTGATCTGAAAGAATCTTTACTGTCAGCCGGGGATACAGTCTTGCATTGCTGGGTCTCAATCACTGGACCACGATTGGATTACCCCAGATCATATATTCCAACCTTGCAGAGGATTGTTCAGGCAATGCCAAGTCTTGACATTCCGAACAAGTATGAGGAGAATACACCATTGCATTTGGTAACGACAATATACCACTCCGAGGATGAGTTTGAGGCTGCTTGTGATGTCTTACTAAGTCACTCATCCCCAGCAGATATCAACAAAAAAACACGCCGTGGAGAATCTGCATTGTCAATAGCTTTGGAAGCTGAAATAGCCCCCGAAAAAAAAGGACGTTTCCTACTTCAAAAAGGTGCTAATGCAACTGATACCAACAGTCGCGGGAGAGATATTCTCTACTCGATTGCCAATAATGCTGTTCTTAGTGATCAGACTAGCCATGATCTCATGCTGCATTTTTTGGATTCCCTCGGTCCTAACCCGCAGGAAGTTTATGAAATTCACTACCTCAACAACCAAAATAGCCATGATTCTATAGCCGCAGCTGCAGCTCGCGGAAAACCTCGAACCTTGGCTCTTCTACTTTCTATTGGATTGTCCAAGAATGTCAATAAACTTGATAGATCCAAATCACCCCCATGGACGCCGTTAGATCAAGCTCTTCACTCTGCCGAGATAAGTCGCCGTGCACATATCGAAGGACTAGCATCTTATAAAGCCGGTGTATCTCGCACCCATGCCTTGGAACAAGATCTGGTGTATGATAGCAATCAAGGTCCACCGGTTCGTGCGGCGGAAGCATACAAAGACTTTCCTGACGTTATTCGAATACTACAAGATGCCGGTGCGAAACGACGATGTGATTTGGAAGATAACGGCGATGGCGATTATATTGCACAACCAGCTGAATGGGACAAGCATGAGATGCCGCAGTACGGCTTCAAGCCTGAAACGCAGCCGAATGTTGAGGCTTGGCAGGGGCTTTATGAATTGGCCAGATACAAAAGTGGATGGAAATGGCTCCATATGTTCATCGGGGGAAAGAAACGCTGATATCGGGGTTAGGCATTTCTTGGACCCCAAAATAAGAAGCTATCAAATTCATCGCCTCCGTAGCTCCCTTGGCAGACGTATGAGGGCGGTTCGGCAATATCGAATGCCCATTTGGAAGTATGTTAATTGCAGTATGAGCTTGGCAAGGGGACTGACTTTCCTATCTCTCGCCAAGTAAAATGTGAGCAACTATTTCTAGGGCTTGGATGAAACCTAGAACAACATGCAATCTATGCTCCATGATGCCGATAAAATATCACATTTGCCGCGTTTCGATTCCAGTTCCAGGGAATTGGAATAGATTCTCTTCATGATTGCGGGTAATCGGACGCATTAAATGGGGAGTGTGCACTATTAGGAGTCATGTCTTAGGGCTAAGAGCAGAGACAAACACACTGAGAGCCTGGAGATTATGATAAAGTCGTGATGCTACTAATTATAGCAGCACCCGTGAAAATGTATATCGTAGGGCAGACCTGAATGATTTCTCCCCTCGCTGGTGTTACAGCTTTATTTATCTATTCCTTGAATAATGGCCTAGCAGCACCTAGTTGCTACAAAACTCTTTGTGTCAAACTTCGAATGCGGCTGAGGCGAACATCTTGAAAATTATAGAACAGCCATTCAAAAAAAAAAGTAAACGAAATGGTTAAAGCAAAGTGAAAAGAATAGACTTGGAAGGATTGAGCAGTAGAACATCGCCATGGAGAAAATTTTGGGATGATGAGAATTTCCCAAGGAATCATTTGGGGCCAAAAAGATCGCATATGTCGTTCTTAAAGCCGAAGGTTCAAGGGGGTTAGATGTAACTGCATACCCTGATAAAGATCGGCATCGTGGCGTTGACTAACAGGAGAAGGGTCCACAAGGAAACGGTGGCGTCTGGGGGCGAGAGTTTCTTCATGGAAAAAGCACTAATATCATTGGAAGGGACCTGCTTTTGCCTGCAGTCGTGCCACAGTTCATTGCATACAGAGGTAGTCTGGTGGAGCGTTTAATGAAAGATTCTCGTTTCAAGACAAGGTCCGTTGCTGTCAGCATCAGGTACTTGTGCTGATCTTTTGCTGAAATGAAACTCTGTGATAGCCTTCTTTTACCTCACTTCTTTCTTGGGAGATTTTATCGGCCATGGTCTCATGGCGTGACACAAAAAATGGCCCGTAAGCAACGCATAGATCGTCAATTTCATACAAGATGCTGGGTGATACAGGGACCGCCAAGCTTCCTTTTTGATAGACAGCGAACAGCTTCGAATCTATATAAACCTTTCCATCCATGGCTGAACACGGTCACTCAGATCATCCTCAAGCACTGGTGCATGGGAAGTGTCCATAACAAACCATTGTCTCCTTTTTTGAAGTCCTATTCAAACCAACCTTGGAAGTTGCTGAATAATCCCAGTCTTCAAAATGCGTTTTGAGCTCGCCGGGCGAGCTTCTTTGCTCGCCTTGCTGTCATTTTGGATGGTTCTGCTTGTTGCCCCAGGAGCTTTTGCATCCGATGGCATACATCGAATGTTGGCAAGAAGAGCTGTTTCTTCGGGATCCGGAATCTCTTCAAACACTAGTTCAAGTCACCCTGGAACCTCTTCATTCAGACCGACTACTATACAAACCCCGGTTCCCTCTCCTATTACTAGTACTAGCAGCACTAGTAGTGAATTGTCTTCTGGGAATCTCCTCGCAAGCTCGGAAGCCGATGCTGGACCATCCACTGTTCCGACGTCCCAAGGAGGCTCCTCGACTCCTTTCAGGCCTACTCAGCCCAGCTTCCCTCCTTCGAATCCACCTTCAAAAACTTCTAGTCGCCCTTTGATTCCCTCCCAGGGTACTACAAAGAGCGATACAACCGACAGTGCATCAAATGAATCTAGTTATATCCCTAATCCTAGCGCTGACACTGTCATTGGTTCGAGTACGGGTACTACCTCAACAACTAACGGCGCCGAAGAAAGCTCTTCCTCTGGGGGCCCGGCTTCGACTCCTCGCCAGCCAAAGCCCACAGGCAGCAAAAAACCTCTCTTCTCAAGTATACACACCGTGGTGCCTATTAGCTCGACAAATGTGATAACAGAGGGCAGCACAACCATAACCAACGCTGTCACTGCCTCATCAACTGTGCCATTTCCAATCACTCTTAACACAGATGATCCACAAGCAACTTCGAGCGTTAGCTCTCTACAAAATGACATATCAGTGACACTTATTCCAATCATTTCAAAATTGATCGACACACCGGATAAGAAAAAGGCACAGGATGTCATTGACGAATTGGATAAGGTGAAGCCAGAGGCTAAGGTAAAGAAAATGACCATGACTCGACTAGTTCATTTTTGCTGATAATAGACTTAATAGAATCTTTTGGATAGAATTGATCCCGACTCGAAAGGATCAACCGACTCTTGCAGTGGCGGCGGAAATCCTCTTTCGGACCTGATCAAAGCCGTCACATGTATCGACGATGGACTAAACAAAGTCAAGTCTGAGGTTGAAGAAGGCATTAACAACGAGTTTTCCGATACAAAGGGTCTAGAAGAGATAACTACTGAAATGACTGATCTGACTGAGGAATCGGATAACGAAGATGATGAATCATCCTCATCGTCGTCTTCGTCGACCTCTTCAACCTCCGAATCGTGTACATCGACCACTACGGAGGATATTTATGTGGAATGCTCTGCTGCATCGGCTCCTGGCCGTAAGAGGCAAGCGGCAACATCTTGCACTACATCAACCAGAACAGTTACGGGCTGCGATGTCTCTGCTTTCACTACGACAGAAACGGCAACTAGCACGTCTTCGGGAGACTTTGAGCAATGTGGCACTGGATGTGCATCTTGCGCGTCTCTTTCAACTCCGACCGCTACATCAGCAAGCAAAAGAGACTTGGATCTCACCAAACGTACTCTTACGAAGCCCCAGGATGCCCCATACAATGGCGATACAGGCGCATTCTTGGTCGATCAGTATGTATGGGCTGAATGGGTCCCTCTTGGAACTGGTGGAAGATCAAACCCTACAGCTCTATATCATGAGCTCAAGAATGAGCGATATGATATGGCTGTTCAAGGTCTTTACGGCTGTACATCTGTGGTTGTCGTCTCAGAGAAGGCAGTATACATGTCCCACTTCTGGGAAGTGCCAGGTTTCAGTCAGGGCGATTGGGGAATTGGCAGTCAACAAATATTTGAACAAGAAGTCTTGACTCCTCTGGAACATGGCGATGGTGGCTCATCAATTACCGGTCTACGACAATACGCTGGGAATAATGGAGCATTCTCTAGCCAATATCGACCAGCAGCATACATCATTAGACCTGGTAGCTCAGGTCGACCTGATTATGATAAGGCATACGACAAGAAGGTTGATCAGATCGTTGAAAAGGTGAAGAACATTCTGAGTGTCTCGACTCCTCCGATCCCCATCACTTACACCCGTGTCGGAGGAAATGACTATTTGATACCCCAAGGCAAAGTGCTTTTCCAGTATGATCCTGTTGAGTCTCGTCAAGCCACCGACAGCTGCCCTATTCAACAGGCTATGGAGCGACTCTGGGTGGAAAACAAACCGCGTTATGTTCACCAGAGATACTGGGTAGCTTATGATGATCAGAAGGTACAGTCGGGCAATCAAAAACGTGATTGTCCAGCTGACGCAACTCCTGGTGGACAAGTGCCTCTACCTTCGGGATATGAGTCCGAATCGGGTTCAGTTCCTTCGGGCACTTCATCCTCCAGCAATAATTCCCCTCCTCATAGCTTGACACCAACACCAAGCAAGCCATTGATCTCTTCAACCCCAAATCCCATTGCTACCCCAACAAGCTCCGAGACAACAACATCTACTGAGCAATCAACGACCAGCAACCAGGCTACGCCAACCGCAGACTCTACTACGACTGAGGAAGCCAGTACTACAACCGAAGAGCCCACGACCACAGAAGAGTCTGTGACTACAACTGAGGAGCCTCCGACTACTACTGAGGAGCCTGTGACTACAACTGAAGAGGCACCAACTACTATAGAGGAACCTCCACCTCCCACTACCACCACCGCAGCACCGGAACCAACTGCACAATTAGCGATTGCCTATGTTGTCAACGGCATGAGCAATTACTGGAGTGTCTTCCAACCCGAAATAGGTGGCGCTCTCCAGTGGTGTGGTTCATCAGGCAAATTCGATGCTAGCGGTGATATATCTCTGAAGAATGTTCCATACCCGAGTGGCGACAACGACCTCGATTTCGAGGTGGACGGTATGGAGGATTGCGTCTACTCTTCTGACTCGGATGAAACGGCAGGTACTCTGAGCTGCCCTGACCTAGCGAAGGATGTCGAGTGCACTGAGATCGAGGATCAGAGCCAGGAGGACTGCTACGGCGTCCTGAATGCTAAGATGGTTGTGCCTAAGGTCTACTGCGCGTGGGCATAGAGGATCTTTGTGAGACATGTATTGGTAGTATATTCAGACAAATATCGTATTTCAAATAGCTGCTCGATCAATTTGGTCTAAGCAGTTCAAATATTTTCAATGTTCCGGCATTAAGCTACTAACGACTGTGATATATATTCGCATCGTGAAACCGGGCAAGGTACTTCTCTCTACTCGTAGTTTCAGTTTTCATGATCAATGTTCGAGATTACATAGGAAAGCATGCTAAAGTTTATAGCTCATAATTCCCTAACTGATTCTACTGATTCTACCACTGCCCAGTCTGCCAGGTGGGAGGTACCTACCTTATTAACGAGATCGATGACAATTATCAAAGGGATTTCTTGACACCTCGACCTAATAATCCAAAAGACTTCCAAGAACTATTGATCTATTTGGCCACCTTAACAAGTAATGTTCTACTCAAATTTTTGTCATCTATACTCGACTCATATGAGCCTCGAGACAGTGGCAAATTCGAATGTTTTAATGGAAGTATAAAAGTGGATCTCGACTACCCCAATTGGGTTTCCGACGAGTGGAGGAACATCAAAGCGCTCGCTTCACTTCGAACTTCCACCTTCCACCACAACATCTCCCCGATTGCCAACTTGAGTCCCCGCCGGATAATTGCATCATATTGAAGGTTACGGCTCAGCTACAGCCTCAAGAAATTACTCTACCCGATGTTGCCCACAGCAGCATTATAAGAGATCAGGTTCTTGCTGCTCCTCAGTTGCAATTCTCATCAATTATCCAAGCCCAGCTTCTCTCACTTCACATTGTTTAATTTTCACATCGATACTACGATCATATCACCCGCTACAGCTTGACCTTGTCGCTCAATATGGTTTCTAGCAGAGCACTTCCTCAGACCTTAAAGTCCATCACAGCCACCAAAATCAATGAGCTTAGCAAGCAGCGCAATCTTTTCGATAAGGCCAAGGCTGAGATTCGCGAAGCTTCAGAGGCAGCTACAAATCTACATATTCGTGCTCAAATCCTTCTTGATGGTGTCTCTCGTCTCAAGGGATACCCTAAAGATGTATTTGACCAAACCGACGAGGACCTGGAGGGTGGATCCGATGATAGCGATGATTCAGATGCGGAGGTCACTACCCTTGACATGGGACAGTTACAGCGAGCAGATCACTCGAACATTCGTCGATTTCTCTTGCAAAGTCGATATGACTCCTCCATTTCAGATGAGAGTCTGCAGAGATGGATTGATCAACTCCAAAATGAGCTTCAGTATTTAGAGCTGAAGCATGACCACGCATCTTTCTACAGCAGGCTCGTCACAGAGTGGCTGACCCAGCTAGATGCGCAAACTCTATCTGCTTTCAGCCAGGGTGAGCAGTCAGATTCTGGTAAGGTTGATGCCGGCTTTGAAAACGTCGGCCGCGCGGCAATGCATGAACAGCGAAAGCAGTGGGAGTCATTGGTATTCACCGCTGCCAACCACGTTGAACCAGAATCTGTTCGTTCTTACCTCGATGGACTTTTTCACAAGGATAAGTTGACAGATCAAGCCTTCAAGGAGCTTCGCGAGAGCATTCAGAGGTTCGGAAATGATCTGATTGTTGAGGGCGAATGGCTGAACGTGGAGACACTCGAATGGGTTTCCAAAGCATTGTTGAAGACAGACTTGCTTAGCACCGAAAAGACAACAATTCTCAAGGAGTTTATGCGCAACAAAGAAGTGACGCAGGAGGTTGCCGATGTACTCAACATGCGGCTGGCTTCCCTTGATAGTTGGAAATGGAGTGAGGATGGAATTCCTATCGAGATGCGTCGCCAGCTGAATGGTAAATACCGGGTCTTCATGGACGAAGATCTCCTGGACAGCCTCATGCTTCAGTATCTTGGAACGAAATGGGCAGTGAAATTGCGAGAGGTTTTTACAGCATTTCTCTCGTCGCATGCTTGGACTCCCATCCAACAGAACATCCCAGGCGAGTATATGGAGCGACGCAAATATTTCTATGATAAGCCACGTCCTGCCAGGAACCAATGCATAAACAACCTACGAGAGAAGACTTTCAAAGAAGAATACTTCATGAGCCAATTGCCTGATTCTATTAATGAAGGTGCTCGGGATTACGACGACAACTCTCATGTTAAAAGTGCCCTGAGCACAAAACACTCTCTCCTCCATCGATTGATTACAGAGTCACTCATCCAGAAGAATTTGAGAGGCGAATTCACCGCGATTCGATCTGACTACAAGTGGTTCGGCCCAGCTCTACCACACACGACTGTTTTGACTGTTCTGGACTACTTTGGCGTTCCTCAGAGGTGGCTGAACTTCTTCAAAGTTTTCCTGGAGGCTCCGCTCAAATTCGTGCAAGATGGTCCCACTGCACAAGTACAATCTCGCAAACGCGGAATCCCTTTGAGCCATACTCTGTCGGATTGCTTCGGCGAGTCAGTTCTTTTCTGTATGGACTATGCAGTGAATCGAGTTACGAACGGAAACATTCTGTACCGATTGCATGATGACTTTTGGTTCTGGGGAACTGGGAAGGACTGTGAACAAGCCTGGGAATCCATGACCGACTTCGCCAAAGTTATGGGTCTGGAATTCAACGAAGAAAAGACCGGCACGGTTCAGATGGGTGAAAGCCCCACGAGCTCTAGCCTCCCGGTTGGTGATATTCGCTGGGGCTTCTTGGTCCTCGATGCAGAGAAAGGGAGGTTTGTCATTGATCAGAGTCAGGTGGATCAGCATATCGAAGAACTAGATCGTCAGCTTTCATCTTGCAAGAGTATCTTCGAGTGGGTTCAGGCATGGAACGGATATTTCGGACGCTTCTTTGCCAACAACTTCGCCAAGCCTGCACTCTGTTTCGGTCGCGATCACATTGATATGGCAATTTCCACCCTCAGTCGCATCGAAGCACGTCTTTTCGGGAAGTCCTCTCGAGGAGATAGCAACCAAAAGGGGAGTGTCACAAACTATCTAAGAGATCTCATCGCAGAAAGATTCGGTGTCCACGATCTTCCCGAGGGATTCTTCTATTACCCCGTTGAGCTGGGTGGCCTCGAGCTCTTGAACCCATTTGTTAAGCTTCTCGCCATGCGTGAGAATATTAAACAAACACCGCAGAGAAGACTTCAAAAAGCAATTCTGGCAGATGAATCGAGCTACTTTGAAGCAAAAGAAAAGTTTGAGAAAGAGGGTTCAAGCTCGGGGACTGTTCTCCGAGCTTCGAACGATGTGCCGCTTCCTTTCCCATCGTTAGAAGAGCATCACCGATATCGCGAGACCTTTAGTCAAGGTTACTATGATGCTTACTGCGATCTTATCAGAGTCCCCGAGGAAAAGAGCATTGCGATGACTGGTGATTTGAATAAAAGCATCCTTGGCCTGAAGGGATCTGTCCGCAGAGGGAACAAATCCACTACTATCGGCTCAGAATGGCATAAAATGACACCTTACTGGAGATGGATCGCGGAGCTCTACCACGAGGAGATGGTGCTTACCTACGGAAGTCTGGCGGCTGTCAATCGTGAGTTTATGCCTCTGGGAGTGGTGAAAACGCTGAGAGAAGGGCGATTTAGCTGGCAAGGCTAGATGCATGGACTACAATTTTCTTCCTTCGGGCATTTCATTTATTATTACGCAGTTACGATCTCACCCCATCAATTCAATCTATTATTACCTCGCAACTAATTACGGTGTCCGTCTGGGTAGTTTGACCTGAGGTATCATATACACTGAAACATGATGACGGAGGTTCGTTTATCTCATGATATAAGTTTACAGAAAATTCTCAGTCATGTAAACCTCTATCATTCCTTCAGCCCAACTACGCCCAACGATGATGCTTGGCAAGATGTCTCTTCATTGCCGCGCTGGTCTTCATCATACGCACACTCTCAGCATAGTCACTTGTTCCATGGGTAGGATCGCTGTCCTTGGCATTTTCGGCTCCACACACCGATCCTGCATTATAGTCACCTTTAGGTCCATCGACAGCGAAGAACTCGTATTTTGAAGGATCCTGAAGCATATTTTCAGCAGCCTCGGGCAGCCACCCGTTGATGAAGTCTCCATGAGTACAGTAAGACGATCCACACGCGAGCTCTAAGGGGGGCTGTCCTTCCCAGCCATCAGGAAGGAGACTGCGCAGATCGTAGCGGATCGAGAATCGAGGCTGCGGAATCCTCTTCATGTCATTGGGGCACCAGTTATCTCCGTAGTTGGAATAATAGCCAGGGTTCTGGGAGTATGCTGAATCAAGGGTTTCGGGGTTGACGCAGTCGTGGAAAAGAAGAAGAGTTTGCAGGTGAGTTGAACAAGTCGATGTTGGGAAAGCAGCCTCGTCTTTATCGCCTGAAGAATCCCCTTCACAGAACCATTTGATCCCTGCTTTGTCTTCCACTCCATCTTGAGACTGGGCAGAGGTATTCCCTGCAACGCTTCTGAAGTCTTGTGGAATGGCGATTTCGGCCTCGTTCAATTTCTCATAGTACGCGCTAAAACGCATCGGTTTGATAGGGGTATGTGTTCCATTCTGTACAAGGTATAATGTAGGAACCCCTGAATTGCGAATTAGTCTCAGGGTTACATTTCGAAATTGGTTATAGAATGAGCTGTAGAAAGGAGGACGAACAGTAGGCTGAGAAATCGTTGGGATTCTCTGCAGTGGAGCAACCCTTCTGTAGCTCGGCAGAGGTAGTCGTGTTGACGTTTACAGCATCAGAACCGAAGAAGCTGTGCATGTGACTTGTATATTGGCCCGGTAGCATAATAGGGTCGATGTTTTTGAACATGAATAAATCAACGTTGGTGACGGTATACGCCTGGGCCAGACCAGCTGCCCAAGTAGAGAAAAGAATGGAAGACCACATAGTGAAAGGGCCAATGGCAACAGAAACCGAAGTGTTGCAACGAAAATCCAACGTAAATCAAAAAGAAAAGAAAAGAAAAGAATGGCAGAATGAAAGTGAAGAAAAGAAAAAACTGGTTCGGGAGGTCATTTCGATATCTTTAAGCAGTCAGTACAAAATTAATAGACTCGAAAGAACGGCAGTTCTCAACAAGCATGTGGATCCTGTCACCGTTTGATGGTGGGCCTTTTAATAACTGGTCGAATGACGGTTGTTACAGGAATAAGCTGAAACAGCAATGATTTACAAGCGAGTCTGCCAATATCAGCCCGTTGGTTTCAGGATACTCCAGGGCGGCAGCCAAGCGCCTTCGCTCAAACTGACTAGTAGAAAGAAATCTGAGATAACTCGGCAGAGTAGCTCGGAAAATAGATGGATTCATCTATCTCACACATACATTTATCAGACGATCATTCTTGATTGGCAAGCACCTTGAAGCTTCTGGTCTAGTGAGTTAGGGCTACTTTAAGTCCTTCGAATAAGATCGGGCTACACTCAAATACTAAGGTTACGAGTCAATTTTTTTTATTTATCTTTTTCAGAAAATAATCTGAGGAGAATCTTGACTAGCTTGACTTACAGTCTGGAATATGTTAAAAAAAAGGCAACTTTTGATGTCTAAGTGTTAAATAGAGTACAAACTCTCTGTATAAGATTTTGGCAATAATCGACAAGTAATGAATCTCTCAATCAGAGTCACGACGAGTCCATTACTTCCAACGAATAATCCAGTTATTCCAGGTGTTGGACAACCCCTGTCTATCGCGGCAACTGAGATAACTAACAGAAATGATAAAGCATATGAAATACATTTGCGCCCATGTCGCTTTGGCGCCTCTAGAATACAGTGTGCTCTGATCAATAAATCGACCATATTCTTCCCAAAGTTCCTCAATACCCCTTCCAGTCACGATCTCCCAAGTACCGAATTCAAGTCCACAAGCAGAGCCTGTATCCGGGCAGCTCTCGGCGTATCCTGAATCCAGGACCAGGCCCATCAATGTGCTCACAGTGCCTTCACCGAATCGCATTTCTAGCCATTCTAGGAAATAGGCTTTGTGGTAAGTCGCTGCCATCCATTTTCCCATCAGGTCAGTAGATGAAACAGGTCGTCTCCAATGAGACTTCTCCAATCCGGATCGAAGCACAACATAATCCGCAATTCCCTCTAGAAGTTCCCGTGGCACTGAAGGTAGCACTCTAAACCCATTTGTGCTCAGGCTGTCTGGTCTCGAAAAAGGCCAAATGCTTAGTTGAGAGCCAAAACTGAGCCCTTTCTCGTCTCTAACTTCAGCTCTCTCATGGTACCATTGAAAAACGTGTGTGAGCTCATGAGTGATCTTTGCCATTATCTCACGCCACACAACGTCCTCTGGCGATGATTGTGCTAATCGATCTATATAAGGGAGGTAGACTGTTATTACCCGATAGTCTTTTGTAGCATGAGCTGTGGATTGAAATCGACGATTGAAGGAATTTTCAAGTCGAATATCTAAAGTTATTGTCTGGGGATAGGAGGTAACCCCGGGATATTGAGCTGCCATGGGAGCAACAAGATATTCCATGACATTTTCAAGCATTGATTGAAATGAAGGTGAGAACTTCAAAAGCATCATTCGACACACTTCATTGTCTGGATCACACTTGAGATTAGCATCGACTTTTGTTGTTTTTCCTTGGCCTAGCTGTAGATTTACCGAAGTAGATTTCATAAGTTGATTTCCCATCTTGATGGGAGGGTTCCCATTTTCAATTTCCATTATTTGGTAAGAGTCAGTTTCTCCAACTCTATATCCCCTGGTATATGACCCGAATATATCCAGTAGACGCATGAAACGTGAGTTGTTCCATCTTCCACCAGTTTGACGTGCTTTGAATGCAGATAGATTAGCATCCCATCGTGCTCCTCTATTACTTTTGTCCTTCTTTAACCATTTGGCCCATTTTCTAGCCATATAGTCCTCATCTTTTAGAACTGGGAGTGCGGGGAGGCTTGAAAGATATTCTCTACTCAAGTCTTCAGTGGGATCTTCCGTTTGAAGCTCTGGGCCCTCCCAGTCGATCTCCGATGTTGGATGTTGAGTCTTTGGCGCGAAATCCGAATCCGGGGAAGCATAGGCCCCCATCATTCCAATCAGCCCACTCTCATTTGAAGATACATAGACCCCGGTCAAACAGTAGAAGAAGAGCGCCAAGCGCCAAAGTAGCGAAATTATCATCTTGATTTCAAGTGCAGGTCAATAATTTTCGCTGTGATTTTGGAGTGTTTCTATAGTTTTTGTTCCTTTTGGTAACGGTAAGTAAATGCAAAGCTTGACAGATGATAGGTTCAAGTATTTAGTCGAGACTTACGAGCCCTTTTTATACTGAAGATGTCTATTACGGTCTGACAAGAGCTTTGTCAATCTAACAAAGAAGCCCAGGCAATAATGCCACTTTAGGCATGCTTGCAGTGAAAGAAACTATAAAACCAGTTGCATTCCAAAAAAGGATGAAACAACTTATTTTGATCTCTAGAATCTATCTATCAATAAAAACGCGTGCAGTTTCAATTTCATTTAGTATTCATGATAAATGTTCTTTCGAGGATGGCAGTCCTTCGACCAAGTCTTTTTTGTTCAAATGTGATCGAGGGAGAAAAGGAACCTTTGTCGCCCAAGTGACCAATAGAGAGGCTTGTGTCTTACAGGGCTGCGGCCTTTCATATACTGCTGTTTTTAGTATTCATGTATTAATGCTATGACGCATACTCGTTCTTATCCCTAGCATTCAATTCTGCTTCAGTGGCCTAATCTCGGCCCATCGTACCATGTGAAACTCTTGATACCTGACGTGTATTATTATGGCAATTTGGATTGATACAGAAAGTTTGATCGCTTGGAGCTCAAATTATCTCATTGCCATCCACAGCAATAGCACAAATACCGGACAATAATATCCTCGGAGTCGGTCATGGAAATTCATCATTTATTGGGAGCTGCATCAAGAAGTCGCATGAGATCTTTGATCTCGATGTGGTCCCGCGTAGTTTTCATTCTATGACACCAGGTCAACTGCTTTGGCTGGCCATTTCCAGCAGAAACATAAAGAAGCTCCCCGCCATTCTGTGAGCTGGGTCCAGCTTTATGTACGAGACCTTTCGGGACCTGCTTCAAAGCTTGCATAAATGATTCACCAACAATACGAAACATACTTTTGCGTATATAATCCGGTTGTGGCCCCAAGGCCAGATTACTGGCCATCCCAAGATCGTTATATAACTTGCGCGATGGATCGGCATACATTGGAAATGGACATCCGGTCTCAGTGGCGTAAAAGTCTATCAGACCAGGATCGCCGCAACCGATGATGGCAATCGACGTGCTAACGGGTAACTGCAAAAGATCATCTGGCTTGATAGCTTGAGATAAGGCAGTTATATATTCTTGGCAGCTCTGGATCATCATGTATTTTAGTTCTCTTCCTTGATTTTTGTTTATGCACAACTTCATAGAGTACTCTGCGTGGGCACATCAATAGACGACTTACACCGCAAAAGAAGTGTCGGATAAAAATCACTAGCACGCGGTCGACGGTATCACGACCTTGGAAAACACTTTTGAACGAATGAGATTTCCCTTCATGATCCAGGACTTCATATGCCTCGATCTTACGGGAGGTCTCGGGCGAGGGAAGCTCCTCTGTTTCTAGCAGACCGCTGCTGTCATGATCCGCATCTGTATGCTTGACACCGTCAGAGCTTGGAGTCAAAGCCAGGTTTGTAGCCTTCGCATCGGCAGATGATGCTTGTCCAGGGCTAGAGGTCCCTTGCTGCTCATCCGCCATCTTATACGAGTATTGTTCTGTCTCGGGGTAGTGTAAGACGGAAAAGAGATGTCGCACGGGCGAGTCGCGGGGTGGTCTAGCGCTATGACCGAATTACATGGGATCTGCAGTTGTGCTTAGTATTGACCTCAAAAACTCGCAGATCATTCGCAATATTCCTCTATCCTAAAAGTAGCCCTATTAGTTTTCATGGTTATCTTGCGTCAAATATATATCGTATTATCTTGATCTAATAAAGAGAAGAGCATCCATGTTACCGTCATAGGTCTACATGTGCCGCTGAAATCGGCCAATACCTATTTGAAGTATTCATGAACAAGCAGATCGAGGTCTGGAGAGTTGGTCATAAGGATATCGCATGGGCTTGTACGAGAAGACTAATCCTTCGTCGAACTTGGTATCTTCATTTACTAGTACCTAGACGGGCATCCATAGATATCTTGTGGACATCTTCGAGTAGTTACTACTACTTACTCGTTGCTAGTTTTCCTGGCGTGACAGTGATAAGAGGTTCATATAATTGCAATTTCAAGGACAATGGTAAGCCCTGAATTAATTATAAATAAAAAGATAAAAACATCGTAGTTTCTCCCGTTTTCTAAGTTGACTTGCTTGGCTTCATTGTCGACTATGCCGTCACCATCTCTCACGCCGACCCAAATTGGGAAAACCACAACAACTTTAATCAAATCGAGCCACTTGCGGACGACTACTTCTTCCCAATTCGACTGCGGCTTCCTTTAGGCCTAGTACTTTTACCTTATGGGCTCAAATTTGTTCTTTTCTAAAAAGGTGTTCAAGGAATATTCAACGATTCCCTATGTTTATTATTTCAGCACGTAGAACAATGATAATTCTTCTTTGCAGTGGCTACTACCCAGAACAACGCTTGAGATAGCGCCAGTCAGGTCATCAACTGTAATATGAGTCAAAGAATACCTCAAGACTATCTTCAACATCCATGGATATCCTTACTCTCGGCGCCCTTTCTGGCAGCGGAGCTTCAACCCATCACCATTCATCATTGATATAGTTCTCCGAAGCCCAATTCAAGATGCGGATGCCCTATGAGCTGATCATTCTTTCCTTCTCAGGCATGGTAACTACTCTGATAAGCTTTATGTGAATGTATATAGAGTCAGAGAGGATCCCCCATCTTCTCCTTCCTTTTTCCTCCCATCTCCCATCTATATTTCCACCTCTCTATAAGAAATTCGATATATAAAACAGCAACTATGACTTCCGCTGTTGTCTTCTACGAGCAGTCCCAGGACTACAACTGGCTCGATGCAATGTCGAAAAATAGAACCTTCTTCGACCCACGGTGAGTCCAAGATTCATCTTGCCTCTTAAGATGCATCGTCTCTAATATTCTCTGTAGAACCATCGAAGCCCATAATTACACAGTCACTTCATCTCGAAAGCCAGGGTCAACTCCTCACTCTGGGCAGATCAACCCTCAAGCGCTCTCGACCCTTCCCAAGGTCGATCAAAGGGCGTTTGTGACCAAATGGGCTCGTCAAGTTTCAACCGGCCAGGAGCAGTCGAAGACTCCAAGCAGCCTGGTCGAAGAAACTAACAGCCTCAACGACATCCAAGAAGATAAACATAGTGATGTCGCCTCGATCTCCTCGTCCACCGTCTGCACATCCATAGACAAGGACTTCCTGGAGTCTTGGCAGATTGAGGTTGTTCCACCATACCCCAAGACAACACCTGCTGTCAATACCCTCTTTGATTTACGAAACCAAATTTGCCATCCGGTTTCCCCCAAGAACGTGCCAGTTCAGACTGTTCCCCCTCGTTTCGCTGAAGAAGACTTCATGTACTCGCCATTCCAACACATCGAGGTGCCCTCCATGACCTTGTCTTCCACTCCTACCGATTCTACTCTTCAGGGCTCCACGGAAGAGTTGAATATTGGCAAGCTCATTGCTGGTAGAGTGCGACAAGCGGCAGCTCACAGTGTGGCGGCATGTGAGAAACTGAAGCGCAAACTGAAACACTGAGACAAATGTCCACTGTTCTTTTTATATATTATGGCGCATATATTCGTATCTCAACATTGGTATGGTGTTATCTTGTACAAATTTGGTCTAATGCTATCTGCATATGAAGTGTATATATATGAATGATTGGGCCTTCACAAAATTGTCACTCGGGTCTTCAGATTGCCATCATGTTTGTTTTTCTTTTTGTCAGATTAATACCCTTTGTCTTTTGTATTTCGGAATTTGTTTGTTTTTTGAAAGATTGTACAGTGGGAGATCCTTCAAATTGTTATCATGTTCTCAGATTGTATCACTGGAGATGTTTTGTGTTTTGTGAAAATGTGAAAATATACTGCGTGATGGGGTCCTACGTGTATCTGAGCTCTTGGAACCAACCATGTACTCAAGCAATCAAACAGGGATTCCGTCACCGAAACAAAAATACCATCTGTAAATCTTAGACCAGTGAGTGGTACTCAGCGTAGATTATCTATGTTATTTTTTTTTAGTAAAAAAGATCCGCCCTGCAGCTCTAGGAGCAGGTGTGTAGGAGATTTGCATCGATAAGAGATTTACAGAATGCTTTGATCGCACGAATAGCGATCTCTGCAATTCTGTCCCCATCCCCTGCATTTGGATCAAATGAACAGACGGTCAACGACCTCGGAACTGCAGCTTTTGGCACCAACTTCATGCAAGCTACCAATTCGTCCTCGAACATTCCTCCTGGAGATGGATAATCATTAACTTTCCCATATGATTCATCCAAAACATCAAGATCCAGATGAACAAGAGCTGGACTGTAAGATTGCTTGCCAAGCTGAGAATCAAGCTCTTTCACAAAGTCAACTTTTCGTTCATTGCTACCCCATACTGCATGCATTCCAGCATCAAGGACGCGCTGTCTTTGGATCTCTGACTGATCACGCAGCCCGCAGTATAAGAAACGCTCGTAGGAATGTGGCTGATAGCCAGGAACGGTGCTCATTAGTGTTTTCCAGCTTTCTCCACGGAGCATAGAAAGACCCATAGCATCGAAATAGCCGTTCTCGTTGACATCCGGGGAATCCAAATCATCATGAGCATCAAAATATATGAATGCAAGATCTTTGACTTTCAATCCACAGGCTACCGCGGCGCTGGCCATGCAATTGCCTGATAAGATGAGCGGAAAGCTGTCATTGGATACAGCGGTGGTGACAGCTTTGGAAATGCGTCGCATAATTTCAAAACTTCTGCCGATTTCTCCTTCGAAGTCATCTACCGGATCTATTTCCGTGGTATTGATCTGAACCCCTAGGCTTTCGAGTTCTTTGATAATCCCGAGAGACAAAATGCGATGAGGGCCGTTACCGACTCGGTGATCGCGTAGACCAACATGGTATGGCGAAAAGATGATCGTTATAGAGGTAGACATTTGCAAGGATCAAAAGCGGTTTTTATTTCTTTTGCTTCTTTCGTTCTTGAATAAGTGACACCTGTGGAAAAGATTGATGGGTTTCTCGGCGTTCGAAGGTTGTGACGTACTTTATATAAAGCATGTCCGTTTTTGGAGGTGTTGGAGATGCTGGAGGTGTTGGAGACGCTGGAGGTGTTCCACTGAGAGAGTGTGTTGGAGGTGTGGAGGACTACCAATGCATAATATTCCACCTGTCTCCCTCTATTTTAATCTGTGGATAGTAAATAAGTTAATCACATTATTCCCAATGTATGATTATTGTCTCTGGAAATGCGATTGCTGTTTCTTAACTACTAACCTTAGTAATTCTATCCGCCCTTATAATATACATTAGTTGTATAATGCGAGAGGAAAGGAATCATCAGCATAGACTGAAATCTAACATTATTCTAGCACATACCTAGCCTTCTCCATACTTCCCTAGACCTTGAATAATTAATAGATCCCCTAGACCTACTCAGTTCTACTCCATGGTTAAGTAGTTGGTTCACAGTGCACATTGTATACTTCCAAGGCGGTAGGCCCACTTGCGGAGTTGCCAGCTGCGCGATTATGCCGTGGTCAATTGCGGCCAACAATCATTCAACATCATCCTCCAATTCCACCAATTCTCTCAACCTCAAGTCACTTGCAAGATGGATCCTTTCTCAAACGAGGGCGGTAAGTATATTTGAATTCCCCCAGTATATCCCATTCAGTTTTCTCATGCGTAGTTCCCAGAGCTCCTTAACATCCACAATGCCTTCCACTCCGGTCAATACCAGAACGTGATCGATTTCGAAACTGCCGCCTTCTCCCCAGAGAACCAGCTCCCTGCTCGTGTGCTTAAGCTCCGTTCCCAAATTGCTCTTGGTCAAGGCGACGAGGTCCTATCTGCCGTTTCCAGCGAAGAGGATACCCCCGACCTGGCCGCCACCAAGGCCCTTGCCCAACAGACCGCGGGCAAGACCGACGCCGCTTTGCTATTGGCTCAGGATCTAGCAGAGAACTATCCCGATAATCCAACTGTACAAGTGCTTGGTGGAACGGTGTTGCAGGCTCAGGGACACAGTGATGAGGCTCTCGCCCTGCTCTCTAAGCACCAGGGCAACCTCGAGGCGTGAGTGTTTCGCAATTGGAATCGAGCGATCACTTTATCTGACAGTTTTATGTGTGGTATTTAGTGTTGCCTTGATCGTCCAGATTCACCTTCAACAGAACCGATCCGACCTTGCGCTGAAGGAAGTTCAGGCTGCCAAGCGCTGGGCTCAGGACTCCCTGCTTGTCAACCTGGCCGAGTCCTGGGTTGGTCTGCGTGTTGTACGTATCCCGCATTGTCACTAGCCTGTCTGGAAATACAGTCGCTAATTACTCTGGCTCGCCCATATATAGGGAGGCGAAAACTACCAGTCTGCCTTCTACGTCTACGAGGAACTCGCAACCGGCCCCAGCACCGCCGCCCCTCTGTCCGTCGTTGGCCAGGCTGTCGCGGAAATTCACCTGGGTCGTCTCCCCGAAGCCGAAGCCGCTCTGACCGCTGCTATGGAGAAGTACCCTTCTGACGCAGAGTTGATCGCCAACACAATTGTTCTGAATGTTCTGGCAGGCAAGCCCTCCGAAGATCTGGAGTCGTACGTACAACATAAATATCGTCCCTTGGTGTTCCAATAGCTAACATAAGGTTACTTCTAGCCTTCTGCAACAGACTCAACCCTCCCACGCCCTCCTTGCTGATATCAAAGAGAAGAGCGATCTGTTCGATACCGCCGCCGCCAAGTACTCGCCGAAGGTGTCAACTTAAGATGGGTCAGGGAATTTGGATAGACTTGTTTTGGAAACCTTAATACTTTTGTGAAGCCATTTATTTACAGCCGGAGATCATGATATCCTGCTTTTTTATGAGTTGACACGACCACTACCTACGTGCAATTATTCGAATCGTCTTTTTTTTCAGACTATCAGCGCATTTTCCAAACACTACAATAGACATAAGTTCCATGCGCGTTTCAATTATAGAGAATAGTCATCTAGTCTGGTGATACTAATATCACGAGCCCGCGGTATGGTACTAAATTACTTGCAGCTTCTCACATTCAAGGGCTCTCATGAGAAGCGCTTAAGCATGATTAAGATACTAATAGTGGCCGATACTCCCGTCTACAGTCGAGATGCAATCCATTGTCGCAGTTCATTGCCAGTATACGCCCCCTCCGGACCAGGATTTCCATAAAAAGGCATGTCGTGAGGCTCATCAACGCCAACGAGATAAGTGGTATTCGGAAAGACGGCCTAAAACGAACAAATGGTTAATTATGTTTTCAAAAGGGTACAGTAAATGATTTAGCTATACCTTAACCTTCTTCGCAAAGGATTCAATCGGGGACAATAAAAGCTCATCCGAGCCAGCCAGTAACAAGATACGCTCTGTCTTTGCATCTGACCACCACTCAGCAGGGGCACGATCAGGTTCACTCCAAGCATCGTGTTCCTTTCCGCCATGGTAAGTAGCCGACCACTCGTTTAATACGCGCTCGGTGAGAATATCCTTGTAGGCATTCTCTTTGAAAGAAGGCCAGTCGGTGCTGAAGTTTACCCATGGCGCGAGACCAAATACTCCCGCCAACGGGCTTGATAGTGAGATTGGCTCAATCTCTGGGTGTGGACGAGAAAGGTGAAGCAGAAGGGCCAAGGCTAAATTACCTCCTGCCGAGTCACCACCAACAACGATGTTGGATGGAGATCGACCAGTTTCATTGAGAATGTATTGCAGTGCTCCGGCCGCCTGGCGTAGCTGGGTTGGGTAAGTTGCATGAGGAGATTGTGTATATCTTGGGAAGAAGACGGCGATATCATGACCATTCTCATTGAGGTTTTTCAAAACGTTCAGCCAGAATTCAAAGTGTGGAGCAACGGCAGCCAACACGAAACCACCTCCTGGTAGAATTGAAGAAGTTAAAATATTAGCCTTCCCGATGTGCAAGGGTTCCCCATGTCGACTAGGTTACACGTTCCTGGAATATCGGAAATTTTGAAGATAAGATGGGAGTTGTACATACCATGGAAGAAAATCACAACGTTCTTTGCATCTTTGTTGCCCATCCAGTATCCTTCTGTGTCATGGGGGAGAGAAACGGTCTCGGGCTCTAATCCACGTTTCTTCATGATAGCCTTGTAGGTTTCTGGTGTTGGAGGACTCATGTACCTATAAGATTAAGATGAGAATTAGCTTTTCTTTCTCATGTCTCCCATGAATGAGTTCAATATATGACTGATCTATAGTTGAATAACATAAACATTTTCAAACGTACTGAGTCTGACGAGCAGAGTATCGATCAACAGTCGTCCGAATGGCCGTAGCCAACAGATGAGCCGAGTAGAACTTTGGACTACTCTTCCCCCGGAACACACCAGTGATAGCAGCATACAAAACATTCGCGATAATGTTCAGCTTACCAAGCTGTACATCAGCTCGTTCCCAGAAACCTAGCTCAGGTACCATAGGGTCCTTCTTGATGTTAGCCATGGCTGCTGTATTTAGATTGAGAACTGGTTGGATTGGACTGAGAAAGATGGTTCTATATGGTATATTCTGGATGTGAATGTTTCGACCGCTGACCGGGTGAAATGAAGTTGAGGTTGAGCTTTTCAATTTGGAAGTTCTGGAGCTGAAAAGAGCTCGGAATTGAGCTGCATCAACCCCGCTCTTTCGCGTCGATCGATGATGATTCTAGCCTCGGTTGCTCGGGTGGGGCCGAAGTATACAATAAACATTATATAAATGAATTTACATATCTAGGAGTATATCAAACTCATTTATTCCTATATACTCATAGTGTTATGATGATTTACGACAGTTTAATGAGGTGTGAAAGGTAGGTCCAGCTGCATATACTCGGTAAACTGAGTCGGGGTACGTATTCATGCAATTTCTTTGGTATGCCTCACGCTTTTGACAAGGAATGTCACAGATTCGCACTTCGTGCAGCACGTTCTATTGTAACATTTCCACATTAGAATTGACGACCTAGTTGCCATTGGTCGAGTCCTCCTTACCGTCCAGTTCGCAGAACGCCTTGAAAGTCGTGAAGACATCATCTTCGCCCTCCCCACTGCCGGAGTTCTGGATGATACACTCGGCTGTAGCACCAACAAAGAATACATATCCCTCGCGCACCTCCTCGGTCTTACTGCCCACGGTGATTGTTCCATTTCCGCGAGTACAGATGATGACACTGGGACCCTCGATAGGATCGAAGGTGGCTTTCGCACCGGTACGCTTCAGATCAGTCTTCACCACGCTGAACTCCTCGATTGGGGGGTTGTATAGCATGGACTCAGACGCGCTTGAGTAAGCTGTCGCGTTCAGGACAGCATATGGGTAGTCCGTTGGGCGGAGCTTCTGCTCCTCAATGGGAGCATACGAATATGTCAACATCTTTGTTAAGGTGTCGACATCCTTGAACTTCGGAGTAAAGCCTGCACGAACAACATTATCTGAAGAGGCCATGCACTCGATGATGTCTCCTGAAACATAGGCGTGAATATCATCCGCCTTCAGGAACATAGCCTCGCCGGGTTCAAGCTTGATGAAGTTGAGGAAGAAGAAGACGAACGAGCCAATATCGTTAGGGAATTGTTGATCAAGTCGGCCAATAATCTCGGCCAGCTCACCTGGGTTGGCCGGGTTAGTCTCGACCTCACCAGGAAGGGTGCCGAAGCTGTCCGGCGAGTTTTTGGCGAGAGCAACCAGATCCTTGCAAGCAGTCTCGATATTCTCGGATGTAGACTCCATCAAAAAGGTAAACAAAGATCGTAAGGCATCTTTATTCTTCTGAATGATGGACGGATCCTCGGAGTCTTCGTTACCCTTGACGGCCTGCTCGAAGTCGCTAGCAGCTTGTTCACCAACGAGCTTGCGGAGAGGTTGGATTGCTTGGAGGAAGTGTGTGATCTCGGCGAGTGGGCGGAAGCCGCAGAGTCCCTCAAACGGGGTGACTGCGATAGTCATCTCGGGCTTGTGATTGTCATCTGGGGAGACAGTATTCTATTAGGACGATTGCTTTGATTTATCTGCCCTTTGTCTTTACCACACATACCGGGATAGTTTTTAGGGTCCCGCGCATGGAGCTGCTCAGCCAACTTCTTGTTGGGATGAGCTTGGATGCTCAGTGCCTTGCGAATTGAGAGCACCTTGAACAAGAATGGCAATCGGTTTCCATATCGTTCAGTTATCTCGGTAGATAAGAGAGCCTGATTATCTTGAACGAGATCGAGGAGAGAGCGCTGGGTCTCAACGTCTTTCGAGGGCAGAGATGGGTGGGTTCCCATCCACAGCTGTATTCCAGGTCAGCATTCACTTTCATTTCATTTGCAGAATATCTGCGAGTATCTCAGAAGCTCACCTCTGCATAGGGCTTGCCATCTTCTACTGCAAAATCCGGGCCAGCTGTGGTGGCCGCATAACGGGCTGCTGCCGACTCTTGGCCGACCTTGCCTATGATGGGGTTGAGTGCGGGGCATATGACATTAGTGACATGAACATACCCCAATCGTAGCTGTTAACGCCTATTGGAACATATTAGCGAAAGTAAGGATCGGGGAAACCGTGCAGACATACCGCATTGCAGCCGAAGCAAAGGAATCTGCATTGTGAGGAAATTTGTTGTAGACAAAGAATGAGGGGGCCTCAGCGATTTTCTATTACGCAGAAACTCCACGCCAAGACTCCCGGTGAGGGCAAATTCAGGGTCTGGGGTTACTTTGGGTCTAAGAATCTCGCACTCCGCAAAATTTGGTGAAATAAAGAGGCTATGTGCTGGTTTTATTTGTCTATATATATACATGTTTATGCCGGTTTAATTCAAAAGCACCAGATTTTATCCTGTTTCAGGCATTACAAACAACTACGTACACATTTTGTTCGGGCAGTTTTCCGCAACCGGGTTTGCCGATAGGTCGGCAGCCCCGCATCCGAAGTACATTCAGTCAATACAGTCAATCAGTTGGTTGGGACACAATTCGCATAGTATAGTAGGGGGATCTTTTCATGGGAAGGAATAGAGAACATTTCTCTAGCAAGTTCTGTCCTCCCCAGACTAGATTCACCAGAACCTGCATTCCCCGAATATACTATGTTGTAAAGTAGAACTGTATGACATGGCGCCAATATCTAGGCGCGCGTCTATCGCCGACCGCCTTGGCTTATCACCGCGTGACGAGCCACGCCGGATCTCGGTCAGCTTCCCCCAGCTTCCAGTTGTTGATTCCCCAGATCGACCCCCTTGAGGTGCCCACCTTTGAGCCTACTCAATTTTGGTAGCTTCTGGCCCCGGGAAATTCAATATGTCTCGCAATCGTCCTCGACCCCGCGACAATGGGCTTGGTAACAACGAGGAAATGGAGCTGTGGACTAGGATTTGCCAGGACATCCACAAGTCCAAGGAGAAGTTTGATCAACAGGCGTCTCTATCGGTTCAAATCAAGACATTAGTGGACAAGATTACTCGCGAGGGAAACAGTAAGTCACACCCGATCACGTTCACCGCGGTGAAACGCGCGTATCACTCGTTGGAGATATGAAGTGAGCTATGCTCGGACCTGGCTGATACTCAACTCGTGAAGAGCCCACTATAACCGAGCATGACCAGTTGGATACTTGGTTGCGCCAGAGCCAAAAACTCAGCGAGGAGGAGAGAGCAATTATGCAAGACGAGCCATGCGACGTCATCAAGAACTTGGAACTTCTTACGGCACTTCGCAAAGCTTCTGAAGCAGAAGCCCCTCCCAATCGATCCTCAGCGCTGTCCAAATCTCGCAAGAAGAGGCAGGATATGGAGAGCTCTACCGATTCCCCGAGTGCTTCGGGTGCGGATAAGTCTAGCCGCTCTAAAGGCGGTGTTCCGCGCAGCGCCAGTGTCTCGAGCACTCAGGCACGCGAAGGTCGCAGCGAGGGAGTCGCGGTCAAAATTGAAGAAGGAATGGAAGGTACCAAAGGGGCAGTCGCTGAGCGCAGTGGCCTTCTCGTCGTTGGAGCGCAGGTCGTTTTCAAGCACAACAAAAACAAGCAAGGAGTAGAGGGAGAAGGTATACAATGCATCATCAAGAACATCTCTGGGGATGGTCACAAGAAGCGGTATGGTTCTCGTTTCTGTACAGCTGTTTTTGGTTTCCATTTCACCACTAATTATTCACCTGCAGATGGTATGATGTACAAGATCCCGAACCTAACGAGAATGGCGAGCAAGGTGCTGTTTATAAAACTACCGCCTCATCACTCATTCCAATTCCACAAGTGAGCTCTTCACTGCCCTCGTTCCCCTCGGGAAAGCAGGTTCTCGCGCGGTATCCCGACACCACCACTTTCTATCGGGCCGAAGTGATGGGATCGCGAAAGGACGTCTACCGCCTTAAATTCGAAGGCGAGGAAGACGACAAGGAGATGGAGGTTGACCGACGCTACGTATTGGACATTCCGAACAAATAGTTTGGCGTCAGCAGCGATGATCCCACGATCCTTTTCTATTTCTGTATTTGATACCCTTTAGCGAGGCGCAAGGTTCTCTGGAGTTTTGAGGGTCTGCCACTCGATGGTGGATAGACCATATACGATATTTTACTTTCATTCAAGCGTCAAGGACTTATCAACTTTCATTTCTGTATGCATTGGGATCCCTGCTATCCACAATTCTGTACACTTTCACAGCAATCACATCGCGTATTGTAAGGAGTACCAATGCTGTCGCATTAGTTTGAAACTACCCTTCTTCTACCCCATCAAATCTTGTGCCCTAAATACAAATCGAAACACCTGATTATTCTAATATCGAGTACAATATTACTACTATTTTTATTCATAAAACCCTTCACCCGGTAACTGATGAATATCCACTCGGGCAATGGAATCTGCTAGAGTAAGCACTGACAACCGCATGAGTCAGCCGCCCCTCATCAGTGCCGGTGCCGAGGGAGATTGACGCCATGAGATTATCGGTGCCACCGTGATTATTTCCGACTTTCCTCCTCTCAATCTCACTTGTGTTTCCAATCCCATAATCTGCGCCGGTATCTGATATCTATCCAATTCGCCTTCCCTGCTATACTTCCTTCGGTGACCGAACGTCGCAATGGCGGATCTCCCGGCGCACGCCTCACCAAACCTTCCCCCGCAGTCCCTCCCTCCCACCAGCGAGCCGGATGATTTATCTGGCGAAGCAAGCCAGGGTAGTGGTGTCGCGACGGGCGAACAGACTCCAGGCTTTCCAGCGTCCCTTCTATCGCCAGCATTCACTCCACCTGTAACACCTGGTGGGACATTGAATCTCAATCTCAGTCCGACTAAAGCCCTCCAAGAAAGTCAAGCCGCGAGCCTCCGACACCAGGGCGAACATGCCAAAACGCCCAAATTGCTATCACAGCTTCCACAAGTAGAGTGCATTGTCCGGGCTCGAATTCCAACGACTAACGGCGCCGAAATGTTCCTGCATCTTTATCATAATGACTTGGACAATAAAGAGCATCTAGCCATTGTATTCGGTAACAAGATCCGTAGCCAGAGCTTGGATCGAGTGTATCCTGGGGAAACTGAGATGGATCGAATGATCCGAGGCGCATACGTGGGCAAATTACACCCGGGGCGAGTCAGCAGCTGGTATGACGATGAGAAGAATGAATCACAAACAGAGAGCTCGACGAGGGTAGAACCGCCACTGGTACGGATTCATTCGGAATGTTATACAGGCGAGACAGCATGGTCAGCTCGATGCGACTGTGGTGAACAGTTGGATGAAGCTGCACGATTGATGTCCTTCCCAGTTGAGGACTTGTCCTCTGATGCACCTCCAGAGGCCCAATCTTTGCGATCACATTCTGCCGGCGGCGTTATAATCTATTTACGACAAGAAGGTCGAGGAATTGGACTCGGCGAGAAATTAAAGGCATACAATCTTCAGGATTTAGGGTCTGACACGGTCGAAGCGAACCTCCTACTCCGTCATCCGGCGGATGCTCGAAGCTATGGATTGGCAACTGCCATGCTGATGGATCTAGGCTGTGGAGCAGACGTTAACCCGGATGGTGTTCGCTTGCTCACCAATAACCCGGACAAGGTTCGGGCTATTGAGGGCCCCAATCGGGAGGTTTTGGTTAAAGAAAGAGTTCCTATGGTTCCTCTCGCCTGGCGCACTGGTGGTCAGCGAGGAATTAAAAGCTCTGAGATTGAAGGTTATTTGAAGACAAAGGTATGTTCAACACTTTCCACCTCCCATTCGGTTTCATTATCAAGCTATGCAGCCTTGTTTGATTGTAGCTCACGCGTGCATACAGATCTCAAAAATGGGCCATATGATCCAATGATACCAACACTCGCTTCCTCCTTTTCTGCGCGGCTATCTCTTTGTCTTTCTTTTCGTTCATTGCATTTGCTTCCTACGGGAAGCGTATTGTGATCCGTCTATTCCATGCATTAGAAAGTGAACCATCCTTGTACACGATCGACATGACCAGTATTTTTCTTCCCCTGCATTTTCCTTTTTTTTGCCTTCTTCTTTTGGATGAAAACATCTTTCTCTGTATATGGTCCTCTTTTCTTGTGCGATATAAAATCCCGGCTGTCCGGGTATATAGGTAGAAGGTGTATATTTCGTGGGACAATGGCCAATTCTATACTAAACTTGAACTTGCACTTGAATATACCAATATTCAAGTCACATCATGGGTTGGGCTTTCTTTTCCCGGGTGGGGAGCTTGCGGCGTGCTGTAAGATCTGCGTAGATCATGATGCCATGACTGGGGGATACCTTCAAACATGAACACCTGGAGCGTTGAGACGTGAGCCATCGTATCTATATATCGAATTTCAACTTGAAAAGTTCACTGAACAGCTCAAATTGTCATTCGTCGTCCTCCCCGAATGATCCCAAGACTCCCGCCGCACTGGGGAACGTTCTTCTTCCTCGACCCACCCTGACAACGCCATTACGAACTTCACAGTTTCAGCCCCCCTCCCTTCCTCTTCCTCCTGTTCGTTTATATATTTGAATGGCTGCCAGCAATCTCTAGCGGCGCGCGTAAAAGGCCATGGCCAGCCGCGCCCCGGTCGAAATCAAGGATGATGCGGCGCCTTCGCCGGCTTTTGAATCAGTGAATACTGAGCGCTCACAACCACCACCTCCTACTACTGCCAATATCAACCATGAAGACTCACCAGTGCCGTCGCGTTCAGCGTCGTTGGATGCAGATGCCCGCACTCCAGATACTCCAGATGCGAACAATGGAGTGACTACCGCTGGACGGAAGCGCAAATTGAATAGCGCATCAGCACGAGGCGTTGCCAATCTTACTCCCGATCAATTAGCGAAGAAACGTGCCAATGACCGACAGGCACAACGTGCGATCCGTGAGCGCACTAAAACCCATATCGAAGCGCTTGAACAGCAAGTTAGGGATCTCGCATCTCAAAAACCGGTTCTAGACCTCCAGGCGGCCCTTCAGCAAAATGAGCGCATTCGGTTGGAAAATCGAGAGCTTCGCCAGAGTCTCCAGACGGTAATTAGTATTATACAACCTTTATTGGACAGACCAGAAGCTCCAGGTAAGTCCGCGACATTCAAGCACCTTGAGCTATTGGTGCGTGCAAAAACTGACTCATGAGAATAGACCTAGCAGCCGTCGTTTGTCCACCGAGAACAATTCCCCTATCTAATCCATCCCCCTTCCCTGATACCGACCACTTCACGCCCAACACTCAACCTACTACCGCTGTGGGCGATAATAGATCATACGCCGAGTCAAATGCAAGTCTCGACACACCTTCTCCTACACACTCTGCGCCGGCTTTAGGAAGTCGCCGAAACAGTTCCAATGGAGGCCTTCAGTCTTCCGCATTCCGCTCTGCATTGGACACACAACGTCACAATAATGCTCATGGCTTGGACCTCGGGTTAGAAGAGCGTCTCGGATTCAAATTTCTCTTGGATCCATCTCAAAATATCCCCAAGGTCGACAAGATTTGCCGCAGCAGCTCGGAAACCCTTCCTACGTCACAACCTACAGAATCACCATTATACCTTCAACCTCTGAATTCCCCGTCAGAACAAGGACGATCCGCGTTTGCCACACCTATAAGGAACACTGCACCAACGTGTACATTGGACACCATCCTGCTAGACTTCCTGCACAGTAGACAGCATGAAGCAGCTCAAGGGACACCGAGACAGAAGCTAGCGGGCCCGCCGTATCCAAGTGTCTCCTCACTACTTAATCCAGAGAAGAGCGTTTACTCACATCCAGTCTCGAAAGTGTTCACGGATATTCTCCGCACTTTCCCGGATATCTCCTCGCTTCCTGAGCAAGTCGCAGTACTCTACATCATGTTCCTCCTCATGCGATGGCAAATCTATCCCACACAGGACAACTATGATCGGCTACCAGAGTGGTTTACACCGCGACCCACGCAGCTTCTCACAGCCCATCCTGCATGGATGGACTACGTTCCGTGGCCGCGAATGCGTGACCGACTTGCCACCTCCCACCAGGATTACCCGTTCGAAAACTGGTTCATTCCCTTCACGCGAGGCATGAGTTTGAACTGGCCTTATGAGGAGACTGACTGTCTACTATCGGCCGGCAACTCGGATGAACTGATCATCAATCCAGTATTCGAGCGACACTTGCGAAATTTGTCCAATTGGTCATTGGGTCCTCTATTCGCAGAAGCATATCCAAATTTGGTAGATACCACACAAATCAGGCCATCGGGAAGATCGAACAAACCTTCTCAATAAGCCAAGCCAAGTCGATTGCATAAGTCGCCTTTCTTCTTCTTCTTCTTCCCCCAGCAGAATCTTGTCTACATCTTCAAACTTCGCTCGGAAACAATCTCCCTCAATAAGAACATATTCTATTAATGTTTTATCTGTCTATTTTATCTGCTGGACATACTATCATGATCATTCTGTGGGCCAAGACACACATCAATGCAGGTCTAGAAGCCTTTTTTACACCAGGGCAGGGGTAGTCATTTAAAGAGGCTATCAGCAGAAGATCATATCACTTAATATATTGGTATTTGATTCTCTATATATCTACTATAATCCCTTTCGACTCTTCTCATTCCAAAATTCGAGTCCGGACTGTTGTCGCAGAGTGCCGTACATCGAACTACTGTCAAGGCACTCACCAGCATAATCCCTAGCAGCTTCCATATTGCCACGAGCCAGCTCAAGACCAGGAAGATTGACACCAAATTCCTGGGCCATGTCCATTGCATGTTTGGCGTCCTTGATGGCCAATGACACTCCAAATCCAGGGCGCGAATCGAGGGATGGAGCGTAAGCGCCAGTCGTCAGTCTGTTCAAATAAATCAGCATCTCTAATCTAAGTAATCCCGCACAAAGAATGTCAGACACACCTCTTCGAATATCCACCAGCAACAGGACCAAAGGCCTCGCCAATCAGCTCCTCCATGGGGCCAGTTCCGAGTCCAGTCTTCTCAGCAAAGACTTGGGCCTCACCAACCGCTTCCATCATGTTCACTGTAACAATGTTTCTGTAGCGTAGTTAGCAATGAATTCAGAACCAATTCCATCTAAATTAACACTAAACACTAACCCAGCAATCTTCAGCAATGAGGACTTAGTCGGATCCTCTCCACACTCAATCACACGTCGGCCCATAATATCCTGAATAAGGGGCTTAACAACCTCAGTAGCACTCTTAGGACCGCCAATGGCAAAGACCAGCTTTCCATCCACGGCAATCGGATTTCCGCCAAAAACAGGAGCCGATACAAAAGCCGCGTTCTGGTCTTTCAAAGCCGCAGCGGCGGAGCTCACGGTATCTGGATGAACAGTTGAGCAGTCTACGAAGATCTTGTCTTTGAGGGTATGTCCAGATCCAAGTGCTGATGATACCAAGCTCTGGAGAACCATATCATTGGAGACCTATTACACGTATTAGTTTGATATCACGCCGGCTAGTATAGGACCTTCCATTGGACACGGTCCATTCATTAAAGCGGCATACCATAGTGAAGATGATCTTGCTATGAGCCACTAGATCATTGAAGCCTGGCACGGCAATTCCACCAATAGATTGCAAGGGTTGACCGCGCGACATAGTGCGATTGGTGTACAATAGACTCAAGGCCTTCTTCGCAGCAAGGTGTCGCTGCAGATTGTTGGCCATAGCCAGGCCCATAGAGCCAAGACCATACTGTGTTGAGCATTAGCTTCGTTTCCAATACGAAGGTTGAAGAATTAAGTTGAATTTTGAATAACTCACCCAACCGATTTGAGTCATCTTGTCGTGGTGAATTGTTCTTGGACCTTCGGGAAAGCGTCGAAGTTATTGGATTGGATGTATTTGGCCGTCTCCGATAACGAACTTGATAACGGGATGTTTGGGGGGGATTGGATCAACTCGCAAGCAAAATCAGATTCTAGCCACGCTATTACTTGATGCAATTGATTTCAATGGCCAATTGATCGAATTGAAGCGGCCATGCCCGTTTAATAGTAGGATGAAGAGGGGGAAAAAGGGAATTTCGTCGTTTTCCGAGGGCAATCGGAGTCGGCCGATAGCAGACCTCTTGCTCCTATATGGATACCCTACATACTGTCCATGTGGTCCTCGGTATTCTCGAAATGGCTAAGTCTATTTGTAGCTCTAATGCGGGGTGTGAATAGTCTGGGGAAGATACTGGAGTTCCATCGCTAGAGTTACTTCGTCAATCGATGGTCGTTTATTTACCCCAGTACCTACAGTGAAATACATATTTCAGTGTTGCCTTGTTCAAGCTAAATATAGCCACACCTTGAACTTGAATTCTTGAATTCTTTTGCTCTCATAGAGCTTTTCATCGCGACTAAGCAAAGCTATTCTGAGATATTTCTTGAAGCATACAAAGTATACAACAAATTACGGCTCTAATTCGACAACTGACCAGCTGCTATTGTTAGCAGCCGCTGTGATGGTCACGTTCTGTCACGCGGCTGCGGCTATGGGAGAAAATAACGTCAACTGCGGGGAGCCGCCCTGTACCGTAATGTCACGTAATTAACGTTGATGATGCTGCCCAGGCGCCAAGTGAACCTCGCTGATGCTCACTTACCGACATCAACTCCCCCCGCGCCCCAATTCAACATCTCCAATTCCGCACCTTCTGGAAAGTCCGTGCATTGATTCGCTTTTCCAGAGCTTCTGAATTTCCTCCTCCACCATGGCGGAAATGCCCATTGGTACGTGGCCTCTCCTTAACCCCCTCCTCGCCCTCACCCCCAAAGCAGACCGCGTGTCTCCTCGCAGCTCCCAAGCTAACAACCCCGAAGTGCTCGACGGAGGAACCGGTTTCCTTAAGGTCGGATATGCCGCGCAGGTATGTCGCATAGATTCCCTCGACGATTGAACATCTCTCTAACGCAATATGTTCGCCAGAACTTCCCAGAGCACCAGTTCCCCTCGATAGTGGGGCGGCCCATCTTGCGGACGGAGGAGCAGTCCGGCGATATCGTGGTGAAGGATATCATGTGCGGTGATGAGGCTGCTGCTGCCCGTTCGATGCTTCAAATCAGCTATCCGGTATGTATAATGTCCAGAGAAGACCTCCGGGTCGTTAACTGGGTCTACCCCGCAGAAAAGTGTAGGCTAATGACAGACCCCTTGCGGGAGATATTCTAGATGGAGAATGGTATCGTCAAGAAATGGGAAGATATGCAACATTTGTGGAACTATACTTTTTACGACAAGATGAAGATCGATCCCACGGGCCGCAAGATCCTCCTCACCGAACCCCCGATGAACCCGCTCAAGAACCGCGAGCAAATGGCCGAGGTCATGTTGGAGGGATATAACTTCGGAGGCGTCTATGTGGCGATCCAGGCGGTGCTGGCACTGTATGCCCAGGGTATGGCGCGGATTGGATTATACTCCCTACTATCGAAGGGAAGGAAGTGCTAACAAATAGGCTGCAGGTCTGAGCAGCGGCGTGGTCGTCGACTCCGGTGACGGTGTGACACACATTATTCCCGTATATGAATCGACTGTGTTGAACCACCACATTCGTCGATTGGACGTCGCTGGCCGTGACGTTACTCGTAACCTTATTGCCCTTCTTCTGCGCCGGGGATATGCGCTGAACCGAACCGCTGACTTCGAGACCGTCCGTCAAATTAAGGAGAAGCTGTGCTACGTCTCCTACGACCTCGAACTTGACAAGCAGCTGTCTGAGGACACCACTGTTCTTGTTGAATCCTACACTCTCCCGGATGGCCGTGTCATTCGTGTTGGCAGCGAGCGATTCGAGGCCGCCGAGTGCCTGTTCCAACCTCATCTAGTCGATGTCGATCAGCCCGGTATCGCGGAACTGCTCTTCAACACCATTCAAGGCACCGATGTCGATATTCGATCTAGTCTTTACAAGGCCATTGTCCTCTCCGGCGGTAGCAGCATGTATCCTGGTCTGCCTTCGCGATTGGAGAAGGAGCTGAAGCAGCTCTGGCTCACTCGTGTTCTAGGCAACAACCCAGAGCGACTGAACGTATGTTTAGGAATTTCTTCTGTTGCTTCATCCTTTCCAGTGACTAACAGCTCCATAGAAATTCAAGGTCCGCATCGAAGACCCCCCTCGACGGAGGCACATGGTTTTCCTGGGTGGTGCTGTGCTTGCCAACCTGGTACGTCCCAATTTCTTCTTCCTCAGGAACCCCTCTCAACGTAAAGCAATATACTTACATGTTATCAGATTGCCGACAAGGACGACATGTGGGTATCCAAACAGGAGTGGCAGGAACAGGGCGCGCGTGCTCTGGCAAAGCTTGGTCCGCGGTAAATCGAATGTACTTAGGCGGTTGTTTTATGGTCTCCTTTCTCTTCTTTTTTTGGTCTTGTATTGCTTCGTACTATCCCGCATTACCTGCAAGCCGTGTTGCCCTGCTTCTTCCATGACCCGCTCTGTCGATATCCTTCCCATTTTGTTCCGTATCTTATAGCCTCTTCTATATTGTGCCTAGACTGGTCTGGTGCGGGTGGACTTGGGCCGCTGAAATACAAGAAAAAAACATTTTATCGACAACTATCTTAGTTTGTAAAGGATTATCTGGTGTTGAACTTCAAGTTTGTGATCAGAAGTACACTCTAACTAGTTGATACTCGGTGGTAGTAGTAGTCTGTATTTAAGACCTCATTCGAGACTACATACAACATATGCTTTCTCGTCCTCTTGGCCGACTTGAACGTAGTGTCAGGAAAGGCTGGTTTAATACGTGCAGGAAACAACCTCAGATGATCCGAGACCTGAGCTGTTCACGAGAATAATACATTGGAAAAGTTCGGGATCTCTTGAAAGCCTACGGTGGAGAGGACTGGTCTGTTGGCGGGGATAATATTCCTCGATAACATGAACTGTACCCGAGATGCGATTGCAGAAATGTGAGAAAGATGATAGATCAGACAACACTGCCCCAGCAGTCGCATACTTGCATTCCAGCAATAAGATTTTCCTTCAATTATAGTCCGTGTGGACGTATGATTCTTCGACAGACAAGGAAAAGAAATTGCACGCTTCCTTCAGTGAGATTGATAAATGAGACTAAGAGACTAAGTAAAGGAAAAGAAAAAAAAGAAAAAGAAAACAAAGCTTCAAAAAAACTATGCATCGGATATAACAGTGCTAAATGCGACTCAAAAGAACTGTACCCAGGGAAGAGCAAAATATCATAATTGATCAAGCGGTATTTACCGCTCAATAGCCCCCGGCGAGACTGCCAATATAACCGCGAATGCCGCAACAATCAACGCCATGGCTATAGCCGCTGTCAAAGCAACACTTCCCCGACTTGCCGGGAATTTGCCGCGAACAATCCAATATTGGCTTTCGAAGTAGCGGTGAAAGCCCACAACTAGAATCAAAATAGCCACGCCGATGAAGGTAGTTCCGAGAGGTTTCCCAACACTGCGTAAACGTGCGGAATCTTGGGATGAGGTAGTTGAGGCAGTATCGTACATAGACGGTGAGAGGATTGCGGAAGAGCCATGAACGCCTTGTGAACCAGTGACGGCGGTGGCTGTGTTTAGTCGAAAGAGTTGGGTTACGGCGATACCGATTGAGGCGAAAGCGAGAGAGGTGCGCATCCAAGCAAGGAATGTTCGTTCTGTGCGTATGGTTAGGAAACACATCGTGTGATTGGATGTTAGGGTATGATACGGGTGCCATACCAAGAGCAAGGTGATCGCGTGCAACACTTCCCTTGTTTTCCAACTCAAGGGCGCCAAAGCGATCTATGAATCGACTATACCATGACTGATGTGGCTCTGTAGGCGAATCTGATCGGGTACTTTCCACGCGATTGGAACCATTTGAGCCTATATTTGATCCTGGGATGTTTTGGTCATGATTTCTTGTGTTTGATGGGTCGCCCTGAGTATTTGCAGGTGCAGTTGCCTGGTAATTTCGTGCCGAGGCACCGGCTGTATTTATCGGAGTCGACTCAGTAGAAGATTTGGTATGTTTTTGTCCCGAATACTTTCGGGACGAGAAGCTCGAGTGGGACCGGCTACTACTAGCCGATGATGACAGGCCCGAATCTGCATGCGTGGGTGAACGTGACGATGAAGATTTGATATTTCGAGCTTCCTCAGCATTGCGAGGGCCTGTCGGAGAGTTCGCCGATGAGTCGAAAGTATTCATTATGGCGTGCTCATTCCCTTGATAGGCAATATTGAGTTACTGTCCAATCGTCGGTCTCACGGGGCAAGGCTCGTGCAGATTGAACACGCGAGGCGCCGCGGTCAAAAATGCAAGGTTGTTTCAGTTGCCAAAAATCGGATATAATATTGTTGGTGGTAATATTGTAAGAATGGGCATATTTTACCTTTCGAAGTGCTTCAGATTCCAGTTTGGTTATCACCCCTCCTTCACTCATTCAGCCGCGCTCATCATGTGGACTGCACGGTATGTGACGAGTGAAAACCTTCGGATGATCTCTCATTGATCGTTCGTCCGGGGAAGCAGGTGATCACATGCTCCACCACGCTAGTTCAAATCCGGATCAAATCGCATCATTTTATGTCCGTTTGTAGTAGGCGGTGTAATATTTTCCTTGTTCTGCCCTCTGCCCGCTGGACTGTAAGGGTCCCGCCTTCTATTTATCATCTCCATCTTTGATACCTCGCGTCTTCTCTCAACAAAATGGCATCGACATCGATAGAGTCCAGACCTGCGCCGAGTGGCAAGGTAGACTTATCTAAAAAGTTATCGGAATTGCGATCAAGCACGAACCGCCGATCCCACGCCTCATCGACCCGAGATCCAACACCTACAACCCCTCCTCTGCCTTCGCCCCCAGACCTCTCCGCCCAGAAATACTCCCGGCCCGTTCGCCGCATCCTTTCACCTAAAGACCATGAACTATTCACCTCATCATCCACCTACAAGTTGGTTTTGGCTTTCACTTTTGGCCTCTCGGATTCAGTACGGGGACGAGCCATCACCGACCTGAAGGGTCCCGAATCTGACGCCATCTCGAAAATTGCCAAGATAGTAGGAGAGATCCGGGGACTTTTAGAGAAGTGTCCACCAGAAGACCAAGGTGGATCACGATTCGGAAACCCTGCATTCCGCGTTTTGTTCGATCAAGTTGCCGCACAGAGCTCGTCATGGCATCAGCAAATTCTCGGACTCACAGACCCAGCGGCTATTGATGAAGTTTCTACCTATTTGATCAACTCGCTCGGCTCCCGGGATCGTATTGACTATGGATCTGGCCATGAGTTAAATTTTATCATGTGGCTGCTCTCCCTTTATCAATTGGGTAAACTCCCAGCGAGCGAGTTCCCAGCCGTGGTATTCAAGGTCTATCTTGAGTACCTGCATTTGATGCGTGACATTCAATCTACATACTATCTGGAGCCCGCAGGCTCTCATGGCGTTTGGGGTCTTGACGATTATCACTTTCTGCCATTCCTATTCGGTGCCAGCCAGCTAGTCGACCATCCCTATGTGACGCCACTGGGTATTCATAACACCGCTATGCTAGATGAAGAAGGCGATAAGTACATCTATCTGGACCAAGTGAGATGGGTGGACAGCGTGAAGACGGTGAAGGGGCTACGTTGGCATAGCCCTATGCTCGACGATATCTCGGGAGCTAAGAATTGGTTTAAGGTTGAAAGTGGCATGAAAAAGATGTTTGTCAAGGAGGTGCTCGGGAAGTTGCCTATCATGCAACATTTTCTATTCGGCAGCCTCTTGCCCGCCGCTGAGGGTATGAGTGAAATGTCCGGGGAGGATGGAGAAATTGAGCACGAACATGACCATGCGCATGATCACCCTCATGGACACGCTGCACATACTGATTACTTTGGGGATTGTTGCGGTATCAAGGTCCCCAGTACAGTTGCAGCGGGGGCAGAAATGCGGAAACGAATGGGTGGATCAGGCCTGCGCCCAATTCCATTTGATTAGAGCTTACATTACCAAAGGGATCAAATAGGAGTCCTCCTCAAACTAATGAGCAATGATATATAAAATATATGAAATATATGAAATTTCAATGTTTCATCTGAAGAATAGAAATGCGGTGAACAGAGTCTACTACCCAAATGTAGCATATCTCTAACAGGCTTGGGTTAACTATAGGATACCGCGATGTTCAGTAGGGCATTGATGCCTTTCCTGGGTACCCTAATCTCCAGAAAACAACTTTTAAAATGCCCAATATAAACCTAATCGACCAGCGATCACCTTGCTCTTCCCCTCACCTCCCAATACTGTGATCATCGCAACAGCGTACTGTAGATCTACAAATCTACCGAAACTAGTCGAATTACATCACCGCGCTGATTGGCCCACCGCCCAAGCCCAACTTCCACCAGCCAAAGACCTCATCAAGATCAACAACTTCCCAGCACATCAGTGCCCAGAACCAATTACGCCACACCGCCATTGACCCAAAAACTGTATATTGGGTGATTGAGTACGGCGTATACTGCATACCTCCCCCCAACCTTGCCTAACCACAAGCTAGTCCACTGTACAGATCTTTCTCATCTCCTTTCCCGAACGGAAAGACAAGATCAAAGGCGCAGGAAAAGTCACGCGGCGGCAAAAAAAAGAAAGACCCACAAAGTCACTCCGCCCCCCTCTTACTCCGCACGCGCAACGGGCGCCCTCTTGCTCACAGTACTGTAAACTTGCCCCCCACCCGCCTCGCACCATGGCGCCAGACGAGTACTCCACTGGCGGGGGTGGCAAGCTTAAGTTGAAGGGCAGCAAAGTAGCCGATGGACGGGTGGAGAAGAAAAAGAAGAAGAAGGAGAAGAAAGAGAAGAAAGAGCGAGAAAGCGGACAGGAAGTGAAGGACGGATCGGGTGACGATGTTAAATCGCAGGAGAAATCTGGGTCACCTGAATATGAACGGGGGCAGGGAGAAGGCGGACCCAAGACTGAAACGGAAAAGAAGTATGAGGAAATGAGGCGCAAGCGGGTATGTACCTTTTTTTTTCTTCTTTGGCGGGAGATTGAGTCCTTAATTGAATTGCGTGATGTATATGCTATTTATGCTAACGGGAGGTTACAGTTACGTGAACGACTCCAACGGGATGGCGTCAAGACCCATAAGGAACGGGTAGAAGATTTGAACAAGTATCTCAGCCGGCTGAGTGAGCATCACGATATGTACGTTCTTACCATATTGAAAGCGGACCAGTGTCAATCAATGGGTGCAGTGTGACAATGCTAACTACTTTAAAGGCCCAAAATTGGACCTGGTTAAGGCTACCATGGTTATTGGAGATAATACAGTGGAAAGGTGTACTTGGCCGGAACAGACCAACATGTATGATATAGACAAGACAGAGCGGTTGGTATATTCATAAAAGTCCAGATCTGCTAAATTCAAGTAAATGCCCCTGGGAGTCCCGTGGGATCTCTATGAAGCAGCCCGAAAAGTGAAAAAAAAAAGAAAGGAAGAAAAGACAAGGAGGACTAAGTAACATGCCAGGTGAATGCAAAGTAAAAGAACAGAAGGCAAGACGGAATTTCCAGGTGACAAAACGCCGTGTAGATGGGGGGGATAGAAGCAGAAAAAGACCAAACCTCCCAACGAAGTAGGAAAAGAAGAGATATAAAACGAGACGGCAATGTAGCAAGCAAAGGGGCTGTTATCCAAAGAAGTAGCCGAGGCGACAAGAAAAGAGATTCAAGATGGATAAAGATAAAACGAACACCCCGGGTTAAGAATTGGAGAAACAGGAACACCACGCTAAAACTGAACCGGTTGAATGGCAACAACCACCAGGGGAGTCACGTTGGGGAGGAGGGTGAAGCTTTCCCATCCACCCAGCCCAGTAGTTGGGAAGATGGTGAGCAACCCTTGTCCCTCACATTGGAACGTGGCTGGTGGCGATAGGGAGAGATAAACTCGAAGAGGTCCGAGATCGGATAAGACCGAGGAGCCGTCCGATTATCCGGGAGGAAAAGTAGATGGAGATGGGCGGACTTCAATGAGTTCATGTTGTGAAATCGTGTTTATACGCCCTTGACGACGACAGTCCGTTCACTGTTGAGCTTATCGGCATTGCGAGCGTGGGATTCCTTCTTGCAATCCTCTAACCCAGTGCAAGAGTGAGCCTCTAGCATACGGTGCTTCGAGCAGAAGTGGCCGTGGCAGAAGGAACAATCTCCCACGATCCGTTGAGCGGCTTCCTTGCACTCCTTGAAACTGCAACGGGGCTTACGGGGAGCCATGATGTGAGATGATCGAGATGAGGCTGAACGACGGGGGTTTGGGCGCGGACGAATGCTGAGGTCTGGTGTGACGGGCTCAGCGTTTCGGGGGTGGTGGTTGATAATAGATAAGCACCGAAATCAAGTGGCAAGTGAACGAATGGATGTCGGATCTCTCGAGAGGTGTACCAGAAAGTTGGTTGAGTGGCGGGAAAGTTGAGAAGAGTAGAGGGTGGTAGAAGAAAAGAGGTGAGAAGTGGTGAGAAGTGGTGAGGAGAGTCGGGGAGAGTCTGGAGGTATAAGCGTTGGACCGGGGGAAGTGATGTCAAGATATGGTGGTTGGTAAGGGGAGAACACCAAGGAAGATATGAAGAAAGGGGGACGACGGAAGAGAGATATATATACCTGGTACAATAGTAGAGAAGATCGGAACGGGCGGGAGAATTAATAAAAAGTCAAACGGAAGGGGAGCCAAGGGAAGAGAAGAATTAAATAGAAACTTGAAGGCTGAGTCAGTTGGAGAAGTGACGGAATCGGCCCCAGAAGGTTCTCTGTACTTCAGAGTACTTTAGAGTATATGTAGTTCACTATGGTCTCTAAGTATATCTATGTACATATATACATCTTTCTCTATGATTTTTTATATACATAATATAATGATCACATTTTACTGTCTTTTACTACTCTTAACTACAGTAATATCACTCACCCATTCATCATCAATCATCACACGTGAACTATTTCATTTCATCCCAATTCTAGGGGGCGCCAGGGTGGTTCCACCAGTCATTCGTGCCACCGGATCGGGCGACTTGGGCCCGGTGGCAAGGAGTTCATCCGGAGAACTTCCAGTAGCAGTATACATTTATACTCCGTTAACTACTGTATCTCATGGGATAATGACTACAGAATGTAGTTAATGGTTAACGGTTAACGATAGAGATATCCTGTATAGGCTCCATACATGCGGTGAGTTGGCCATGAGCTAAGGCCTCGCATGAATTAGACGAGTCTCCTGTGACCCATGCGCCCCCTTTCACCTCTCTTCCAGTAGTGAGGACGACTATTGCGAACTAACCCTACTATGTCCATAGTCATACTACATACTACGCCATGAGCCAGCTATCACAACCACGTACATCATCAGCGTGGTAACCTACACTAATCAGTATGTACCTATGTATGTATGTACTATTCTACAGCTCCATAATTAACTGTACAGGATTCATACTCCATACTCCATACACACATAGTACATAATGTACTTGATTACTCCGATCGATCCTCGCCCACCCCAAATTAGGGCAACCATCGCCTCCAGACAAGGCGGATATCACACCGCGTTCTTCTCCTTAAACTCTCCCCTTGCCCCCCTTTCGACGATCTCGCCTGCAGCCGATTGACCCATACTACTTACAGATACACTATACTCCACCGCGAAAGCCGGCCCGTTGCAACTGTTCGGCGGGGCTGCCGGAATCCACTTTGAATGTGAGTGTCCGGCTACGTGGTCCTCGGTCCTGTGCTGGCATTGACGAAATACTTGTCTTTACAGTAGTCCCCGATTGACTTCTCCTTTCTTTTCTTTTCTTTTTTTTTTTTTTTCTTTTCCCCTTTCTGTATCACTCAATATTCCGTCCTCCTAGGTCATGTTGAATGTGGGGCAAATATTATTAGAATCAGGAATAAGGTAGAAAACTCAAAAAGTCGTCGAGAAAAAAAAAGACACGATCCGATCGGAAATACTCAAGCGTTGAAGTCCTCCCCGATGGTGGGTTACGGTATGACCTTGTTGAGATTTAAGCATTATCATTATTATTCCCGGATGCAATTTAACTAAATTGAAGCAATCAATCATTATTTAATTTTTTTTGTCATTTACTATTTACTATTTATTATACTTATATGTACTGTACCTATACTCCGTATATACAGTAATAAGAAAAGTGGCTAATTTATGCCGATGGAATGTACTTTTCATTGCCGAGGCCGACTATTGGCAATGGCTGCGGGCACCGGCGTCGATCCGTCAATCTTTTTTTTTTCGCCTTGCTTCCCCATCTGATTTTGGTATTTGGGGGGAAATATTGACTCACCTTATACAAAACGTAGGGGCAGAAAGTAATGTCACTACAAAAGAGTCTATATAAGGGGAGGAATGGAAAGGAGATCATGTATACTTGATACATACTTTCCCCGTTTGACTACATCCATGCGTACTCTAAGCTCCATACGAAGTGTAGATCCCTTCATGCCTTGTGAAAGAATAGTACATTAGAGGTCGGGGTATCACTGACAGCTTGTTCTCCAATCTAATGCAAGCCACTTCAGCCAACGAACTACTAGGGTTGTTCACGGGCCTCATAGATTTGCTATCAACACCCAGAAAGGAAAGAGAAGAAGAAGAAAATAAATAATTGGAAAATAAAATCGAATAAAATAAAAATACGCATCTTTCATCGGAATAATTGGACGATGCTACAAGAAAAATTTAGAAAAAAAAAAAGGAGCCACAAAAAACCAGCTACAGCACACACTACAGCATTGCCCTCTCCACTCGAACCTTTGCCCCGGTACCGTTGGGCAAACCCCCTCTCGCACCCCCTCCCCATTATTCAAAATGATCTACCATGACGGAGATCAAGTCTATCAGCTACTTAGTGTATGCACTAGTCGTCTGCACTGACCACTACTTTCCTACCTGGTCCCTCCAGAACCCGCTTAACCTCTCCATCTCCCTCTCGTAAAGCCTGGATCCCGCAGGTTGGGTGTGCTACTCGACTGGAAGACCCAGAAGAACCCTTAAAAAAATTAAGATAAAATAAAATAAAATACGAAAAACAAAAAAGAAACCCGAGTTTTTATTTTCCTTTCTCAAAAATCAAAATCAAAAATACTCTATCCGGCTTTACTCTGTCGGCTATTGTCAAAGGCTCTAGACTGAGGGCCCCTTATCATTATTATTTCCTTGATATTTGCCCTTTTGGAAATTCTGTTTTACTTTTTGCTTTCTTTTTCTCCTTCTCCTCTATCTCTCATTCCCCGAAATTCCCACCGTCCTCTGTACACTGTACATGGTACGCCGTGATACTCCTTCGAAATAGAAAAGGGTGTGGGGAACAAGCAAATTAGGGCAACTGGGGTCAGCCCACTTGCATTCGAAGATCTATCTTGCTCCCACATCTTGAGGCAAAGTGAGAATAGCTTGTAAGATCAAAGCTGCAATCTTACTATCACGGTATAGTTCACCGTTTCTTTATTGTATCCGCCCCAAATAGTGCTTTTCGTTTCCGTCTTCCCCTTCCCAGAGCTACTCCACAGCACCTCGATGCACGGAACGTGGACACTGTCGAGACACAGAGGCAAGGAAGAGGGGAGAAGGGGGGGCTTTGACATTTGCGTTGCTGCACCTGGACCCTAGCTCCATGATCGACCGCCATCCTGCAATAACTCGCCCTGGGAGGGGAAAGACATGCGCGGCTATGAGTAACCCTGCTGTCATGATCTGGAAATCTCCCGCTGATCGATGCAGTCTATTTTCTGACTCCTCCAATAGCGGATCTCGGTGGCCACCGATTATAAGCTCAGGTGGTCCTTTAACAGGCCCAAAAGGAGCTTGATGACGACCAAATATTGAATCCCACGCCTTTTACTCCCACCCCTACACCGCTGCCGACACGCTCGCGCTCTCTCTCTCTTTCTTGTGCGTGCTGTCTGGCACCTTTCTTTTCCCTTGCCCCAATCGCCGTTGCTTGTACCGTGTACCTCTCCATACCTTTCCTGCTACTGTACCCTCTCCCCTCCTGATCCCTTCTCCCCACCTATCATCCCCTTTCTCCTCGTTGTGCCAAACGCCAGGGATCCGTTCGCCAGATATGCTTCGCCCATCAGCCGGTTCGAGAACCAGTGGTCGTCTTTTGTGAACGACGAGATCCTGTCTGGTAAACCGTGATTGCTCTGTGGGCCATTTTCTATACCCGACTATCACCCGATGCAACCACTCGTGCTTCATCCCCCGAGCCTCACTTCTGCCCAGTTTGGACAACCCCGGTTCGACTCGGGCCCTGAGCGGCGGTTGAATCGATCCTGGACGACCAATGCTCGAGGGTATAGCCCCCGGGCTCCTCTGTCTCATCAATCGATGTCTGATCCTCCTCGTCCTGAGGAGCCATCGGTAACATCTGGAGAGCCAAACCCCGTTGTATATCCGCCGGTGACTTCACCACGGACTACGACCTCGCAATCTTCGATCCCTGCAGTATCTGGACCATCACAGCCGCCGGCGGTAGTGAACGATCCTCTACCTGCACCTAATATTCCTTCTAGATATGAAGAACATGCCTCACCGGCATATACTGGATCTCCAATCCAACAGCATCATCAACATCAACATCAACATCAACATCAACTCCATCACCACCACCACCAACAGCAACATCACCATCATCACCACCGCCATCCGGAAGCACCGTCCTATCCACTATCAGCATTGGAGCCAACAGCAGCTGGCCCTTCTAATCGAGTATTAGCCCAGAAATCAACCAGACGTACCAAGGCTCATGTCGCTTCTGCCTGTGTAAACTGCAAAAAGAAACATCTCGGATGCGATCCAGCAAGACCATGCCGGAGATGTGTTCTAGCTGGAAAGGCTGTAAGTACCAAATTTAAATTTACACTCATACTAAAGATATAAGAATTTCAAAACTGACGTTGAATAAGTCTTCCTGCGTCGACGTTACACACAAGAAGAGGGGACGACCACCACTGAAGGCCGAGGATTCTTCACTTCGATCTTATACAACGAACATGGAGAATCCAAACCTTTCAGTTGAGACTCAACCACCAATGGCCACCCAACGGAATGCTCTACACCGAGCCACCTCATCTCGTGAACTACGGCCCATGACCGATCTCCATGGGATGGGGGATCCTTCTCCGACAGCAGCATCAATGAGAATGCCACGTAATCAACCTCATCGTTGGTCTGCATCTGTATTCCCTTTGACTCGTCCAATGGATCCCTCTCCACCAGTCCCAGGCAGTGCAGGTCGACGACCGTTCTCCTCCTCAGGACCCGCCTCATATGCAGCAGTCCCATCACATCCGCCACCTGCATTCGTCCCCATGACTAGTGGATTCAACCCGGTGTTGAATAGTTCGGCTCTTCCCCCTGGAATGGAAAGACGATATCCACCGTATACTGGTCCAGCTTTACCGCCACCAAGTTCACCTTCACTGCCCCAGCCCCAGCCGACAAGGGCTCCATATTCCCCGTATACAGAAGCACCAGCAAGTACAATCCATCAACCGATGCCACTGAGCGATCCTCGAATTCCTCCAGGACCCCGTGAGCCCTATCTTGAATCCCCGGTGCGACTCCCTCCTATTCACCAAGCAACCGCAAGTCCTGCCCCCCACCACGCCCACCGACTCAGCGATCCCTATCCTACTTCTTGGATGACAGCTAGCTCTAACCGTGAAGAAACTCGAGAGCCTCATTCACCACTTACGCTTCAAAGACCGATGGGACCAAGTTTCACATATTCTACACCACGCCAACACCAGCGATCTTCCTCTACGACCGGTCCTCTCGATCCGATTCCTCGACATTTGGGACCAATCGACCTTCCATCCCCCATTGCTCTAGGCCACTCCCCTCCAGTGACAAATCGGGCCGTCCAGCCCAACACCGAGGCTGAAATCAGCGAGCCAAGACCCATTAAACGGCGAAAGATGGCCTTAGACGACATGGTCAACGGCTAGAACATGTTCTATCGCTCACCACATCTTCCATGACATGGTTCGATAATCCTATTTTCAAAGAATATCCAAACAGCTGCCCTGGAGGCTATTGTATTGTATAATTTCAAAAGCCTTGTAGCAGGGTCTACAAGGAGCGATACCCAACATAGCGCTTCCTCTTGGTTTTCAAATTATATTGGAAATCATTTGCTTTGTTTTCTCGTTGGTTTGCGTTTGGCAGGAACACGAAAAGCTTTCCTTTTTATTTTCCGGCTCAGTTCAAGTTATCATTCAAGTCGACCAAGGATATCTGGTATCTGCTTCCTCTTGATTGACTTGTTCCTCTTCATGCGTGCATTTAGAGGATATACTAGTTATTTTCGGTATCTCCTAGGAAAAAAGGAGTGGGGGTTGACGAACTCGGCTTTTCCTTTGTTATCATTTCTTTTGTTCGCACTTTTTTCTCCCTGATGCTGATCGTTTTGACATTTCCTTGCGAGTACCCCTTACAGTTGATGTTTTCAAGACATGGCATGGCGTTAAGGAGAGATGGACTCGCTTTTCTTACTGTTCTCTCGTTCGACTAGACTGATGTATGCTTGTACAATGATTTTCGTGCAGGCTGCGGAGGGTTGTACATCGGTGTACATCGGGAATTTCAAGATTGCGTGACTGACGCTTAGACAGAAGCCAGGGTTTCTTCTATTGTCTAATTCGAGATTTACAATTAAATATACTAATTATGATAAGCATGGTGTCGAGCCTTTTTGGAGATGAATTCATTAGTGTTACTAGCCTTGAAAGGCAGTGAGGATAGATTAGATTAATCCTTCCAGTTGGAATTCTGAATGCTAGGCGCTAAACTACTATATAAAGAGACAATGCAAGATTATCAGAAGAACAGCCATTGTCCAAATCGCTGGACCTTTCCAACGAATCCCTTCCTCTTGGTTTCCTCCTCTGCATCATCAATCCGATAAGTATCATCCTGACCTCCATCATATCGATCAGTATGAAGATCCATTCCGGTTTTGTGTACGAAATGTGTCCGCTTGACAAGCTTCCAGCCAAGGAACATGACGATCATGATCGGGATTTCAATATAATAGGAAACAAAATCAACGCGCTTGAAATGCGGACTGAAACATTCCCAACCTTGTACCAGCACGAGGACAATATTAAGACAGATGGCAATGATAGGACCGAAGGGGTAAGTCCAGTTCTTGAAAGGAAGCAGATGTTCCAAACCCTGAGCACGAATAGCACTTCGGAAACGCAGAGATGCAATACCGATGCAGATCCATGAGAGTTGATTCGATACGCCGACAATGCTGTGATGATCATTAGTATGTTGTATCAAGTTACGGAGAAATACTCCTAGTAAATGAACAAATAGCCGAAAGACACTCACTTTTGCAGCCAAGACCAGAGTTTTCCTGCTCCAATGTAACTGGCACCGAAACACAATCCACTAATGACCGACGTGGCAAGGACTGCAACCCAGGGAACATGGAAGCGGTTTAGATGCCCAAAAAAGCCAGGTGCATAGCCGTCCACCGCAAGGGTGTACAGCAAACGTGAACCAGCGAACAAGGCGTGATTGGCGGCAGAGATCACGGATGTCATGATCACAGCATTGATGAAGCTGCCTGCTACGCTGCTGCCTGCTTGTTGGAAAACGATCGTGAAGGGGCTGGTTTTTGTATCGCCCTCTGAAAGACCGGGATAGGTGTACGGTACATTCAGACCGACAATCAGGATGGAGAGAAGGTAGAAGAGAATGATACGCCAGAAAACATTCCGCACAACCTTAGGCATATTCTTGGCCGGGTTTTTGGTTTCACCTGCTGTAATGGCGATCGATTCAGTGCCGCCGCTGTAATGGATTAAAATTAGCAAAGGTGCTCCATCTGCAAGGATTGAGATGACCGTACTATGCGAATGATGCTGTGACAAAGACAGACGCGAATCCACCGATGCCACCTACAAAGGGGGCATCCCCAGTGTGCCAGTACTTGCCACCAATATACTCATGATCAGTATTGCCACCGCAGTTGACAGCAATTCCAAGAATGATGAAGATCTGTGTAGATTTGCTTAGCAGAGTTCCGAGGTTTGGGTAAACATGCGTGAAAGGGTGAGGTGAGACGTACCACGATGGTTATGACTTTGAGTAAGCTCAACCAATATTCGATCTGCCTAGGGTTTTAGTATACTCCAGATATAATTCTGCAAAGATGTAAAACCATACCTCACCATATACTCGAACCGACAAAACATTGAGTGCAATCACAACAATCAAAAAGATCAAACTAATCGCCCAACCCGGGAAATTATCCGTCCAAAACTGCAATAGTAACTGAAGAGCAATAATATCCGACGCTGTCGAAACAGCATCATTAAACCAATAATTCCAAGTCAAAGCAAAACCAAGTGCATCATCAACAAAGCGTCTAAAATCCACCAAAAATACCCTGAATTAGTATCGATCTGCAAAATGCTTCTCAATGTAACATCAACCAGACTCACCCCGCATAAGTACAGAATGAACCCGCCACAGGCACAAACGCAGCCATTTCACCCAGACAAAGCATCGTGACAAAAACAATACCTCCACAGATCGCATAGGCAATTAGTGTAGAGGCAGGTCCACCTTTAGCGATGGATGTTCCTGTTCCGAGAAATAAGCCCGTGCCGATAGTCCCGCCGATGGCAATCATCTGCACCTGGCGGGCTGATAGTCGACGGGCTAATTTGTCTGCATTTGTAAAGGGGGATGCAGAAACATCTCCGACATATTCCTGCGGCTTCGTCGCGGAATATTTCTCAGGGTCCATGACTGATGCCATTTTTGAAAACTGTCGCTCGTTCGTGTATAGCAAAACCGTACTTGGGAGACCCGGTGGGTACTGGGTATATCTTTGAGAATCTCAAGGTTCTTCTTAAATCACCCTTCAGATGACCATGTAATATCTGCCAATATCCGATCGAATAAGCAGTGATCCTTCACGTAGCCTTGATTACTGTAGATATCCCAACTCACTTAGCCCTAATCTCGTGACTTGCACGTGGCTACCCCGGATTTCCGATCTCGATCGACCGAAACGGCAGTAATGACAGCTGAACAACGACAATGACAGTCGATGTGGAGGATGACAAGAATGAAACATGCTGGATTGTCGACTTTCGAAGTCTGCCATCGCTGAATTCGTGCGATGGCGTGATTTTGAGGTGAATTGACTGGATCGCATGGGCCCGCACGCGATGACAAAAAAAATTCGATGGGATCCACTTGAGGTGGAGGGGGTTCATGCTTGACGGGAGAATTCACATTGAACTGCCGATTAGCTGTCATTGGCATTTGGTGGAGCCTATTTTGACCTCGAGGTGTAGCAGCGCATTCGATATTCATGGATTATGGTAGTAAATACTTTAGGACTACGTGTACTGGGAGAGGATGATAAGTCGTATAAAGACATCAGCCGTGACTGACAAAATCGCTTCAACTATTTACTCATGCAGATTCACAATGCTTTTGGGGCTTCGCTAGCACATTTAAACATAACAATTATAGAAAGGGGAAATGAAAAGAGAAGAGAAAAGAGAGAGCACGCCGGAGACACCACATGATACAACAGATCAGCCCAACAGACCACTCGCCAGGGCTTCCAGATCGCCCAAAGTCTCGATCTGAGGCTCGGCTTGCTTGCTCTTCTTGCTCTTCTTGCTCTTGTCTCTCTTGTAGGCACTCTCCTCTTCGCTGCTCTCGGGCTCCGCAAAGGATACGCGGGCCTTTTTGTTGGGACGCCGCGTTTCCTTCTCTGAGTCTGACTCGGGCTCTGATGGTGGCGGGGTTCCGAGATCGATAGGCTCGACATAAGGCAGCTGGAACCCCTGGGCGCCACGTTCCTCTTCGGCCTCGGCATCTGCAAGAGCACGCTCGCGTGCCTTTCGCTTCTCCTTCTTCTCTCTCTTCTTGTCGCGTGCGACTTCTTTGTCCTCCAGATCGGCTTGGCGTGTACGCTCTGTCTCTCCAGCCAAGAACTTCTCGCGCTGCGTATCCGCATCGCCACGAGCCTTGAACTGATCCTCGTCCTCCATCTCGTACAGCTCGTGGGCGTTGCCATCGTCGTCATAGACCAACTTTGTACCCTTGCCTTTGAACTTGAGCAGCTTCTTCTTCGACTTGAGAAGCTTCTCGCGGCGCTTCGAATCAATGACCAGCGGCTCCTGTCCATCAATCTGTACCTTCTTGGTCTCCTTCTCGACGGCTGAGACATCGGAGTCAGAATCACCTTGGTTGAGGCCTTCATCACCAGCAACGAAGCGACGCTTGACTGAGAGGAAGTCGGCATCTTCATCGGCATCCTCACCACCATTACCAGCGCCAGAAGCAGCAATGGTACCGTCATCGTTGATGAGCTTGTGATAGTGGTCTGCAAGAACGTCCTGGTTTCGTCGCTCGAACATGCGGTCGTATCGAGTACGCACCTGCTGCTCATCCTTCTTCTTGTCCTTCTTGTTCTCGGCATCTGAGTCGTCGTCATCGCTGGAAAGATGGGACATCTTCCAAGAAGCATTCTTGCGCTCCTTGGTGTCATCTCCCTTGATAAACTTAATGCGAGGAGCACCAGGGAGACCCAGACTACCAGCGTAGTCTTCTAGTGGGAGTTCCTTCAACTTGAAGATCTCCTTATCTTTCTGTACATAGATCGATTTGACGTAAGAGATGAAGGCCTTTTGTCCCAAATACTTCAGCTCAGCGTCCTTGAAGCACATATTTTGTAGCTGATTCTTAATGCTCTGCTGCTTGTTCGCCTTGATATTGATTCGTTCGATGGGGACCTTCTTCTGCTCTAGTCGCTGAAGCATCCCCTTCTCCTCGCTTGGATCAAGGAATAGAACAGCACGGCCTACTCGTTCGTATCGAGCTGTGCGTCCAACTCGGTGAATGTATGTATCGGCATCTTCGGGGCAGTCCATCTGAATAACCCAGTCCACAGCGGGAAAATCGAGACCACGGGCAGCAACATCAGTCGCGAAAAGGACTGCGTGTTGGGCTTGAGAAAATTTGGTCGTAATGTCGAGACGGCCACCTTGCTTTTGTCGACCGTGAAGATGCATCAATGGAATACCGGGTTGGAGATGTCGGAAGGATTCGTAGACAAATCGGACCTGTTTGCCTGAAGACAGGAAAATCACAGTCTTAGATTTCAGATTGCTACGAATGAAACTCCACAGTGCATCAAGCTTTTGAGGGAGCGGTGTAACCACGTAGTGTTGCTGAAGGGTGGAGGGTGTAGCAGAGGTGGCGGCCTCATGGACGGCCACGTACTCGGGCTCTTGGAGACTGAGTCGAGCCAAATCGGAGACCTTCTTCGTTTGGGTAGCGCTGAAGAGCATGGTCTGGCGTTGCTTGGGGAGATGGTCAATGATGGCGTCCACCGATTTCTGGAAACCCATGTCGAGAATACGGTCCGCTTCGTCCATCACCAATAACTGCAAATTGTTTGTCTCAAACATAGCGGTCTGATCCAAATGCTGCAGGATACGACCCGGAGTGCAGACCAGAATATTCATTCGTCCCAGTCGTTCTTGTTCCTCGCGCAGACTCTTTCCGCCAATGACCAGACCGGCAGAGAAGCCATGGTATCGGCCCACCTTGCGCAACACTTCAAAGATCTGAATCGCCAATTCTCGGGTTGGCGACAAAATCAGCGCACCCAGTCCATCATATTCAGTCCACTGTCTGCGGTACAAGTTTTCCAATACAGGGACAAGAAATGCCAACGTTTTGCCGCTTCCAGTTTTCGCGGCACCGAGAATATCACGTCCCTTGAGAGCATGGCTAATCGCACGAGATTGAATATCGGTCATAGACTTATAGTGAGAGGCCGACAGACCGCGAGCCGTGGGTTCGGAGAGAGGGAGGTCGGCGAAGTTTTTGAGGGAGCTTTTCAGATCGAGATCCTCGACACGCTGGACGAGCGAAGACAGTTCATCCTCACCGCGCTTTCGCTTGAGATTTCTCCCGGATTCATGATTCGATTTGGGGGCTTTCCCACGAGAAGTCCGGGCTGGAGCCATGATTTGCGACGGGGTTGTCGGTGCAGAAACGAGTTGAACTGCTAAACTTTTCTTATCTTTTTTTTCTTGATGACTAAGCACGATAAGCGGCTTATCGAAAATGGGCGCGTTTGCGAGTCGTTCACTTTGCGAATCATACCAGCTTCTCATTCAAACAGACCATGGCGGAAGAAGACGATCAAGACATTTTTGATTCGCTGGAGCGTGAGGCATCCGAGTTTACCAAGGTGAGTCCATTCTACGAGATTTGGTTGTGCCAAGTGTTCGGCGTTTTACTGACCCGCGACTGATAGGATGCGGAGATTGATCGTATCCGCAAAGCATTTTCTCTGGATGCGTATGTTGCTTTAATTGGCTCTTGAAATATCTATTGGAGACTTATACTGATTTTTTTTTCTTGTTTGAAATTCACAGATACGCTGTGTTAGACCTTCAGCCGGGTGTCCCTGATAAAGATATCAAGATTCAATACCGGAAAAAGTCACTCCTGATCCACCCCGACAAGACGAAGAATCCCGCCGCACCTGACGCCTTTGACCGACTCAAGAAGGCGCAAACTGCACTTCTCGATGAAAAGGAGCGCACTTACCTGGATGAGTGTATCGCCGATGCGCGACGACTCTTGATCCGTGAACACAAGTACACGCTGGACTCGCCGGAACTGAAAACCGATGAATTCAAGGTGGAATGGCGGCAGAAGACCACACAAGTCTTGCTAGAAGAAGAAGCTCGACGAAGACGACAAGCCAAGGCTCGTATGCAGGAAGAAGGTCGAGAGAAACGCAAGGAGGATGAAGAGATTGAGGCGCGCAAGCGTAAGCGCGACGAGGCCAAAGCATGGGAAGACACTCGGGATGAGCGCATTGGCAGCTGGCGAGATTGGCAAAAGGGTCGCAAAGGGGATGATAAGAAGAAGAAGAAAAAAATGAAGGTGCTGGGATGAGAATTGCACGATCCGGCGTTCCAGGTGATACTGAGCTTTCTTCTCTTGATATTCATAGTTCTTTATATCCATATCCACTGCCCTGAAGCATCTTACTAGATCTAGTATCTATAACTTGGCCTTTATTATCACATTATACAAATATGAGCAGTAGTCTCAGGATATGCAATGCTCATGAATCCCCGAAGTCAAGTTGATATTTTGTATACTTCCTGGGTTTATAGTAGATCCCATGCATCTCACTCAACTAGAAGCTTCGATTGCAGACAGCAATTAACGTGGACATTTGAGTATTTAGTCAAGATACAGCATCTACTAAAATAGCCTTTCAATTCTAAATATTATATGATAATTACAATAGAATATTACTTCGTAATATCCCAACTGCCACCCCACATACACGATTAGATCATTCGAGATTCCCCGAATTTCCACGAATCCACCTCGCCCCGCCTCGGACCAGCTGGACTTTTTGACTCTTCCATCTTTTTTGTCTTCTACACAACTTCCTCCCTCTCAACTCCCCCTCTTTTCCTCTACACACACACACACAATGGCTGAGCCCGTGATACCTCATCAGCCTTCGCGTGCGTCAGATCATCTGCGCCCATTTAACCCCACCGCAATTTCTCCCTCTCATCGCGGGGTCGCAGCGGACCAACAGAACGGATCTGCAAACGGTCATGCCAAGGGCTACAATCGTGATGGAGAGAAAGAGAATGGATCATATGATCAAGAAGAAGAGATCCCTCCTTTGCCTACAGTGATAGCACATATTCATGCCCGCGTACAAGCCTTCCTGGCCGAATCTCATCCACCAAACTCCCTCCTCGCCTCGGTCCAACAGCAAACCCGCACATCCCTCGGCGTCGTCGCATCAGCCTTAACCCGCTACAAACTCTCGGAACTCTCCCTCTCCTATAACGGCGGCAAAGATTGTCTAGTCCTACTAGTCCTCTTCCTCGCCGGCCTCCATCCATACAACGATCATGTCCAAAATGACCACCCCCAATCTCAATCTACACATAATCATCCTCAAGACCCCGTCATTCCATCTATCTACGCCCTCCCTCCAGATCCATTCCCAGCAGTCGAAGACTTCGTCATAACATCCGCTAAAGCATATCATCTCGCCATTACAAAATATACCACCGAACCACCAAACACCACCCTCCGCTCCAGTTTCGAAGATTACCTAGCTAAACACCCTACCATCCGCGCCATCTTCGTCGGTACCAGACGGACTGACCCGCACGGCGCGAAATTAACACATTTCGACCGCACCGACTCGGGCTGGCCTGATTTCATGCGTATCCATCCGGTAATTGACTGGCATTATGCCGAAATCTGGGCCTTCATCCGACATCTAGGATTGGAATATTGTTCCCTCTATGATATGGGGTATACCAGTCTAGGTGGTACTTCCGATACTCACCCTAATCCGCGATTGCAGGTTGAAAAGCAGTCCGGGTCTGATGGATGTTATTTACCGGCCTATGAATTGACCGAGGATTTCGAGGAGAGATTGGGTAGAGAGTGATTTCATCAGAGATTCATGTACTTCATTCCATTTCGCTTTCCTTTACTTTTCTTTGATACACTTCTTTGCAAGCGGTACATTCCTATTGATTGGACTTGAGAAAGAGCTTAGCGATAGCCTCCTCTCCCCTCCTTTCTCCCTATTCCTTGTTTACATTTGGATTGGCCATTTCCGTGACATACTACTAGATTATACTCCATCAATGGGCGCTCACGCACTATCATACAACCTGATCTGGATTACTGTGCATTCAATATTTTTCCCAGTTGGAAAATATCATATTTGATCGCCGCAAAGCCTGAAAGAATGAAGGCAGTGCGCAAAGCTGTATAACATGTATTCTAATACATAACTTGTCATGAAAATCATGAGTCCGTATGAATGCCATGTAAGAGAGAGGAAGAGAGGATGATGGGGAGGGGAAGGGGAAGGGGGGGGGGAAGAACAAGGTCAAGAAATAGAACACCATTGCCATGCTTTCCTTCTTGCATCCTGATATCAGTCGAAGATGTAAAGTTCAGACGTATTTAAGCAGACATGAGCTGGAAATCGAATCAGAAACCACAAGCAGCAGGCATTCCACAGACCCGGAGAAGAATAGACGAAAGACACATAGGCATAATATCCTTGTAAGAACATAGAAAGCAACACAAAGTTAAAATGACCCGCGAGCATACATTGTACATTCTGAGAATGGAAATGCATGTCTACGAATCAGCCATATTGAATAAGAAATTTCTGAAAACAAACATCGCGACTTGGTGAATCATTTGTGATGTTTTTGGATATCTCTTTTTTTTTCGGGTGTTTCTTTTTCTCACATCATTCTTGTCTCTGTGGACAATCTGGGCGCAGACTGCATTGGGTCAATTGAACTTTGAATTGAATTGAAATCGAGACATCATCAAGCAATTGAAGCAGGAGTCATGGTCTCCATGCGAGATGGGAGAGGAGACAGCGAGCCTGTCTTGATATTCTCTTTTCGGGGAGTCGACATATAAGAGCGTGGCTCAAGATCTGGGGAGCCTGGAAGAGCAGTCTTGGATGAGGCTGCTGAAATATCAGTCATGGATCGACGACTGGCAGATTTTCGATGCCGATAGACAGGAGTATTCTCCAGTGCATTGAGACTGCGCGAGGAAAGCGAGCTGTGGCGTGCACCTTCCGCTGGATCTTTCATCACGGCGAAGCTATCACGCTTGTCAGTCATCGAACATTTATGTAAGAAGAATCAACCTGTCACTTACGTTGGAGATACTGAAGTTGCCGGAGTCCAGTTAGAGCTCATTGATCCCATAGCGGTTGGTGAACTGAAGCTCCCTTGCGAGTTGGGCGTGAGATGGCAACTGGTTTGCTGGAGGCGCTGAACAGAGGGTGACGGAGTTGATCCCTGTACAACCTCTACTGAGTAGTTGTACTCGCCTGCACGGTATGCACGGCGTTCATTGCTTTGCTGCTTCAGCATCTTCTGAGCCTTGGTGTCTGCGAATCGCAACAGCAGTTTCACATTGCTTCCCTTGATCGTGACATTGTGGAACTCGTTCAAGACTCTCTCTGCAATTTCTCGGCTTTCAAATCTAGTGACAGGGTTCAGTCAATGACTTCGGGTAGCTAGTATGTAGTCTTACCTTGCGAAGCCGACCTCTTTGCTCACGCCTGTCTTGTCGTCGCGACTTATTTTCTCTGAAACCACTCGGTAAGGCTCGAAATGGCGACGAAGGTCCTTAAACATTGGTAAGCAAAGTGTTTTCTTCAAGGCCTTTGGAATAATTTGACTTACTGCCTCAGTCCAGTCGATCGGAATGTTAGTACAATAGATATTGGTGGACAGCTTGTCTTCAAGGTCCTTGAGTCGCGAGTTACGGGATTTCTGTGCGAAGCTGGCTTGGTAGCCAAGGTAGAAGAAGCCTCGGATGCAATTCTCACAGGATTCAAAGTTATAATACTGGACAAAACCGAATCTGCTTAGTTTTAGTCAGTCTGGTCAATGCAGGGCTTGTACTGGGAAGCAATAATTACCCTTTGCAAAGACCTGTGTCCAGGTCAACGATAGCTTTGCAACGCTCGATCTTTCCGAAGCGCCCAGAATAAGCATGGAGCATCTCATCGGTGGTTTCCGGAAGGAATCCGCGGATATAAACATTTGTAATGCCTTCACGATTTTCAAGACATTTTGCAAGAGTCAGCTCGGATGGGTTGGTCCACATAGCTGGCACAGCACGAGGAATTGCAGGATCTTGTTGTGTCAGGGCCTCCAGGTCCTGTACGACATATCCATTTGTGGTTTTCATCATCTGAAATGGCAGTGAGAGTTGACCAAGTTGGGGAAACATGTTTGCATAGGAATATCCTGACAGGGAGACACCGTCCATAGTGGGTACGAATGATGTCGGGAAATATTGAACCGAGCCACTGCTCTCATTTTGGGCTCCCTTTTGGTCATTTGTGCCCCAGTTACCTTGCTTGTTATCCTGTATATCGCAGTTCATCAGATACGGCCAGGATGAGTAGGTCCCGGGCACCACGGAACCGAGATTTTGATAGACACCAGTCGAGAGATATGGAAACTGGTTTATTTGGTCTGTCTGACCAGTCATTGGACTGGTAACAAATGAAGGGACCTGAGATATCCCATTGAACAAGGATGAGTTGGGTACCAGGATAACTGGACTGTTGTAAGCGGTACGGTTTGTGGCCGACCAGTCCACGTTGGAGTTAACTGTCATGGGAGCAGTGTTCTTGGAAGCGAATCGATTTCTTTGATTTTGCATGTTCATACCGGCAAGAACTTGTGCTCCGGATGAGTTTCCATCCCGTAAAGGCGTCTTCGTGGCATGGCTGTAGACCGCGGCGTAGGTGGAACGAGGATCAGGATAATACTGGCTAGCCTGTCCACTGGAGGATGGCCCAGAGCTTGAGGTGCTCGTATTCAGAGGACTTTGATGATGTTTCATTGTCGAGTGTTGCCTTTCGCTGTAGCCTAGGCCTTGTATTAGCAGTATTCGGACGACATTCTCTGTGTTATAATTTGACACGACGGCGTAGGCAGATACGCAACAGAGAGAAGCCTTCTCCACGCTTCCATCGTTCATACCAATTCTTCATGCTGCAAAGTAGGAGAAAATGTCAGAGGATGGAACTCAACTTACTTTGAGCTGGAAGTGTGCCGTTTTAGTACCCGGCAAGGAAATATAAGCAGATGATGGAAAGAGGGACGAATATTTTGCCTTCCACTGCGACCTTTCAATCAATGATATGCCGACACAATCACTCTCCGGCCCTGCAGATGACCTCGGCCGAAACCAATGACGAATTCCGGTGACAACTCACGGGTTGAAGTTGGAAAATATTTCAGACGACTCGGCCGACCTCGGGTCGTTTCAGGGCTCAGGCAATATAATAACAGCCGATGACCTTCGATCTAGAGTGACTTGATTATACTATGGCCACCAAGACCATTATCAGCAAGAAATATAAAAGGAAAAAGAAGGGGGGTAGAGAGGATGAAAAGAAAGGAGGTGAGAAAGAAGAAGTCGGAGGAAATCCGGGGGAGCTCCAAAAAGACGAAAAGAGAAGGAAAGAGTAGAAAATGAGGCAGGAAGGAACTCACGTTGTTGAAATGGAAAGGGCGATAGAGATGGATGGAATATGGACAGGGGATGAAAGGAAAGGATGTAAGTCGAAGAATGGGGATAGAATGGAGATGAAGATGGATTGAAAAGGATGTAAATGGGGAAGAGATGAAGAATTGGGGATGGAAGAGGAAATAGAAGAGGAAGAAGAGATTAAAAGGGATGAAGATAGAAGGATAAGAGGAGGTATAAACTGTCCACAGCAAAGGAATGGACGGCAGCGAAACAGTGTTGAACAGCCGTGCATTTCCTATTTCGCTAACACTGTAAGTCGTAAGGACTGGCTGGAAAAAAAAGAAAGCAAGAAAGCAGGAAAAAATAACATAAAATCGCTTGGTGGTTGAATGCATCGATGATCAAATTGGTTTGTATTGCCTGCTCGTAAAATATCTGTCTATCACAGTAAATGAGTATTCTCGTGCTGGGCCGTAATAGCGAGAGAGAGCCCCCGAAACAGTCAGCCGATGGGACTGTCCCATGTATGCGAGCAGAGACAAGTAGCCTTTTTTGACGCTTCAAGCCCTTTCTCCCGAGGAGTAGAGCTATTGTGACTTGTCATGGAGCCACTGGTAGACGACTGAGAAGTCCTTGCCCTTGTGAGCAGCCTCGACAGCGTTGTACACCTCGCGTGCTTGACCACCCAGGGCCAACGGCGTACCTGAATCTTCCGCCGCAGAGAGAGCCAGACGCAAGTCCTTGTTCATCAGACTAACTCCAAATCCACCTGTATATCCTCGGGAAGCGGGGGCTGTGTCCACAACGCCTGGGACAGGATTGTTAACCTCTGATGGCCAGCAGCGGCCAGTGGAAGAGTTGATCATCTCAGCGAGAGCCTTGGGCTCGAGTCCCCATCGAATTCCTAGATTCATGGCCTCGGCCGTTGCAATGTTATTGATAGCTAGCATGTAGTTATTGGCTAGCTTTCCGGACACGCCAGATCCGGGTTCACCGAGATGCCATGCCTTCTTTCCCATGAGGGCGAGAACGCCACGAACACGTTGAAGGAACTCTTCGTCTTGTGCAGAAGCACCAAACATGAATGAAAGGGTTCCTGCCTTGGCTCCAACGACACCTCCGGATACGGGTGCATCGACAAAGCGGCCGGTTTTGGTGGTGTGGATGGCATTGGCAATCTCCTTGGAAGAGACAGGGTCAATCGTTGACGTGTCGATGAAGAGTCGCTCTTGCTCGAGAATTGGGAGCTCCCCAGGCTTCATGATGGAATTATATACCTCCATGACATGTTTAGACTCGGGGAGACTTGTGATCATCACTGTCTAGAAGGTATTAGTACTGAGCTTTCACCTCGACGAAGAAGAATATAAGGAGACGAAAGGGGAGAACGAGGGAGCAAGAGAGATGAAAGAACTAGATGATAGGCAGCACAAAGCACAATATGTACCAAAGCCCATCGAACAAATCATGAGATGAAGGGAATACTCACTGACTTCTCAGCAACTTCACGTGCATTCTCAGCAATCTCGACCCGTCCAACCTCAGCACCAGCACCACTACTCCGAGCAACTTCTTGAGACTCCTCAATGAAGCGAGTCATTGCATCTTGATTCACATCTCGAATGATGAGAGTGTCAGAAGCAGGAATCTTTGCACGAAGGTTGCGGGCCATGTTGTAGCCTGCAAAAGGTCAGTCAAGGCAACAGGATCATTGACTTCAATATATCAATAGCCATATTTTCGCCATGCTTGCTATATCTTCATTCATTTCACATACCCATTTGTCCTAATCCCACGAATCCCCATGTTGCATCGCGATGAAGGGTTGTTGAAAATGTCCGAGACACGTTCATTGAGCTTGGTAAGCTCCAACATCGGTGGGGCCGAGCTGTGCGAGACAGCAAATATAGAGACCGCATATTCATTGTGAAGTTGGACTGGCTTTACGAAGGGGAAAAGAGCTTCAAAAGGGGGGTTTAGCTTCAAAATATAATCAGTACAATGCTTGTGTAAAAGAAAAATAGTATACAAGTATGACGACGAGGGGTGGATTCCGAAGCTCGGCCCATCGATGGCCGTGGCTACCCGAGGTTCCCCAATGTTTGCGGGGAGTCTCCACGGGGATGAATCACGTGAGATATCACGTCGAGTAGGTATACATAATGTATGAATGAATGGATGGAATAATAAATCTAGTTTCAATTGATGTTGATATTCAGCTACACCAGATCCGTGTATTCTATAATGACTATAATTCACGCTAAATCTGCATCAAAGCTACTTTTACCTAGTGTGATCATGATGTATACAGAACCCCAGAGATGCCTCAACATAGACACTACGTCTCTAGAAAAAAAAATGAACAAAAGGGTATGAAAGTTCGAATCCAAACGCCCGAGAAATGCCCTGGGCTCGAAATATCAGAGAGAGGAAAAGAGATGGAACGCAACATGCAAGCCGTTTGTATATATTGGAGCCAGCCGCGGATGGGCTCTTATCTGGGTGAGGTAGGGTGACTGGTTGGGCCGGCCAGGTACTCTTCTGGTACTTTGGGTACACGAGGAGAGCTAGCTGTTTGGACTATAGCACGGTGCTGAGCTCGAAGTGTGTCTCGCTGTCGTTCCTTATCTCGATTGTTGGCCGAACCACCCGTTAATCGACGCATGCCGCTGCGGATCATGGACTCCAGAGAATGGGGACCGTGGGGACCGTCAGTTACGCTGCGAACCATGGGAGGCGGAGGCGCGGCTCGAGGCGTCCCAATAGGATGTTCGTCAAAGTCCGAGTAATGTGCTTCCTCCATGTCATCATCGGAGAGGAACGCAGAGTCATTGTGACCCACAGAAGGATATTCATGGATTGCAGGTGGCTGAGTATGCACAAACAGGTTGTTGGCTGGCGATGTGACAGATCTGGTATGGGATACGGGCCTCAGATTCTGGTTTGCGAGCTGCGTATTTACTGCAACCGGAGACGGCATATTTGGGCCATCAAATCGGAGGTTAGGCGGCCGTGACTCTGCGAGGCCATTGTGAAATGAAGAGGTAGAGCCTGTTCGCGCAAGCGACTTTCTCAAGATTGGCGCCGTTTGCTGATCATATAGATGTGCATTGGTATCCACGTAACTTCCGGTGAATCCTCGAAGCATTGGTGGAGCCACCGAGTTAAGTGTAGGCACACTGGTCTCGTCGAAGAAATCATCCAGACTGTCCAATTTCTGGACGATGTTGCCAATGTTATCATCTGTTTGAGTCTCAATAGACTTCATCGTATCTGCCCTCACTTTGAAGAATGAATCATTGAATTCATCCGATCGGAACTCCACGTCAGGTGTCATGGCATCTTGCGTGTTCATTTCATCGGCTTCAGCGCAAGTGTAGAACACAGCATGAACATTGTTCCGAGTCATTGTCGATTGAGTAGCGGGCATAGGTACGGACCAACCGGAGGGTTCGGGAATGCCGTACAAGCTTTGAATTCGCTCGTACTCTTTGCGAATTGCGCGAGATGAAGTGGCAGAAGCCATACTCATGCGTAGATGATGCCGTTCCATCGGGTTGCCAGCAACTGTCATAATATGATCAAGTACCTCCAGAGCCTGGGGACAGAGGTTTGTCTGCAGAAGTCGCAATAATGGCGAAATAAGATCCGGGCCATGACAAGTGACCTCATTACGACGCATGTCCACTTCAGGAATCAAGACACAAAGGATTTTCATGGTCTTGATTCTGAACCAGTCGGTGGTATTGGTGAGGAGACCCATCAAGAAGATCAAACACTGGAAATCGAGGTGAGGGAAATAATATGACTTGATCTCCGTGATGATGTGATCTAGGAAAACGCCTTCCGTCTTATATTGCTGGTTAGCGAAGCCAAACAAAGAGGCCGCGAGTCGTGGGCATCGCTCATTTTCCGCCACACGCGCCAGTAGACTGGCGTGTGTAATGGCTTTCTGATCCGTGAAGTCCTCCTCAAAGCATTGAAGGAAGTGTGGCAGGTTAGCCAGAATAGCAAACAAGTGTCTTGTTCCGTCTCCAATAAGACCATTATTAGGAAGGCCGCTAAGACGATGAAGCACATCCAGTGTACGAGTCAGTGATTCGGACGACTTCAAGCCCTTGAACACAAGATCTTGTAGACCATCAAATCCGCCCTCCCATTTAGGCGGCTGGTCTTCAATGAGTTGGGTCTCAACAGCCGGATCGCTAAGATCAACTCGTTCCAAGAACTTCTCCAACATGCCAAGACTCTCAATAAACTCGCTTTCGTGAATGGTGTTGAGGCAGGCGCACGTAGTCCAGAATAGCTGAGGGTAATGTAGCAGGTCCTCCGGGGCCAATGAGCTGATGATTATCTTCAATGTCGTGAGAATTTCCATGGAGAATGTTTGGTAATCAGTCTCCTCATCCGCGATGGTGTTGGATAGTCTAGCAAGCATATCCGCCAGCATTCTTGAATCCAGAGAAGTCGAGATGCAGCGGAAAACTTGGAACGACCGACAAGCCAAATGTCTAACAGGACAAGACGTGGCCCAGTTCAACGCTTCTTTGGCCCATAACTCCCCTACACCCTCGTAGGCAAAACTAAAGAAATTGATCACCTCGCGAGTCACCGTAGCCATGGCTGAAGGTACTCGACGATCTTCGGCCTCGTCTTCCTTGCCGGAATTTTCTTCATACTCCCAGATCACGGCTGCATCGCTCTTCCGAATCGACTCCACAAAGTCCTCAAATAATTGCCGAGCACCAGGAGGGGAATCGTCCTCCATTTTGGCAGCGACCAACTCGTGGATGAGATGAACGAGCATTTCTCGCGCTTGTTCTTGCACAGTAGTAGTGTAATGATCCCAGAGGATGAGGACAACATGGAGCAGTTTAATCACATCGTTCAAAGCAAGTGTGACTGGGGCAACCATGAGATCAACGAGGAAAATAAGTGCTACTTGTCCAAGTGAGAGACCAGCTTGTTTTTGGCTTCCAATGGGAACGACAGTGCTCAGGTCTGCAACATATGGAAGGTTTTTGATATCGGGTGGGGGTGCAGTAGTGTCTTTTCTCTCTTGTACCATATTCTTCGGCACAACCTGCAAGAGGAAAAATTCAACAACCTTCGAACCAGCCGGAGTTCCAGCCAAGAAGACGACAATTTGTTTGGCATATTCCACAAAGTTCTGTTCTTTGCGCTCAAGACATAGACTAATGATAAAGTCCAGAACCAGCTGGACATTACCTCCATGTGGGCCTGTAGCTAACGCTTGCCATAGTGCCTGGACCTGATTTGGAAGTGTAGTGCTGCAACGAATAGTAATTTCGAACAGATTGGCGAGGAGCATGTAAGACCGGGCAGTTGGGCCACCATTAGGATCAAGCTGCAGCTCCATGGTTTGGACCCATGGCAGGATAGCAGCAACTAGATTCCGTTGGCTATCTGGCCGTAGATTGCGGAAATGCAAGGCAAACTCCGAAAACAACGTGAATGCAAGATCCGCATGTAGGATAGCCAGTCGCTTGGAGGTCTCGAACTGAGCGAGTTTATATACGGCCGTTGTCTTGTCAGAGATACTGATATCGAAATCTTGAATACGAGAGCTCTTTTGCTGCCGCTCCTCGATCCTGCGAAGAAGCTTGGCGGATTTCATGCGAATTTCGCGCTTCTCATTTCCAAGCGTGACCAAGACTGCACCTAGAATTCTCCAAAATCTGAGAGGGTAATCAGGGTGCTCAATAAGTACCTCCGTCACGACTTCAAAATAGCTTTCCAAAGCCTTCGGTCTTTCTGAAACGTAACACATCTCAACCGATCTTTCCATCAAATATGAATGCTCCTTGTTGTGGATGATGAGATTTTTGAGGGCGCGACGACCAATTGCGTGCCATTTGTCACTTCGGTCACCGAAGATAATATCGATCCAAGATAACATTCGACTTACATCGAATTGCAGTACAGATCCACTTTCCGTAGAGATGCTAATAGGCCCTGCGCAAAGAGAAGACATTGCACTCAATGCCGCAGCCCTCAGGTTCTTCTTCTCGATCTCCATAGCAGCGGCAACGTTTCGCATCTCACCACCCTCATGTGGCTGGGTCGCAGCAAATGTACGCATTTGCTGCTCTCGCTCATTGATGTGAGGTTGGTTGGGCGAGTACCCGCACCAGTCCTCCATGAGAGAGAAAGAAGACTTGCGGGATTCAAATGGAATCCAGCGTGATGGGTCCTTTGTACGGTTGACACCTTCGAAGAGCTCTTCCATCAGACCACAATAGTGGAATCGCAGCCGCTGGAACTCCAAGTCTTTCTGCACGTCGGCATCACTCAAGAAAATGCGAATGTCTTTTGCATACGTGATTAGATTATTCACGACCCAATCGTCATTGTATACCTCTGGTTCTCGTAGGAAATGAGAGGTCAACTTATAGACATGTGTCACTTCAGTCCTTAGTCGATCCGTTCTTCGGTCCCGCTGGGAGCTACTGGGGGTGCGTTGGTGAGCACCGATTCGAATCTTGGCCTCCTCGTTGCACGTCGTCACTGCATATTGCAAAGATTCCAGTAGTGTGCGATAAAGATTCTTGTGGATGGAGCCAAGTGCTATCACAATTGCATTGCGGATTGAGTCTCTCTCGGCGGACAAAAGGGGAATGACAAAAGCGAAAAGACTCCGAGCAGAACTGATCTTATCAGAAGATGATGCTCCCTTTGAAGCTTTGCGCGTGTGCTGGGCATTTGCTAGCTGACTCTGAGATTGAGCACCGACGCTCGTCACAGTGGTACAGGCCATTACGAGATACAATTTCCATTGCTCGACCAGGATCTCTGCAGTCATATTGCTTCGCCCCAGTGGACGACTCTGATAGACGTCCGCGGGTGAGTACTGCGGCGGCGGCCTTGACCGCTCAGCTAGGGACGAAATCATCTTGTGCATCTGAACAAGCCGCGCGCAAACAATCTCCCTGCCCAGAGTGACAGCGAAGGGACAGGTTTCGAAGCTGACCCTGATGATATTGGGAAACACTTTTGCCCACAGTGTAGAGTCATACGACACCTCGCTGCTGCAAAGCTCGATCAGGGTATTCTGTGACGCACTTCTGCGTTTGCCCTTTTGGATACGACTCCTCTCCGCGACTGACAGCTGTTCGTCATTTACATCCAAGATTTGCTGAGAATCAGCCTCCAAGATTCTAATGATTCTTGTATTTTCTTTGCCAAGTGCACTGTCAAATTCAGTGATGAGACGCAAGACATTGATGGCGAAAGCTCGAACCCTTCGCGACTGGGAGCATAAGAAGAAGAGTCCATGGGACTCGATCTCTTCTACATGTGCAAGAACACTTGACAGATCGAGATGGAGTGCTCGGCTCCCAGATATAGATTTTTCGAGTTGGTCTGACGCTGCTTCCTTGGTCTTTTGCTTAATCTCGTCGATCCAAATGCGCAAAAGCTCAACATAAAGTCGCAATGTCGACTCGATATGACCGGGGCCAAGCATCCCTTCGTCAGACATTGTAGAGTATCGTGCATCAAAGGTAAATATAAACCTCGCGAAGCCAATGGTGACTTGCTGCGCGTGAGATTGCCGAGCAATCGACTTCAGCGACTCTGCTGATGACTTGGCAATGTTTGACTGGACGTGGGCGGTCCCAGTGCATAGCAGATTGATCAATGAGTTGAAGGGTATATGGTCTGAAAGGCATCGAGGTAAAGCTTGGACTGCAACGTGCAAAAGATCGTAAAACCCTTGCTTTTGATCCACCGTGTTGACGTGGTCGTCACGACGTCCAAACCCAAACGCTTCTGTCAACGGTGTTTTGGGTGTAGCGCCACCAAATTTCTCATCTAAAACTGCCTGACCACCAAAAGTGTTATCACAGAGTATAGTGATCTTTCCAAGTACTTCACAGAAGCGGAGGTAGTACTCTTTTACATTGGCACTCAGTCTTGAAATATTGACGGGAGAAAATGGGGGATCAGACTTCTGAGCTGCTGTGCCAACTTTAGGCTCTGTCAACAACTGTGGTCGATGGAAGTAGATTGGAGTGGCCGAATCCAGGAAAGGATTAGGAAGAGACCCGGTTGGGAAAGGAGGGCAGAGCTGATCGCTAGTCTCAAGATCGGACATGGTGGCCAGGAATGCGCGGATTCCAATAACCATTTTCTCTGGCTCCATTTGTTCGATCTTGACTTCCCGGGGAGACAGGAACAGATCACTATTGATGAGTGGAAAAATTATATTTCTGAAGCAAACATCTGGATGCTTGAAGCCAATCATCCGAATCAGTTGAATCAGGGGGTCCGCAAAAGTCGGCTCCGCACTGAGATACGTACGACGTCCAGTCGGTAACGCTATCTTAGTCACTTCCTCTACTTTGCGGAGAGTGACTGTCGGAGAATCGGAATAGCGGAAGAAATAAGTCCAAACAAGTCGGCAGATCGCCTGAAGAGCGGGTGCTCGGGTGGGACGATCCTTTAGTCTCGGGGGTAAACTTGAAATCATCGAGAACCACTGTGCAGAAAAGGTCTCTTTACTTGAGATACATAGCAATAAGACGTTCAAAGAAAATGAAGAAGCCCAATGACGAGGCTTGGTAAGGAGTTGCGCAAGTCGCGGTTGGATCAAATCCAAAAATTCCTTCCATCGGGGAATGGAAAGATCGACAGTTGGATTCGCTGCCACGGGGAGTAGGAGTTTCTCAATGACATAGCAATACGCTTGTTTGATCCTTTGGCCGTGGGCGTTCACGAACAATCGTCCCAAAGACCGCATAAAATCACATGACTTACCCCAGGTATCAGGGTTCATGGGGAGGCGTAGGTATCTCATGCCCAAGATCAAGAGTTCTGCTTTGGAATCACCCTCGCGAGTTGGGCCACGGGCTGCTTCGTCTTTTTGGAGCTTTTCAAGCTCGCTCAAGAAGCGGTTAGCAACACTAGTGAAGTTTGCTTCGCTCATGATTCCTAGTAATTGCCCATAGATCCTCCAGTTGGCCATGCGGAGAGGTGAAGCCGAAATTTGCTCTGGGTCGACCGTTTTAATTTGACCAAACACGATATCTTCAAGACGGTCTGCCATATCAAGAGTAATCGATGCCAAGCTGCTTTGGTTGAATATCTCAATCAGAACTCTGCATACCAAATAGACCGATACCGTGGCTCGCCGTTCTACCAGAGCTACATCGTCATGGCGGGAGAGGTACGATGCTTGCGGGGCGCGTTCAGCCGGTGCACTTGGATCTGTAGGAGTTTGCGTGGGTTCCGTGTTGCGGCGCATGAGGACTCCATTTTCCGTGATAATAGGCTTGGGCTGCGTCAGGTTAGCATGACACCTTTCTATAGACTGACCAGCCCCGCATACCTGTTCGTTTGTCATCTGTCTCGCCGTGATAGCAGCGTCGCCCTTGGCCTTTCTCCATAGCATGATAGTATCAATCAGCGGTTTTGGTTTCTGTCGCGCAATATGTCCCAGAGCCGAGATCAATTGATCGAAATCGGAATCAGCGCCTGGTCCGCATACTTCCTCCACGGGTGCTTCGGATTCTCCCAATTTGAGGATGGCCTGGTTGATCTTGCTGTCTGCTTGACCAACAAACTATGAGACGAATAGCCAGTTAGCTTGTGTTATTCTTCTGTCCAAAGGGTTTCCTGAGTATCTCACAGAGTTGAATAAATGATGTAGCGCATATTCCCCCACTGTCTTAGATTCGGAATGATGCTTCGAATGGGAACGACTGTGAGAACGATCCCGTCTCGATGCACCTCCGGAATTGATTCTCTTGTGAGCCACGCTCACAGGACTTCCATTCATCGCGTCGGCGATATCGTTGTCTTGGATAGTGCTTAATGAACCTGGCTGTCCATGACTAATAGGGGCTCCGGCCGGACTGGGGTAATTGGAGTGTGTATCGAGTGAGTCGAGCCGAGTGGGACCAGGTTCATCGAAAGAGGCGCCACGACCGAGAGAGGCGATCAGCTCGGGGCTGAGGGGACTGGCAGAAGCAGTTGAGCCAGCCATGCTGGGGTTACGCGAGTGTTGCATGCCATGGACGATAGAAGTCTGTCGGTGATGCCCGTACGAATTCGACGGTCGTCTTTCCAATCCCACGTCATATCCTGCCGGGCGACCGGTCGATACATCGGGACTTTTGGATCCGGAATGACCGCGACGAGCCTGGAGAGTCGGCGCTAATGTGAGAGGGTCGGCCACTCTTCCCCGGACGGCAGACGACTCACGGCTGTGCATCGGAGTCGATTGCGCTGTCCTGGGAGCTCGCCGCTCGGAAGAGGAGGCAAGGGAAGGGTGCGAGACGGCTTTGAGGTCGTCGGGGAGCGGAGGCAGCGTAGATTGCTGGCCGGGGCCAGCGCTTTTGGCCGGATGAGATGTCACTTTGAAAGGGCAACAGGTCAGGCGAAATTTCGTGGGGAGGGGTGGTCTGGTGTGATGTGATTGAGTCCGCAGGGGAGGCCCAACGAAACTTACTGATTGCGACAAGTCAAGGACTCATTGCTCAAATCTCATGCAGGCAGCCGAATGAATGTCAGCAGATCGCAGTGAGCGGAACATGACGGCTCAATCCATTTTAACCAATTCAGGGGGTAAATATGAGATTGAGTTGAAAGCGAGAAAGAGGGCGAGAGAGAGAGAGAGAGAGAGAGAAAGAGAGAGCTTTTGGGATGTTGATTCGGAGCGCACGGGGACCGCTTTTTTTCCCTTGCTGTACTATGTACAGAGTACAGTAGTCAGCTTTACCGTGCTGGGGCAAATGATACTTCTACGTTTATTCTTTAGGATTCTAGGTAGAACTTATTTGGATGGGACGGGTTTCTAATAGATTAAGAACGCTCTCGCAGTGTTCTTTGAAGTGTCGGACCAATAGAAGGGGTTGTCTGCTATATTCCCCGAGACCGACTGAGGACCCATTGGGGCGGTATACTCATTAACTACAGGCTGTAGTTAACGACGTTGATAGTATATTCATACATCGACAATTTGATAGTGACATTTCTCGCACACTACACTGTCTATTAGTACTTGTAGTATTGGACAAATAACATGTTGGTTCATTTTCTTTTCTCCTAATTTCTCTTTCCCCACATTTTATAGCCCCAATTGCGTCAGGAATGAGCCCAGCAGTTTGGGCCAACGATCCACGAACGGTCTTCCTTTGTTTCGGATTGTAGGATATAAACGATGGATTTTCGTATGAATGAGAGGGGAGAAGACGATATCTACATTGGTGTAGAGTCAAGGTATTGTGAGTTTTTAGCTTTCAATAAAAGTACACATGTGTGAACACTAAATATGTAGTTGATAGATATATACTTCAAGGCCACCTGGCCTTGAAGTATATATCTTATGGTTGGATCTTGGAATGCCCTGCACTGCTACTAGTATATCAATAGCCATGTAAGGCTACAAGTGTAGTGCTACATTAGCACTACACTGTAATAGCTGACTGTTACCATCTGTGGAAACCCCGTATGTCTATCCAAGTTACCACGCTATTGAAGTATAGTGCAGCCAATCTACACGAGACGTTGTCTCACGAAGGACCTAGTGTTTTATAGTTACAGAAATCTGGGTTTAAGATTCAACTTACGTGCTCGTGTATCCGATGGTTCAGTAGCGTGAAACATGAGCCTCGCTTACAACATATCTCCTGTGCCCAACCTCTTTGGTATTGCATACTGTAGTAGATCAAGGTAGAATCAATAGGAATAGCCTGTCTATGTACAGTAAGTATGCACGTACCCTAGGTCCCTAGGACCTAGGGTACAGATAGTATGCCCATACTGGAAAATGATAGTTATCATATGCCTCTAAGGGTAAATCAAGGATGAACTTTAACATCGCGTGCAAATGCCAGAAAGAGGAAGACTAATGCCTAGGCATGAGCAAGTCGAATGCACTAGAAGCAGCAACCCGTGAATGTGCGGGGAAGGCGGATCAGCGAAGTATCAGCATACTGTACATACAGTCTGTTAGTATACCATGGAGTCTTTTGCTTCAACTCGAGATGGGTGCTTCTGATATTAGTATAAATATTGAATAAACTATAAGTATGCTCAAAATATGAAAGAGATGATGGATTAAACTACAGATTAACTACTCAACGACATCCAGCGGAATACATCCGCATTCCCCGAAGAGGCAAGACGGAATGCGGAAGACCGACTGATCCGTCCGATCCGTTACTAGAATATACATAAATGTACACCTTAATACATGCATTATAATGTACACTATCAAGTACTACCATGTACCCTGACCGAGTCTGCCGGCGAGTCTGCCGAATGGGCTTTACCCGAGGATTATCGAAATTGGCATACTTTGGCTCCGGTGAACTACACTTGGGGGGTCCATAGCATACCACAGATTAAGAGGATCCAATACTTACGCCTAAGAGAGATTGTTCCAATCCTTGTGCAACCGCCGACTTTGACTTCCGATCCCCCAATTTTCCCCCACGGCACTCCCGTCTTGAAAGTCACCCTTCCCCGGCAGCCGAGGACGCCAGCCGGTGAACCTTGAATAGATTCCCAAAATATAAACTTGCACTTCCCCGCGATCATCTCCATCTCCAATTCTGTTCTTACTCCCTCTTCCTTTCTTTCTCTTTTTATAGTATATCTGGATATACTGGAATTTTTTTTTTTTTTCAAGGAGTATACTTTTGTATAGATATCTCCGGTTCGATTCAATCTGATTATCATTATCTTCCGTCCTGCATACCTTCATACTGCTATTGCTAGGATTATTGGTGCATGCGCCTCGGCAGGTAAAGATCCACTTTTGTCCGACCGGAGGCTGATCAGACCACTTTGCCTCTTCGAATAGGGGGATTTCCCTTCTTGATCTGTTTCTCTTCATATCACAAGCCTCGATCTCTCCTCCCTGTCGGAGTACTCGTGATCGACCTTGGGGTGGTTTTTTTTGGGATCGTTCCCGCCTGTTTTCTTTTTTGTTTTTCTCTTCTTCCCTTGTGGTTGATTTTCTCCCCCACCCGCGCATTCTGCCCTTCGCTTGTTGTGGCCCGCCACTTCGTGCGCTACGGAGGAGAACCATTTCGCCATGGCCCAACTCGATACTCTCGACTTGATCGTCCTGGTGGCTCTTTTGGTGGGTAGCGTTGCCTACTTCACCAAGGGTACCTACTGGGCCGTTCCTAAAGATCCCTATGCTTCCTCCGCCGCCGCCAATGGTGCCGCAAAGAGTGGCAAGACTCGTGATGTCGTGGAAAAAATGGAGGAGACCGGCAAGAACTGTGTGATTTTCTATGGCTCTCAAACTGGTACCGCCGAGGACTACGCCTCGCGTCTCGCCAAGGAAGGTTCCCAGCGTTTTGGTCTCAAGACTATGGTTGCCGATATTGAGGATTATGACTACGAGAATTTGGACAAGTTTCCCGAGGACAAGATCGCTTTCTTCGTTCTCGCCACCTATGGTGAGGGTGAGCCTACCGATAACGCTGTGGAGTTCTATCAGTTCCTTACCGGCGAGGATGTCGCTTTTGAGAGCGGCGCCGGCGCTGACGATTCCCCGCTGTCCTCCCTCAAGTATGTCGCTTTCGGTCTCGGTAACAACACCTACGAACACTACAACGCCATGGTCCGTCATGTCGATACTGCGCTCAGCAAATTGGGTGCTCAGCGCATTGGATCCGCTGGTGAGGGTGATGATGGTGCCGGTACTATGGAAGAGGATTTTCTCGCCTGGAAGGAACCCATGTGGACGGCCCTTTCCGATGCGATGGGTCTCCAGGAACGCGAAGCTGTCTACGAACCCGTCTTTTCTGTCAATGAGGATGAGTCGGCCTCCCCCGAGGACGATTCGGTCTACCTGGGAGAACCTACTGCTGCCCACCGCCAGGGTCAGCCCAAGGGCCCTTACTCTGCGCATAACCCTTACGTTGCCCCCATCGTCGAATCGTATGAACTGTTCACCGTCAAAGACCGCAACTGCCTGCACATGGAGATCAACATTGGCGGTAGCAACCTGAGCTACCAGACTGGTGACCACATCGCTATCTGGCCTACCAACGCCGGAGCCGAAGTCGACCGTTTCTTGGAAGTGTTTGATCTTGAGGACAAGCGTGACTCGGTCATCAACATCAAGGGTATTGATGTCACTGCTAAGGTTCCTATCCCGTCTCCCACCACCTACGATGCTGCCGTCCGGTACTACATGGAGGTCTGCGCCCCGGTCTCTCGTCAATTCGTTTCTTCTCTCGCTGCCTTCGCCCCCGATGAGCAGAGCAAGGCCGAGATCGTTCGTCTGGGTAATGACAAGGATTACTTCCACGAGAAGATCACCAACCAGTGCTACAATATCGCACAGGCACTGCAAAGCATCACTTCCAAGCACTTCACCGCTGTCCCGTTCTCCCTGCTCATTGAAGGTCTAAACAAGCTTCAGCCTCGGTACTACTCCATTTCTTCCTCGTCTCTGGTTCAAAAGGACAAGATCAGCATTACTGCTGTTGTCGAGTCCGTTCGTCTGCCTGGTGCTTCGCATATGGTTAAGGGTGTCACTACCAACTATCTTCTGGCTCTGAAGCAGAAGCAGAATGGCGACCCCTCTCCCGACCCCCACGGCCTGACTTACTCCATTACCGGTCCTCGCAACAAGTATGATGGTATCCACGTTCCCGTTCACGTCCGTCATTCCAACTTCAAGCTGCCTTCCGATCCCTCTAAGCCCATTATCATGGTTGGTCCCGGTACTGGTGTTGCTCCTTTCCGCGGTTTCATCCAGGAGCGTGCAGCTCTTGCTGCCAAGGGTGAGAAGGTCGGAACTACTCTGCTGTTCTTCGGTTGCCGTAAGCGCGATGAGGACTTCCTCTACCAGGAGGAGTTCAAGGTATGTCATATATTCTCCCATAATTCTCTTTTAATGCTTTATACTAATTGTTCTGATAGAAATTCCAAGAACAAATGGGTGACTCCCTCAAGATCATCACTGCCTTCTCTCGTGAGGGTAGCGAGAAGGTCTACGTTCAGCACCGTCTGAAGGAGAATGCTTCGCTGGTCAGCGACCTGCTGAAGCAAAAGGCCAACTTCTACGTTTGTGGTGACGCTGCCAACATGGCTCGTGAGGTCAACTTGGTGCTGGGACACATTATCGCCGAGCAACGCGGTATGCCCGCCGAGCGTGGCGAGGAGATGGTTAAGCACATGCGGAGTAGCGGTAGCTACCAGGAGGATGTTTGGTCATGATTGACGATCTATTGATTTCCTTTTTCCTTTGCTGTTTTTTCTCGTCATATCCTCACGTCTAGATGATCCAGCGCACATATTTCTCGGCTGCTACATTTCTCGGTTCTCAGGGTTGCCGACTTCTCATATTTCCTTTCGGCATTGCTTCTCTTCTTTTTTGTATCCCTATTGGTTATGGCCGTTGGTAGAGGTATCGGTTTATGAGAACGAAAGGACAAGGACTTAACACCTTGAAATAAAAGAATTTAATCAATCCACATGACTCCACGTAGCTTACTATATATACTCTAGTATATATAGGACTGGCATCTAGGCGCTCTAGGGCTATACTAGATCTATAGTGTTAATAACGTGGGTGGTCTCGTGCCTCAAGTACTATGCTGGTACCCAGAAACTAAATTATAGTATAGGTATAGTATAATGATGTCGACAATTCCATCTCAAAAATTACTCATTCGTCAGAAATAACTCTTAACTCATCTCATTTGCTATAAATAAATAGCCAACGTCCAGCTTGATCCTCCACACTTGAAATTCACCAAAGCGGAAAGTTGCTGCACCGCCGGATCGAACGTCGTCATTGGCACCGCTCGGCAAATCTGCGAACTCCCCGCAACAACGCAATCCTCCAATTCCCCACGAGATGAGACTCTTACAATTCTAGTCCTGACCATTGCCATTCCTCATCATCTACTGGCTTGATTAGATCTTTCCCCACCTCCTATCACATCCGGACCACGAACCTCCTCTCTGACAGCTTCTCATCACGCTACACGCTGCACAAGTCGTGAGGGACTGCAGACCTCAGCTTCGTCACTATGGCTTATGTGGTACCAATACACCGTGCAAGTGGCATTCGACATGCGGTGAAGTTGAATTTCCTGAATGCGGAAGAAGACTGTCTTGTGGTTGCGTAAGTGTAACTAGCATATCTCCAGATCCGCGAAGCTCAGCGTGAGACCGGGCAGAGCTAATCCACGATCGTCCTTTATAGTAAAGCAAACCGACTTGAATTCTATACACTCACCCCCGATGGCTTGACTCTCGCCTCAACTCGCGCGCTTTATGCGCAAGTCACCATGCTCACCCGTTTACCGGCCCCGGCGAATTCATCGACAGACCACCTCTTCGTCGGAACAGATCAGTACAGTTACTTCACGCTAGTCTGGGATGCAGAACAACAACAAATAAAGACAGCACGCAGCTATGTGAACATCGCCGAACCCTCGTCCAGGGAATCCCAATCGGGGCCGCGGTGTCTTCTTGATCCTAGCGGGCGGTTTATGACACTGGAGATCTACGAGGGTGTGATCGTCGTGATTCCGATCGTGGAACCAACCAAGAAAAGAGGGAAACCCTCCCAAGCTGCCACACAAATAGATTGGCCTCAAGTGGGTGAACTAGGGGAACCGACCAACACACGCATCGATGAGCTCTTCGTTCGATCCTCGGCGTTTCTGCATTCTGCATCCGTCAAGCCTTATCTGGCACTGCTATACGAGGATAACCAGAGGAAAGTTCGCTTGCGTATTCGAGAGCTTGAGTATAGTATGGGAACCTCAAACGTCTCTGCGGACGCGACTTTCAAAGAACCTTCAGAGAAGAGACTTGAAGGAGGCTTGTTAGGACACGAGCTTGATATGGGCTCCTCCCACCTGATTCCAATCCCTGCCCCACTAGGTATTCCTTTCCTCCTCGTACTATTCGTTTTTTTTTTTTTTTT
>Ga0102593_1000327_pt1 | contig 94224 bp, 72 predicted proteins | sample AraplaCol_mMS_r2_2_FD_76862 | JGI IMG/M metagenome (GOLD analysis project Ga0102593, IMG submission 76862) | Arabidopsis root microbial communities from North Carolina, USA - plate scrape MF_Col_mMS_r2 (SPADES assembly) (version 2) | ecosystem: Host-associated > Plants > Roots > Endosphere...
TGTTCTTTTGGAAGGGCGCATACCCATCCAATAGTATAGGCATCATGTCGAAGGCGCTTTCGGCATGGGAGTGTTTCGGGGCTAGTATTATTCTGTGGTGTTACTGGTCGCTCTAGCTGTAATGGGGGGTTCCCAGCCATCTTGAATGGAGGACGACTCGACGACGGAGCTTCTAGACGAACGGAATAATGCTGGATAGATCAATCAAGAACTCTCTCGCAGCATAATAAGAGATCTTGGCCCTTTCTTGTCTATGTAAGATGTCGGCAAACTGAAAAGCCGATGGAGGGCATTGCTGAGGATGTGCAGAGGGGAAACAAAATTAGCCAGTTCAGGTAGACTACATATGATTGCCACGTCGATCTTCCGGGCCTGAGCTGAAAGAGGGGTACGTCCTCAGCCTCATCATTATCGGTCGTTCTGCCTACTACACCGCTTCCTGAATGGCTTTCTGTCGATCATGTTTCCATGTGGTGGGGCTTGTGCCTGTTCCTAAGAACGGTTCGACCCGATCCAGAATAGTCAGATCCGCGATGACCAGCCAAAGTTGTTCTCGATAAAAACGCTTTAAAGATGCTTTAACCTCAGCACCAGAAGAGCTTCTTTGTGGCAATTTTCGCAAATTTTTAGAGAGCAAGCAGATTACAGTTTGTCTTTGATACTGATTGATCGAGTAAAAATGCGCCGGTCTCTCAATCACCTTTTTTTGAGGGCCGCAGCTTTGAGAGGGGCCGCAAAGCTCCCAGGAACCCAATATGGTCGTGTCACGTGCATTTCCTAGTACCTAGCATCCCCCGCGGACTTTTCGGCCAAAATGTTTTCACCTGCTCCCTGAGCTGAGGGTTGAGCGAGGTGAGAAAATGAATTGGGTTGTCTTCACATTCGGTGGTTTCCTACCCGCCTCTTCCGCCCAATCCCACCTCCCTCAACGTTCTGATGCTTGGACAGTACCGTCCTTCTATGTACAACATGGCACCAAGACTGCCTCTCTCAAAACTTGAGATGATCCAAGATATGATACAGTACTGAGCGATTCACTAACCACCTCCCAAATGGCCAAAGCTGCTGAATGCAGCAAGCGATCCGTCATTAACATCAGCAACAACCTTCGCCGGTTCGGAAATGTCAGAGCACCCCCAACTCAGGTCGGTCGACGGCGAAGCGTAACTCCCCCGATGCTACATGCATTGTGCGATCATCTGCTGGAAAAGCCAGGACTATATATCTCGCAGAATTTTGATGACGTGTACAAGGTAATGACGAAACCCCAATACCCTCAAATCAATAATTTCTCATCTTTCCACATAAACCATACAATTTCATTGTACAATTATTGAGGCAATTTTTGCTCGTTTCATTATATTAAAGCTACAGTGACGTCCGTTATTGTCTTCCATCTTAAGGAACAGAAAGATAGTCTTTCAAACCCCCAACATGTGAAATGCTAAATCTGACATGGATTTTGCGAAAATGACGGATCTGGAACTGAATTATAATAATACCGGGCTTTGTACCCTTTAGATTGAATACAAGACCCTAACGCGCGACAACGAGAAGTCTTCTTCGACAAGGCCTCATGCAGATCATGCAAACTAGTTTGTTGGATGAACATATACAGTGATACAACCCTCAGAATGCAAATTTGAATAGTCACTTTATTGAAATTAATCAGAGAGACTCTTTCATGGACTTAGAGTAGTCGCCGTTTGAAGGAGAGAGGGTTTACGACCGTCTACAGTACAGTGCGTCCCAAAACAGGTGCAACAACCTTCACTCTTCGATTGTTTCTTTAGCCCCACTGCCAAGTGACACTAGTTCATATCGGGAACATGTCCGGAATATCAATATTCCTGTATAATCTCAATACCATGTCTGACTCTCCTTGAAATACGAGATGTTGTCTCGTAACTGTATTCACGACCCAAGAAAACTAGAAATCCTCATGGAAATGCAAACAAGTCAGACGCCAAAGCTGGAGTGTGCCTCAGACCACCCCCTCCCCCCACCTTCCCCGACCCACTTAATCCCTTTGGAACGCCCCGCTCTTGCCAAAGCAACTTTCTCCATCGTCTAGTTCCATGGCTCTAGCAACCCAGAACTCCACAACATATGCCGAGTACATCGCTCTCAGATCCTTCTTTCACCAGGTCCCTACTCCAGTCGTCCGAAATGCACACAGCCACTTGTCAACGAGCCAAAAATACGCTTTGCCGTTTTTGAACGAGCTTGAGCTAACTGAAGTCCTTGCCTTCATGGCGAAAACAAAGGATGGATGGGATCATATACCGGCAGTTTGTGTTAAACAGAACCCATCTGGGACAGCCTTAAATGTAATCCTAGCCATCAACAAAAAAACGTACGCTGATGGAGATGACATTTTACGGAATATGAAAAGAAGCTTTGAGGAAGTCTTCAAGATTTTTAATGATTCCGAATACAGTTAGTCCAGCCTGATTTGAGTATCATGATAAACTTGAACAGTTCTCTAAAAAGTATAGATAATCCAGGACTCCAAAGGAGAGTCTTGTTGTCAATCGTCTCAATGTGCTCATCACGAATACTATGCCGATTGCGACTTGAACGAAAGGCAACTAAGAGGCCTATTCAACATCTTCTAAAAGAGGCTATTTTTAGTGTTCGGCGGATTCAGAGTCAGAAACTTCACAGCAAGGATTTATCTCTCTCATTGACGTCGTTCATATCAGAAGCCAACAAAGTCTTACATCTGGTTAATCAATTCCTGAAGCACCAGAATCTTGACGAGCTGAGTGATCTTGTGGAAGGAATTTATCTCTTGCAGCAAACAGCCCCACGATTCCAAGAGCTTCTAAGTTTGATCTCGAATAACGAGATGGATCCGTCCTCGAGGTCGAGCTTGCTGAACATCATCAGAAAAGTGTCACGATACAGGGAAGCTGCTAGGAAACTGTACCGGATGGCCAAAAAGTTTCCTCCAGTCCGACACATGAAAATTCAAATGGTGAACCTCCCCCAGAAGGCATTCGAAGGTCAAATACACTCCAGCCAGATATCGAGCATATGTTTATATTTATCCAAGCTTGGGGTATCCAAGGACCAACAAAATGTTTCTCTCTTGTGCCAAAATTTGAAACTTGATCAAAACGCTGCCCGTGCCAGGTATCAAGGAGCCCAGAGGGCTCTTTCCGAATCCAAAATCCACGCCGAAATCCAGATTGTTGCTTGGTGCGAAATGGAAGCCCAAGAGCCATTTCCACGAGTGGTTAGTTCAAGCAAGGATGCATGCTTTCTCTGTGACACTTTCATTCAGCTATACGGACGAATGTATACACCTAGAGCCCATGGCCGGCTTTATCCCGGCTGGAGGCTCCCAAGTCTGCCAGAATTTGGAGCTCTCCAGCAGAAATTTAAAGAAAGGCTAGGTGAAAGTCTTCGGCGCGATATTTCACTAGGCCTAGCCCAAAGGAAATTGCCAGTATATCCGTTTCCGAATGAAAGCAACTTGCTCACCTTGTCGGACTCATTAACAACTGTCAATCTACCGGGCCTCATTTCACACGAGTCAGAAAGCAGAATGAATTCGATTGACTTATCTAGTACTTTGTCGAAAATCTCACCCAAATACAACCGTTTATTGGCTTCCAGCCAAAATCCAAAATCCGAGTCACCCCCAAACAGTTGCCTTGAGACCATTTACTTGGCTGAGGGGGAGCCAATCAAGAATTCTGCGGCATTTAACAAGCCCTCCTGCCTTTATATCGCAGATTCGCTTGAAGTGTATCTTGGATTGGAGAATCAATCAATATCTAAGACTAAAACAAAATCTCTGCGTTATGGTATCGAAAGACTTGCAGCCGACAGCTTCCAATACATGAAAGGGAAATGTCCGGTTGTTGACTTGCACCAGCTTGATGGCAAAGCTCTATTTGAGCTGTCCCGAGATAATACGATTTGCCTTGCCGCTGGGGATGTTATTTTGAAGGTATATGGCCTGGGATGGACCAGGAATGAGTAGGACGTCCCGTGTCAGGTGTCCGCCGTTGTGTTATCAGAGAGCGAGGACACCATACTTTACCTTGCGATGAAATTTAGATTGAAGTTGTGAGTACCGAGTGAGAGATCAAGCGTTTATATGAATTATATCCTCTTATTTATCACATTCAGATTCATCTAATCGGGTAAGATGATATTAATGGAAATTTGAGATACAGTCATTCTCGAAATTGCCTTGACCAGTACACTCTTCGACTATCTTTCACGGTCCCGCTGCCAAGCCTTTACCGCAGAACATCTATTGGGCTGGACGCATTAAGCTGAGGGGCCCCACGTTTTAAATGTCCCCGTGTAAGCTCGGGGAGATCACACTGGACCGCAAATTAATGAGGTGGGCTCAATAAATAATGGACGCCAAGGCCTTGGCGGCGGGGCCAATGATAGTTGGACAGTGTGTACTGGTCAAGCCAATTTTGAGAATGACTATAAAGTAAGCGGATTTACTTGGTAGGTCTATATTAGGTTCTCTTTTTGACTGAAGGGTAGAGCGAATGTTTGGCTTTGTCATCTATCTATCGAATTGTCACACAGAAAGATCGCTACCTCGCTAATATAAAGGCTGGACTTTTCCAGGAGGTAGCAGTGAAGAGCTAGTAAATTAAGTAGAGCTATGCTTTGTGGCGACTACCTTTATTGGGGGTGCTTTGACGTTGCCAGACTGCGCATGTCGAAAGAGATCCTCAAACTGGTACATATTCTTGTTACAGCTGCCCCCCTCCCCTGCCACTTCCGATATTGATAGTTTTCTGCTGCGGATCTGTAATAAATAAACTCATGCTTATAGCCGCTAAGTTTCGAGCCAATTAGTATCAGCCAACCATAAGTGAGTGATCGTCAAGATCTGGTGAATAAAAATAGTTTCATGGTGAGGTAAAGGAGGTTGATGTATATCTGTATCGCAAGCTTAAGCCCCCACTTTCGAGACGCACTATGGAAAAACTTCCAATAGTTATGTACAATTGAAGAGTGCATCTCGTTGCAAGAGTTTTGAGACGGACTGTATGTACAGTTACCAGACGGGGCAGCGTATTTAACCAAGGTAGATCACGGTACTCAGACTGGTACAGGAATATTATTATCCCGAATATGTTCCAATTATGGTCTAGTGCTTCTTGGCAGTGGGGCTAAATAGTTACTTAAGGAGTGTAGGCGGTTGCACCAGTTTCGGGACGTACTGTAACAAAATGCCTCGATATACATATTTGAAAAATTAGGGTGAGGTTGACAGGCTTGGAGGTAAAGCCAAGAGGGCTGCATAGCGTGGCGCCTTTTGATTCGTACATACCAAACCTCTTACGCCTGTAGTCAACTATGGACCACTTGGCGGTACCTCTGCCTAAACGCGCGATGCGACGAAAATATCACCTAGCGGCTTATTGACCACGATCAACTATTGCAAGGCCCATTACCAATTTACGTCTACCATAGCCCCAGCCAGCTTGATAATCCGTGCATAGCCTTTTGGTCGCATTGTGTAGCTGATATCTGGCGTATCTCTGCTAATGATCTAATTGCTCATTCACTTGTTGTTTCCAGGGTATTTATTCCCTGTTTTCATTCGCACCCCAGCGATGCATTGAGCTTTGGGGTTACACGACATAAAACATACCTACCAATCAACGTATGCTGTGACAGTGATGCGTTGTCCTCTGAAGGTCCAGCTGCTGCGTTAAGGCGGGGTAGCCTGTTTGCTATAAAGTGTTTAAAAGCGCTTCTAAGACCAAATTACGATCATATTCTGAGTTTCCAAAGTGAAAATTGAAAAAATATCAGCAGTTTCAAACGCCACGACTAATATCCAGGTTTAAAATGCCCCGCAAGGGACGTAAGGCTGCGAGATTGTGGTCGCTCCACCCAAAGCTTCACGACGACGTAGCACGACTATTAGACGCGGAAGGGCTGCACTTAGACTTTTTTGACGCCGATGATGAGGAGTCCAACATCGAAGAGCGGGACACAAACATTATGGGTCGATTTATATGCCAGAACAGCGGATGCTACTCCAATGGTCGGTCCAGCAAAAAAGTAGCGATTACAATCCGCATGTACCCTCAACAGCGATATAATGCACGAGTGTATCACCAGCGATGCAGAAATTGCAGATCAGTTGGTCAGCTATTCCTGGATACCGAGTGCTATTCGGAAAGAGTAACATACTGGCTGAAAAAATGGAATGGAATTGAGGTAGAGCGGCCCATTTTTTCTGGCCAGAGCAAAGGACCGCACAATAGTGAACTGTGTGAAGGGTGCAAAGCAGGCCATTGTCCCAACTCGAATGAGGATATAGCGTCGGTACTAGCAAGGTAAGCTTGATACCAAGAGTTCTTATATATACAGTAGCTAAACATTTTAGATTGTCAATTTGAGCGCTGCGCTACAAGTTGTCGCTTACTTAGTACACAGGCTATCCTCGATTGAAATTTGCAGATGGGATAATAAATATTATTTATCAGCACACAAATATCGCACCTAAAAGTCTCTAGCCTTGGTGGCATTCCAGATATTCGATTGTTAGGCCTGCGTGCCGGAAATGACCTTCAGCACTTTCCCTTTTAGCTCCAACTGCTTCAATGCACCAATCAAGAAAATGATCAAATCCTTTGCCTGGACTTTCTTCATAGTAGCACCGAGTACGCCTGATAAAGCTTTTTAACTCAGCAAAAAATTCCTCAATAGGATTTAGGTCCGGTGAATAAGGAGGTAGGTATATGAGCTTGACTCCAGCATCAGCACATATTTGCGTAATACGTTCAGAGTGGTGAAACGATGCGTTGTCCATGACCAGAACGGATTTCGGCTCCGGCTATCTTCCACAGTGCCGAAGAAGTTGGTCGAGAAAATCTTCGAATACACCGGCATCTGTTGAACCACAAAAAACGCGGGAAAGCACAATACCATCTTGGGCATACGCGGGGAGTATTTGATATCATTCATCACGATGGAACTGTGACACTTGGACTGGGGCAACACCAAGCGGTGACCAACCGGTTCTCCTGAATCCGATTCGTTTATCACAACCAGATTCATCAACGTAGACTAGGTGGTACGAGTCAAATTCTGATATATTACGAAGATAGAATTCCCGTAATTCAGCATTCTGTTCCTTGGCTCTCTGGCGAATGGATTTCTTCGACCAGCCCGTAAGCATCAAAGCCCTCCTAATACTTGAGGTGGTTGCAAGTGTCCGAAATTCATCCCATATAAATATTACCATTTCGTCGAGGTAGAGACCCGGTTTTTCCAGCAGATGTTCGCAAAGTGCATCAAGCATTGGGGGCGTTATGGTCCTTCTTCGACCGACACGATTTAATGGGGCATGGACTGTTCCGAATAGCCGCAAGTTCCTGCGAATATTCTTGATCTTTCGATCGCTGCATTCGGCTGCATCAGCTATTTGAAGTGTGGTTAGTGATTGGCTTTCTATCATATCATGAATGAAGCGTAGCTTCGATGGGGAAAGTCTCGGTGCCATATTTATTGGGCGTCAGTTCTGGGATAAGCAAAAGTGTTGATTGCGAAAGAATGGGGTGCTTGGAAAATAGTATGGAGGGAAATGGCGGGGCAGTGTATTAGCATTTCGTGTAACATAGAATATTATACGTAATATGATCGTCCCGGTATTAAATTGGTCTATTCTTAGAAATTAATTGTTTACAACTATATCCATATTTAGACTAGAGCTGTTTCGGGTACGAACCGAGAAACAAGCGATGTGTGTCCAGAGGGGAAACTGTTTTCGAATTCTACTGTACAGGCCCCAATCAGAATGCCAGAATTGTTACATATCGTATACGAAAGTGTTCACCAAACCAATGTTCTCTCTATAAACGTCGTTATTTCACAATGTTCAGGCCTACGGATGCCGAGTAGTTGACAGAGGGGAGAAGTCGAATTCAGGCCAGATAACTGACAAGGAGAATTACCATTTGTTTGCCTTGTTTGCATGAGCAACGTTCTAGAAGCCCTCGAGACCATACCAGTGTATTACGGATGCTATTTTTACACTGTTATTTACAGATGTACGGGAATACTGCCAAGAAAGGGGTTCGAGATCCGGCTAACCGTAATAGGTATAGCGCAGTTTCAAAAGAGACGTTGAGAAAGAATCTCTGTGTGAAGGTGGTGAATCTGATTTCGATCCATGCTGTACTTTGGTATCTTGATAGAGCTCCCGAACGTCTAAAGCCATCATCACATTCCTCATTCAATAAAACTCCTCCCAAGCAAATCATCAAAAGAATTCACCAAGGTAAGTGTGGGGGATATACCAGCATCACTCCTTGAATCTCTTGCATCTGACATCTCAGTCCTGCTATGAGCCATACTATTGACACTAGTTTGAAACTCGTCCGCAGTCTCCCGTAGAAATATCGAAGGCTGACGGTCTTCAAAGCCGGAAGATTGTTCGCATAGCAGGTGGTGGAATTTAGATATAAATCCATGAAGTACTTTGCGATGATAGCGCAGGGCTATCCGATAACTCTTCAGCTCACAAGCTATGCGCTCTGATTCCTTTTCAATGAGATGGTGAGCCCGTTCCATTTCATTGGTCGCAATGATAGCCGATAGAACTGCATTTTCATTCTCTAAAACGAGGTTCCACCTTCTGTCATCCATCGTCTTTGCGTTCAAGGAATGGAATCTAGCCAGGGAGCTAATTAGCATTTGGAATAAAGAATTTCAAGCATTTTCCAGACCCACAGTGGTGAATTTTCATTTGCTAGATCAATTTCAATTCTGAGGAGGTGAAGCTTTTCCTTCAGAATCACCGATTCAATGTCCAGAAGGGCATTATGGAGTTCCCCTGTCGTGCCGCTTTCACGGGGGGACCTCCATTTTTTGAAAGCTGCATAGTATCTCTCGGAAGCTTCAAAGGTATTATATATCACCATTTGGAGTGATTCCTGTAGTTGGTACCCCAGCCCTGAGGTCGATGCGTAGTTGAAGATAGAATCAAAATGCCCCAGCGCATCTTCTGCTGAAGAAAGTTCATCTAGAAGCTGACTTGAAGCCTCACTTGTATGTCCAGCTGTGTTTATATCGAGCGAGAGAGTATTGAGGCTGCGTCGTGCTGCCTTTGCAGACTGCGTTAGAGGTCCATGGGCATTCATTTGTTCTATCATTATAATTCAAAGTCCCAGGATTTAATGAAACGCTGTCTTTTGCTTCGATGGTGTTGGGGAATAAAGGATAAAATGAGGGTTAAGGGGCTTGAAAAGACAGATTTCTGGGGTTATGTTTAGGATCTAACAGTTTTGGCATGGGCAAGAGCAGTGCAATTATATTCCATACTGTGACCCAATCGGCTATAATTAGCGAAATAGGATTCAAAATGACGAAGATACTCCTGGGAGCACCACGCTACCTCAGAGGGGAACAAATACTTGAAGTGAATTGATATTAGCTAAACTATTGCTTCTGAAAGAAATCGTGGGAATATGTTATTGAAAGGTTTAGCGCAGAATACATAGGCAGAATTTGTGTCCGTGGCAGGATTGATTCGGCTCAGAAGCACTTAGGTACAATCTATAGCAATTATTTCAAGGGAGTGCGGTTCAGAATTATTGTTTACGCGTATTGATCAACCTTTTATTCACTGGCAAGAAGAAAAAGCAATGAGAAATTGAGGCGTGAGTAAATCACCATGGTATGCCCCACGCAGGGTCCCGCTCGGAGACTTTTACTGCTCAGACTCCGATCAGTGAGCGGGTCAGATTGCTCAGACTATGATCAGTGAGTGGATCAGACTGCTCAGACTACGATCAGTGAGCGGATCAGACTGCTCAGACTATGATCAGTGAGTGGATCAGACTGCTCAGACTACGATCAGTGAGCGGATCAGACTGCTCAGACTATGATCAGTGAGTGGATCAGACTGTTCAGAGTCGCGACATGTATTATGAGAATGGTATTTGCTTGATAATTTCGGGCCCAAAATAAGTTCTTCCATTGCAAATTTTCAACAATCTCATACAAATTCTTGAAACCCGTTTTCTTAATCAACTTGCCAATACAGAGAGAACATGTTGCGGCGTTCAAATTGACGCAGTTTGCGGTCCCCAGCGTCCATTTCTTTTACACTCAATTTCTCTTCCATGACTTCAAAGCTAATACTCTTCCTTCTTTCTCAAATGTCAGATTAGGTAAATATAAAAAGTGATTTGGATAAGTCTTAGGTACACGTTACCATAACATGATGTGAAAGTGGATGAGCGATAATTTCTTTCTAAATCGAAGTCCTATCTATCTACATAGTTACAAATTCCTAGTCTTGGAAAATTCAAACGAATGTCGCAAACATAAAGCTTTCAAGGAGCCCCAATATATCACAATATAACCACGCCATGCTCAACGGGAAATTTTAATAGCCACAGTGAGGATTGATAGATGTTCTAGTCAGCTGCGACGACAGCATTTGCTGATTTGGACCCCGGACGACTGTTCCATGAACCTGCTCCGCATGATTCACAAGGTCCGACTTTTGCTGGAGACTATGGTTTCCACACACGTTACATGAAACACCCTCAGCTGGCCATGAGGGGTTAACGTGTCTACGAAGGAAATGTCTTGTGAGCGATCCTGGGGTTGTATGTTCCAGTATTCGATTCTTCATTGGAAGATTCGGATTTCCGACGCAGATAAAACAGACTCTAGGACGGTCATGACGGGACTTCACTTGTACAGCTTCTATTGCTTGAAGAATCTCGCCCTCAAGCTCATCTTCTGATCTGCACCGCTGTCTTTTTGCTGGAGACGCAAAATCGTCGCATGCTGGGCGGCGCCTCGATATCATTGGACGTGGTGTCGGGCGCCCTTCCTCGACTCCACAAAAAGCAGTCACTGCATTTATCGCTTTGATGCGACGTTGACGCTCTGCCTCGACGGTAACCCCAGGCATAGTCAGCATGGTGTCGATCACTGTTGTAAACTCTGGAGTAACATATGGCGTATGCTGCAGGGCTCCCATCACTTTAGTATCCACCATCAATCCTTGCAATTGACGCTCCAGATCAATAACCGGTTGCTCTTCCTGGTATTGACGTAGATTTTCACGAATACGCTTATTCCGCTGCCTTTGCTTTTCGCTGCGTAAATCTCTCACGGCTCGATTCCTTTTTTGATTGGCCTCGACGACTTTTTCTTCGAGGGATTTCAGCTTTTCCTGCCAGCTTTTCTGTCTTTCAGAGTAGTTCTCATGTTGCCCGGTAAAGTCTTGTCTTTCGAACACGTTAGTGACTTGCTCAAGCTTGGCTTGCAGCTTTTGCCATTTTCGCTTCCGCAATTCCACTTGATTTTGCTTTTCACGGATCGCAGGGAGCTCATTAAGGGATAAGGATTCTTCGGGCGAGAGCTTGAATGGTCTGTCTGGATCAATCGACGCACTTAATGAACAGGCAAAGCGCACAAGAGCTGATTGAGAACCTGTTCTGCGCACGATCCCCTGAACGTCAACATCGACATCAACCTCGTAATGACGTACAAAGGTACGGATATCGGAGTGCTGAAGTATGACGTTCTGCAGGGCGTCGGTAACCTCTTCTGTTCTGATATCAGCTACCATGTATATTGAGAACACCTTGGTACATACCACTGTGATTGAAAGCTTTAGCTCCAGCATATCGGAGTAGATATGGTTTCGCGATTCCTTCGATGCCTGTGATCTCGCCCACTCGGCGCATCCGGGAACGCAGCATGGCTGCTGTCATTGCCTTTTCTAAAATGATATGACTGCCAACGCTATCGCGAGACACCTGACAGAACACGAATTTATCCAAAAGATCATCTTTCAGCAACAGCGGCTGCTGACCTAGACCGTCCAATACTCCAAGACTATAAAGATTTTCCGGGCAATCTAGCACTGGACCACTGGAAGACCTCGTCTTGAACCCTTTAATGTGAAACAACATACCAAGTAGGCATACATGTGGGCTTAATACCAAAGTGGGGTCAAATATAATCTCGGGGATCTTGAACTCGTTACTATGATTGTTGGTCAGCAATGCGGTCTCATCCAGTAATCAGACGTACAGGGAAAATCTTCAGCATATGGAGTCCAGTCCACGGAAAAAGAACAGGGTAAATACGGAATCGTGTTAGCTACTCACGGCGCTTTTTTCCCAAGGAATTTTTTCGTGAACTCAGGTCTCAAAAAAATGAACAGACGGGGGCTTCCTCCTTCCGGGTCACGAATGAGAGTCAGAGCAAGATCCCGATATCGAAGCCCGAGAAGGGCACCCGGGCGGCTCGCAGTGATAGCTGCGAGTTGACAATACAGCAGGACCTGGATTCGTTGCCAACCATAATCAAATGTAGTTTCAGTTGTAGTTAATAGAACCCTAGCAAACTCGGCCACATCTTCAATGAACATATTCTTTTTTGGCCGACGCGTGTGCTTGAGGCCTTTCTTCTCAGCTATGATGGCAATGATCTTCGAAATATCAGCGGAATGTGCGCATTTACTATCTAAGACTTCACATCCGATACTCACATCTTGTACTTTCACAATTGTTTCCTTGGCAAGACCTGACTCAGTCTGCTGTTTGAGCGCCAGGTGCCACCACTTCCAGAATGACTCTAGGGAACTTTTGTATTCAATGCCCGGGCAGTGTCGTCCATTCTTACCGCGACGGATATCACATCGCCAGTCGAAGAACCCATACAAGAATCGAATTGTTTCATCAGAGTCAGAGATCAATTTCCACTGCTTTGCAGGGTCAAGCTTGACGTGCTCGCAATATCTTCAAAATGGCTGGTAATTAGACACTGAAAATACAATTTGGGGGGGGTGGAAAATACCTATTCCAATATTTGGCCGTTTGATCCAGCTTCTCTTGGGTCAGGTCACTGTATCGCTTCTGTCGAAGCTGAGATACGTCCAAAGCCTCTGCCCCTGCTAGATAATGCTCAGGAGGCAGCTGGCCCTCATCAATGTCAAAGTTATCGACTATGTCATCGTCATCGGAATCATCGCTTTCTGTCTCCGGCTCGCTGTTGGATTCACTGTCAGATTCGTCTGAGAAGATTCCGCTTACGTCCGAACTGGCATCGGAGTAATAAGGACTCTCAACCTCAGCCATTCCGACCGGCTCGGTTCCAGACATAATGGCCAACAATAGGCTCTAAGCGAAGGCAAGAGAGAATGGGCGTCAGGGTTGAGGGGAATGTAGAGACCGAGCGAGACAAACAAAACGACGGGTAGGAAAGCGATTAGTAGGAGTGGGTGCAAGGGAGCTTATATACAAGACTGGATGGCGGCGGAGAGACTTTGAGGGAAAGAGTCAGACTCTGGAGTGGACCAGAATGAGCTCCAATTTAGAATGCAATTAAACACACACGCAACAGTGAATTCAGCCAGGATATTGGATTGCTCAATTTAGTGCGTGGAACGAATCTTGGGGGGCGTGGCATTGGCTCCTTGCCCTACCAAGACTTTGCCTGGTTAGCGGGCCTCGTAAAGCGGCGGCAGAGGAAGCCATTTTCGGCCGCCCGCTAACCGTCACATCGTTAAATAGAGTATACATTGAGCTGAAATCTGCTGCAGCAACCGTCTCTATTGAATTTTGATTCTCAAACTCTGCTCGCCAAAAATCTCTCTGAACCGTTTTCTTCAGATATCTATCTAATTGTCAGATTTTTTAAGTACAGTATATTCTCTATTACAGATCGGTGGTCTTCTAACTAATCCCTGTAGTCTCGTCCTCCGCTATGGCTGTTCAATCCGACATAATCTATCCCGTAAACGCGATCAAATATTGTATCTGCGGACAAAAGAAGAGTATAATCTATGGAGATTGCGGAGTATATCTTTCTTGTTACAATTGCTCCAAAAAAAAAAACTGAATTATTGGAGACAGAAAAGTGAATAGCTGCAGTTTCTTTACTGTTACTAAAACTGCTTGGCCGACAATCAGTTACAAGAATTCTTCTGAATAATAACTCCGCGGTTCTTATAAAACAAATTACGAAATTCACCGCAGTATATAAAAAATAGAAAGAGATCAAGTAGCAGGAATTTTATATATATATAATATTCCTATTTTGAAATTCATTTTATATTTGCGATTGTTTGTGATCTATTCTCTCTAGATATAATATTATACGAACTCAGATTCGTTGCGAATCCAGAGATTGCTGGTATCTACAATACAACTGTAATCTTTTCAGTACAGAGTATATATCAATATTATCAGAATTGTTTGGAAGACTATAGACATCATAATCCAACTATATTTGTTTTGTTCTCGGAGATTCAGTATCTGCCAATAGTTTTCTGTAAAATACTATGGTTAGACAAATTCGAGAATCGATAAAAACAAATTTATTTATTGCTATTGAAGACTTCAAAACCGGTGGAAATAATAAACACAGACCGTACAAGATCGGCGATAATCTGCTTGACTGGAGCGGCAGCAAAGAATAATATTATAATCGATTTCTCGTCAATTTCCGAGAATTCTTCTGTATCGTAAATTCCAATAATTTTGAATCTCTTCCGTATCAGAATCTCTTCCGCGATCTCTGTATAATCTGGATCCTGAGTAAACAATATTTTATTGCCACGGCAAAATTGAGCGATAGTGAGAGCCATCGAATACTGGATTATATAATCTATAATATTTTTTATCTCAGCGTTCTTATCCCAAACACTGTACTGTCTTTTTAGCTATTCAGATACGGAACGACAAAAATCACCGAACCCGAAACAGAGAACTTTCTTTACAGTCTTTGTACCAAATATATCTTGGACCAAGACTGCCAAATATTTGCAGATTTTGCTAATCTGCCACAACAAATCTGTCTCATAAAAAATATATATAGACTGTACTATAAACTCTCGAAAATTTCGTGCAGTCTGATTGCTCCAATCTACAATATAAGAGTATAGATAAATTTCGATTGGACTGTTAGATTGTGTTTTCACAAATTGCCAATATTTTTGATATTTGATATAGAGTTTTCTAAAAAAAACTTAGATTACAAACTGAAATTGGATCAGAATACTATATCTACCAGATAGAATTCTGTATTTGGTATATAGAATTGGAAATTTGGACTATACTTCTATTGATTCGACGGACTGAAAATCGCTCTATTATATAGAATTGGCGCAATTGTTGTTCTATATCTTCGAGATCTTTTTTCGTCCAAAGTCTGGTACCAGAACTATACAGATCTACTGTTTTTTGGCTACTGATCCGCCAATCTGTATATCCGTAGTCGAGCGGTCTTAGAGTTTGTGGTATATTCTCGTAGCTGCTGGTCGAGCAAAATAAGAAGCAAACTATATAATAAGTTGCCAGCAGAGCAAAATCCAAGATTGTTTGGAAAAGAAAGAAATTATCCGTATACAGAGATCAGAAAAGAAAAGACCAGAACTGAGCTGTAATACTCGACAATTGTCTGCTTTTTTGTCTGGGTACCAACGTCGGATACAGGAACAACAATTACTTTGAGAGATTAGAAAAAATTCGACTATTTTGGAAGTTCTACTGCTGACTATTTAACTAACTATTTCAGTACTAGATAGATAAGGAAATCTCGTCTCCAATTGATAATAGAGTATAAAACGGTGTATAATTTGGTATAAAATATAGTACAATATTTGATATAGTCCAAGACTACGGCCGCCGTGAAACGGTCATCGGAATTTTATTTTTTTTTTTGTCTTGATTTTTCTTATAATCTGATACCGATTCTGTCCGTATTTTGATTCGCTAATAATATATACTCGCGTATTTTTATACAATAATCTACAATACAGTTTTATCTATTATATTTCCGAGTATTCTGCTCCAGTAGAAATATAAATAGATCAATTATATAATTGATTTTTATATAGACAATATTTTAAACTTAATATATTGTATATCTCACTGCTAATATCTTTTTCCCCCAGCAATAACTTTGTTGATATCTCAGAGAACAGCAATAATACTATTCGGGATATCTCCGTATTTTTGGTCTTTCAGCCATAGTCCGATAATTGTAGAGAAATCAGTGCAGTCTTCGAGAGATCGAATAATACGAAGAGTAGCTGTCTTAAATATCAATTGTATAGATATTTTTAATAAAATACAGATACAGATATCAATTGTATAAATATATAACAAGTTATTTCGATTATTTCTAAGGGACTACTAAAATCCAAGATAGATTAGTGTATTGTAGATCACGGCTGGGATAAGAATATATATAAAAAATATAAAAGAACGGGCGACAAAAGAAGATCACGCTGACGAACAGAGAATCTGTACAAAATAACCAAAAAAACGTAACTTATCCAAAAAATATACCAGTCTACTGCTCTCCGATTCGAAAGAGAATTGATATAGAGCGATTTATCTCTGGCCGGATAGATTGTACTCCACAGCTGTTGATACGATAGTTGTATTTATCAGATTGATATTCTATTGTTCTTTTCTATAAACCAATCCATAGATATTCTTTTGAAATCGCAATATCAAACAGCTCAGAACAGTAAATCTATCTACTACAAAACACTGAATATACTTTTTGTCTCAAGATAATCAAATTTTCACTCTCTTGGCGATATATACCGATCGTCTAATATCTGCAGGAGATTTCTGTTTAGAAGAGCCCAAATTACGTTTGAGAGAGAATTTCTGGATCTCTTTCAAAACAAGACCTGTTTCGCGTATAATGGGACTCGCGTTTTGCTGGTTCTTATCTTCTGACTCAGACAAGACAATATTACTGTTGATCTTTGTAACAGAGGATTCTGTATCGAATTGATATTTTTTTTTGGGATTTTCGAACTGGGTTTCTGAGATAGTTGGTTCGAATACTTCGGTATTCTTAGATTTCGAGACGGAAGAATTCGTATATCTCAAATCTATCTCCTCGATAAATCCGATATCTGGTTGATACTTGACGGTCTGGAATTTATCTATATCAATCCAGCTCTGTTCCTCTCTCAGAATATTATCTTTTTTGAGTAAGGGATTGTCGAGACAGAGAACCGAAATCAGATCTATTATCTCTATCTGATCGGTCCTGGATTCTTCTATTTCTGTTGGCTGAACAGAATCGATATCAAACCAACCAGTATATTCTTCTGTTGTACAATCACTTGTTGTATCATTCTCAATATACAATACGATAGTATTTGAGAACGATCCCAATTGCGCAATTTCATCTTTTATCTGGTCAATCCGTCCAATGTTCTCAATATAGAACTCCCTTGATAACAGCTGATTGGCCGTCTGGTTCTGTCCTAAACTGGAGCAAATATAAGATAGAATCTGGCTGGCAGGAACTGCACCAGAAATCCCAGAGATATTTTCGTATAAAGTCGACAAGATAGTGTTTTTTCTGTCTCCAGCCAGCAGCTGTCCTGGGGATAGCGGACTATCTGTCGAGAATTCGTCGAAATCTGGATATAAAACACGGAAGCCAGTCTCCAAATCCTCAATTGGTGAGTCAGGATCAATATCATTTATCACAGTATTCCAAAATTCTTGTATATATATAATTTCGGTGTCGGTATCGGAAAAGGACTGGTCAGGCAGTCTATCAGTGCTGAAATTGTATTTATCGCAGTAGATAACAATAGAATTGGAAAACAATCCAAGAGATTCCGAATCGCTGATTACTATAGAATTGCTTTCGGAACCGAGTTTATTATCTTTACGGGGACAAACTCGTATAGTAGTAGAGCCGAAAGAAAAATAGTCTATACATTGTTAGATTGTTCTATAAACCCAAAAGATACAGAGAGAAACAAGATTTGTATATCCATTTCTGGAACGATATTTATATTTATAACTGGAAGAGATCTTAATATTGTAAATTGATCTTTTTTGTATAGAAAGCGCGAGAAGAAACTATTGCTTGGATTTTGGAATTTGATAAAATTGCGAGAACAGCGAATTCGCGGGCTATCTGTCCAAATTTATAGAGTAAATATTACGGTACACAGTTGGTCTTATAAGACAGACAGAGACGAGATCCCGATTTTAGATAGAATACGATTTTGTCGCCGATCAAGATATCTTCTCCAATAATTCCAAGACTTATCCTGGGCCAATATATCCAGAAGAAGATATCGCCAGTCTCTGTCTATTCTTATTTGTTTGCTCCAACTTTTGAGACAACCGACTGTATACAATATATATTGAGAATTGCTGGTTTCCAATTGTTCTGCTGTTCAAAGATCGAGACAGAAATCTGAGTTCCAAAATAGATAGTGGATACTGTAATACAGCTCAATTATTCCGTATCTGCCAATCAATCCTAACAATACAACTAATATCTAGATAGAATTGTATATCCGCAAACACCGGCTGTATATACAAATCTTATTATCTCTGCCAGTGAATTGTATTGCCAACAAAGATTCTGGTCACAGAAAGTATATAATAACGAAGATCGGGACTGACAAATTTTATAATCGAGCGCGCAATAGACCGCTGGAGATTCAAGAAGAATAGACAAACGGTGGTTGTTCTATATTATTGTATTGCGTTTTCTGGGATCAACCGAGTCAGAGTTGTTTCGATATCTTGAATATCAAAAAAACTACTCAGGATAGTGATTTTTCAAATATATATAACCGATCAAAAAATTATAATTTTATTGGTTTTTTGCGAAGTAATCACTAAAAACGATTAAAATAATCAAAACTTTTGCTGTTTATACTAAACGCTGCTATCACTACTCTATATAATCTTCAGACTATATAAGATTTTGTGTTTTCTAGTTGTTTAACCGCCACGATAAAGATCTGATACTTACTTTTTTATTACAGATATTCAATACTATCTCCGATTCTATTATACTATACTAGATCTAATAAAAATTTGGTGACTGGCAATAGACAGCAGCTCAATCCACAAGAAACTGGCTATTTATAGTATCAGTGATATATATATCGGAGGAAAGAAAAACTATCAAGCGACTCGTTTTATTGTCTATCTTGAACAAGATATCTGATTGTTTTCTGGTCTGTCTTCGGATTTTGAATATCTTGCAGCAAGTAAAATATTTTATTATAAACTCCCGAACGAATCAGGAGACTATACGATAAAGAGCGGTCTGAAAATTCAAAAACCAAGAAATATATATCTTAGATCTACAATTACTGTTTTGATTATAGATATACTTGTATTCGTTAGTAATATATCTTATACAGAGTATCGTACCGGAATACTGCATAGTGTATATTAGTATAGTCGCTATATCTCACGATAAGTCTCTTTAATCTTGGTTCTCTTTCTCTGGTATTCTGTGTAGTTATGGAAAACTTTATATTGTTGTTTCGTCACAGAGACTGTTCTCTTTCGCAAAATACTCGATTTATTATCTCTAGACACGAGATTATATATGAAATTCTTCTGAGACATTGTGGAAAAAGATAGATAACAGATATTCGGCGAGTCGCAAAATTTATATCCGTATAAGAGATTCTCTGGTACAAAAGTCTGGGAGAATTTGAAGATATAGAAGTCTAAAGAGATTATTCTTGCGTTTTCATTTTTGTTTTTATTTCCTTGCTACTCGATCTCTTTGCTTGCTACAGTTAATCTTAACTAGCAAACAAATAATACAGCAGAAGACCCACTCTCAAAAAACAAACTACAATCCGATTGGTAGACCCGTAGACCCCATTGCCAATTGAGTTAGCCACTCTTATTGGCTAGTTATTGTATTATAGATCTCTGTACTATACAGAGTTTTGTGGTTTGTAAGAGAAAGGTTCTAAAAGATTATTGTCAGACTCTACAGTAGATCTCCAGTCTCTTCGATCAAATAATTTCTGCAGAGAATTAGATGGATTGATTTTATAGGCGACAAGAGTTTCTGCCGATCTGCTGAAGTCAACAATCAAAATAAGATATATTTGTTTATCAAAAATAGTTTGCAGTGTACCAAAGTTATTTTGCAAACAGCGGTACTACCAAAATCTGTTTATTAAAATTCGGATTTTATAAAAGATTTAAAGAAGCCCCATTCTCAATCCCTGTTCAAATTTATTATGAAATTGGACTCTACTTCGACTAGAAAAAATTTTGTTTCGAGTTTCAAATATACGTGAATTTTCAGATATCTTCCGTTGAACTTTCTTTTCCAGAGGAATTTCTCCGCTCAGAATCTATTTCTCCGGAAGGTATTGCAGTTAAATCAAGTTTGTTCTCTCGGACTATACAGTCTCTGAGTATATTGTCGACCGATCTAGTTCTATAAAAATAAATCTCAGTATCAAGAAGATTATAGAGTACAGAAGTATCCAGGTCGAAAACTGGATCTTTTTTTTGTTCTTTAGTTTTTTTTTCTTTCTGTTGTTTGATCTTTTCTTCTAGTTTGGAACGAATAAGGATTGTTTACCGGATAATGGTTCTCGGCTGAGTACTATTTTTGTTATTGTATCTCTGGATATCAAAATATTCTTGCAATCTGCTGACAAAATCTGGTTTTTTTACAGCTCGGACAGCTCGATCTGTCTTTTTTTCTGTCTTTTGTTCTTGTATCTCGCGGTAGCTATACAGTGACCAACCATTTTCTGCAGACTGAGAAATCTGAGACCGAGAAGACAATTTATCGGAAATTTGGAAAGGATTGATTGCTCCGGCTGATAGAACAAATTGAATTTTGTTATAATTAAATTTTTCGTATATAGATTGAGTACCCCCAATAAAAACAAATATAGTGTGACCAATAGATCGGTTTTATTCTTGATCAAAGAATTTACTATCTTGTATAGAAACGAGAAAAAATTTGAGCTATCCGAGCTCCCTGTTCAATATAGTATCAAACTTATCAAAAAAGATAATAGAGATCTGATTCGATACAATCTTGTCCCGGATCTTCTGGAAAGCGACGAAAAGATTAGAGTAGTCGAGGAACTGTAAAATATTGTAGTGCAAATACGGATACTTCTCGGATTCTTCAGGATCGGAGATCTTTTGTATAATATCTTCAATAATCTGTTTGATTACAAAGAATTTTCCCGATCCCGGTTTCCCAAAAACTCCGATAGAAAATAGTTTTTTATCTGCAGAGCTGAAATCTTTATTTTCTCTATTAGATAATAAATAAAATCTCTCAGTCTTTTTGAGATATTTTTCTATCCGGTTTGAAACCCGATAGAAGCTTTCGATTTTCTATAGGTCAGCCGTGATAATATCGCCAAATTCAGCTACCGGTACAGTTTTTAAAAAAATTTTTACATTTTTGGTGACAATTTTCTTTCCCAGCTCGAGTATTATATTGGATAATTTATCAATTGTACTTCTCTGGCAGATATATTTTTCCAAAATAGACCAATTTTTGTATAGAAGTAAAGTAAAAATAGCAATTTGAAGATTTATTTTGTCTTCAAATTTCAATATCGGATAGTCAATGGACTGATCTTTGAATTTATCTATATAGTGATCAGAGATATACTGGATACAGTTTAAGTCTGTTTTGATCGCCGCTAACTCAAGAATATTATTTTTTTTGTCTTTTTCTTTTAGTGTACTATATACCAATCCACTGACAAAGACTGGTCCGAATAGTACCGTATCTGGGAACTGTATTTGACTGGAATTATCTTTATCTTTTTGAGAATTGAAGTATAGATAATTTATCTGGTCTTTTGACGGTATAACAATAGCATCCGTACAACCAAAACAAATTATCTATTTGATATTGATCTCTATATTTTCTGGAACTGATACCGGTAGTAGAGTTTTGATTGATCCAAAATTATTGATAATCTCAGCAACTGCTATCTCCCAAAATAAATTTCGGCGAATCGGTATTCTGTTATTCCGTAGATTGTTGGTATCTATAATAATAACAAGTTTTTTGAAACTATTATTCTTGATCAACTTCGTAAAAACAGATTCTTTATCTGATATCTGGAATATTCTTTTCTGGTACCTTGTTTGGTAGAAAACATGGTAGATTTTTTGAAGAGAGAAGAATATTGTTTTCCAATTATTAACTTGTAAATTTTCTTCAGAGTTGTCTATAACTAGAATATCGATTTTCTGTTTAACTTTGATTTTTCCAACCGGAACCGTTTGTATATTTGTTCTTTTCTGAAAAGAGATATCGAAAATACTTCTCTTGTTTTTGATTGTATAAAGAGACTGCTGTCGATAGACTTCGTATTCTCTATCGACTCTAGCTATATCAACAATTGAGAAAGAAAAATTGATACCGTATTGGTCTGTATAGTTCTCGAGCTGGCAACTGATATACAAATCTTCCAGAAATTTCTATATAAACTATAGTCCAGTCTCAAGATACTGAAGATAGTCCTTTTCTCCATTTTTGAACATAAATAAATCAAACCGGTTTCTATCCAACACTAAAATTTCGCTATATTTTGGTATTTTAAATAGCAGCGATAAAAATTAATATAAGTTAGGTTGTCGAAATATAATTGAATACTGTAGTACAGAAAATTTTGCTGTATAGATTGTTCTTAAGAAAAAGGGTCTAGCACTTATATATAGATTGCGAATCTATTTTGTGTGGTAGTCTAGAGCTTGCCTTATTACTGATCCCCAGTTATAAGAGATACTTAATACAGCTAAAACAATGTTATAGATTGGATAATTTCAGAGTATCTTCTTCAATCAAAACGTCTCTATCGATAGTTTTCTTTTTTTGGAAAATTAATTCCGTTTGTATCACTTACTTCTGTGCTATTATATAGAGTCTAAATAGCCGATATACTACAGTTTAGATATATATTATATGCCCATAGACGCAAACGAAAATAATGGGATACACTTGGATCAAAAAGTAGCAGGAAGTTTCGTATATATAGTATAAAAAATATATTTATTCTGAGTCTAGAACTCTCGAAATCTAGATCTGGTTATCTGGAACAAACTCTGAATATTAATCAGAAAATTGCTTTACTGACTACCCTGAAACAATAGAATTTCTTTCTGATTTATAATATCGCGAACTAGATCTATCTCGTCTAGATCCACAAAATAATATAGAAAATATCAGTTTGAGACAAATTTTGGGTTCCACCGTATACACTGATTTTTGTTGTTTATTCGCCACGATATATATATAGAACTGAGCCGTACGACGATTGTATCGGTGTCCGGTAAAAACGCTCTACTAACTCTTTGTGACTCTTTTCTGTTTTCTCTGGCTCGTCGCGGCCAGTGTTCGCTAATTGTTCGGCGACCGTGTATCCTCGCCCTGAAACTTGCCAATATCTTTATTAGTATCTTTGTCTGATCTATTATTGCCAAAGATCAGCAGTCAGCCAGTACCACTACTGTAACTTAAATTGCAAGATTTTATCGAGCAGATAGCTGTGCTACTAGATATATTTCTACTATCGCCAGATATAACGAAATCTATTATACGACGTGGTCTACTAGCTAGTTCGGTCTAGAATTTTTGAAAATTATTTTAATCTGTTATCAAGATTATCCAGACAATGTTGGTTTATAGTTCCAATAAACTAGTGACCATCTCGAAAGAATATCTTCTGGAGATCAACTGGTTAGGGTGTCTCGCTCGGGCGAATAATATTATATAGCAGACCGTCTTATAAACTGGATAAGCTCTACCAACTTTATACTGAAGCGAGAAGATTTAATGAGATTATAAAAACTGTTTCAATTGGTATCTGACTATTTGATCCACGTACAAATCCTATAAATCTATATTACCAGAAATATTCTGTCAGATTGAGGAATTAATATACTGGCTAAACCGTAGCGGCCCCGGGTTCTATCAACCCTCAGTATAGACGATATTTCAGTGTCTTATCTCTGCTAATGTATACTCGGATCCAATATAGTGAAGTTTTGGTAAAAATCATATATCTGACTGTATTTCGTTTTGTCTTGAAAGTGGAGTGTCTCTGCAATAGGTATTTGTTCTAAATCGTCGAGAAACTCTGTTTTGTATTTTTAGGGGGAACAGATGGAGACCGTGGAAATCCGGGCTAAAAATGAAGTGGCTATATTAAGACAAGTATTGGCGGACGTATTCTCAGAGTGCAATTTAGACTGCTGGCCACTCGGAAAGCTGGTATCAAATTCTATGACACTTTCTCGCTATAATTATCGAGTTTTCTCTCTCCGATCAAACCAGAGCTCAGATATCTCTATTTCGGTCCTGTATTGTGTCTCTCCGATACCACGAGTAACAAGATTATACAAATAACTTCCGCGGAAGTTCTTGTACCCAGGACAGGGCTAGCCAGATTCACTCTTGTACGCCCAGTAACTGCCAATCAAACCCAAGAATACAAGTCGGATCTGGATATAATCGGGTCTTAGGGACAAATGCAAGTCTATTATTTTCTTTTCCAATAAATTGTACAGCCAGTATAAGTAATGGTCCCAGAGTATAGGTGATTACGAAGATCGGATAGTAAAGGTCTCGGAATCAGGTGGTCTGAGAATCGAGTACGCTAAAAATGGCTGGTGGTGAAGAAGAATGGATATTTAGTCAACGTTCGATGCTAACTATCGCTTAGCTTTTGAATAAACCGAATTGAAACGACCGTCAAAAACTGTCGCAATTGTAGCCAGTGAAATTATCGATACAGAATCGGTCTTCGGACGCGGGAAGTGAGAAAATCTGATCAGTTCCGTAGTGTACTGGTTTAAAGCAGGATATTAGTCTTCAAAGACCGCAGATCAAAGATATCGGTATCTGCAATAGTCAACTCCCAGTCGACCGGCCCAAATTTCTGACGGTCAGCCCGAAATTCCATGTCACAAAGGGCCCGCTCATCTTACGTGCCGCTGTCAAAGCCAACGAAGTCCATCCGAGAGCGTGGTGGATCGAGGTTACGAGAAGCACCGAGCAGCCGACAATGACAAAGGCTCTTGAGAAAGGAGGTGGCGAAGCCCCGGAGCGCTGCGACCCGGATCAATAGCAAAAATGCCTCAGCTGCAACGACCGGGGTGGACGGGCGAAAAACGAGATTGTGAAAGCGTTGGGTTGGAGGGAGGAGGCCGAAACTTATATACTACCACGCACGGGGAGGGCAGAGCGACCACGGGCGCTAAACCGGAAGGGTGATAAGCTAAACCAGAATAAACTCCACCGTACCCGTCCGATATGGTGTAGTGGCTAACATCGCCGTCTCTCACACGGCAGCCGGGGGTTCGATTCCCCCTATCGGAGTTTCTTTTTCCATTTTCTTCTTTCCTAGTCACATCATCCATTGGTAATGTTTTTTTTTAACAATTAAAGACAATCCCTTTTTTGTACCTCTAAATTGTTCATCCAGCTATCTGCTTATGCCGTGGACCAAACAAGTCGCTCCATGGGCTCGAACGCTCTGTTCCTTAGATCACATTTCCGATAGTATTCTATGTAAAGACCTAATTCACGTGACATCCTTATCGTATCTAATCGCAGCTCAAAATTTTTTGGCATGTTGTTGGCATCACCAATACCTGACATCGTCTCCAAGCCAATCCCTTTTTCGTCTCCGAGACATGACTGTTTAGAAGGCCTATAATTCTCTCAGCTCAAATTTCTTCAACTCAAAGTCCTATCCCAGCGGACATCCTCCATCAAATTTTCTCTCCCCCACCAAATCTGCGGGGCATCGATTTACAGACATATTCCAAGCACAAGACCAACACCAAAAATGAGCGCACAAGCACCAAATGCCCCTCCTGCAACGGATGCCACTTCCTACCTTGACCTGGGAATTTCCCTTGCTATAAACAATTGGCCCGCCCTCACACTAGCAGTCGAATCGAACTGGGGCGGCCCCAAATCCGATGATAAACGCGACTGGCTTTGCGGTGCCATCTCTGATATGCTGGCTGATCGACCCGAGACCGATGCCGAGGACTTGGAAGATGTCCTGATCCAAGTGATGAACGACGAGTTCGATGTTGTGGTGGATGACGATACTGCTGCCGACGTTGCACAATTAATTATGGAGATGAAGGATCAAACAGCACGACAGGATTTCTCTTCAATTCAGGATCTGTGGGAGAAGTATCAGAAGAAGAGCCAGCAGAAGTCTGCTACGGCTGCGATGTTCAAGCAGGTTGAGGCTAAGGACGAGGACCAAGAGACCGATGATGAAGATGATGATGCCGGTGATGTGGATATGGACGATGCTCCCGCTCTGGTGCGAGCCCCCAGAGAGAAGGCTGAGCCAGAGGTGGACGAGGATGGCTTCACAATGGTTTCTAAGAAGCGGTAAATCATTTCTTTTTGAGATCTGGTGATACCTCTTAATGCCCAAAATGACTGTTTATACCTATACCTATATTGTGTTCTGCTTTGATCGGCCATTGATACTAGACATCGATTATATCTTTACCTATCTCCCAGTCGCATACCCACTTCAATCCCACGCCATTTAGTGTATATCTGAGATTCCTCTTCTGTGTCAGAGGCGGATAAGCAATATCCTTGCTACTTCCTACCAAGTATCGGAGTATGAAGGTATCAAGACTCGCCCGTTTTGTAGGTCACATCAATTTTACTAGTACTACTAGTATTCTTTGCTAGTATACAAGTGGGATAATAGGATGGTATGTACGGAAAATGCGTCTTTATAGCAAATGAAAAGCGAAGTTCTATGCGGAGCGTAAAAAATTCATCATCGTTAGTCTTAAGAGACTCATGGGGAGTATCACTTTTAGTTCTTTGCTTTTTTAAGAGGGAGATATGTAATCGGAAGATCCTTTAGACCTCACCATCCGGCAAGATGAGCTTGGTGATCATACCGATGGCAATGGTTTGACCCTAAAGATAATGTAAGCATTGTGTTTCCTCAAAGTTCATACAGAGTAGAAAGGGGATCGCATACCTGGTCACGCAGAGTGAAACGGCCAAGTTGTTCGTAGTCAGAGAACTTCTCAACGCAAACCGCACCGGCAGTACTAGTGACATCAATGCGGGCAATGATGGTCTGGCCCTTGTTGGCGAAAGGAGGGGGGCGCTTGCTCTTGCGGCCGGTGCCAGGCTCAAGCTTGTGGAGAAGAGCGGCAACGGTGACCTCCTCGACAGCGGAGTGAACGTGAAGAACACAGTTGAAACCAGCAGTCAGAATGTTCTTAAGATCCAAAATACGGATCTTAGCCTCGAAGGACGACACGCAGTGCACAGGGCGCTTCGGGGAGCACAGAACGAATCCAGGATAGAAGTCTTCTTCCTCGACACCACGCAGACGCATGCGAACCTGATCACCACAGGTGGCGGTAGAGATCTCATCTTCGGTCTCGCCGTAAAGAGCGGCAATCTGTACATCGGTGCGGTTTGGCATCATAAGGTAAGTGCCGTTCTTCTTGATGACACCGGATTCAATGCGACCCTCGCACATGGTACCCATATCACGGTACTTGGCGCTGATAGGCATCATGAAGGGAGCATTGATTTTACGCTCCGGAAGTTTGAAGTCGGTCAAATACTCCAACAGGGAGGGACCATCGTACCACGGGGCGAGCTCCTTGGAGACACGATCCTTGATACCAATAGTACGCTGAGCGGAGATAGGCATGCAGAAAATATCTGCCTTCTTGTAGCCAAGAGCTTCCAAAAACTTGGTGACCTTGACTGTGCACTCCTTGAAACGATCCTCAGACCACTCAACAGTGGGGTCATCCATTTTGTTGACCACCAGAACAAGCTTGCTGACACCAGTATTGCGAGCAAGCAGAGCGTGCTCACGGGTTTGACCTCCCTTCTCGAAACCAGTCTCGTACTCACCCTTACGAGCGGAGATGACAAGAACACCAAGATCGGCTTGAGAGGCACCACCAATCATGTGTGGGACATAAGACTTGTGTCCAGGGGCGTCCAGGATGGAGAATTGGCGCGTGATGGGGCCATCGTCATGAGGAATCGTGACCTGGAAGAAAGCACGGCCAACCTCGACAGTCTTACCCTTAGAACGCTCCTCTTGGGTCAGATCCAGCGCCCATGACAGGTACCAAGTCTCACGACCAGCTTCCTTGGCCTCTCTCTTGTACTTGTCCATTGTTCGCTCGTCCACCATTCCAGTGCAGTACAGTAGAGAGCCACCAAGAGTGGACTTACCCGCATCAACGTGACCGATGAAGACGACGTTGACGTGTTCACGCTTCTCACCATAGATTTCCTTCAGAGTCGCCTCATCCACATCAGCTGCCTGCTGCTTAGCGACGGCATTAGCGTCACGAGTAGCCTTTGCGGCTTCGGCACCACGGGCAGGACTGGAGCGGCCAGGGCTAGAGCGGCCACCGGACGGAGTGGGAGAAGATTTGCCGCTAGAGGCGGCCTTGGAATCGGCCTTCTTGTCGGTTTTATCGACGGCCTTGGCAGCAATTACCTTAGCACCGGCCTCGGCAGCTGCAGCACCCTTCGAATCACCCTTGGATGCAGTTTCGGTTTTCGCGGCGGGGGCGGGGGCGGGGGCTCCAACTGAGAGAACCTTAGTCTTAGGAGCGGTAGATGAGGATGTGGCGCCAATGGACAGGACCTTGGCCTTAGGCGGGGCTGCGGAGGAGTTTGCGGCGGGCTTGGGGGCAGCCTGGGCTGCAGGCTGAGCAGATGGAGCGGGCTGCTGGGCAGCAACGGGAGCCTGTCGGGGCTGCTGCTGCTGGAAACCACCGGGCTGCTGGTTATAGTACTGGTTATAGCCACCGGGCTGTTGGCCGTATGCAGCATACTGGCCGTAAGCTTGTTGCTGGGGCTGTTGGTAGCCGCCGTACGCTTGCTGGCCATACTGAGGGTAGCCATAGCCAGCACCGTACTGCTGAAATTGCTGTCCGGGAACGAAAGCATTGGCTCCTGGAGTGAAAGAGGCAGCTCCTGGCGTAAAAGATGCGGCTCCAGGCGTGAACGAGGGGGCTTGCGCACGCGACTGTGCGTTCAAGTTGACGCCCTCAGTCTGTCGGGAAAGCTCATCCTCCCAGGATTCGGGGGTCTGGTTCGACATCGTGCTTTGGGGTATCCGGGACGCAACCAAGGACTCGGGGAATGGCGACACGATAGTCTAAGGTGGAGGTCAAACAATGAGGGGCTGCAAAATCAAATTGAAAAGTGGATGACTCAGCTCGGCTCCCCGCTGTCTGGTCAGGTGACTGGGTATGCTTCAAACAGTCGGCGATCTTTCTTTTGATATGCTTTAGTTCGATGATTATTCCAGAAAGCTTCTTATGCGAAATTCCGTCAATGATCTAAGTCGTGCAGGATTTTCTCCGGCTTAAACCCACATAGTTGGGCCTTAACTGGTGGCGACATTCTTCACCCAACTCCAATTGGGCGTGGTCCCCCTCTGTTGGGCAGATCTATCGATAAGAGAGCCCCCCCCCTTCTACTGGTTACTTTTCGATTCAAAGAAGCCGTCAGGAACAAGTCATGTGCTGCCCGTGCTTCAGGGACAACCAAAAAACAAAAGAAAAACAAATAGCTGTTGACTCGGTCCTCTCAGCCCTTGAGGCTTGTATCTATCCAAAATGGATGTCTTTCTCACTCGTGTGCGTCAACCTTGCAAATTGATATGGCGATCTCTAGGCCTAATTTGATATCTCTGAAACAGCTCACCCAACAGGCGATGAACTATGCCATACGGTAGGTGTGGAGCAGTTTCATGCCATGCATCAACTTTCTAATCTTCCACATAGATCGGGCATTGGCATAACAGCCACCTATGCAATACGCCAATCGTCACGTCTGTTGAAGGTACGCATAGATGATCTCCTTGTAGGAAGTTGATAGCCTTCTGACTCTTTGTTCTTCCAATCAGAATGTGGATGGTGAAGATCGCGAAGAGTTGCTCTCTCTACAACAGCGTTTACACAGCAAAATTCAGGTATACAATGGGTGTCAGGTTACGACCAAAGAGAGGATTCGTCGTCGCTAATGCCATTGGAAGGTCATCTCTCCGTCGATCGATATGATAGAAATGATGTATGCTGCAGCTGGAAACATTTTACCCTAATATCAAGTATTGAATCCATAATGCTGACTTCGTATCTAGTGCGGCACGTGGGAACACATCTCTTGAATCCGCTGTTGCCCTTACAAAATCTCTAAGATGGGATATCCAGGCGCTGGGGCAGCGACTGGCAAGAGCGGCTGCATCCGAGGAGTCTAGGCGCAAGACATCTAAATCCGCCAAAGGTGGAATACAGAATGTCGCAGAAATCAAGCTTATCATCAAAGACATCAAGAAATTGCTCACTAGGATTGAGGATGCCGTCCCGTTGATGAATTTGGCTATCACGACTTCGGGCGCAAAATTGTCAACCAACCTGCCGTCAACTGTTTCGCCTTCCCGACTTCTGCAGTCAAGTACGTTCTTGACAGCAGGAGATACCCAGTATTCGATGTCACAATCCCAAGCCGTCCAAATCGGGCCGACATTCACTCTTTCCATGTACATGTTATTCGCGGGGCATCTGCGACCCCACGACGAGGAATCGATCCGAGAGACGACCTGGAAGGAAGTGATGCACAAAGCACGATTGAAACTTCGACGTGTTCCCATGGGCCTCTACTATTCAAACGACGATCCCAAAGTCCCACAGTTTCCTGCTTCGGCTCGAGCTGATGAATATGCTTATCAGGTCCTCATCGTAGAAGACTTGGATGATGGGAGAGTACACACATTTGAGGAGAATGAAGCCCAGCCCTACTCTTACGAAGGTGTTGCGAGTGCTGGAATCCGCGAGATTCTCCCGATTCATCAAATATCTAAGATCTTCTATGCTGACACCGGCCGCATACTCAATATCAGTTCGGATGGAGAAACGAACAACCCTGTTATCTTACTAAAAAGGGACGTAAATGCATTGCCACCACGCCATATGATGGAACGTTCTGAAGCCCACGATGATCAAGCTTCAGAAGCGTCCGAGGAAGAGCACGAAGACGAGGAGCAAGCACAACTTAATGCACAGTTAGGAGAAAGCAGGAGTCCTGAACAGCAAAGTTTCGACTCACTTCATGAAGACTCAATCCCTGAAGAGTGGCGGCTGCCCTCTGGTCTGGATCCGGAATGGATTGCTTTCGAAGTCTACAATGAAGATGAAAGTTCCGACACCGAGTCCGAGCCTGAGACCTCCAGCGCACGAAATAGGGAATCAAGCATCGATCCCATTTTGATGGAAAATCTATCAATCAGCGACAAGAAACACACCTCAACATATTCCCCCCAGCCCGCCAACACCACAATCACAACTGTCTCGAACCCTCTTTTCGAAAACATTCGCACCTCGCTATCTCTTCTCGAGACTCTCCTTCGCCTCACATCTCTCCAACAATTCCAACAAAAGTCACACCTTGCGATCAGTGACGAACTTCTGAACTTCTTCCTCGAGGAATCTGCCTCTACTGGCGCAGGTGGCGACGAACAACACCGCCAGCGCTTGCGCTCTGAGGCACGACGTCGCGTTGGATGGGATCCTTACGATGAGAGCCCCGTCAAAATCCGTGGTGAGGACTACCAATACCGATACGGATACGATAGTCCATCTGCTTCCCCGCGTGATGGAGAGCCAATATACTCTCCTGGAGGTGTGCCACGGGGTTTCGAGTTTCGTTCCAGAGAACATACCCCCGAGACCCCGCCACGTAAAGGGTCACCGGGTATCAGATCTGATAGGCGGAATCCTAGTAACTTACGCGGAATGACCCCGGCGTACTCGGATAGTGCAGACTCGAGACAAGCTTCGCCTTTGGCAAAGAAACCCGGTGCTTCGAGGAACGGAGACACTTGGAGTGGAACAGCGGAGTGAAATATTGTTTAGTATGTTGGAATGTGTATGATATGGTTACCATTGCTGCTTGCGGTGTAGGAAGCTGCCTCAAGATATTGGAATACTAATTCAGATGTCTCTGGTATGCAGATACCTATAGGCTGAGTGTCATCTACTTTTTGTTTGGAAAGGAAATAGTCATAAATGCACCAGTGTATGGCTGGCAAGGGATATGTAGATAGAGATGTGCATGTTCAAGCAATGAGACAGATAAGAAACAAAGATACAGAACAACAATCGCTGAGAAAAAGAGCCTTAATAACTCAAGAATAGCCCTAAGAACGCCGATGATGAACCAAACTCCCCGGAAGTGGCAGAAACCAACGTGGCAGCTAGCCCTCCCAAGACCCAATTAACAGAGGCAAAGTTTGGCTTTAAGCTCTCTGTCACAGCAGAGAATATAGTCTTCTGTTTCTGCCTAGGGACTATGACATAGTGCCTTGAAGCCATCTACTCCCAGTCGTCGTCACTATCATCCGCCTTGGGATCGGCAGCTGGGCTCTTCTCTTTAGGACTGCCAGGGTTGCGGGTGGTGGCACCGCTTACAACGTCGTAACTTGACTCGCTACCTGCTTGGGACTGCTGATCGTTAGACTTGCGAGGTTCCGCCTTGGGTGTCTCCTTGGTATCCTCAGGCTTCTGGGAGCCAGGGCGAACTTGGGGGGTAGACGGAGACTGGGATTCAGAGTCAGAGTCGTCGTCCCAGCCGACCTCCTCTTCCTCTTCAGCGCTAGCACCTGTTCAATAAAAGTAGATTAGCATGAGACTATGCCATGCAGAGAAGTGAGAAAATACATACCCTTTAGAAGTTCCTTGCGCTTCTTCTCCTCTGTTTCAATGACCAGACGCAGGAAGTAGTAGCGGATCCAGAATTCAGCATAGTCGACCGTTTCGGGGACAACCTTCTCCATAGCCGAGCGCAGCTCAGGGTACTTTTCGAGGTCTGCAGCAATATCGTCTGTCTTGCTATCGACACTGAAATCCTTCTTAAATTCAGGGAATTTGTCACTAGCAGGATCCTTGGTGAAACTGTCGAGGTTCGAATGGATAACATGAAGTTGGGCTTCGAAGCGTGTGGCGTGAATGACTCGTTTGCCATCGGCATCCTTGCTCTCGAACAAAAGCTTACCCGACTCATCTGACTCAGGGGGCACAATGCTCACAGCTTCACGTAGCCTCTGACCGATGTTCATTCCGAATCGCATAAGCGCTTCATCTGCTGCTTCCTCGGCTTTTTCAATGTCCTTTAATCGCCGAGCGGCCTCGGCCTTGAATCGCGAAATGAATCCCTCTCCACTCGAGCTACCTATCTCTGTCTCTTCCTTAGCTTCTCCCTCCTTTGTGGCTCTTGGTGTAGTCGCTTCGTCGTTTTGTGGTTCACCGCTAGTAGCCATAGCTACAGTGTTAAGAGAAAGCCCCTTTGTTTGGTCGACGATGCTATCCCTCAAGTTTGAAAATCCCTTGACTGCTTCCTCGCTAGCAGCGGCATATTCCTGACGAGCACCCTCATAGTAGGTCTCGCCTTGTTTGCGCACGTTATCCCAAAGGCCGCCTATTCGGGTGCCCCACGGACTGGCGGAGAAGGCACGAAAGGTCTCTTGTAACTCCGTGTTCAGGTCAGGGGTGTTGTCCTTGTCGGCCCCGGAGTTCGCATTTGAGGAAGAAGACCCCTCCTCCTGCTTCGAGGCAAAGATTTCCTCCTGGATGTGATCGTATGCGATATCCATGGCGTAGTGGCGGAGGTGAAGATCTCCCGAACAAACAATTGAAGTCGTCAACCCTCCGCGTTCGTCGACGGGCCGACCGCCCCGCTCGGCTTGGCTTGGCACGACGCAAACTAAACAAACTCGCATGGATCGACATGCTTGGAGCCCGAACTATACAAGGGGAATTAGAAGAGAGAAAATAACATTTGTATAAATGGTTAGACATTGTAAATTCATACAAAGGGTATCGTTCATAAAGGCATATATCTATCTAGTATATTTTAATGTTCGGGTAAGCTATATGGTTCTCCCACACTGTCCTGACTTGCCGTCCAGAAATTAGGAAGAGCTATACTTTCCATCACACTAGATGTCAAAAGTTGACTGCGTGACAATATATTTCCAGGGCCTGAGCCCCCTCGACGGATAGGCTGGGATGATTCAACTTGGACTACGGAGCCAGGAGCAGGAGGTTGCTGGAAGACACTGTCGTCAGCCTCGTCCATATGGTCTTGTTGTTCCCGCATGGGCGATGATTCAGGCACAACCTCGGTATGATCTTGTTCCGGGTTCTCTCTTTGACTCTGAGATTGAGATTGCAGGAATGGACCTTGAAATTTCTGGGAAGAATGCGCTGGTGCTGGTTTGTGTTGAGAGGACAGGGTATTGTCGTCGTTGGGGAAGAGCTCGTGTAATTTCTGTGTATTCAAAGCTGGAACAGGCTCAAGTGGAAATTGAGTGGCAGGTTGCACCCTCTGGTAATAAGCCGACGCATCTGACATCGGTGGTTCAGAAGGAGGGTCGAAGCGTAGATCTTCTGGAGGCTGGGTTTCTGGCAAAGGAGGCTCTTGTGAATCATCGCTCGGTAAGCCAGGGCCATCGTCGACTAAATGTGATACGTGTTCTCGCAAGATTTCTTCGTTCGTCGGATTAAGAGATTCGTTCTCCGCCTGGTCAAATTCACTCGCGCTTGACTCGGCATCTGTTTCATAAACTACAGTTCGCTCTCGTTGGCTGCGATGGGGTTTCCATTCTTGGTCCTCGGGTAATCGTCCCATGTAGTCAGAGTCTTCCACATGAGAGTTGACCTTTTTCGCAACATCTGCAGATATAGACTGCTCATGGTGGGCAATCCCCTCTTGGACTGAAGATAAACGTGTTGGTGATCTGGCTTGCGAGGCGTTCTCATGGTCTTGTGAATCACCAGCTGATTCTTGCTTCACTATTTCTTCTTGCAGTCCAAAATTCAATGGTATTCGTTTCAGAGGGGATCCTGTGGCGGCTTTAAATTGCGATGATGTGATACTTTTTAATCCGGGACTTTCAGGAGACTGGGAAGAGGGAATTTCGAGCTTGCGGTATTTTTGCGGTGTTAATGGCGGTTTTGACGGCGGAGCATATTTTTGAGTATTGAGCATATTCGTATTTTGAGACTCGCCGGATGTAATTGTCTCGCCTGTTGATAGATCGAGTTCATGCTCAAGCATTCTGCGATTGCGTTTCGACGAGACTGTAGGCTCGGATTTTACTGTCTTTGTGATCGTAGCAGATGCATCCTCTTCTCGAGCCTTGTCTTTTTTGATAGGCACCTGAGGTGACGGTTGTATGTAGGCCATGTTCACATCATTGTCGTCTGAATCTTCTATCGGAATGTATCTCCGCACGAAATCCATTTGCGTGAGGGTCTTGTCACGCTTTGCACTTTGCTTCTCCGTTGATTTTCGTTTGCCCTTGCCAGCGCCGCTTGCTTTTGGTGTTTGGCCTCTCTGGAGGCTCTGGCCTTGGCCGACTGTCCGAATTGGCGTCATGTTGCTTTTCCTTCGTCTTTTTGGGTGGTCATTATTTGTTTCGAATCTGCTGAAATTCGCTCGAGTCCGCAGTGGGGGCCGATAGTCCGTTTCGCTTTCTGATCCATCGTCTAGCTGGGCAGACTGCTGCCTTTTCTGTGCACCATTATGGTGCTCCTCTGCCATATAATCCAACTGATCATTGTCAGCATTTGTCGGCTGTGGGATGAAGTCGATTTGTGTAAGGGTTGATTGAGCCCGTGTAGGGGGCAGTGGGTTCCCTTTCCTCACTGTCGAAGGTGTTGATATTGCTGGAGATGGGGCAGTACTTGATGTGGTGCTTCTGGAGAGCAAATGTGTCGCTGGTGTACTGGGTTTTCGTGGTGTGCGAAAGTGATTATTGTTATCCTCTGGTAATTTTCCGGTTTTGCTCGAGTGTTTCATCGCAATTCAACTCAAATTGACATGAGGACTGAAGATCAAGCAGCTTGCCGCAAGAAGAAGGTTCTCGCTCATGATGTTCGGAAAACTGATGCCCGATTTACAAGGCTGACCGCGACGACGCGTCAAGTTTCTGCGGCCTCATAATTCAGGCTCCAAAGTGTCAACGTCTTGTGCTTCGTCGAAATCAGTGACAATGAAACCTGACTCTGAAAGTCGTACATGAACGTGTCATTTTCTACGATACTAAGAGCTCGTTTTTGCGGAGGAAATAAATGTTGGAGGTCAAACATAGAAATATTGAAGGCAAGATCTGAGACGAGGCTGTAGAATGTAGTAACTATATGTACACAATAGATATGACCCAGTGGAATTTACTGAGGAGAAAACATCATGATTGGTTGGATACCTATCCAATGATGCAGTAGCTGGTTAGTTGATGATGCTAATGTATATACAACCTCCACTGGATTCGTTTAGCATGGAAAGTGCATGGCCCGAGTGAATATATGGGCATACACCATTATTTAATTTCTAATGTACTCTAACTGGGCTTAGCTGACCATCCATTTTCTCTATCAAATGAATATGTCGAGTTCCTTGAGAGAGATCATATGAAATATACAAATACTCAGCCGATTCAATCAAACATGAGCCAGTCTGGGACCGCGTCTTCATCTTCAGGGTCCTCCGATAGTAAAGAGCCTTTTTCAAGTTCACTGTCTGATCCTGCCACTGGTTGAGTGTTCGGTTCTAGTGCAGGTGGAGAAGGAGGTCTGGAAAGAAATTCCACGCTGGCAGACTTTGAATCGCCATTTGCCGAAGAGTCAATAGCGATGACCGCTTGCTCAGATGAGCCCTCAATTTCTTGAGATTTATCTCCGCGTAGAGTCAAGACATCATCGTTCACTTTGGTCGCTGACTCAGTCTGATTGGGAACCACAATGAGCTCGTATCGAGGACCGTTGGAAAAGCCTCGCTTCTTTGTCTTCCTCAAATTTTGTGGTACCTCTGGAGCTACCGAGGATATTCCTAAGTTTTCATTTGTTGGGCCCTCGGATATAAAGCCGCCTCCTGTGTCGTCATATGCGTGCGCAGAAACATTCGCATGGTCGTCAATCGGAACCTCCTCTGGGACAAAGCCACCTCCTAAAGAGTTATCTTCATGGCCAATTCCGTGTGCAGATTCATTCATCGAATCTGTTTCACTCAATGAATTCGGTTCAACGCCAAATTCCGCTTTTAGATTCGAAGAAAAAGGAGAAGGGCCTTGGGTTGGCTGGTCAGGGTCAGGAAAAAATCCGCCCCCAGCGTCTTCATCATCAAGATGCACATCTACCACAGAGACATTTGACCCATCTTCCTCATCTGCGTAACCTTTTACTCTCTCCGCAATTCTGAGTTTAAGTAAGAACAAACGCCAAAGCCTCAGAGCTTCTGCGCTTCTTGCTTCGAAGACGGCTTGCTGTCTTTCGTCAGCAAACCCTCTCAAGACCTCTGTAACAGCATCATAATATTCGATAGCAACCACTATTCCACCAAGTACAGCTGTTCCTCGGCGTCCTTTGAAATCAAATCCAGTGACGGCGTCTGCATAATCTATTCCGAGCAGGCGAGCCGCTCGAGCCACTTCTGGCTGCTGGATGTGCACTGCGCCCGGAGGAACCATGCTGGGGACATAAATGTCTAGATTTCCATAGGCATTCTTCGGTATTCTTCCTTGCACGACAGGTGGTGGACAGTATATCTCTGTTTGATACTCCGCATAGAGTGCTGTTTGCTCCGGCTCATCTGTTTCATCGTCGCTGGCAAACCCGCTCTTTGGTCGTGTTGAGTTCACGTGCTTCAGAGGCTGTTCGCCCACTTTGACGTCCCTGCCCAGTCGATACCATTTATCGGCACTTCGGACAGTGTGCACGTCTGACCGACGATACACCGAGTCCAAATAATCGCTATTCGCACCACTCTTGCTTGAGCCGACATGACCGATCACGCGTTTAGGGAATATAACTTCGTTGCGGCGTAGATGACGTTCAAGTGCATAAACAGGGTGATCTTTGAAATCTTGGATATTCCGAGGCATAGGCTCAGCCGCGGACTTAGAAGTCAATTCGCTGATCTCTAGCTCGTCTCTGTCCTCGAAGAAAGGTCTTTCGTAGAACTTGATCGTCTTGTCCCACCACTTCTCTCCATTGCGCGTTGACTCCACGCGTAGCTTGCGTGTCTTCGCATTGTAAGCCTTTGCATAGCGCCTAGTGATATCCCTTGCCGACATATCATCTTCAAAGCCAACCACATAATTCATGATATTATATGGATCGCTTGCTGGCGGCTCGAGTTTGAACGGCTTCCCAAGGGTCTTGGTGACTAGAGGGTCGATGGGAACCCATTTTTGCATCGCTTCGTTGAACGCCTCAACCCAAAAGACCGGGTAAGAGGATTCTCGAAAGTTTTGCTGAAAGAGAAAGTCTATAGAGATTAGCTGTGCTACAGTTCCAAGTAGAATCTTGAAGAATACCTGAGCGCGATTTGGGTTTAGCCGGGCGCGCACTGAATTCAGGGCGACCAAGACGTCTTACTCGAGACGTAGATGGAGAACCTTCCGCCTTCTTTTGCTCATCTGTCGAAGTTTCATGGTCATCCGACGAGACAACGATATAGTTAAGATCTTTCTTAGATGGTGTCATATCTTTGACTGTGCCGGAAAATGGAAGCGCTTGTAAAGAACAAACAAGCCTAGATTCTATCGCGGCTGAACGTAGCAGCGCGCAAAATAATTGAGCACCGAAGTCCCGGGAGCCCTGCATAATTTTTGCTTGTGATATAAAATCTTCCCTAGCAAGAAATACCTCGGTATTGGACATAATATATTGCTGTTCACTGTCAGGACCAACGCATTCGGACAATGTCAGTGCACACGGCGCTTACCACTTTTTGCTTCAGCTGCTGTTGACCCTCCGCCCAATGTGCACGTTTTAGGCCTGGTTTTGTGATGCGAAATTTTCGACCAAATATATCCGCAGCTTGGTTGAGGCCATCGATGAAGGTTGTAGATCTGCTAAACTGCGGTTTGTTCTCATCAGGATTCAGAAGTGCCAGGATTCTTTTTGGAAGCATTCTCTTCAAGAATTTCTATGGAATTGTGAGTAATGCGTATACATAGCCGAAAAAGCTTTCACATACTTGCAGTTCATCGTCATTACACCATCGATTTCTTATACTGACATGGCTCAGAAGACATAGAAGATGGGATTTGTGGACGTCTAGCCGCACTTTCTTCTCAGCCGCTGTGACCGGCTTTCTCCTTTGAATGTTTATCTTCCTGGTTTGCTGCTCTTGACCTAATCTAATTTCCAAGGGTTCATCATCACCCTGAATCGCCAAGGCTGCACTCGATGGACCCGGCACTGCAGATTGTGAGATGTCGACGTCTTCCCAGTCGACGTCGGATTCATCCGAGCTAGATGAATCATAAATTGTTTGAACTTGCTGCGCAGAGCTTTGATGTGATGGAGTTCCCGAGTCCCTTGGCTGTGAAGAGTTTACAGGAATGGCTTTCATATCGCCAACCCGGCGTCGCTTGATTGGTCTGTCTGAGTGAAACTGGGCAGGATCTCGGGCTTCTGCCTCCGCAAGCATTTCTTCATAGACATCTGGCATATATTCAGCTCGCGTTGTATCAGTCTGTAGCTGGCGGCCTCGAGGTGCCCTTCCCCGCGTGGAGCGGGCTTGGGACTGGCGGGCCATATCTCGCGTCTATTTCGCACATCAAGACCGGTTGAATCCTAAAGGGCTTCGTATGCGTGAATCGACGCGCATAGCTAGCTCAGTATTTGCCTGGATCTCGCCTATTTCAATACTCTGTTCCAAATCAATCTGAATGGAAACTGACACTTCAAGCGAGAAAAGCCCGTTTGAGACTGCAAGGGTTCGAGTTGTTGACTGGTGGGGACTCTGCGTCATCGCCCAGTGTCGGACTCCCAGCTTGATGAGCTAAGCAAAGCGGTAACTCAAGGGTAACGTAATTCCCGGCCGGCTACAGTGAAAGGGTGCTAAAAAGTAACGTGACCTGCCCCACATCCCCGGCCCGATGATGATCCGGATTCTTAGCACCACCAATTCTGATTCTATATATAGTTACAATTATAGTAAATTATCTATTTGTTATACTGAATATATATTAATTCTCGATACAGATTCCGTTATCGATCCCAGTTCTGGGAGAAATCCTGCCGCGATTCAAGTATATTGCAGTACACACGGACTCTGAAACACAAAACGGAATAGGATACACCAACTGTTATCTAATTCAAATCGTATTTCTCAAAAGTCTGCAATATAATTCGCTCGAGATTCGCAGAATTGACGGAATGAAGTTTTTTTTCCGAATAGACTATTTTGAGATATTGCAGAGTTCAATTAGATTGTCAAGATTTCGGAATATAGAGAAATGGTCTCTTTATAAAACTGAGATAGTCTCTAATACCGCATCATCAAATCTGTTATCCCTGATAGTAGCTATAGAGTCAACGCAGGACTGGAAAACTTCGCAATTTGCGCTAACGTTTTCGGTTCAGGTTTTTTACAACAGTATTATCCATCATAAGTTTGAAACATATTTTCAATAATGGTCTTGAAATACTAATAGTCAGTCTCAATATAACTAAGTCAATTTCTGATTGTATTATTCTTCCGCAGAACTTCGAAAGATTCCCGAATCTCGTAAATTTATTCTATAAATCTTTTGATCCAGACCGTGATACTCTTCCAGTCTGCAGTCTCTTTATCTATAGAACAAATTGTTTTATATTTGGCAAAGTCTTGTTTTATTGAAAATCCACTCGCTAAAATTAGCTTGGTATAAGAGATTTTGATAGTTAGATTGGACTTACGCCACAACGCTAAGTGACGGTAAAAGACTCACGTGACCACCAACTGGTAGACAGGCATTATGGTATACGGGTAGATACCGCCAAGCATCGTCTACCACTATACCATCTACCAGCGATACCAGGGAAAGAGGACTAGATATATAAGAATAGCTCTACACACATGTATTTAGTTCTTCGCGATCAATCTCAATAAGTTACTTGAGTACATCTTTACTTCCACACGGTATAACTACAACCACACTCTACAAGTAGGGGAGCTCTTCGGACTGACCTACTTGGCGCGCATCAACTGGCACGTCTACAAGACTTGCTCTACAGACCCGAGCCCGTATAAGGCTTAGTATAGCGACGGTACGGTTGCGAGACGGTAGACTTGAGGTACGTGTCAGGACCACGAAGGATCAGCTTACAGTGACCAGTTTGCACCGCGTAACAAAAATATTATATCCAGAAAATATTTACTGATCGCCGTAGATTTGATATAAATATTTATTATATTGAGTCTGCAAATTCCAAATATTTCAGATTGAAGAGAAAAATTTCGAGAAGTACAGATTCAAATAAAACAACAGTTGGTGTTTTATTCGTATATTTAGAATCCGTATATACTACAATATACTTGAATTGCGGTAGGATTTTTTCCAGAATATCGGTCCAGAAATAGTTTTGTAATTTCCGACTACAGTTGTTGTCTATCTTTTCTTAGCTTTTTTAGATAGTCGATTTTCTTTGAAATCTATCTCAAGTATCTTCTAGATTTTTTCTGGAATTTGCTGTTATTTCTGTAAGACAATAAATTTTGTAGTATCTCTGTTGGTATTCTATCTCGTATCTTATACTCCGAAGAGATACTTCGCGTACGATATTTTCTATATTCTACTCGTCGTCTAATTGAATTTTTAGGAAGACTTTTATTGTATAAAGACTGCTCGAGTAGTACTTCAGATAGTATAGACAGGTAGTGGAAAACTTCCGCAGGAATATTATAAAATAGATATACCGAGGACCATTAGCCTGAACATATAGTACTCCACGACCAAGGATCTCTTCTGTTTTGTCCAACGTGAAAGCTATACAGTCCTCTGAAGACTCTCGAGTTCTGGAGGGGTATTTCTCCACAAGGGTACTGTTTGAACGCAAGCGATTTCCTTTTGCCCTCCTCGGCCGTTCCAGAGAGCGGCAACCTGCCATAGAGTTAAACTCCTCTGAACGTGGTGGATAGTCATTATCGATATGTAACGGCAAGAACAATCCTTTCTATTTTCGCCGACAGATAAGCAGTAATATACGCGTTGAACGGTGAAAACTCGCTGTTGGGAACTAAGATCACTCTGAGGGTCCATCGTTATCAGTAAGTGGCGAAAGGATATCAAGCTACTAGCGAGTATTTCGAATTTATCGACTCGTATCCTCACATCTGACCCAACAATCATTGTCACTAGAGGCTACCAGTAAGGGCACCCGTTTTATATTAGAGGGCAAGCATCCTGAATTTTGTTATAGATAGTGATAGTCCCTTGGTTATTTCTACTATCATCTACCTTCTTACCATTAGCCAGTAGTAGCTAGTAACCTACCGGATACAAACAATCTACGTTGTTTTCTGTTTTCTCTCTTATTACATGGTTGGCCCTCTTCAATGATCAAAACTCATTACCCAATATTGAGCGGGATGCTAGAATCAAATGTTAAACCAAGAACCAAACTGTCGGAAAGGTCCATTATCCCAAATGATTTTGGTCTCGATATGGCGCATGGTGAGCCACCCACCGATGGGAACAGTAGTTCGGAGTCCAGTGATCTCCATGGCCCAGGTCTTTCATCTGAAAGTAAACATGAGAGACTGATCAGGATCGAATGTTGATACGTCGTAGCATTTATTCATCATACCTTTTCGCTTATAATATCCCATTTCAGATCTACCCAATGTGAATAAGCCTGAAATAAGGCAGACACATCATCGTCAATACTCAGGCGTAGGCGTTTTTGCAGTCGCACATATCTCATCTGCAGAGCTGGAGTACGGTATCTTCCTCCAAACACATTTTCGAATGTAGAGCTGATTTCTCTCCATGTTTTACTCCTCTCGTCCCTTAAGATAAGAAGAAGCTCCTCTTCAAAACTCAATTGGATGTCGCGTTTGCTTGTTTTATTCTCGGAATTGGAAGGGCTGGAAAGGGGCGAGAATCCCATGGAATGAGGAGGACAAGTTGGAATATTATCAATGCAGGGAAAGGCATCTGGGTCAAGAGAATAGGACTCGGAGTTTTCACTGAGTGTGGGTATATCTCCTGGCCATAGGTGGGTATTCGAAAGATCCTTGAATTGCTGGAGGATATCTTCGCATGGCACGGAGAGAATACTAAGCATGTCCGGTACCTGATTGTCATGAGACATGATTATAGAAAGGTTCTGGAACAATGTTGAGATCTCGATACAGACACTCTGGCGAAGTGGAGTGATTAGACACTCTTATAGTCATGTCTTCTCTAGAATTCGAATTATAGCCGAAGGTATCACGCACCCTGGACCCTTATCTTCATCCCTCATTATAGTACCACAAGAAGCACCGAATATGTTATTTGCTTCGAGTGTTGGTTCTACTCAATTTGTAGTTGCAGCGCCACATCCATCATTAGTCTGCAAGGTATTCTTAGACCGGCCCTATCAATCCTGGTCACATTTTTGTATTGTTATGACGCTAAGAGAAAGCTCTAATGCGTTCTCATATCCCCTGATATAGTGAATTAGATCGGATCAATTCTAAATCTATCCAATAGAAGATGAATCACCGTCAATCCACTGCCTTTTTATTGACCTTTGGAGCATAGGGATCCTGATACTCAGAAAGCGATACCAGGGTCCGGAGGAATGAAACAGTCTATTTCGTATTCATATTTCTTGAATCTGCTTTGACTCCTCGCAAGAAGAATTTGGACCCTGCCAAGGATTGGTTGACAAGCGTTTGTCCAAAAGATCCTGTAGCGATCCTTCGTCTGAGCGTGCAACAGCTGCAGGGAACGGTTGCATCTGCTAGATGGGGCCAACTTGCTACTCGAGTAAAGTCTGCCTCGGCTAGGATTAAATTCTTCCAACAGAAAGTGACAAAATACGCACATGCCCTTCAAACCGGCCTTGGGGGCTATCAAGCTCACTTGGTCAAATCTTGTTCTTTTTTGATTTCTGTTGGAAGGTCACGATAGATCTCAGATTTTATTGGCTGAATCAATTTGGGATGTTACATGAGACAAATCGCTGTATGATATCATCCATCCTTCACCAGGAAGAAGAACGTGTTTGTATTCAACTTAAGCGAGTTGTGATTACCCAGACAGTCTAAGCAATGAAAGTCCATCATTAAGCGCTTCGTTAAAATGGTAACTTCATACGGAAATAAAACATAGATGATTCCTTTGACCGTGATGATAGCCAACAGGCGTAGATAGATTCAGGCTTCAGGCATAGATAGCTTCCTAATCAATAACAATGGGGCACGGAGTGATTTTGCCTGGGTTGTCCCGTTAGTTCTGGACAATACAAGGCCTAGTTTTCGTCGGCGTTGAATTGAGCCCCGGCCCGGAGTGACCTAGGAGGGTGTGCTGACCAGCCCCATTGATATGCATCCTGCATGTACCCCTCCTCATGACAAAGAAACACATCCTTCAAGTTCGGGCCCCGCACTGTGTATAAACTGAGCAACTACCTTCTCGGCCGATGTCATATCTTCTCCAAGATCCGGACCAGCCAGTCTATTCATGAACATCGCAACTGATTAATTTCCGCTTTCTCAAATTGCCTCCCATTTTTTGCTCTCAATATCTTACAACAATTAACTAAAGATAACAACATGGTAGCCACAGATGCACAGAACCTCGAGGACCTAGTGAAAACAGAGCTGGCGTCTCCATCGAGCATATTACTGCAAATTCTCGGAGTGCACATGAATAGGGAACAAAGTGAAATTGACTTTGATCTTCGGATCGAATGCTCAAATGAAGCGAAAATAAAGCGTGGAAAGCTTTTTACCAGAGACCAAAATGAATTACACTCCTGGAGTCAGCAGCAAGATCCCGAAAGTGACTTTTTGGCAACTTCATGTGGCTGGATTGAGGAATGGTTAAGTGATGGTGATGAGAGAAAAAGGTACACATTCTAAACCTATCATTTAAAGAAATTCGACTAACATAAGCAAAGCTGGGTTATCCAAAATTCATGCTATGTCCAAGAGGAAGATCTCACCGCTATCAAAGGTCATCTCGAAGCACTTGCACGCAGAACTGGATATGGCGGAGATGTAACCTGTAAGGTCCACACTCCACTCCCTAAGGAAATTATCCCCGAGAACACTGCAGTACTTCAAGTAGAATGGACACCTGAGAATCTTTTCATTCCTATGGACAAGGATTGGGACTCTAAGGTAATGAATGCAATGGTCGACAAATGGAAAGGACCCCTATCCTTTGATGAGCCAAAGCCATCTCATGGCCGTTCGCCATTTCGCAGAGCCATGAAATCGAATGATACAGCCAAGCTTGTGTCTCATAATCAAAACAAGGATGGCTCAAAGTATACAGTGCTGAAGTATTCGAAGTGGGGATCTAGTACCTGGGAAGCAGGAACTTGAAGTTTCAGTGTTTCAAGATCAATTTATCCTATCAATGTGCAATTTCTGTATGAGTTTTTAGCTCTCTGAAGAGGAAAGATCTCTTCGTAAGGAATGACAGTTTTGGATTCATCTTTGAGCGCAGAAACGATGATTTTTAAGATCTACTTTTGCACTTACCTTCTATCTTTCTGAACAGTTACTGCTTGCAAAGTTGCCTACTTTTCAGGCTCACCCCATTTGATCTACTAAATTGCCGTTCAAGGTCTCACAAAATGTACTAAATACTAACTGAATTGAAATACCAGGGAAATCAATACTTCAATGATAAGTTCATCTCATTTCATCCCCTTGTGTGCATTCACAAAACAACAACTAAACATTCATATAAATACGGAAACAAGGGCGATAAACCCCTTAATCAACACTGGTAGGGAGGCAACTCATCTCCGGAGTGCTCAATCCCAACTTCAAAATTGTCCGCGGATGGATCGAAGGCATACCCACTCTCGCCGTTACCAACGCACTGTTCAATAAGGGCATGATGAACCCGAGCCCAATCGTCTGAGTCTATGGTAATCTGCTCGCACTTGGCGCAAACATAGGCGAGACAGCTTCCAAAGCTTGCTTGGTGGCAATAGCCAGGGTCCACCAAAATATCAGACTTGTAGTTTGCAAGCTGGTCTGCCAGTCGCTTGCAGTCATCCCAAATAGGAGGGTGTCCAGAGTGCTGTTATGCATGTTAGTCAAACTTGACTTAAATTGGACTCTAGGATCTGGGTCGATATTTTGCTATTTAGCACTCACTCCCGAGCAATCTATGGTCACAGCTCGCTTTTGAAGACCGTCAGATCGAGAATTCAATGTCGTTGAAGACGTTTTGGTCCTGGTATCATCGCCCTTGGGTCGGCTTTTGATGTCCCATGTAAACCCCTCTGGGAGCTTGGGAATATCTTCAAGGGTGGATATCTGGGAGCGTTTGCTGGAGCGAGTGGTTGGAATTGATACAGCATTGCCAACACCAAGTAGGGTTGCGAAAATGGCGAAGTTAACAAGTAGTCTCATAATGGGATGTTTGAAATAGCCTTGAGTAGTATAGTTCAATGTTGTTCTTTGTGAAAATTTAATCATTCAATTTCTTGGATTTATATACATCTTGCAGCAGTTGTTACCCTCGCATATTTCCACGGGCTATGCCGCAGACAATGCAGGTTATCCTGTGGGTTATCCTGTGGGTTATATGGATAGTTGTATGAATGGTTATTCTGCGAGTTGTGCCCCGTGTTATATTGAAGGTTATACTACGACCAACATTCCTAGTAATCTAGCATGATATCAGACATCTCGAGCCTAATATAAATAGTTCCTATTTCCCTCACAATCTGAGTACTATCATTTTCAGATCCTCACTATAAGAAGTCTTTTGAACCTCCCTTCAACCAACGGAAACAAATATTGACTCTTCCACAATGCGTCTCGCCCTGAACCTATCCATCTTCTTTCTCGTTTCTGGAATTGTAGCAGCCTCTGAGAAAAACAACTGTCACAACACGTGAGTCTTATCGGGAAAAAGCGTATGGAATCTACCACTAATATCGATATATAGGGCTGATCCACATGAAGGCCTCCCTAAGAACATTTGCATGTGCCCGGATGGTAAGTTCAATCTCACAGTCTTATTTCATTTTTGGCGTTGCTAGACTTTCCCATGATTCTCATGATCAGCTGTAGGTCGTTGCTATAACGATATAGATGGTGGAGTTTGCGAGGATCTGAGTGAGGAGACTGTTTGTATCACGTAACTTCGCCAGAGCTATCTTTCATTTTGAATTTACACAGTATTGTACTTTGCTCTCTTTAATCCAGTACCCCTAGCCGGGTATGCTTTTGCTCTACCCTTTAGGAGTAATAGTGGCGTAAGATAAGAAGCGCTTGGATAATAAAAAAGTTGTATGATTCATAGTCGAAGTCAAACAAATAATGTGGCATGCGTCAGTTTTTTGGGCGTATAGTGAGATACATCCTCAGGTAAGTAGTAGGCGAACTCGCGCGCAACCTCCGATGAAAACAGTTTCTGGGCAGTGTCGGACAAAAAAGCCAACCCATGGATTTATTCGATAGAGGCAGCCTGGAAAAATTGAGCAATGTTTACCTTCCCGCGCGTGGGCAATTTTAGAACACGGTTCGAATAAGGTGTAACAATCATATTCAGTCAGTTACACTCAATCAACCAGGCCATTACCAGAGCCTTTTCATTAGTAACTGAGCTCGATTTACTCTGGCAGCTTTATGGTGTTTTCCAAATATTATGAATCGAGGTTCAGTTTGCTTCCAAGCCATATTTGTGAAGAGATGGACTGGGATTGTGCGTTCATTAGTCTGCTCCAAGAGCGACTTGCAGTACTTACCACCATCTGAAAAATGCGAAGCTGGTTCTCATTTCTTCTTCCCACTATTTGGATTAAAGCTAACCAAAACTAGATGGTTCAAGTTTATCGTATATAATATGCGCTCCGATGGTCAACTGTGCAATAATCACCAAACTTTTCGATGCGGTGAAACATATACAGGCTCTTCACTCTTGCAAAGAAAGTCGGATTATGATTGCGGGTATCATGCTAGATCGAAAAGGCGAATTAATGGGCTCACTAAGCTCCCCTCATTGTTCGGCCATTTCAGACTCAAAGATATACATCAGGAGCGTACCAAATGATCAGTGGTGGAGGTCCAAGCCAATCAATCTATTATACGTGGTCTCCCCCCGTCTCTGACTCTAGAAATACGATCATTTTCTGCAATGATTTTACCCCAGGTATCCACGTATGGAGTATATATACTGTATATAAACCACTTGATTGCTACAAATTTGATCTGGAGTATTGGTATCTGGTGCAGTGGCAAGTATTTATATCTGAAGATAAATTATGGTACGTATCTTTGAGATAAAAATTGAGTCGGAGCTAACGGAATCCAGCGGTTATCTGCACAAGGTATAGATAACAATGAGCAATGGCTATTTATTTTCAATAAGTGATCATTGCTATTATCTGTTTCAAGATTCTATAGTGATTGAGAAAACCCAAAAAAATATATTACTCGGGGACTTTTATTTAGTGGAAACAATGAAGTATTACAACTTGAAATTCTGTTTATAAATAATACAGTATCACCTTAGCTATATCTATGGAGCTGTACAATTATTATATTATCTGTAATCATGGTGCTGGTAAGATGAACGCTGGTGCAGGCGTCGCGCTAACCGTCACTTCGTCAAATACGGTATATGGTGTGACGGTTTGTAGGAGGCTGTTTTCCATTCCTCTTGTCCCGCCTTGTGCACGTGACTCCAAACCCTGTAGGTTGGTTGGCTCCCGGTGGCCCATCTGTAGGTTGCGGCCCCTCGTCGCAAGGTCCGTAACAAGTGGACAGTTTCGCCGTGACCGCAAAAACTGAGAAGATATATCGGATTCCCAGTTTAATAAACTAAACAAAGCAGTAATTTAAGAGTATCCGTATTATTTAGTAATCTACCACACAAAAATATATATTTTAGAGTAGTTAGAAATTCAGACTTTTTATGTTAGAGAAGTCTACCGCTCTGTTCCTCTACTAGGCATTACGCGTACTGACCGCCCTAAGTCAGATACCCAGTATCGATCATGTGACTAAGCTGTAGCTCGAACTATAGAAATAGATGGCTAATCTTAGTTCAATAAGTTATTTTTTATATTACTATAAGCTTGTAGGATTTGGAGCAGCACGACTCAAGTTTATTCCATATATACTTGAATGGAGAATATTACCAGTATGTTGCCCAGCCGACCTTGGAACCCAGATCTTCCATGATGCAATGCCAGGGCATCCAAGAAATAGTTTGCTTATACTTTTTCGAAGTCCAATTTACCTTCGACTTGCTCAATGGGTTAGCTAAAACCTATAATCTTTAATGCAAGGTGTTCAGGCCTTGAATACACTAGGGGTTATGTACTCAAGTGTTACCTCAAATCAAGCCAGAATTGAGATACTACTTGTATATTGAGCAAACGTAGATCAATATGAACCCAAAGGGCCTACAATCACTCAAGCACGCTTCAGGCTTTCTAAGCTTCTACACCACTGCAGTTCGTACCAGTATCTAGTCGACCGAGTAAACTTGGAAAATAGTTTTCTGATCCCAATGGTTCTAAGATTGAAGCTGAGTATAGAATAGATGAGTAGAAGTAATCATAATCAAGTTATACTACCTAATTAGTAGTACTAGGTCAGTGGTAGACTTCCAAATAATGCACTGAGAAAACCTCTTAGCGGCAGCGATACTGTAGTGCTGTGGACCCTCGTATAAATCTGGAGGCTATGCCCATGATGATGATTGGCATACTTTAGACAGCAGGATAAATATAATGACAAATTATCACTTGCGATGGTGATGGTTATTGGCTTTCCACCTTGTTTTAGAGCCGCCTGGGCCCCCTCCAACCCCATTACGGAGTAGCGGTGGATGCATCCTCGGAAGAGTTCCTGGGTGATCTGGAAAGACTGGGATTATGAGAGATCATTGGTGCTTTAGCTCATTGTAAGAACGCATTAGTGATCGGCGCAAATTCTTTTAATTTAATTTATTTATTTTTTTCGTCCGCAAGTTCAAGTTTTCTCTCTTGCAGCTGACAGCGACCGAGCCGTGTCACTCATGCATTGTCTTTCGTATATTAATCCGATTGGGCCAGTACTCCACTTGGTCAAAGTTGACGACGAAAGAGTTTTGCACTTTAGGTTACAAATTCCAAATACCCAAATAATTTCTGACTTTCGCGCTGTGTTTCACGTTTTCATTAAGGAATCCACTGTCTTCTCCAGGTAGAACGTGCTCGTAACCGAGCCCGATGTTCCGCGTTGTGGTGGACCGCTGCCACCGATCATCCATTATCCCCGCAGCGGATTTGGTCCAATTATTACCGAGTTGACTGAAAATGTACAGAACATATTACATCTAGTATGTTCGTATTTTGATATACTTCAGGGAAATGTTTGGCCTTTCACGAACTTGTTTATGGCAGGTAGGATTCTCCGCGGAGAATTTACACTTAAATTTACTAACGAGGGCATCTACCCCACCGGTAAAACTTGACGGCGCAAGGCAAGGCTAACTATAGATAGCCGGTTAGTAAGTTGGTTATTGAGGCTTACGGTATTATCACTAGTGTGGATGTTCCGGCCGAAGCACGAAGATTCTCGGAATAACAACTGTGGCTGGCAATGGTATTACAAGTAGGTACACAAATGCAGGGAATATATACTCTGTATACTCCCGTAGACACTCCCAGGTTTCTTTGCTGCAACTCAACCGGATAATAGCTAGTCTAGAGTTTCATGGTTAGATTGTCAATTCCAAGTACCCAGGTATGTATGGCCAGAATCTGGTCTGCAGGGTACTAGCATATCGGGCTTAGGTCGACAGCGAGTGTAACGTGGTGTTTCGACTCGGCTTTGTGCAGGTACTAATGTCTGCCAGGAGACCGCGGCGACGGAGTAAAAATGTGTGTACTAGTCCTGCCCATGTACCCAGTATGTACATATATACCCGTAGACCAATAGTTATTTCAAGCTCGAGAGCTAGAGCATTCTTTTCGATTTCCAGCCCACATCAAGGCACTTCGTACATGTCTTGTGTACTGTACGTAGCAAACATCAACAAAACAGACTGCAAAACCCGCAACACTACCATCTAAACCAATTGGTGACTTTGACCAACTCCCCAAGCGAGACCCCTCCAGTACAACCAAACATGAGTTGTCTCCACCGCGGAGATTCTCGGTCGGGAGTCTGCTCTGGACATGTATGGTAAGGGGCTCTGGCCCCATTACAAGCCAGAACGAAGGCCCCTCCCAAAATGAACCTTAGTATTGCCGCGAGGTGCTGGACCCGATGGAAGAAATTACTTCTCAAATACTATGTAGTAGACCACTGATATTATATCAGAAGTATACATAGTAATTCGATTTATCCAGAGCCCCATTCTGGGAAATTTGGCTCCTGCGCCGGTGTTACCGACACTATGGGACTCCGTACACTTTCCCAACAGTCGGGTCGGGGCGACCTGTTTTGACTCGTCCAATTCAGAATAAAGCCCCCCAGGTTCCTGATGAGCGGGATCCCAGCACCATGGCATCCATCCTGTTTATTTTTGGGGCTCTGACAGGGGTTCTTTGTTCATCTTACCGCTCTACTATCTGCAAGGGTCTATCTTTTCTATGTATGTATTCACATATAGATATTTAGATTACTTTTTTCGGGCTAATTGATCGGACTTTGCATACATAGTACACTCAATACTCGGGGTACTCCGAATACAGAGCTTACACCCAAACTCAGGTACATATATAGTATGTAAATTAATATGTACTGACCCTGTTGTAAACCTTTGTGTTCTCTAGATTGCCTATTTTGCACAATACAAGTACCAACTCCCCGAGGTTAATGTTGCGACAGAACGCCATTCCTACTACTAGTAGTATTATTGGAGGGAGCGTCAGGCAGTTCTTCGCTTATCTGGAATCAATGCCCAACCCCACCCGAAACTGGCTAAGCTCCTTTTGAAGTGAGATCAACCTCTCACGCACTTATCCCATGGAGTCAGATGCAAAGTGAAGCAATGATGTATTGAGTAGCGAGTACCGGATCGTAGGCTACAGTTAAATGATCCTGCTGCATATGAGCAATGGATAAGAGAGATCGGAGTGCGTCATAGCTTCTGCACAAGACATGATCCTGCTTAGATTATTTTACGTGGTGAACCGGTGTGAGATGGCTAACTGGATAGGAGGTGTATGAATTCTCCGGACTATCATTGCTGGAGCTATCGACTGGAACCTGGAAAACATGGGGCCAAAGGCTCCCCCATTTCTACTGTAACCACATATGACGGACGAGGCGTTTTTCGCTGCATTTTGGCCTCTCACTAGAATAAACTGATTTTTCTTTTTTCTCGTGATCTTCAACTGGCGCCAGAAATATACATACTTTGTTGGACTACGTATTTTCGTTCTCTAAATCTGAAGGGAAATGAAATATTAAAAGATCTGAGTCCAACGCACCACATTGCTAGTACTATCATGGCCCGATTGCGACCTTGACTAGTTGCTCGGAGTTAATATCTGACATATCAATCAACTTTTCCACCGCTCGACTTAATGCGGCAGGAGACTTGAAAGAGCTAAACCAAACTCAGGCGAGGTACTAACATCCGTTCTGTCATGGAGGTCTGAATCACACTAGGTTGCCCAATTTGTTCACGCCTGCATTCGGGATTTGACTTGACCCTAAATGACGGCGCAAGAAAATGCGAGGGAAACCTTGGCGCGAGACAAAATCCTACATAGTACAGCAAAGCTGTCAGGCTCGTCATGATTTGCAAGGCAGTTTGTCGTGACAGCTCCACCTAATGCGCTTCAAACTATCACTGCGGGGCCAAGGGCTTGCAGTTTCAGTGGTTGATCAGTGATTCTGTCATCGTATTACTTTTCCATTTCTCGATCTAGTCTAGCAGCAGTGGATCCCACTGTGTGCAGTACAATACATACATAGTAGTTGAGTGTGTATTTCTTGTAACCTTCATGTAATTAGTATTTGAGTTAACTAATTATATGCTGTACATACTCTGCAATATCAATCTGGTGTTTATAGGGCTCTGTAAAATTATAATTAGTAGCTTCTACTATGTAGGGTAGTAGAACCGCCGATTGTTACTAGTAGCTTGTCAGGCAGCTTTATTATACGTACTATTCTAGGCGAGAAGCAGAAATATGTAAGAAACAAATATAAAAATAAGAAAATAAAATAAAATAAGAAAGATGTTTCATAATATGATCTGTGACCGGGGTAACCCTGCAGGACTGAGTACACATATCTGGAGACGGGGATTTGTTGTGCGAAGCTCAAGTTCCATACCAGTGGTCAGGCTGGTTAACAATTCCCAGCCCACTGGGACTGGCGACTATTGGTCGATCTGCAATTCTACAAGGACCTCAGCGTAATGTTGATAAGAAATGGCCGATAGAGATCCGGTATATTGGGACCCCGCTAAGTCCATAAAGTAGTTAAGGATCCGTCTAATAAACAAGACACAGGGTCTGAAGAAGCACGACCGGATCGACCAATTCCATACTTCTTACTACTGTGACTTCTAGTAATCACAATGAAGAATGAACATCTGCGCCCCACCCCCTTTGAGTCCGACAGACTGGATCACATTGCTTTAGTTGCCGGCGTCCAAGCAGGGGAGGTTTGAATTCAATCTCAACTTCGTAATCCTGGAAGAACTTGAATCTGGATTGCGCTCGAACCACCCAAGAAGGAAAGGACTGATTGGTATTTTATTGTGTATCGCGTATTTCACCTGCTCCGCTTTCAAAGATCAACCACCACACATAGAAGAAAATAAATTAAATTCGCAAATGATTTGAAAAAATCCAGCCCCAAAAAATTCAACTGGCAATCAAATTAAATTTGAAAATTAACAAGTTTTGAAGATCAACCTCCAGGTTGATCATGAAAGAAATGATAACTTCCTCACTTTCCTTCTCTCTTTGAACACTACTTTTGAGTACGATTTTTCCATTCATCTGCTATATTCCCTGTTGTTACTGCTTCCCCCGGGGTTTCATTACAGGCCCGCCCAAAGTGTCTTATCCCCGCCAAACGTCGGATGTTCATGGATGTCCACTGCTCAGTATAGTCTGGCTCAACCTTGTACCCCATTCATGCACGCACTTGTACTCCACTCCTTCCCCTCTGCGGGCCTTGGTTTTCACAACAATTTCCATGTCGATCCCTGACCACCAACTGATTTATAGTTGTCCGGATCGTCCTCCCGCTCTGCCAAACTATAGCTTAACCCAAGCTGTCGGGCTCATAAGAACCCGAAAAAAGAAACAAAAGGATCAAGGGCAAATCTATTACAGTATACTCCAATTGACTGTCTCAGCCACTCTCATTATCATACCGATTCTTCGATTTCTCCAAATTTTTTTTATTACTCTGACAGCAAATCCTTCCTGGCCAGTGCATACCGCCGAATGTCGATCGAGTGTGGGACGTGAGATGGAGGATTCCCATTCTCGCTGGCCTAAGTAGCGCATTCACTAAAGTCCTTAGCTTGTCGCCAACGTGTACCAGCACTGAGTCACCTCTTCACTGATTGGAGAGCTGCGTGAAAGACGTTATATGATTTCTGCAAGCACGCATCAGACCCCATTCGATAGTACCAATATCCCATCCTGGCGTCGATTGCTGTCCCCGTCCCACCCTTATTAGGGTTGGCTGTGCAAATCCCACCTCCCTCGGTCGATTCCTCCGGATTTAGACCTGAGGTGATCAGCATGGGCCCAAAACCCTCCGTAAGTTCTCTTTTGTTTTCTGCAAAAAATTCTCCCACCCCACTATGTTCGTTCTATCTCCCTGCTATTATCAACCCGACATTACTTGCTTTCAAAAAACCATGTATCAAAATATTTTCTTGCAGATGTTGACGCAGAATATGCAGGAAACAAAAAGCGATTGGTAATGATCCCCGAAAATTTAATCATTCTTTGCGAGGATGGCAAGCATTGTCCTTTCAAGAATGTGGCTCCTCATATACCATAAATGGAAGCTAACATATGAGCGACAGTGATACGCAGTCGCTGACCGACAGCGTAACAGACTATCCGATGGAGAATGGAAGAAGGTATCACAGGTATCATGAAGGAGGTAAGTGGTTGAAATCCACCCACTTCTCTATGTTTAGACTTTGTCTAATCTGCCGGGAAAGCCTACCCTTATCCAAACGACGAGCAAGAACTTGATCGTCTTGATATGCAACACCATATGTTTAAATTGGTCATGAGTGGCCGATTATACCATGTCCCATTGGAAGATCCAAAGGAAATCCTCGATATTGGCACCGGATCTGGCATATGGCCGATAGAGATGGGTAAGTTTGCTTGCTCCCAGCAAACAGGTCGTGTGTGACGTACTTGAGAACTCATGTCTCTTTCCCTTCCAATTCCACAGCTCCTCTTTTTCCCCACGCCGCAATCACAGGCACGGATTTATCTCCAGTTCAACCTACTGAAGTTCCCGAAAATGTTCATTTTCTGGTTGATGATGCCACAGAAGATGATTGGCTATGGGACCCAAATCACTTCGATTTCATTCATATTTCACACATGACTGGAGCTATGCCATCCTTCAAAGAATTATTACAAAAAGCCTTCACATATACGAAGCCGGGAGCTTATCTTGAATGCCATGAGATGGACCCGAAGCCTAAATGTGATGATGGCACGATGCCACCTGAAAACCCGGATGGCTATAGCGCTTTTGCCCTGCACGACTGGTACGACCTCAATATGCGCTCTAGCAAGGATGTTGAGCCTTCGAGGCAATTTCGAATTGCTCCGCGGATCGAACGATGGATGAAAGAGGTGGGCTTCGTCGATGTTAAGCAGCAGGTCTTCAAAATACCGACAAATACCTGGCCGACTGAAGACCACTTGAAAGAAGTCGGTAAATGGAGCGAAAGCAATTGGCTCGAAGCTCTATCAGGGTGGTCGTACAAACCATTTCTTGCACTTGGCTGGTCCAAACCGGAAATCGAGGTTTTCCTTGTCAACGTGAGAAAAAGTATACAAGACAGAAACGTGCATGCATACATGGACTTCTTTATCGTAACTGGCCGAAAGCCTTCCCCGGGAGAATTTTAGGCCATAACGACAGCAACGGGATATGTTCACTTCTTTATTGACGATTTTTGACGCTTATTTTTATACGATTTGATTGTTTCTGCGCTCAGATGATTGGCTTGAGATACCATTGGTTGGGGAATCTTTTACTCGCTTTTTATGCATTGAATGGCGTATGGCTTTTTAATGTGCTGCATAGCCTTTTGCGATTTGAAGTTTTTTTTTTTTTTTGAAACATTTATTCCTTTCCCCTTCTTATTTGTTATATACTAGCATCGCAATAACGTGACACCAGCATACTACCAGTACGCTAGTGACATAGTATGTAGCGTTACCGATGCCCTGATGGCAACAACCATTTGGAACACCAATTGGTGAAATAAACTACGCGACTCATGTCAATATGTCTACCAAAGATAAAGAGGTATCTTTTACCACGAAATAGCTTCTGCAGATATTTTCTTCTTCCATTTTAATACTGCTGGATCTCTTTCCAGTAACTAATTCACGACCATTCATTGGTCAATGAGGTGGCTTAGTCATTGAATGCCAAGACCAAACCGTGCAGCAATCAAAGTCGATGCTGTGATGCTTCCGAACTTCCAACCACCAATTGGGCTCGTATGTGCCATTCCCAGACCAATGTCTTTCGGTAGGCATGCCTGCAGGCATGCTTTAAAACCGGCCTCTACACCAAGTCTTGATCATATGTGGATTAGCGATGATTTGTTAGCGACAACTTTTCGTCGATTTGCCAATGGACAACGCCGTCATGGGAGCTGTGTCCCAGGACCCCTGGAGGCACGAAGACGTCTCGCAAAGCGGAGGAATACGGCCCTTGCAGGGATTGGTGCTGGGTCACCTGAGGATATCGCGTGTTTATTTGGACGTAATGGGCGCGAACATCTGATGTGGACGGAGAACCCGTGGCAGCGAACACAATTCGACCAAGGTGCGTTCAGCAGCGCGGACAGGACTAAACAAGCCTCTGAAACTGACTCCTGGAAAGGCCTCAGTAGCTATGCCATTGGAACCCCTGACCATGTTTTGCCTTTTTACGATCCTCAATCCGAACCCGTTGATTTCATCATTTCGGACAACCCATCATCAACCTTCAACAACCCTGACCCTACAACCCGTGCCCAGGCTCTACAGCAATTTTTAGACCAGAAGAATTGGGATATCGAAGATGCCCGTGATTTCATTCGCCGACTGCATATTGACCTCCACCGGGAACCAGAATACAGCCGACAAATCTTCGATCATATCATCCAACGCTCATTAGGGGATCTCACCCAAGCCATCGCATTCTTGGAAGACCCATTTTTGAATACATATGGCTCTGGGAATTATATTGCAGCCGTGGAGTTGTTCGCGCAAAGCAAAAGAAAGAGATCGAGTCGAATTGCGGTTTTGAATGCAGTAGCCCGAGGGCTGGAACTGGGATTAGTACCAACGAATGAGCTGTGTCTGATCATTAAGACTTTACCAAAAATACTCATTGAACGCAACAAGACATTGGATGCGTGGGATCAGAAAGCTTTGTTGAAACACAACCGCACTTTATGGAAAGCCATTGGGAAGTGTAATATTCTCGGGTATCACGACCTGGACCGACAGGTGACAGACACCTGGCTTGAAGAGCTTGTACGAGTCGGCGGCTTACGATTTGCCGAGGAAATTGTCATCGCGACTCACCACATGGGCTCAAATGAGGTGTGGCCTTCAACGCTAGTCCTTGAACGTATCGAATCCACCGATGGGATTGACGAAACAATGTTCAAGCGTGTTGGCCAATTTCTGGATCAAATCGATCCTAATATAGCAGCTACGTGTATGATTACGGTAACCGAACACCTTGCCTCAATCTCATCTGACAACGAGACTCGTCACCAATTGCTCAATCGATGGAGGAACTGCTTGCTGCAGACCACAGCCGCTTCCGGAATTGTGACATCAAAGATTTGGTCTGATATGCCAATGGCATATATGCACAGTCCGGAGGAACACTCCCCCTTAGGTTTGCCGATACAATCTCAGATAATTTTGCGTCTTTGGATCCTCAGAACTTTGAGCCGCACTTGGGGTCCACTCTACAACCAAAGCTTCAGGGAGACAGATTTACCTATCTCTTTGTTGCTCAATCTCTACGAGACTACCACTCAAAGAACCGACGGCTCTTTCTTGTCAGATTTCATGCAGGGAATACATCGATTGAATCTTCCCTTCAACAGTCTACTTTTGCTGGCTGTTGATCTCAAGTTAGGAAAACTCACATCCAAAGCTACTCGAGAAACCCTCGAGCGCCTGGAAACTGCTCAGACATCTTTGACAGAGATCTGGACAGATCCTTCGGCATATAGAAGAATTCGAGGCCTTTTCCATGGCACATTTGAGCAAATGTTTCGCAATATGGATATAACAAGCCCTGCCTCCGTGGAGGAGTGCCTTCATCTCGCTCGGGTTGGAGATTCAAAGGATGTTTTTTCAGTCCTCCGACTTCTCGACAACCATACACCAATGAAACTTTGTCTTCACAAAGCCTGGGTGCCTCTACCACACCCCGATGAAAAAGCATTAGTGCGCTATCACCCAGAGCCTCGGGACAGCAGAAGCCCTGATCCATACCTCGCCGTCGATTTCATCCATCAACTAGCGGTTGTGTTCTCCTGCTGCAAGCAGCTCAACCCTTCCCGGTCTTTCCACATTGTTCACTGGCTATATGACTATTTACGTCGACACGGTGGCCCTGTACATCCATCTTTGGTGCGAGCAATGTACCATGCGGGTGTCGTGCGATATCGCCGTGAGGGGCGCCGGGTTTCACCCACTCAATATGAGTATATTCTCTGGATCGCCAAAAAGTTCGAAGGACCAGGGGTCGTCAGGGAGCTTGTGAATGGGCCTGTAATTGCCAGAGGAAGGCCTATCCAATACGAGGAGAGCTAACTTGTTGGATATGTAAATAATTATACCCCATTTCGAGGCGTACGCCCCATAAGAAATTTCAATCCACCAACACCTGGACATCATTGAAGTATGATGTAAATTGGAAAAGACTAATCTCGTAGTAAAGTGCATTCGTAAACTCCAAAAAAAACGGGCAAGTTGCCTTTCATGTCATGAATACAGCGGTACAATATATTGAGGTACAAGCTTCGATCTAATTAAGCCTTCTCACTGAAAGACCACTTACTTATGTCCTCGGTTGAGTCGACCAACGAACCTAAGAATCAACCTCCATCCTCTCAGCCAGATTGTCATCTCCAGACAAGGTCTCAATGGTGACATATTTCTTCATATCCTCCTTGCTGATGATCTTCTGGTTCAACCACGCAGTAGTACCACGGGGGAAGCGGTAGTTGCGCTCCTTGTGTCCACGCTCATTGGGCTTCTCATAGTTGCGCATCAGCTGGGTTGGCTTATCTTTCTCAATGACACACACATCGACATTGCTACCAGATCCCAAATCGTTGAAGATACCGGCCTTGATAGCTTCAGAGCAGAGCTCGATCGCGCCATCCTTGTCCAGATCCGGCTGCCACATTGACTCAAACACTGACATGGCTGCTAAAGAACCAGAACCCATTGTCACGTAGGGAAGCTTATCCGTAGATCCGTGTGCGTGAACAGTATAGAGACCGACACCAGTTGGGTCCACACCCGCAACCACGAGATAGGCACCGATGTGACCCTGGTATCGGAAGAGGTGTTGCTTCAGCATTGTCATACAAGTGATCACACGGGGGTCACGGCCCGTCGATAGAGAGTGAAGTTCGACATTGGAGCTAATGAGAGCAGTGGTGAACTCGGTATCGGCGGCGGTACCAGCACCAGCACACCAAATCTTCGGGGCGATGTAGTGAAGCTTCTCGCAGTTCTATCGGCAAATGTTTGTCAGCCACTGTTATTGCCAAAGTTAGGGGCAACAGAGCCTTTCAATACGTGTTGTTCGTACCTTGTCTGCTACTATAGGACCGCTGGTAGCTCGGGTATCTGCTGCAATCTGTGTTCATCGCCGGGTCAGCTTCTCGATGTCACGGGTTCAGTCCGAAGCGCGGAGATCTAATTGCAAGCTTACCACAACGCCGTTGTCGTAAACACATCCAACAATAGTTGTACCGGTGCTGGTAGCTTTAGGGAGGGGAACACCCCTGGCATGGAGAGCCGAGTTGCGGTTGAAGTTGGAGAAGTCGAAGCCCGGCATCGTCACGGCGCGAGGGAACGTAAAGGCCGAAGGCGGGTATTAGGAACAGTGGGATACTCAAAAATCAATGAAAGAAATTAAGAAGAAAGCAAAGATGGTAGAGATGGTAGAGATGGAGAGAGGCGTGCACTGATGGTAAGTCAAGAGGAAGAGAGGAAGACGGAGAGGGAGCTGTTTGGAAGTGACGAAGCTCCCGCCGCCTGAAACGATGCCTTACCCATCAGGCATCCACTGGGCTGTTTTTGCCTTGTGAACATTTTCGGGCCTTCCGAACCTCAACTGCACCTGGCTTTCCTCCCCCAACCACATCTCCAGGGTATTTACTCCCTTTTCTCCCACGTTTGCCTTCTCTTGGTCAGAGAGAGGCAACCCTCAAGATTTTCCAGCGCACCCTACATCTCTTCAACCGGAGTCCTCAGACGCTCCAACGACGCTCTTTCTCTCCAACGCCGCCGAGCTCCCCATCGCTCAATGCTTCTAAGACCGGTTCACCCCTAGGCGACCATTCTCGTTCAGTATCAGGCGACTACGATAAACTCAGAATGGCCTTCAGCAGCTTTGGAAACTCGAACTCTGCTGGAGGGAGTGCTCCGGCAGAGCTAGGCCCAGAGCTCTCGGACTTCTTTACTGATGTACGTCGCGTTCTCTCTGAAATCATGAATCTCGAGGATTCCTGTCTAACATTGAATCTAGGAGATCGGATTTAAAGGTGTCTCTGGCGATTGCAACATCCGTATCCTCCCTACCCCTTGGCCTGATGATGCCCTTCCTTCTCCGACCTGCTCTCTGCTAGCTGTCGCGCAAAGCAAAGGTCTTGCAGTTGCTGCTGGCCCTGATGCGCTGGTTGTCGCAACGACCGAATCAATTCGAAAAGCCATTGAGGCACCTGGCGAGGGAGAGAAAAAGAAGACAAAGTCATTGCAGCCACTTGCGACTATTCCACTGCCCACTCGTCCAACACATGTCGCATTCAACGCGAGTGACGACGCGTTAATCCTGGCCACTGAGAATGGGTCCCAGATATCCGTCTTTCAAACAACGGACCTCAACAATGATAATGCGCAGCCTGCTTTATCTGTCTCAACAAATGGTGCTTCGATACGCGCTTTGGTTCCAAACCCCGATCCCACCTCCAACCTTGTCGCCTTAGTCACAGCCAATGGTGAACTCTTAGTTGCTGACCTCAAGGCGGGCAACTTGGTGTCGGGAGCAAATGGACAAGTCCTGAGGAATGGCGTTAGTTGTGTTGCATGGAGCAACAAGGGCAAACAGCTTGTAGCTGGCTTAGTAGATGGAACGGCGGACCAAATGACAGCCGATGGAACTAAGAAAGATCAGGTTCCCCGGCCTACTGACCTAGAGGGCGAATGTCATGGTAAGTCTCGACTCGTGGGTTGGTCGTTTGAAAATTTGGTCACTGACTCTGTAATAGTTTCTTCCATTTCATGGCTGGAGAATGATGTTTTCTTCGTGATCTATACCCCCAATTCCTTAGAAGATGACATGGGCGGTAACCCCCCTTCGTCCCCATACATAATCACCCGACGAAAACAAGCACCTTTTTTGATCCAAAGACTTCCGGAGGTTTGCTCGACCCTAGGATTCGGCTTGAAACGTACCCCAGCCTACCAATTCATCGCCCGGCTTCGCGACTACAAGCCTAACCTGAAAGATGTTTTAATTGTGTCGTCGACGGCATCTGCCGATGTCAGCCTCGTTACGCGGTCTGATCAGCCGTTTGCTAAAGACGACAACTCCAACGGTCAGTTCACGACCACGGAAATCAGCAATGATAGCCAGAAAGCCGCTGTTCCTCTCCGTGATTCGGTCGATGATACATCTGTCATTGGACTTGCTGCTGATCTTTCGAGCAATGAAAATGTATTTGGGCCAATCCAGGGTGAGGAAGCAGAAATCCCAGAGAGCTCGTCTCCTCTCCCAGGGCTTTTCCTCCTGAATCATGATGGTGTTCTTTGCGCCTGGTGGCTTATTTATAACCAAGCCATCAAGCAAAAGGTTCCTTACTCAGGACTTGTTTCAGTAAGCTCAGGTCAACAGCCTTCGGGTCCGACATCAACCTCTACCCCCCAAAAATCTGCTTTTGGCCAAGCTTCTCCAGCACCGCAACAGCCTGCGTTCGGTCAATCTGGGTTCGGTCAATCCTCTCCTTTCGGTGCCTCTTCCTTCGGCAAGCCAGCTGGAGGCCCTTCATTCGGAAGCACATCCACCATGGGTGCAACCGCCTTTGGGAAGCAATCAGCCCCGGCCTTTGGAAGTCCATCTCCAATGGGTGGCGCTGGATCTGCCCCAGCCTTTGGTAAACCATCGAATGCGGGCCCCTCTTTCGGAGCCCCTTCTCAGCCTGGGTCAGGGTTTGGCACTGCTGGCACTCCAGGACAGCCGGCATTTGGCCAGTCTGGCTTCGGAAATGCCTCATCTCCCTTTGGAAAGCCTAGTACCCCCGGAAAAAGTCTGCTTGGGACTGGAAATAATTCCACGGGCGGTGGCTTCAGCTCCTTCTCCGGAGGAAGCGGAGGAGGTGGATTTTCGAGCTTCGCTTCGGCCAAGCCGGGGGATTCCTCATTCTCGAAGCCTTCCGGTCAAAGTGGATTTGGCAAAGCGTCTGAACCGTCTACATTTGGTCAACCTGCAACCACCTCTTCTTTCTCCCAGCCTTCTGGTGGAAGTGGGTTCGGCAAACCTACAGAGCCATCTGTGTTTGGTAAACCTGCTACCAACTCCCCGTTCGGTTCAGCTGGCACTAGCGAAGCAAAGAGCCCGTTTGGTAAGCCCCAGAACGGCTTACCATTCGCGTCAACAGGTACCGAACAGCAGAAAAATCCATTTGGCAAGCCTTCCGGTACCACCGAAACAAACAATCCATTTGGTACCCAGAAGAAAAGCGATTTTGTTCTTGGGTCTTCCTTCAAGCCTGATAAAACCTCTTCAAAGGATCGTTCGAAATCTGAAAAGGCTTCTTCTGGTGCACTCTCGTTCGGTACTTCTTTCGGTGATATGGTGTCGTCATCAGGAAAGGCTAGCCCATCAGGGGAGTCTATGGTCAGTGATGACAGTGAACCTGAACAGCCAGCCAAGAAAGAGCCGTTCTCAATCTTCGGCGGCAAGCCCTCAAGCATGTTTGGTGCTCCAACCTCACTGAATGGGAAATCGAACACGACTGAGACAACAAAGTCAACATTCTCATTCGCTAAGAACAACACCAATACTACCACGACCTCTAGCACTACACAAAATCAAGTTACAAGCCCTCTTTCGGCTCCTTCTGACAAGACCGAGACACCAAAACGGGAACAGTCTGTTTCAGCACCCACTTTCAACACCTCTTTCGATGCTCCTCTGCCGCCAGATCCCATGAGCAGAGCAAGCTATGCCCCTGGTGACACGTCAGCGTCTTCAAACGTATCTAAGAGCTCTGTTGAGGATGCACCTCTTCCACCAGACTTCACTGCGGGAAAGAAATCTTCTGTGCCACAGGACGCGCCTCTTCCTCCAGACTTTCTGGGCGCGAGGAAAAAGTCATCTCCCAAGATTGATGACGCTCCTCTACCCCCAGACTTCGTCACAAAAAAGGCACCCGCAAAGGCCGAGGATGCTCCTCTACCACCAGATTTCTTATCCAAGCCCAAAAAACCTGAAAGCCCTCCTGCAGCCCTTGAGGAGGCACCGTTACCTCCCGACTTCACAAAGGTAAAATCAGAGCCAGCCGAAGAAGCCGTTCCAGTCCCGGATGGCTCCGACGCAGACTCCGAAGGTGATGCGTCCGACTTCTCTGACAGTGGTGAAGAAATCACCCATGATGAGACTAAAATACCTAGCCCTAAGCCATCTGCAGAGAGTTCCTTCGGAGGTTTGTCGGAGAAGAGTGCAACCGGCGGCTTTTTCAGTAGCGCCCCAAAGAACGCTCCTTCCCAAGAAGGCCAGAAACCGCCTCGTCAACTTTTTGGGGAAATTCCCAAACAGCCGCTCCTTCCTCCTCCCGGGCCAGTTGCTCAAAACAACAGAGAGCCCTACCGCTCACCCAGTCCCACTCGTGTCAATTCTCAGAAAAACACCATGTTTTCGAAGAAACCTGAGCAGCGTAAGGAGGCTGGAAGTGCTCTAGCCACTCGAAAGGCCTCCCTGACGCAGATTGCTGAAAGTAAGGGACAGCTACGCAAACCCAGTCATAGCTCGCAAAATGAGAAGACACGCGCCACACAGGACGTACAAGGTACTAGGGAAGAGGAAAAAGAAAAAGAAGAAGCTCTCTCTTTGTCAGATGACGATGAAGACGAGCGTCTTCGCGCAGACCTTGCTCGCCCGGTTGAGCCTGTTGCGACCCTCGACCCCTTCCTGCCACATCAGAACTACGCAGGCGAGACAGCTAAGCCGGGTGTTCCAGGCATGATTGAGCGTCTCTACCGCGATATCAACTCTATGGTGGATACATTGGGCATCAATGCTCGGTCCCTGGATTCATATCTGCTTTATCAACAACGTCCTCAACTGTCGGATGTTCAGGAATGGGTCAAAATCCTCAAGAGTGAGCAGCCTCAAGCCATACTTGACGAGAAGGTCTCCCTACAGGATATTACCAAGATCGATGAGGCCGTGGCTGCTCTTCGTGACTCTCTTCAAGACCAACGTGTGCAAGGCGTCGAAGAGAAGTTAAAGCAAAGCGGCGAGCTGTTAGCAAAGGATTTGCTAGCGCTACGCGGTCAGCTGGTCAGTTTGCAGAAGATTCTCGATACACATACCAACACAGGCTCTGTTATTGCGGCCCCTCTTTCGGCTGAGCAAGCCATGCTCCAGCAGGACCTTCGCACCGGATTTACCGAGCTTCAAGCCAAGATGGCTGGCCTAGAAGATGGTGTCTCACTACTACGAGCTAAGTTGGCTGATATTCCTCGTGTCGACGGAACATCTGCTTCCAACCGAAAGCGGCCTACCGTTGAAGCTGTCGCTTCTACTATCGCTACCATGATGAGCATGGCAGAGAGTAAGAGCAGTGATATCGATGTCCTGGAAGCTCAGATGCGGAAACTTGGCGTCGACATCTCTACGGCATCAAACAGTCGCGAGGGTACCCCCTTGAGTACTCCCCGCAAGAACATAGGCCGGTTCCCTGCGACTCCGGGCTCTCGTGGCTCCATTGATGGTAGTGCCTACCACACTCCTGAGTCCGCCTCTCGCGGGGCTAATTTCCGGGCAAGTATCAATGGATCTTCCAGACACAGCCGTCTCCGCAGTGTTGAAGGTGTCAGCCAGAATGTGATCCAGGGGGAGAGTACTAGTTGGAAGTCCAAGAACCTCCGGCGCCAGCAGTTAGTAGGCAATCTGAAGACTGCAATTGAGAAAAAGGAGGGTAAAGTGCGTCCTTTGGATGGGGATTGGGAGGTGATTGACAAGGAATAAGGGCTAGCCTCCCTCCTCATCTACTGGCGAGGAAGAGACGGAGAGATGGAAAGATGAAAGTGAAGACATTCGGACGAATCTATTTTCTTTGATACAATTCCCGGCGTGGTTTAATTGGAGGGGAGTTTAACATCCTCTTTCTTTCATGGAGATGTACATAGTCCACCTTTCTGCTGTTTTTGATTATCGACTAGCATGGCTTAATGACGAACGGACTGACTGACTGAGGTGTGACATCAGTCCCAGCTCAATTCCTACTTTCGGACTTCTCAACCGTAGACTTCAAGATGCATTCCAAGTTCCTATCTCCATTACTATATCATCTAATGCCCGAATTCAAATCATGTCGCAGAGTATTAGCGAGTTCATCTTCTTCAAAGTGAAACCAGACGTTCGGCCCGAAGATCCGGCAAGCACAGAGGGTCGTGCTCTACTAGGAGTCTTACAAACTACTCAGCATCAAAGCGGTCATCGAAATTCCGTATGGGGCCGTGTGGTGGAAGACGACGATGTGATTATTTGGGCGGTGGGTATGTTTCCTCTAATACCATTCCCATCTACAAAATGCAGGCTGGTGGTTTATTCCGTTTGCCGGGAAGACTCATCAATCCTCTACCACTGCCGTATAGAAGTACCTGAACTAACATAGATCATACAGAGTGGACAGATGCTCGCTGTTCAACAGCCGTCGATCTTCTGCAGCCTTTCCTTGCACCATCAGCTCAACCTCCAACTGCACTCTACACAACCCTAAGCCCGCCTATCTCCAGCACAGGAACCCTCACCGCGAACCCAGTTACTGAAATCTGCACCTTACCGTTTCCCAGCTCATTGACAGTCCAAGAGACTAGACAATTGAATGCTGATTTGATAAATTTCCGCATTGTGTTGGTCGAGCACTTACCGCAGGCCAGTGGACCTCGATCGTGGGCGATGGGACATGTCGATCGTCCAAGTATGGTGCAGCATGCGAATAGCCCCAGTGGACATGCGATACTGCATCTGTTGGCTATTGGATGGGAGACGGTTGAAGCACACTTGCAGGCAAAGGAGACAGCACAGTTTCAACAGGCTGTTGCGCCTATTCGAGAAAAGATGCTGCCTCCCGTCCCTGGATTGGAGATAAAGCATGTCAGTTTCAAGAAAATCTAAGTCCCCGGGGGTTCAGATGGATGATGAGTTGATGGCTGTGGCAGCAGTGGCGAATGACAGACATTCGTAGTTCTGCACAGAGGTAATATTGTGTTTGTTTCTGCGATTTGTGATGGTGCTTGATGGAAATGTGAAAGTAATGTAATGAGGAGGAATTGGGTTTGTGCTACTGGGAATGGGTGTGCAATGGGTGGAAAAGAGTGGGATTGGATATTAGGAGGTCGGATTGGATCATTCGCCTCGAATAAGATACAGCAAGAAGAGAAGAGGCCAACAAAGAACACCCAGGTGAAAATCAAAGATAACAAACGGAATCATCATAAACCACCGTGGACTTTTTGGGTACAACGCCAGGAAGGCTCCCAAGGTAGAGGTAGATCTTAGACTCGGTGCTTCTCGCTCTCTATAAAACCGTTAGCAAAATGTCCTTTAGTGGAAATCAAAGAGATGTTTATGGATTGAATACGAACCAAGTCGTGAGTAAAGCATATACAGTGCCATTTGGTTACACTCCTGAGTACCAGTGATTGTTACCAGACGCTCATTGCTACTCTCTTGAGGCTCGTTGATCTTGATCACGCTTCCACTCAGGTGACGAATTTCGTTAATCTTAGCACCACCCTTGCCAATAATGGCACCAACCATGTCATTGGGGATGTAAATCTGCTGGGTCAGAGGCTGGCCGGGCATAGCACCGCCAACGGGAGCGGCAGGGGCAGGGGCTCCACGGCCGGGAGTAGGCTGCGGGCCACCGACATATGGGGCAGGCTGGTGAGGAGCGCCGCCAGCATAGGGAGTGTGGGGAGTCGCACTACCATAAGCCATAGCCTGCTGAGGCACAGGGGTCGCTGCAGGCTGGCCATGCAGATAGGGAACGCCATAGGATCCAGCCTGGGCACGATTAGGATGCGGGTGGTGACGTTTGAAGGTATCGGGGTGACCGTATTGACCGCCGGCGGGCTGCGGGACGTAAGGAACAACCTGCATGCCACCAGGCACAGCACCGGCAGGTCCACCGCTACGAGTAGCGTAGGCCGAAGCCGCGGGACCTCCGAATCGTTCCGTCAATTGCTCACCAAGAGTAACAGCAACATAGTAAGTCGCAATGTGAACTGCATCTGCAACGCCAAGAATGACGAGGGAGCGTTCGGTGGACAAAGGCAGGCAGGCGTCGGAGGCGTTGAGTCGCGCACCAGAGGCTTCCTGGATCTCACGAATCCGGCTACCACCCTTTCCAATGATGGAGCCGATGAGAATGTGCGGGATTAGTAAACGTAGAGGATACGTCTTAGACTGGGCAGTAGAGGGGGCATCAAGGGGTTCATTGTTCAGGGTGCGAATGATCAGACCAAATGCCTGAAAGTCGTTAACAAGTCAATTCTCACAGAGCGGGGGTATAGGGAAGCTTACCTTAGCCACGGCGTCCTGGGGGCCGCTCACGGTCAGAATCCGCTCGACGGCACCCCGAGAGTAGTCGCTGACGGTGCACTTGGCGCCAGAAGCACGACGAATCTGGGAAACATTCTCACCTCCCTTTCCAATAACCGTCGCGGCCTCCGGGCTGGAGATCACAGCGCGGATATGGATCCAGTTCGTCTCGTCCTGGGGGGGTTGCTGATCAGACTGGGAGCCAGCGCGTTCTCCATGGGAAGCAGTTGACTGGATGGGCTGGGTTTCCGCATGCTTGCCATTGGGGGCATCAGGAACGACGGTGTCGCCCTGGATGTCCTTGGTATCTTCCACGGAGGGGATTTGGTTGCTCGAGACATCCGCCTCGGCTTCGGGGTCGTTTTTCACTACTTTATCCAGGGCCGGTCGCTTGGCATCCGGCTGGTCATTGGGGCCAGAGGGGGAGGAGGGATCCTCAAGGGGCCGCTTGGCCGACTGAAGGTTGGATGGAGATGCCGACATTTTCGTGCTGCTGCCTGTTTTCACTTACGTGAAAGATCGATGTCAAGAATGAAGTTTGCTTTCTTCTTTTTTTGTTTTCTCTTCTTAAGATCGACTATGTACACCAGAGGGTCCCACGAAAAGGTGCTGGTGCTTGGCGATCGACGAGGGGGAAGGTCTGGTGCAGTGCTGTGGAGAAAGAAGATGGTCGGGGGATGGATGTGCCGATAGGAGGAAATTCAGAGCAAGTGGTGATAATACGGGGCCTCAAGGAAGCAAAGTCTGAGCTCCACGAGGATATTCAAGGAAGACTTGAGTGTGAAGATTGGGTGTAAGGGAGGTGGTGGTGGAAAGGGTCGTGGATGCGACTTGGGCTAAGGAGATGTGTCGGAGCTAGGAAATCAGGCAAGGGAAAAGTGCGCGCGCAACCTGAATCAATCTCAAGCGAAGATACCACTTCGTGAGCCAAATTGGGGCCGAAACAAAACTGGGATGGAATGCTGCGGGGAGAAGGGGGAAGAAGGTCGAAGGTGATGGGCAATTGTGTGAAGTTGGAAGACGTGAAGTTGGCAAGTGAAGCTGCTGAGGTAATGACATCACGTGTGCGGGTGTTGATGGCCGCGTGTAGATGCGATATGCATTTGTGATTCCGGATTCATTTTTGTCTCGTGTATAGCTTCGATCCCGGAAGGAAAGAGTTGTGTGGAATATCAGACAATCATGGATGCTTCTGATTCGACCGTGTCTAATATTCAGAAATTTGTACAGAATCGTCAGGCTGCAGAGAAGGAGGCCGCCCACGAGCCTCTTAGTGCAACAGCACTGCATGTCTATGCGCGACGGTTAGATGGAACATTGCAGCAGCTGCAGGACCAGGTCCGTCGACAGGAGGAGGAACTCATAAAGGTACGCGCAATCAGCGCATTCAATTTTGAAATGTCAATGGGAGCTCATCAAAATTGGATATAGCTTCGTGAGGTTCGTAACCATGGTCTCTTGGACGGTGGAGATGACCGGTGGACGCGCGTGCAACAAGCACGTCGAGCCAAGAAGGCGTACGAGTCAGTATCAAAGGCTGAAGATCAGCTGCCATCGACAGACTCGGTCCTACCTCCCTTGTTGGCATTGGAGCAAACCGGCAAACTTATTGAAGAGGGTAAGACCTCTGTCTCAGTGACCGCAGAGAAATTATCAGCGGATCGCGAGCGCCTGCGCATAGAAGACGCAAACTTGCAGGATTCCCGCACCATTGCAAGTGGACTGCGGGGAAGACTCCAGACAATTCGCAATACCAATGCGCGAAAAAGAGAGCAAACTCCTTCACAAGTGGCCAAGGAAGTGGTCAGCGAGCAAAAGAAGAAGAATCGGGACATCGATCGAGCGTCAACAGAGCTCAAAGATTCTCTAGATAAATTCATCGATGAAACACTGGCACCAATGCTAGCTGCTGAGGACCTTGGCGGGCCTACGGTGGGAGATGAATTGGAAGTGTCAGATGCGACTTTGAAAGCTGGCTACACAGCTCATGGGAAACCAAAAAAGCAAAAAGAAACGGAGGAGCCGGATCTCGGAAATCAACAACGCATCGACCAATACCTCCGCCGAAATGGTGATGGTTCCACTGCCACTGGCAAACGACAGGCTGCCGCCACCGAGCTACACGAATTACTGGATGCTCTTTTAGAGGCTGATTTTTCATATGTCGACCTAACGCGTGACTCGGCCGCATCTCGCTTTCTTGTAAGAGCCAAAGTAGCTCAATTCCATCCGAGAGATGCAAGACGCTTGCGATTAATTGACTTCGGCCGCTCTTTGGGAGCTTAATGGCAAGTAATAGGCTCATCATAATCTCCATTGTATACATGTCAATTCAATATTTCACGGGTTTTGTGGCCCAGGTGTGACCACAATGAAAGCAGATTATTTCATAATGTAGGAAACCTTACAAGATCTAGGCCACGTTCCGAAGGTTGACAACTTTTGCTTTTGGGATACCTGAAGTTACAACTATTGCCTACCTGTCTGTACAATTAAACACCCCAGAGAAGAAAATTGAAATATTCGAGAGTTCCAGCTTGCTTACTTGGCTCCGATATCACTTTTGCAACACTGACCGTGAAGCTCTCAATCACTGGCATATGATGCGATTCATATTTCTGTCAAATTGACAGGGCCTTTTCAAGACCTATGATAGTTTGTGTTGAAGCACTGAAGTCTATTCTCCGATTTCGTTGTCTTGCCCCGAGGATCATGGCTTTCTTTCCACTACTACTACAAGTAGCAAAATTACTTTTACTGGAGAAACAGACACATAGAATCATAGATATACGAAGATGAGCTTATATAGCCAGCAAGACTCAATTATTGTATGTATTACCAAAGCTAAATCTAAGAATGTAAGACTCCGTGCGTGTCTTTGAAAATGCCCCGTGTTCGCAGATATCCTCGAGGGACACTCAAATCAGGGTCAGTATCAGATCATGGGTGCCCACTGAGCAAACCAGGATGCTCATAACTACTCAGTGGGCAAAAACAGAACAGGATGATCGCTAAAACAACAAATAAATGCCAAGATTTGCCAGACATTATCTGGTAAACATGCAGGCCATAGGTAGTGCACATAAAAGACCAAAAGATAGTCCGTGGGTAATTTGCAGAACGCCAATAGATGCTTCACAGGCCCAACCATTAACAACTCATACAAAACAACATAAATTCAGATAGGCATCATTCCAATAGAGGATTTGGTAGCTTTCGATTTTGCGGCCCTGCGAGGCGCGGACGACGCGCCCCGGCTGGGGGCACGGTCACCAGACTTGGCTTTAGATCGAGCACCTTTGGCTTTGTATCCACCCGTGGACCCGCCGTTTTTGCGGCGTGGAGCCCGCTTGGCATAAGGACGCTTGGCCCTGGAGCTAGAGGCCGAAGGTCCCGGGTCAAAATCACCGGGGTCTTCACCGGGTGATGGTGGAGGGGGAAAATAACGGCTCGTGATGTCTTGACTGGGTTCCTCAACGGGATAATCAAGATCGAAATTCGTATCCTGGTCTGCAAACAAATCTTCATCACTGTATTCGTCGCTGCTGCTGAGATTGATAACATTGTGGTGATTCGGATCTGGTACAATCCCATTCATCTCAGCATCTTGCGTCAGTTCCTGGTATCGTCGCCTTGCATTATCTACGAGCCTCAGGATTTGACGCCCATAACGAGTGACTTTGTCACAATCAATTCCTGAAATGGCAGAAAGTTCAGAAAGAGCTGCGTGAAGTATTAGCACTGGCTTCAAATTCGATGTCGTAGGTACACTTACTTTTCGGGAAGGCAATCGCCATTTCACGCAACGTCTGATCGGAAAATGGCTGGGAACGAAGACCCTTCTCAACGACAATCTGTTCAAATATCAGCATATCATTCCATTGTAGTGTCCGCTTGGCAAGAACTTACTTCTTGGAGGTACCTCTTGGCCGTGACTTCGAAGTCTTCTACAACCGCACGGTGCAGATGGTCCAGTTGATCTAACCTTTGATCACTCGTGATTGGAGGGCCCATTTCATGGACACCCTTCTTTCCGGCCCGCCCAGCCACTCGAATAGGCTCGAATCCATCGCTCTCGTCGTCGGAGTCTACCACAGGTGCCCTCCGTTTCTGGGTACGCGCTTGACGACGATCATTGGCAGATTGGATAGGCGACGAGACCATAGTGGACTGTGGATGAGGTTGATTGCCAGATTTTCCTTTCTGGGTTGGCTTGGAGGGTCGAGCTTTGCCGTTTGGAGAGACGCGCATTTGCAACATCATTTTTCGTTTTCCACTCTCGTAGTCGGAGGCACGACGGCCAATTTTGATGTACTGGACAGCAAAGTCTTTCCCGTTGATCACATTGTCTTCCAAGAGAGCATCCTCGCCCAATAAGCGATAGAATAGCCGCTCTGCCTCTCCTCGGTCAAGGTCTGCGCATTTACCATACCAAGGAATGCGCTTGTGGGATGCAGACTTGGCTCGCACCTCCCCGCGAAGTATGTCCACACAGTAAAGGACAGTGACATTCTCTTTCAACTCGTATTGGAAGTGCCTAACGACTTTAATAGCACATGCCGCCTGCTCCGAGAAGTCATGCGACTCGAACACCAAATCGGACTTGCAATTGTCGCAGGAGTTACCACAATCTTCACGGCGGAAATACTCGTTGAAGTAGGCGAGCACCTGTACTCGTCTGCAATCACTGCGATTTTCGCAAAATTGAATCACATTACGGAGCATATGCTTTTGTCGAGCTTTTTGCTCAAAACTGCCATCTCCAGAATCGATCATTCTTTTGAGAGTCGCTGCATCTTTATAGCCGTAATAAAGATAACAACCAGAACGCTTGCCATCTCTACCGGCACGGCCTGTTTCCTGGTAATAACCCTCGAGGCTCTTCGGGATGCTGTGATGAATAACGAAGCGTACATCAGGTTTATCAATGCCCATCCCGAAGGCAATGGTGGCAACAATGATATGGCATTCGCCTCTCTGCCAGAGATTCTGTACTACAGCCTTTTCATTCGACTTCATGCCTGCATGATAGTGTTTGGCCTTTAAGTAGTATTTTTTCTCGAGATTTTCTGCAACCTTCTCACAAGTGTTGCGCGATAGACAGTAGATAATGCCACACTGATTACGATAGGAGCGCTTGATTGTCTCTGCGATGCCAGCCAGTACTTCATCATTCTTGCCTTTTGGACGCACTTCATAGGTGAGGTTTGGACGGTTGAAGCTCTGCAAAAATGTCTCGCATCCTGTCATCTTCAGGTTGTGTATAACATCAACCTTGACATTCTCTGTGGCAGTGGCGGTCAATGCCATGACTGGAACTCCAGGTATTTTGTCCCGAATTTCACCTAATTCCTTGTAGTCTGGTCGAAAGTCGTGCCCCCATTGACTCACACAATGTGCCTCGTCAATTACTAGTCGGGCGAGTTTGTTTCGCCGATGGAGTTTCTCGAGAGCTCGCACGAGTGTTTGGTTCTTGTTGATCATCTCAGGTGTGATGTACAACAGCTCCAGGCCCTCCCCACCAGCCTTTGAGAGCTGACCAATAATCCATGATCGCTCGGACCTATCTGATTCGCCATTCAGTAGGTATGCACTGATATTTAACTTGCGTAGGTGGTCCACCTGGTCCTGCATCAAACTTAACAGTGGCGAAACCACAAGAGTCACACCGTGTGTCTTTCCGCCCATGACTATCGAAGGCAGCTGATAGCAAAGAGACTTGCCTCCACCTGTGGGCATAAGGATAAATGTATCCTTTCCAGCAAGTGTTGCATCAATAGCTTCGAGTTGATTTGGACGGAATCCGCGTAGATGGAAACGGTCCTTGAGAACAGTTTTCACTTCTTGAGACCAAGGGTGGTTGGACCAGAAATTACTACGACCTGGTGATTTCTTTGGAGCAGGCACGCGAGATGTGTTACCAGAAGTTTCTGCAAAGACTTGTCGGTTGTGAGACACTGGGTCCTGGGTGAAAACTGCGCTATCATCGAAACTTCCGGCCGCCTCAAGCATCTCGTCATCACTAGCGTTCCAATCGAAGTCGTCAAAATCCATCGCCGGAGCGAGTAGCGGGGAGCCCATATTGCGAGCAACAAATGAATCGTGTCTATGTCGTGTTTCATTGGCCAGCTCGTCTTTCCGATCTCGCGAATTTGTGTCGGTAGACTGCTGCGTTTGAAACGGCTCACTGCGATGCGCCAAGAGGGGTCTTGCAGGAGGGGAATCAATTGTCAGGACAGAATCATCAAATAGATCTTGTGGAGGAGATCGTCGTGTTGGCTCTGGGTGTGAACGATTAGCTGGCGGGGCTGACGCAGTCGCAATATCAAATATTTTCGATCGAGGGAGAAGTTCGCGAATATTTGCCTCGACCTTTTCGACCTCGGCTTCTACAGCTCGACTTTGGGATAGCTCGGGCATTGTCGTCGGATCGACACCCTGAGATATGACTTGCATGAGACTCTTTTTGAGGGTGTCTTTTCGAGTAAGGAGAGCTTTATAGGAGTCCTGGACAGTTTTCAAGGACTCAATAGTTTGTATTTGAGTCACCAAAGCCTTGTTCGCGGCTATCAGATCCGGTGCTGGTCGGCCTTCCATGGCCTGCTCATACACAATTTCAGCATTCTTTTGGAGTGTATCCTTCAGGCCGGATATAGCCTGAGTGAGTGATGTTGGAGGGAGGGCAAGAAATTTCAGAATTTCAGGTTCTTTCTGCTGGGAACTAGACGGTCTTGGCGTTGACGATGGTTCCGTATTTTCTGGCTTCGAGCGCTCTATTCTCTTCTCCACCTTTGCTGGCAGTGGTCCTTCAATATCACTGACCGAAGCCCGTGGAACTGAGCTGCGTGACTCCGATTTGTTGTTCTCTTGAGAGCTCATATTAGGCAGCTTTGGATATAGAGGCGGATCGGGATCGAAGACCATATCATCAACATCATCAGCACCAAACCAACTATCGAACGGGTCATCCTCGGGTTCATCATCGGAATCGGCGATGACACGCTTGGGGGCTTCTTTTGATTGTTTTGTAGCATTCTGAGGGGCGGTTCGGCTTGACGGTGTCGGTACCTCTGAAACGGTATTGTCGGTAAGGGGTGATCTACTTGCCTTGGAGGGATTTCGAATCTTCGTAGAATGATGAGACGGTGAGAGTAGATCAGACGTGTATTCTTCGCTTTTTCTTTTCTTCCCTCGCTTCTCTTCGGGGCGCTCGCGCGATGCAGTCCCATCGGCCCATAAACGACGGGGTTCGCCCAAATCTGGTATTGATGAAGGATTTCGAAACCGATTAATCTCCCCTGTGAGGTCAATGGACTCAATATCATCGAACGACGATGTATCAAGCTTGCCTTCCGACTTGTGAGGGGTGGCCTTTGGTCGATTGTTTTTGATTAAGGATGCATTCTTTGGTTCGTGGTGGGATTCCGCTAAAAACACAATAAATCAATACATTTGAGAAATTCGATAGTCTCATATGAATGAAATACTATCAAACATACCCGTGACCATGCTCCGCGATGTAGATGGCTTTTTTGAGGTCGTAGGCGTCGTTTCGTGCATTTTGTCGGCCTGGCTCAACATCCGAGGCTTACTCTCAGAGGAGGGACAAAGCATCAGCCGTGCCATAGTATCGTCTGTCACATCATCGGCGCCCTCTAAGATTTCGTCTGGTATCTCGAATTCCTCGGGAGGTGTAGGCTGTTGAGAAACTCGGGTGGGTTGTTCAATAACGGGAGCCTCGGTGGTCAGCGACGGGTATAGAGAAGGGCCTTGCTTGAGCAGCCATTTCAAATGAGAGGCCAAATTATTCTTCGTCATGGGGTGTTATTGCAATCATGGCCTTGAATCTGATCTCGTCTTGTCGTCCGATTGAATTTCCCTCGCGCTTTTCGCGATTGCGACGCGTCGTGCACGTGAGCGGTCAGGGCTGATAAGCTGGTCCCATTTTGGCCGGTGTTCAAGAGGTACAAACGGGCATTTCGAATGGATTGGAAGCTGAAGATGGCTTGTGAAGATAAATTGTGACTTCTATGTTTTATCGTAGTTTTTTAGAACTTTTCCGCGGTTTCAATGAGTACCACAATGTTCCCTAAATGAAACCGCGGGGGCAATTGTAGTTATCGCCGATATGTGGGGAAACTCTTTTTTTATGCCCCGCGGAGTTGAACTGCGCAGAAAAAAAAAAGGAAGAAAGATAAAAGCCTCTACCGCGATATACAATTCCACCATGGGCAAGAAAAACAAGAAGTCTGCTGAGCACAAAGAAAGAATTGCTGCTAAGCAATCCAAGAAATCTGCAAAGACAGAGAAAAAGTCCAAGGCCAAGAACAAGGATGTGGACAGCGACGTCGAGGAGGCTGACCTAGATGCGATTCTCGCTCAGTATGCCGAGGAGCAAGCCAGATTCTTAAAGGTCACTGAAGTTGCTTCGGATCCTCCGGCGGCTCGTTCATCTGCTACAGTGCTTGCCTCGCCTTCGAACCGGAATGAGCTACTACTCTTTGGCGGCGAGTACTACGATGGAACACATGCGACATTCTTCAACAATCTCTATGTTTACCTGATTGATCGTGGTGAATGGAGAGAGGTCACCAGTCCCAATAGTCCTCTTCCTCGAAGTGGTCATGCCTGGTGCCGTGGAGGTAACACTGGTGGTGTCTACTTGTTTGGAGGTAAGCTGAGGACCTCATTCCTGACATTCCATCTATAATCAAAGCACTCTATTTAACCGCGAACAGGAGAATTTTCATCGCCCAAACAGGGTACATTCTACCACTATAATGACTTCTGGCATTTGGACACTGCGACGAGAGAATGGACTCGCTTGGAGACTAAAGGCAAAGGCCCTCCGGCAAGAAGTGGTCACCGGATGACCTACTACAAGGTATGTGTGGACCTCAATGGATGATTACCACTTACCCTGTAACTTACGACTAAATATTATCCAGAACTATATCATTCTTTTCGGGGGGTTCCAGGATACCTCCCAGCAAACAAAGTATCTGCAAGATCTGTGGATCTACGATTGCAACCAATATACCTGGCACAATCCCGTCTTGAATGCTGCGGCTCAGAAACCAGACCCACGATCATCATTTTCATTCTTGCCCCATGACAGCGGAGCGGTGATCTATGGTGGCTACTCGCGAGTCAAAACTTCCGCCGGAGCAGGCGGCAAGCAGAACAAGGGCGGCCCTCAAAAAATGACCCTGCGGCCCATGGTTCATCAAGATACTTGGTTCCTGAGACTCACGCCTCCCGGTCCTGACGCACCATCATCAGCCCCTCCTACAATTCGATGGGAGAGAAGAAAGAAGCCAGCTAACACCCCCAACCCGGCACGCGCTGGAACAACAATGGCCTACCACAAGGGTCGTGGAATCATGTTTGGCGGTGTCCATGATGTTGAATTGACTGAAGAAGGAATCGACAGTGAGTTCTTTGACACTTTATTTGCTTGGACCACCGATCGAAACCGTTTCTTCCCATTGGGTTTGCGTCGCCCTCGTGCGCCAGGTAAGAAGCAAGCGAACCAGGCCATTAAATCTCGCGATAGAAGCAAGGCGGATGAAGAGGAGCTTTTGAACAACCTTAAAGCCTTGGAAGCCAAAAAAGGCATTCGGAATGACGATGATGATGACTTTATGCAATCAAGTGCTCCCAAGGTTGAGGAGCCGGAGGAGCCTAGCAAACCCGCTGTGGTTCGCTTTGAAATGCCGCATCGACGTTTCAATGCTCAGCTCGCTGTCCAAGATGACACACTTTTCATCTACGGTGGAACATTCGAAAAGGGCGATCGAGAATTTACGTTTGACGACATGTACTCCATTGATTTGGGCAAGATGGATGGTGTGAAGGAAATCTTCTACAGAGAACCCGAGAACTGGAATACTCTGGATGAGGCAGATAGCGATGAGGATATGGATGAGGATGAGGACGAAGACGAGGACATGGATGAAGATGAAGAAGAAGAAGGCGATTCTATGTCTCTTGATGCTTCTTCGGCCGCCCCGACTGAGGTTACCGTGCCATCTGTTACGCAAGATATGGAGCAACTTGAAGTGGAGGAACAAGAGCCAACTGTTCAAGACAGCCGACCTCTTCCACGTCCCTTCGAAAGCTTGCGAGAATTCTTCAGCCGTACAGCGGATGAATGGCAGCATATTGGAATCGAGGCTCTCACTATGAAGGGTCTGGTCGAGGGCAAAACCATCAAGGAACTGCGGAAAGCTGCATTTGACATGGCAGAGGAAAAGTGGTGGGATAGTCGTGAGGAGATTATGGCACTGGAAGACGAACAGGAAGCTGCCGGCATTGGTGAGGTGGTCAGCATGGCTGATCGGGCTGAGAATATGGGAGGCGCCGGTCGTCGTCGGTGATAGCGACAGGAGGAAACAAATTAGTACTGCATTGGTTAGAGCTGATTATGGAGCATTCAAGATCTACAAAAAGTTACATTCTTTGAAAATATACCAAATCTAGCATGATTAAAATATAAAAGCAAAATTATTATTTTCATCTATCATTCTAGCACTAGCTAACATCACATCACGGACATTAGGATCGCGCCACTTGCTTCAAAACATCAATCACCAACTTAGCATCTCTTTCGACATCCACTCTCCAGTTGGAAATGGCGATTCGACACGCAGGAGCACCTTGCCAGCTTGTGCCAGAAACGAACATACGCGAGGTTTCATTGATCTTCTTCGCAAGGTCACGATTCAACGTATCACCATTAGCACGTAAGAGAACACTCATAAAAGTCTGATCAAGAAGATCTGACTTGGAACTTGTCTCCGGAAGAGCAACGTAGTCTGATGAATCGTAGATCCAATCATAAATAGCCCTCGCAAGACCAATTTGACGCCGGAGCATATCAGAATACCCTTCTCTGCCGTATGATAGTAGAGATGCATACACTGGCAAAGCTCTGAATCGGCGGGAGTTCTCCAGTCCAATATTCAGAGGTGAAGGAATTGGAGGTCCCTCAGATGGCCCTGCTGATAGATATGCAGCATTCGCATTCTGAAAGACTTGGGATGATAGGCCGGGGTGTCGACAGAAGAAGAAACCGCAATCGTAGGGCACATTAAGTAGCTTGTGACCATCTCCGGTAATTGAATCGGCCAGTTCTATGCCTTCCGACCCTTTTTTGATGGTCTCAAACTCAGGATTATCCTCAAGTACTCGACCAAATATACCAAAGGCACCATCAACGTGAATCCAAGCTCCATACTTGTCACAAAGCCGGCGAATCTCTTTGAATTGCTGCACTCCAGATGTTGCAAACCGGCCAGTATTAACTTCTCCACAGGAAATTGCAACAATACTAGCTTTGTCTGTCCTTGCAAGTTCTTTCTCGAGGGTCGTCATATCAAAGAGGAGGGCATTATCGGTAGAGCAGACATTACGGACATTGGCCCGACCGATTCCCAGGATCCCCGCAGCTTTGACTAGAGAAGAATGGGGCATCGTAGAAAGTACTTGAATCCCAGAAAGACCAGCAGCCTGTAGAACCTCCAGTAGGCCATCCTCGCCCACGCTTGTTATTTGTGATCCTTTTCGCTCGGCTGCTTTCTGGAGAATAAACTCACGGCCACAGGCCAGGCCTAGGATATTGCTAGCTGTAGCTCCCGTTGTGAATGTTCCATTGTGCCACATAGATCGATCCAGTCGAAAGAGGTCTACAAGCAGGCCAAGAGCATGAAATTCAACCTCCGTTACGATTGAGTGATTCGGAAGATGTACCTGGACGTTTTGGTCGTAGGCGGATACCACATTGTCGGCAAACAATGCAGCAGGTGTAACTCCACCTGTGATAAAGCCATAGTAGTTAGGACTAATGCTTCCCCCATTGAATGCGGGTACAATGTCGTCTATTATGTGACGCTGCACAGACTCCAAGTCGGATCCTGTTGTAGGGAGCGTGGTAGGAATCGAGTTCCTGGCTCGGGCAAGCTGCTCAGAGCTTGGAAGGACACCTGATTTCCAAGGGCCTTGAGAAACCTTCCACAGGTCTTTGAGGATACTAGTATTCTCCTCCATTTCAAGTTCAATGATATCCCGCGGAGTCTTGGTTTTGTGATAGTTGAAATTTTTACGGGCGGATTCAATTCCACAACGCTCAACTCATCAGCTGAGGGATGTAGGCTAAGATATATATCCAACTGGTAGGCCTCGGGATCTGCGGTATCGTGTGCCCGGTTGGACTTCCCTAAACCAGGCCTAGTATACCATCAACAAGCCTTTATCTACTTGGTCCACTCGATAGCAAATCCCCGAACGATGTGGTTGGTTGTCAGTCGAGTCAGGAACGAGGCTGGACGGGATGTTGCAGTCACCCGCAAGTCAGCACGGCTTCTTCTCCGCAGTCGATCCACTTTGTGTTTTCCACTCCGAACCTTCGGACATTCGGCCAACTCACGAATCCACGATGGCAGCCAAGTTGGTTGAACGACAGTTCCATAATGTACCCGGTATGTGGTTTGGCTCCAAATAGGAGTTGGAGCTAGATTAACCGGTTTCCAGGAAAGCTACGCGTGGGGGAGCTGTTCTTTGATGTCCCTGTCGATTACAGCAAGCCCAATGGGACCACTCTCAGGTTGTTTGCTCGGAGCGTGACTCGCTTCAACAAACCAGTTGAACCTACCAAAGATGAGAGTAAGCTTCCTTGGTTAGTTTATCTTCAAGGTGGCCCCGGCTTTGGATGCGGTGCCCCGCAAAACTATGGTTGGGTTGAGCCTGCTCTCACTAAAGGATACCAAGTAAGTCGATTTTCCACCCGGGAGATCTGGAGATTTTCTTCCATACTCAATGATAGATATTTGAATTGGTGATTGATCCAGTAAAAGGTTCTTTTCCTCGACCAGCGAGGCACGGGACTTAGCTCGACAATTACAGCAGGGACGCTTGCCGGCCAGGGCGATGCCATCAAACAAGCTCAATATCTGAAGCATTTCCGAGCTGATAACATCGTTCGGGATTGCGAAGCAATTCGTAAAAGTTTGACCGAGGACTACCCTGAAGACCAGCAGAAATGGAGCATCATTGGTCAAAGTTTCGGCGGCTTTTGTGCTGCCACTTATTTGTCACAATTGTAAGCATCGACAATGCTATACTTCGAAAATTCTTGGTTGAAAGCAACTAATGACTTGTCTCCTATGAAGCCCCGGCAGTCTGAGAGAAGCCTATATATGTGGTGGTCTACCGCCACTTGTCAATGAGCCTGAACCTGTTTACTCACGCACCTACGGTATGTAAATTTTTTCTGCCGCTAACGCTTAAACGGTGACTGATGTCTTCACAGAAAAGGTCGCGGAGAGAAACCAGGCCTATTATGCCAAATTTCCAAAAGATGTTCAAAGAGTCAAAAAGATTATGCAGTACTTGGCAGCTAATCAGGTTCCTTTGGCTTCTGGATGGCTGACTCCAGCTCGGTTCCAGCAACTTGGTATTATGTTTGGATTCCATGGTAAGGAAGCTAGTCCATTGGATTAATCTACGTATTGATTCTAATACGCGTTAGGTGGCATCGACTCTTTGCACGGTATTTTGCATTTACTCACAATTCCCCGGGATAGGAGCTCACTCCATATTTAGAAATTGTGCTTCGAGCATGGAACGATCTAGAGATCTTCGGCTCACTCACTGTCCCTACCCTTGCCACAATCGATGCAAATGGCGGGATGGACAAGAATATCATATATGCTGTTCTTCACGAAGCGATCTACTGTCAAGGGTGAGTGAAGGCATCCGGCTTATTATTTGCAGGTCTAATCATTAGCAAAGAAAGCCGTCACTTTGGGCTGCAGATAGACGCCGAGCTGCGAGCCCCCAGTTTCAGATTTCTGATTCCCAACCTGAAATCTACTTCACTGGAGAGATGGTAAGAGCAAGCTTCATTTTCGTTTCTATGGGAGTGTATAGTCAAGCATAGCTAATCATCTCATTTATCATCTTTTCTAGGTCTTCAAAGACATGTTCGACTCGTACACGGAATTGAAGCAGGTCCAAGAGGTTGCAGAGATTCTCGCTAACACAAGCGACTGGCCGGCACTGTATGACGAGGCACAGCTGGCCAAGAACGAGGTTCCAGTTTACGCGGCCACTTATATCGATGACATGTATGTCCACTTTGATTTGGCCTCTAACACTGCCGCGAAGATCAAGGGCACTAAGCAGTTCATCACCAATACCATGTACCACGATGCGTTGCGCAGCAAGTCGGGAGAGATAATGCGCCAGCTATTCAACCTGCGAGATGACTCTATTGACTAGAGATGCCATTTGGCTCATTTCTATATTCACGGTGAAATATGGACTTTGAGAGGGAAAGTACCATTAGATAGTATGGCGCACCATTTACTAGTAGGTAGATATCGGATGATACCTCTGTATCCATTGGAATGTGATAGGGTTTGTATGAAATGGTAGTCAATACCTATGAGCGTAAACACATCTATATAGTGCCTGAAAAGGGTTAGATTCCTCGTCGGTGGATCGTGGACGGTTAAAAGACCTAACAAATGATCAATCTAAGGGACGATTCACTGTGAATATAGTCGCGTTGAAGACTTACTGCGCCGCCAATAATGAACAATCTTTCTTCTTCTTGTTGAACCCACTGGGCGATTTTGCTGGCACTTTGTACCAAAGCATTTCGATTTGCGCTTGGCTCAGCGATACAATAAAGTTCAAAAACGGGAGTCACCCATGCAAATGAGGTAGCGGATCGAGAGACACAGTGATGGACTTTGACATGTGTGTTCTTAGCGTGGATGCTTGCATGAAGATTGTTGTATACCGACATCAATCTAGTGACAGCATTTGTTAGTAACACACACATTCAACTCAAACAGTACAAAAGACCCACCTTCGTCTTCGTGATACTGAAGTAAACTCGGGAGCATATGATGACATGGTGAACTGGACGTTGGCACGCGACTTGTAGAGAAAGTGATGCAGTACCGTCCCAGGAACAATATCAGTAGTTAATGGACGTCCTTGGTCCACCGCAGATTTGACCACTTGAAGACTTCCGTTCTTACGCATTTGCTATCGAGGTGTCAATAAACTGCCATTATAATTCTAAAAACTCGATGGCAAACTCACCTCAACCAAAGAATTGCGCATTTCTTGCATCTCGAAAAAGCTCTCTTTGTCCGGACTAATGAGGACTATAGCAACCGATTCGTCTTTCGATATATCTTCATGCCCCTCAATCTCTTCACGAAGATCAAGAAAGCTGACATACATATAAAGATAGCCGCTACTATTAAAGCCAGGAAGGCAGACAGGAATCCAGCTCTCGCCGCCGCCGGCCTTGACACCATCGGCTTCGAATACCATATTGAACAATAGTTGCAGGTCTCCGGGGTGAAGAGAATGCTTCTTCGGACGAATGACACTCACAAGCCGCCCGCTAGCAACAACGAGACCGTAGAGTAGCTTGGCGGCCTTGGTCTTAATAAGTGCATTGTTGATGGTTTGCCGGTGAACTTTGCGAATTTTGAGACATTCTAATGCTGATAGCAAGGTAGATGGCGACCCACGAGTGAAACTATCCGCTAGCGAAGACAAAAGTGTCTCTGAACCTTGAAGTGGTCGCTTCAGATCCGTAGATGGTCGAACAGAGAAGAGGTGAGTGAGAGAAGGAAGGGTCAACGTAGAGAGGATCTGCATATATAGAGCCTCCAGCTGGAGTCTGAGTTGGTAATCGCTTTCCATTATGCGACTAATGGCAACGAGATGCAGGGACCCATGAGTCAAGATGACAAATCTGGTATCTCCTGTCGAGAAACCTCGTAGGCGATCGTTTGCGTCTTCATAAAATGATATGATGGTCTGAATGACACCAACATAAGTTGATATTAACCCACTATCGCCATGACGAGTCCAAATTGGCTTTCCGGCTGCCGACAGAATCAAAAAGTGCTTTTGCTTGGCCTTCCATCTTTGTAGAAGTAAATCTAATTTGAAATTAGTCGGCTGGACTCTGGTAAGACATCATTTTGTAGACTCACCCTCATTGCCTGCTTGCTCATCCAACTCGCCGATGGAATCAAATTCGCTAAGAAATTGCTCGTCATTCACATCATCGGCTGGGAATTCAGGGTAATGCAGTAGACTTGTTGTATCTGCCGGACCTGCCGGCGACGTATTAATGAAGTCCATGAACATGGCTTCCACGTCTCCGATATCGCCATTCTGGACTGAGCTCCTGATACTTGCAGAATCTCCCGCGTCACTGCTCTTTGGGCTGGTTAGTTGACTTAGGCTCGCACGCGCCTTGAGACCTCGCGACAGCCCTCGAACAGCTAAGCTTGAATATGCGCTTGGGCTTGCACTTCCGCCATCTGGTGACTGAGTTCCTATATCCGTCCGAGAAATTGCAGTTGTAGCCTCCGCTTGTAGATTTGGTGCACCTGACGTCGCTTCGTCGTTTAGCAAGCTTAGAGTATTCGGTCGTGGAGGCAGTGGAGGTCGTTTCCCCTCAGGGCTGGGTGTGCGATTAATGCGGTCGCTACTGGAGGGCTCTATATCCGAGCACATCACTTGCGCATCAACAGCAGACTCATTTCGATCCTCGTCCTGGTCGTTCTCGGGGTCTGTCTGGGGTGGATTCATCCCCGCAATAGACATGCGCCTCTAGACGCAGTCGCTCGGCGCGCGAGACAAGCTCAGAATTCAAACATCGTCGATAGAAAGTCGACGATAGACTGCTTGACTACACCAGTTTCCGAGAAAACGGACTGTTGAGTAGCTCTTGAGGTCAATCACAGGTAATTAATTGTAGTGGAGAACGGTGACTGACGTCGGAAAGAGCGCAAGCTCCCAAGGCGGACAAAACAACTTTGGTGGCCTGCGTGGCCCTTTCGACAACCTTCACCTCCAGCCTTATTCTACACCCAACAAGGGGACACTTTCTCAATGTCCTAAATATGACGGAGGAAATTCTGCAGTCATCGCATCAATTTGAAGTTTTGAATTGGCACCATGAGCCTTGATCCTACTGCCTTTCCGAGGTCAAACTCCCCCGCAAGCTCCGACAGCTCCTTGACGCGCTCGCGCCTACAGGGAAAAGAAGGTAAGTTGTTCCTGCTCAAGCCTCTACATTTTTATGCTGTTTGTTTGGGTATGGCTGACCGCTCGTATGAAATTTAGGATCTCTCAAGAAAGACAAGAATTACCGTCGTTATGCATCGAGCGTCGAGCGGGCGTTGTCGCTGTTCGACAACGCTTTACAAGAATGGGCCGACTACATCTCCTTCCTTAGTCGCCTTTTAAAAGTGGGTGCTCATTGGATATAGACGAAAACATGCGGAGACTCTCATACTGACCTGTGGAAAAGGCGCTCCAAGCACACCCTCCCGACCAGCCAGTTGTCCCCCATAAAGTGATTGTTTCGAAACGTCTTGCTCAATGCTTAAATCCGTCGTTACCATCGGGCGTCCACCAGAAAGCCCTCGAGGTTTATACGTACATATTTGGGTTGATTAAAGTATGTGGCAGACCTACTATTAATTCGCGGTTCAGTTGGCTGATACATATCTCTAGCTCGAAGGATTGTCGCACGATCTACCCTTGTATCTCCCGGGCCTCGCACCAACTTTGACATTCGCTTCGTTGACCGTTCGTCCATTATTCCTGTCTTTGGTGGAGGGGTATATCGTTGATCTAGAGCCATGGGCTATACGCCCTGCTCTGAAAGCAATACTTCTGGCTTTACTGCCGGGTCTGGAGGAAGAGACAAGTGATGATTTTGAACCAACGCTGCGCATCATAAACAAGCTCCGAGATACGGCTGGACATCTTGAGACTCAAAGAACTTCTGAAGCTGGAGCTTCAGGGCAATACTTCTGGCAATGTCTTTTTCTTGCCTCCATCACTAACTCTAGTCGGCGCCTTGGCGTTTTGGCATACTTGAATCGTTATCTACCAAAGCTAGGCATTGCAGATCGCAGACCAAGTGCGACTGATACCAACGATGTGAAAGAAATTCCACCGGGTATGATGGCGGCCGCAGATTCCGTGATACTCCCGGAGCCTGGATTACTGATTCGTTGCTTTGCTTCTGGCCTATCCGACGAACAACTTTTGGTGCAGCGAAATTTCCTGGACTTGCTTGTGACACACCTGCCTTTGAACTCCCCAATTCTTCAAACTAAAGTACCGGAGATGGACCTACAGACCTTGATCATTGCGGCAGTGGGTGTCGTGACTCGGCGAGACATGAGCTTGAACCGTCGTTTATGGGCATGGTTTCTTGGACCGGAGCCTTCAAGCGATCGTACCTCCGTTGATGGTCGGAAGCTTTCATCCGAAACCACAAGATCATCTGGCAATTCCAAGGAGCTGTCACAATCGCAATACTTCAGTCGGATCGGCTTGCAGCCCTTGGTTAATGGTCTTTTGAGCATGATCAAACATGCCCCCTCGGCTCCATCAGAGAGGACCAAGCCATTCCGGATCGCTCTTTCGTTGATGGATCGTTGGGAAATCGGAGGCCACATTGTGCCTGCTGTGTTTCTTCCTACTATTCGCAGCGTCCAGGAATTTGCAACAGATGCCCCTCGTCCACACTTCGAGGAGGTGTTTCGAAGCGCAAGCGCATTCTTTGATGGCGTAGAAAGTGGTGTCATATTCTCTGAGCTTCTGGGGTTGATTGATTTTCACCCAGAAAATATCGACAACCACCATGATCAAGTCATCTCTAACTTGAAACTGGCTCAATTTATACTAGAAAATTTCAATGTCCGAGAGGAAGACATGATTCAAGTTCATGTACCTCTGCTAACATTGTCCGTTCTCGTGAAGATGAGCGAAGTTTCGTCTTTGCATAAGCTTCAGCCAAAGCACGCTAGCAACAAAAAGGCCGTATCGAACGAACTGAACAATGTGCTGAAGTCAATCACACCACTTCTGATAGAAAGGGCCTTTTCAAGGAAGTCTCATCATGAAAAATCTTCCACTGACTCCAAGACGAGGAACACCGAAATATTAAAATACATCCATCGCTTCTACGAGGCGAGTAAAAACAGCCTTGATCTTCCTGCTCTCCCATTTTCACCCAAGCAGACTGGGGAGATGATTATCCGAGAATCCCTGGAGCTCTCGATTGAAGCCTTGCAAAGCGATGACAGCGTTTCTTCCCTCCATGAGAAACTCCATGTGCTAGTGACATTGCTTCAGAAGCTGCCAAAATCACGTCTCTTGCGAGACCGACGACTTTTCGAAGCTATTTCTCAAAAATTAGCTACCAAGAACAACAACCCTACGACCGCTGCTTTTGCAGACATATCTACCATTGTTTCCGCGATCACGAACTTGTTTTTCACTCATAATCCCGGATTCTACGTCAGTTACGAGGATGCAAGCGATCTCATTCCCAGTCTCGTTGAACATCTTTGGCAGTACCTGTCTCCGCTGAGCCCCAAGTTCCATGTCGAAGCTGTTCGCTGTTTATGGCTACTGCATTCTATTTCTTGGGTCGATCATCTTGCTGAGGCTTCAATAACATCGCTGATGATGAACACGAAAGCTACTGGCTCTTACCATCTATCTTCAGAGGAACAGGCCGAGAAGTTTTATGTTCTCTGGAATCATAGTCACCATGGCACGCATGAACAACACCCACCGAAGCAAGTTCTTAGCGTTGGAGGCAATCTATTCTCCTACCAGTGCTCAATGCTTGAGCGCCCACTGTTCATTGTTCTTGATCTCTTGTCTCAGGAACCCGGAGATATCTCTCAAAGTGTCCAGCAATGGCTTCAGGATCTACCTTCCATAAATAAGTAAGACTACCTCCAAGTTACTCCAAATTCCATCACTAACTCTCCCAGGATATTCCATGTAATTGTCTTGAAACTGGAAGAACTGTTTGGACATGATGCCCCCAGCGATGTCGATCAAGACAATAAGTCCATTTCGCCGGATGATTATAAGGAATGCAACTATCTGTTGCGAACGGCTTCGAACATAATCTCAATACTTTCTCACAGTGGCTGGATTACACTTCTTACGCAGACAATTGCTGACTTGGAGAAACGTCCGGATGCTTCCAAATCAGAAGGTGAATCTCTACTTCCTGCTCAAATGTGGACTCGAAGCTTATCCTTTACTTTCAGATCACGCAAACCCGAAAAGTCTTCATGCTACTTTCTTCGAGGTATCATTGAAGATCATTAGTGACCAGACACTCAACAGAGCTCATACAATACCCGAAGGTGAAAGGTTGCAAAAAGATGCACTTCATCTTATGCGACAACTTCTTCTAGGCCCCGGCGCCGATGATCTAGTTGAATCTGGTATCGACGATTTATTGGTAGACCGACTAATTGCTGCCTCTGACGGAAAGGGAAGCATCGCCGTACAGGGTGCTCTTATCGACGTTCTGCTTGCAGCGCTCAAAGTTAGGTTCGCTCAGGCTTACGTGCCTCCACCTCCGCCACGACCAAAGCATCAACGAGCAAGCTCTCGCGAGCGCTTGACAAGTCCGTCTATCTTGTCTTTCACAAGTGAGAAAGCCGAAAGGAGATCGTCTCTTTCCCAGTTCCCGCGCCCTCCTGAAAGGCTTCTGGACTGCCTTGTGAAAGGTATCAGCTCGACTAAGTCTAGAGAGATTGTGGACAAGTGGATTGCCCTGCTTTGTGAAGTTCTTCCTCTTTACTCTGGTTCAATCTTTCAAATACTTCTTATGCTTGTGGAGTGTTTCTGCAGAGAAATCAAGGCATCTTTTGAAAGACTTCAGCTTGCATTCCAGCAGACGGAAGATTGGCCACAGGATCGTTCTGAGCATGTCACTATTTCGCTACTTACCGGTCTCGAAACCTGTATTGCTCATGCCCATGAGCGACTCATCGTCGAGGAAGCAAACGTTCCAGCAGCAAAGAGCCCGGACCAGCCTCAAGGTTTTTTTGGAAACATGGTGTCTGGAGTTTTCAACTCCGACGGCAACCAAGGACGCTCCAATGCTGCAAATGACCGACTGACGGTTCTCCTATGTTTTCAGGATGCTGCTCGCCTTTGTTTCTCAATCTGGGCGTGGGGCGCTGGGGATCGAACGGGCTCATTGCCGGACTCTGAATGCATGGCCTCTTTCCAATATACATCCTTGCGTATGCGAAATCGATCGCGGCGAATTTTGGAGCATTTCTTCACGGCGGAGGCTCTGGAATGTTTGGAGACATTGGTTGAAATGTGGTCCAAATCTGATACTGAAACCGCCACATTAATCTTCAGTCTTCTGCACACCCTAGAGGGTTCTCGCCCCAAGATCACGATTCCCGCAGTTTTCAATGCAATCTATACACGCACCAACCCGAGTGCGTTAGAACCGGCCCGGAAATCTTCAATGACTTCGAACCTCACCGAGTCCGAACTCGCAAGCTTTCTAGTTGCTTACGCGCGGTCTTTGGATGACGATGTTCTGGACGAGATATGGGCAGACTGTACCACCTTCCTGCGCGATGTACTCAGTAACCCTTTCCCCCATCGTCAAATTCTGCCGCGGTTGATTGAATTTGCTGCTATCCTTGGCACAAAATTGGAGAACACAACTTTCGGCGAGGACCGCCGGATGCGCAAAGAACTTGGAGTGCGTTACTTTACCTATAATTCATTGAACCTTGCTAACAAACGCGTTTATAGGATGTCTTGCTCCGGTTGCTCACGGCCGTTTTCACAAGCAAGCCTTTAGGGATTGGTCAGGACAACGGACTCATGGCGAGATCGTCGCTGGACTATGACCGCACCGCCGTATCTCACACTGGACCCGATGATATGCTGAGCATTCTCGCGGTTTCTATGCCATCCTTCATCACTACTCTGGGAGATTCAGACCGTATCAATACCGCAATCAGCGGCGTATCGACTAATGTGGTTGGCCCACTTATTCGATCGCGCCTTTTCCCCAATAACCTGAACCGCAACGTCATGGTTCTCCTACAACAGATGGCCAAGGTTCCAGCCGCAGGAAAACTTTGGAAGAAAGACATCGCCGATGCATTCAATGACCCACGTTTCTTCGGGTTACAGGTTGATCTCATCAAGAGCACCTGGATGGATTTACTACGGCAATGGACTCTGGCAGATAAGGATCGTCTAGCCGAACTATTAGGTCGACTTCCACCACCCAGCACTGCGGGCATAATGTTTGGAGTAGGAGCCTCTGCGGCTCGACTGGAGGCTGATCGCAAAGCCCAGCTCAACCTTCGTCGGATTGCATTACTCATTCTGTCAGCCAACACCGACTACTTTGTTGGTGAACTTCCAATTCTGCGCCAGAAATTCGAAGACCTCCTTGCGGCCACCAGCTCTTCGTCACCTTCATCCGCGACACGCGCAGAGATATTCATGGTCCTGCGTGCCTTGGCCATCAAGACGTCGCCGTCAACAATGGCGCCGTTCTGGCCCCTGATCAACGTTGAGCTGCAGGAAGCCATCTCGGCTGTGCCACTGGGATCCCAGTCGGATCTTTACAACCCTTACTCTCTCCTTCAAGCTTGCAAGCTATTGGATGTACTATTGGTCATTGCCCCTGACGACTTCCAATTACTGGAATGGCTTTTTGTCACAGATACTATCGATGCGGTTTACCCGCCCGATCGCTGGGAGCCTGTGTCGCTGGCTGATGAAGTCTCCCAGAGCTTCGGACCACGTAATGCACTTTCCCCAACTGTCTCTGGCGAGGCGCCCGAGCCTGTGGCTCGCAGCGGCCTCAAGCGACCTTGGCTTGTTTCGGATCAAATTCGGGAAACAGCTAAGGATGAGATCGTCGAGAGGGTTCTCCGGCCATTCTTTGACAGGCTCAGTATCTATGTCTTTGAGAGCACGTACGGAATGGAAAGTGTGGATACTGGAGCTTGTCTGGATGATTTGTTGGCGGATTTATTCAATGAGAGTACTATGGCGCATTGAGGTCACCAGTCTTGTGTATAAATTGGCTTACCTTTCTCTACGGTGAATTTTGTCTTCTTTACAATCAATGCATCTTTGTAGTTCTACATCAAATATGTACCTATTCATTTTTGTTATAATCGACCTGGTTTTTAAATAATTCCGAACCAATAATAGGTAGCATACGCGGAGTGTCGTTCGTATCATACTATCATACCCACCCGGCCAGCTACTAGAGTATTTAGTAACGCTGAGCTTCGAATAGCGGCGAAAATAGATTTCTCCTTCTTCATCGGCTCGGACCGCGCGGTCCGAGCCGTTATGCAAGGCCCACAGCTATCTACAAGATTGCGCGGCAATCCTCCATTTCAGACTGTCAAAAGGTAGTCATTCGTGGAGCCCTTCGCCTCAACAAGATCGTTTTCAGAGCAACAGAGGTGGTTTCGTGGATGCACAAGAGAGCCTGGGGACAATGGTGAAAGAAATCGCTGAAACCTCGTTGAGAATTACCCATGGCCAGGGGAACTGCACCCACTCTTGTGTGTTCTCATGAATGTCCGTCATATTGGCCATCGCAACAGCCACCGCAGCAAAATGGCTTGCGACCACGAGGATGCATGCGTGTGTCCGAGAACCATGACAAATATAGCATGAACGACGGTGAATTGGATTCGCTCGAAGAAGTCAGGGTACTCAACGGATGTCTTCTCAAAAGTGGTATCAGGGAGCTCATCCACCATGCGGTTGAAATATTGTTCAAAGACAGGGAATATGTTTTTGATGATGGCGTTCATGCGAGGCTGGACGTTCTTTTCGACCAGGTTATCAATATCATGGACAAAGATGCCACCGGACTAGGATATTCTGGGATTCTTGATAGTCTGCAATAACCAGGCAGGGTTTTCCCAGCAGCCGTACAAAAAGCTGTAAGATAGGCAATTGAAGTTTCATGCTTAACACAGTCATCCAGTTATCCAGCTCTTGACTTTGTGTTGTATGTTGGACCATAGAGCTAGTGTTCTAACCGCCTCTTTATTACTCGGGATGCCGGGAATCGGCTTCGAAAGTGCCCAAAGATAGCCCAAGTACAAACCGATAATCGTAGTGCTAATCCATATTGTATTTTCCAGAGTGGCGGAGTTCGTGACAAGAAGTATCTATCCATTGAGACCTTTATGTCGTGAGCACTTCCGCGTTAAGAGAAATCAACGGCCAGGGTGGCGAGACGGTAGTGTAGTAGAAGAAATGAGGTTGAATGAACTTGGAGACAACAAGAATCAGCGAAGCCAGGTTGGTGAGCAGGCAATTTAGAAGGGGGAGAGTTCATTCCCCCCCGGAAATATCACGCTGCCCATAGTACATGAAAGCGAGGAAGCGCCACTTGCACCATTCGCACCTTTCGTAGCCCAACTTCCCCATATTTTTCATATGTACTGTTCGATGGTGGAGTTAGTCAAGATATTGGTCTTGCAAGATGAATCTCAATCGTCCTCTTTATGGTCTGCATATATTTTCTTTATTTGTTGATTCCATTACAGATATACTATCATTTTATATAAGACCCATATTATGATGATTTATAATATAAATTTATTCATGGATGTTGCCAACGTTGCCTACAGGATCCACAACCAATTGACTACCCTTTTAGTGTCATCTCTGCTTCCAAGCGAAATCAAGATATCTCTTCCAGCCATAGCGCCTACAAATATCTCCTATACCAAACACTCACTCGAGTTCTACAGTGACGATACCCTCTCCCCAACCATCCATAAACATCACCGCCATGCCGGTAGCCTACGATACCGAATTCGCTCAACCAGCTGGCCCCATCCTCAGTCAGCTCGGGCTCGACAAAAGACCTGCTTTCCACGAAACATAAGCCAGAAGATCAGCAATGGGTGCCTTTGTCAGCCAGCAAGGTAAAAGATATGTGCCTCAATCGAACTTTTTATCTGTAATGCAGCCGTGAATCCCGAGATTGCCCTCCAACGAGTCTCGGATCCAAGGCACAAGGCACAGATGAACGAACAAGTCTGTTACAATTACCTTGCCTATCAGCGAACATCCACTAGAAGGAGAGCATCACTGGAGAAACCATGCACCCAGCTCTTGTATGTCAATATGAACTACGTTGTGTATGGACCGAAACTGGGTGCACATTACATGAAGAGAACCGGCGATCGGATTGTCGTCACTGGCTCAGCCGGTTCCTATCTCCTCATTGCGTGCAGCCTCTATATGCGGCCAGTAAATACGTGGTGATGGGTCTGGTCCGCTCGACTTGATTCATGCCCGAGGTCGTCGTATCCGGTGTCACCATCTCCCTTTTGGCGCCGTGGTTAACTCTAACCTCTATGGGTCGATGGTCTTCAGGACGCGACCAATCCGGATATCCTGTAGGGTTCCCCCTGAGGATGTCGGCTGGGCAATTGCATCCGCCGCTACTGGATCAAAAGAACCTCCTTTCCGTATCGGAAGGGATTTTGGATTTAGGGACCTGCCATAGCTGAGCTGGAATCCTCGTATTGAGAAGTCACTCAGCGGTTGATGTCTCCCGAGAACCGCTTCTGAATGAATTTTGGAGTCATTTTAAACCAGAAAATGCTTCGGTCTCAGTTAGGCGAAGCCATATTCTCGAATCTACGCTCATATTGAGCCTCTCGTGAACCTGCCCTTCGAGCAGATAGAGAAGTCAAAGCTTGTAGATTCGAAGATATAACCCTTTCATCGGTAACCTCACACAGTCAAGAAGTGCTAGAACCGTATAGTTTAGCCATATCAAGACATCGGCAGAACCCATCTGACCCAACCCAGTTTTGATTTTGGGTCCATTTCTTCAACTCATTGCAAGGCTTTGGGTTGAAGCCCAAAATCCAGAATCCACGATGGAAATACACTGGACTTCCATTTTTGGTGTAAACAGGGCAAACACATTTATCTTTGGTTCTGAAACGGTCTTGATTTGGGATATTGTCCTACACTTTCTTTAAAAAAATATACAAAAATTATGCGAATTTACGCAAAAATCATTTCCTATGGAATTTTTTGGGTATTTATTTTTAACTCATTTAATCCAGTTTAGGTTTTGGGTCGGATGGGTTCTGCTGATGCCTATAGACTATAGTTAGCAGGCTATTGTATGGTAATGAATAATAGCCTTAGAACTGCACTAATTTAGATTATAGAGCTAGAGACGACATCATTTTGTTTAAAAAATAATAAATGAAAAAA